>OLPF01002853.1_pt1 | contig 10367 bp, 11 predicted proteins | sample 1673121 | NCBI WGS metagenome assembly OLPF01 (sample SAMEA3136756, study PRJEB25190) | human gut metagenome | reverse complement strand
AGGAAATCGTGAATTTATTTACTAACGAAGAAAGTAATCCTAAGCATGCACAACTAATATGCACTTCTCACCAGCCATTACTTTTAGAAGGTAATTTCCGCCGTGATCAAGTATGGGTAACAACTAAAGACCCCTATGGAAAAAGTTCGTTGCACAGATTAAGTGAACTGCAAACTCCACGCGCTAAGGTTAACTTGTCTGCCCAAATTCTTAAAGGTGCCTTTGGGTGCAATCCTGATTTATTCTTTGATAGTCACACTTTATAAGAAAAAGAAAAGACACCGAGTTGCAGCTCGGTGTCCTGCGGGACGACAGAAGCACGGAATGTTGTACTTTGTCATATAGCTTTATCATTGTACCACGCTTTTTTTCCGATTGCAATATGAAATCTGTGTCCAGAAAGGTAAATAAACGCAGGCTTTTTCTAAAAATGTGATTAAATAAATTTTTAGAAAGGTAGAAAAATGGCAATCAAATACAAATACTATATTTGCCGCTGTGGCAAAAAAGTCATTCCGTTTACTAACCCTTGTAAGTGTCCGCATTGTGGACGCATTACTCGACTGAGATGAGGTATTTTGCGATGGGAAAAAATCAACATGTAACACCCCATCCTGATGGAGGATGGCAGGTAAAAGGTGAAGGAAATGAGCGAGCCACTGTCCGTACATCAACGCAAAAAGAGGCTATTGACCGAGCACGCGAAATTTCCAGAAACCAAGGCTCCGAACTGATTATCCACCGGCCAGATGGACGCATTCGTGAGAAAGATTCTCATGGAAACGATCCCTTCCCGCCTGAAGGTTAATGTGTAGAAAAAGACGCCTCCTGAGTTCTTTTGATCAGGCGGCGTCTTTTTCTACTCGTTTTAATCAAGAAACTTGAGGCTAAAAAACTTTGCTGTCATTTCCATAGTATTTCCAAAGTTCAGACACCAAAAACCGTGCAAAAGACTCTATAACCGATTGTGGCAATTCAATTTCCTCCTGTCTTTGTAGTGGCGCTTCATTGGCAAGATATATATCTCCCTCATATTCAATTTTCAAGGTACAAATTCCTTTCTACCGTTTCGTCCTGCAGTATTTACCGCCGATGGATGTTACGCAAGAAAGGTCGTAACGGCTTGTCTGGCAAGCGTTACCGTTAGAAAGGGAATGTGGTCAATCCAAATGGAACTGAAAGATGGCCGCCACCAATTTGCTTTCTAGCCGCTGGTATAGATCGTGGTCGAGTTGGAACTGGAAACTACCCAAGGAACCACAACTTAGCCGCATAGAAAGTACGGCCATGTAGCCGGAATAATGGCGGACCACCCGCGCTACTGCGTCAGGATCGCCATTGACTGCGGCGGCAATTACCGGGAATGGAAGCAAAGCAACTTTTCGATATGTAGCTTTCATTTGCTCCCACGCTCCATCAATGCCTGAAGCTCTTGAAAAGCCTGCCGCCGGTGGGTATTGACCGTCCGCCGGGAAATATCCAAACGCTCGGCGATCTCCCGGTCCGGCATCTCCAAGCAAAAATACATGAGGATGATTTCTCGGCATTCTTTGGAAAGCGCATTCAGAGCACCCGCCAGCCGGTCGCTTTGAATGAGGATCACTTCATCGCCTACGGCATAGGCAGCACACTCGCTGGGGTAGGAGTCGCAGACCGCAAGCTGTTCCATGTCTTCCGACCGCAGTTCGCTGAAATTGACCTGCCTTTGTTGTCTGCGCCGAATCTCTCGGTAGGCATTATAGGCTTCATACTTCAGCGACCGTTTGCAAAAGCAATCAAAGGTGTGTTGCTTGTGTTCCTCATGTTGCTCAGTCGTCATAATCTCACCCCCTCCCGCCTTAGAATCGTTTTTCCCTTTCATATATTACTGGTTCCCCGAAACATGGTTTTGGCCATGTCCAATTCCGCATAAAGAATATTAGAGAAAAATGTCGAACAAAAAGGAAGCGCGGACGCCCCTGTCAGCGCTTCCTTTTCATCATAGTTTGTTTTATTTCTCTTTTAGAGAGCGATATTGTAAAACTGAAATTGGTCACAGTTATTCCTCTTTTTCTAAATTTTCAATGTTGCAAAAAACAATTTTTAACTTTAGAAAGGACTCCTGGCTGATGACATGTTCAATCCGGCAGGCATCGGCCTCCGCAGTTTTGGGGTCAACGCCTGCGGCGATAAGCTGCTCGGTAAAGAAGCAGTGTCGCTCGTAGATTTTTTCGGCAACCTCGCAGCCTACATCGGTCAGATGGAGAAAGTGATCTTCGTCCATAGTGAGAAAGCCGCCGTCCCGCAAGGTAGCCACTGCATGGCACACGCTGGGTTTTGACACCTCCATGTGCTGGGCTACATCTACGGAGCGCACCATACCGAGTTTCTTTTGGAGAACAAGGATGGTTTCCAGGTAGTCCTCCCCGGACGCATGAAGTTTCATCAGTACCTCCTTATTACGAATTAAACGCTTAACTTCCAATTTGCAGAAGCCGTCTGCAAATCGACCAGCCTGTGGTATAGCCCGTTTTCCTTCATCAGTTCCTCATGGGTTCCATTTTCGGCTACAACACCATCCGACAGTACAATGATGTTATCAGCAGCCTCGACCGTTCTCATTCTATGGGCGATAATAAGAACCGTCTTTCCTTTGACCAGCTTTGAAATTGCATTTTGAATTTCTGTTTCATTGTCTACATCAAGAGAGGCCGTAGCTTCATCCAGGAGAATAACCGGAGCATCTTTCAAAAGGGCGCGGGCAATAGAAAGGCGCTGGCACTCGCCGCCAGATAATGTAGAACCGTTTTCTCCGATCACCGTCTGATAGCCGTCCGGCAATTTTGAAATAAATTCATCACACTGAGCCGCTTTAGCTGCAGCAATTACTTCCTCGTCCGTAGCGTCTTTCTTGCCAACACGAATATTCTCCATGATGGTGTTGTTAAAAAGTACGACATCTTGAAAAACGATAGAGTAATTTTTCATCAGCATGGTTGAATTGAGTGGGGCAATATCGGTTCCGCCTAAAAGTATTCTTCCTCCATCCAGCGGATAGAATTTTGCCGCCAGCTTTGCAACGGTACTTTTGCCTCCACCAGATGGGCCGACTAATGCTGTGACTTGTCCCTGCTTTGCGGTAAACGAAACATCCCGCAGCACTGGTTTGCCTTTTTCGTAAGAAAACCGGACATGGTCGAAAGTAATATCGTATCCGTTTGTACGGATCTCTTTCTCTCCGGTTTCTTCCGGGTAATTTTCAATTTCTTTCAAGCGGTTCACTTGAAGCTGTACGGAAAACAGCTCTGCCATATTTGCCATTGCCCCGGAAAGCGGATCATACAGGCGGGAAGCAGCAATCAAAAACAGGATATAGGTAAACAGGGATGTATCTCCATTTACCACAAGACTGTTACCCACAACAATTACCGTTGCCAAACCGAGCCGCAGGAACATCTGTCCAGTTGTCAGCAGGCTTGCTGTCGTCATTTCAGAGGAAATCTGTGCCTTTTCCGCAGCATCCATCTTCGCATCCAGTTTGCGGAGATAATCTTCCTCCTGATTGCAGGCTTTTATATCCTGTACGGTTTCCAAACATTCCTGAATGCCTTCGGCCAGTTCTAATCTGGTGTTCATATGCTTTTTGCAAAGTTTTTCCTGACATTTCCGGGACAGGATTACGATTGCAAAGGAAATCGGAGCTACCCAGAGAAGCGCCAGCCCCATCTGCCAGTTGAAGATCAACAGACCAATACAAACAATACCAGTTGAGATAACAGCTCCAAAGAATTGCGGAACTGTATGGGAAAATGCGTGTTCAAAATTTGCACAGTCCCCCATAATGGTGCTTGTCAGATCAGCAAGATCGCGCTGATGGAAAAAGGTCAGCGGAAGAGTACGCAATTTTTCCGCAAGACCAATGCGCCGCCTTGCGCTTTCGTCATAGGTTCCGAGATATGTTGCAGTGTACTGGCAATAGTGGAATATAAAAACAACGGCTAAAATCACTATTCCAATCACCGTATAAACGATGGCGCTGATTTCCGGTGCATTCGTTCCCAAAACAGGCGCAAGAAGTTGATTGAGGACGATGGCCAGAAGAATAACCGGAAACATAAGACTGATATTTGCCAGTACGGAATAAATAATTCCTTTCAGCAGGTCTTTTGCACCCTGATCGCTTAACGCATACTTGTTCTTCAATGCTTTAATCATGCTGTTCGCCCTCCTTTCCGACCTTCCATGCAATCGATGTCTGGTAATCCTTCCACATGGAGGAATAAATTCCATTTAAGTTTAATAGTTCTTCGTGTGTTCCCCTTTCTGCAATCTGTCCATCCTTAAAGACCAGAATGAGATCTGCATCCTGTATCGTAGAAAGCCGGTGGGCTATCATCAGAACAGTTTTATTTTGGGTCAACCGCTCAAAGGCAAGCTGTATCTGATGTTCGTTCTCGGCGTCTGCAAATGCTGTGGCTTCGTCAAGCACGATAATAGGAGCATCTTTTAAGACTGCTCTTGCCAACGCAATCCTCTGGTTTTCGCCGCCTGAAAGATAAGTACCTCCTGTTCCAACGAGCGTATCAAGTCCATCCGGGAGCCGGTCAATAATATCTTTGCACTGTGCTTCATTGGCCGCTTTCATCACTTCTTCCCTGGTGGCGTCTGGACGGGCCGCCTTAATATTATTAAGTAAGGTATCTTTGAACAGACGGGTATTCTGAAACACAAAAGCAACTCTTTTCATCAGTTCTCGTTTTTCAATATTGCGGACATCCACGCCGCCAATCGTAACGGAACCTGACTGAACATCATAAAATCGGGGGATGAGGCTTGCCGCCGTACTTTTACCACTGCCAGAAGCTCCAACAAGCGCAACCGTTTTCCCTGCTGGAACCACAAAGCTGATATGGTCTAAGGCTTTTTCTTGGGCACCTGGATAGGAAAAAGATACATCCGAAAACACAATCGAAGCGTCTGCCGGAATCATAGGATGCTCCGGCTCCTTTAATGGCTTTTCCTGCAAAATTTCGTCCACTCGGCTGACTGCGCTTTTTGCGGCCATAAGCTGCTCACTGGCAAACATGATACGGTTCATCATAGTTGCACAGACCGGGGTAAACAGACTATAAAACAGGAAATCCAGTACAACATTTTCATAAGCCGCCTGTCCGCTGATCCCAGATAGAATAAACATAACCACCGGAATGAGCAAAACAAATGTGCCGTTCAGCGTTACTGTAAATCCGGTAAGAGGAATACGACATTTCAAAGCATACCCGGAAGCAAATTTCTCATATTCTTCTATCGCTGCATGGAAATTTTTGAAGGAGTAAATTGTCTGCTGAAACACCTTTACAACAGGGATACCGCGAATGTATTCCACGGCCTCTTTGTTCATTGTTTCCAATGCGGTCATATACTTGCCCATAAACTGTGCATTATCTCCACCCATCATCTGTTTCAAAAAGATGACGCTGATCCCCATAGGTATCAGACAGCAAATTCCCAGCCGCCAGTCAAAGAGGAAAATCAAAACAATAACCGCAACCGGCATGACGGCTGCACCGGTCAAATCCGGGAGCTGATGGGCCAGGAACCCTTCTGTAAGTCCTGCATTATCATCAATGATTTTCCGCAGCCGTCCACTGGCATTTTGGCTGAAATAGCCCAACGGCAGTGTCACAATATGGTGAATTGCTGTTTTCCGCATATTGGTCGCTGTACGAAACGCCGCCAGGTGGGTACAGTTCAAAGCGATGAAATAAATTAAAATACTTGCTGCTGCAAACACGACTGCTATCCACGCATAACGAGTACTTTCCGTTGCAAGAGATATATCCCCCGCAGCGAATGCCTGGATCAAATCACGGATAACAAGCCATATACAAACAAAAGGCAGCATAGATAAAATGGTACTGATCCCGGAGAGAACACATCCCAAAACGGTCAAAACATGGAATTTCCCTGCATATCCGAACATTCTGGACAGTTCTCCATTTTTTTGCTTATCCATAAGCAAGGCTCCTTTCGCAATAATAGACGAGTTAGTACCTTCTAACCCGTCTATTATCATAAAATCATTCAGTTGTTTCTGCCACTCCATACAGAGCGTATCTATCCAATCAGACACATAATTCATTGACACATAAGGCAGGAATATAAGCGGGACAAATTTTCCTGTAACGGAAATGTTTCTACATGACCTTCATCAACGAAATGCAGAACCCGATTGCAAGTCATAGCGGCAAATTCATAATCGTGGGTAATGATTAAAATGGTCTTTCCTTTTTGCGCCAGAGCTTTCAAATGCTCCGATATTCTCATCATATTTTTGAAATCAAGACCGCTGGTAGGCTCATCCAAAATCAAAACGGGGGTATCTATCCAATCCGATACAGCGAGAGCGAGCCGTTGTTTCTGTCCGCCGGAAAGAGTAGCGGGATGCCGTTCTTTCCATTCAAACAAACCATATAGTTTTAGCAGATCATCGCGTTGCTCCTGGGTACTGCCTTTTCCGTTTAATAGCAGTTCTTCTTCTACGCTGTCCCCAAACAACTGGCAATCTGTATTTTGCATAACAAAGTAGGCAAAATTCTTCCTTTTGCCTTTAGATACCTTTGTCCCGTTATATATGACCTGACCCTCTTTTTCCTTTTGCATACCACAAAGAATATTCGACAAAGTAGTTTTTCCTATTCCGTTATGGCCTACAATCGCAATCAGGTCGCCAGCATACGCCCGAAAAGATATATCGTGGAAAACCGGATGTTTGCGATAGGAAAACGTCAAATCCTTTACCTCCAGCGTCATATCTTTTTCTTTTGTAGGGGGAATATCTACTTCAATATGGTGTAAATCTGCCGCCCGTATTCCTATGGCTCGTCTTTTTTCTTCTGGAATAGAGAGCAGTTCTCCCGCCGTCCATTCTTCTTTTATGCTCCCGTTTTCCATATAAAGAAAACGGTCTGCAAGGTCAGTAAGATAATAAAGCCGGTGTTCAGCAACAATGATTGTGTGGCCTTCCGCTTTTAGTCCACCCATCAAATTTTTAAGCGCCTCAACGGAATACATATCCAAATTGGCCGAAGGTTCATCAAACACATAAATTTCCGGGTCAACAGCATTGACGGAGGCCACCGCTATTTTCTGTTTTTCTCCGCTGGACATCGGATAAATTTCTTTCCCGCGCAGCATATCTCCGTTAATACGTTTGATCGCACTTGAAACCCGTCCATCCAGTTCTTCATACGGAACGCCATAGTTTTCACACCCGAACGCAATTTCATCCTCTGTAATACTGGCAAAAAACTGGCTCTTTGGATCTTGAAAGATTGAACCTACTTTTTTCCCGATTTCATACAGAGGATATTCCGATATGCTGCGTCCCAGCAGTGTGACTCGCCCTTTCAGCGTCCCTTCGTAAAATTGTTCAGCTAACCCGTTTATCAATCGTGTTAAAGTTGTCTTTCCGCAGCCGCTCCCTCCAGTCAGAACAAGGAACTCGCCCTTTTTTATATCGAGGCTGATATGATGGATACTTTCTGTTTCGGCTCCCGGATATTCAAAAGATACATCTTCAAACTGGATAACGGATCGCCTTGCTTTATCATTTACCATTATGCTACCGTCCTTTCCAGCACAAAATAGAGTGCGGTTACGCAAACAGCAACCACGCACATAATCCAATCTCTTTTTTGAAATTCTATCTTCCTGCGGCAGGTATGTTTTCCCGGATTGGAAATCCCCCTGCTTTCAGCAGAAGCTGCGAGTTCCTCAGCTATTCTGGATGAACGGAAAATAACAGGCGTAACAATATACTCCATTGCGTCCAGAGGATGTTTCCATGACAACAGCTTTCGCAGCCGAAGTGAGGCAAACACATCGGAAAATTCACTGCGCACAGTAGGGAAGAAACGCAACATGAAGGTTACGGGCAGGGCAATTCCATCAGGAGCGTGGATTTTTTTAAAAACTGCTACAACTTCTCCCGGCGGCATACCAATCACGGGCTGCGCAGCCATAACCATCATCAAAATACGCAGCACCATGAACAGGAACATTTCCGGCATAAGAATGGTAATGCCCTGTCCTCCTGAAAGCAGCCTTAACACGATAAAAACACCGCAGACGATTAGATATTTTATTGTCTGCCTGCCAAAGCCCTGAATAATCAAATACACGCTCAAAACGCCCAAAAGTGTGTATATCAAAATGTCGCTTGTGAGCACCGCCACAAGCGACATAGTGAGAACTATGACAAGCAATTTGGTCCGAAAATCAAATTTCATGCTCATAGTTTATTTAATCGCGCCACTCTTTCTGAAGTGCTTCACAATCAGTTTGTTGCTAATCATGCAGCCAAGGACGGCCAGGATAGCGGTGACAGCCAGGCTCAAAAGGACGTACTTCGGATCGGTGTAATACTGGGTCTGAACCTGAACCTGCTGCTCACTGACGCCGGTGGCAAGAAATGCGTCTTTGAAAAACCAAATTTCTGACATACCATGTGCAGCGCGAACCAATGCCGTGATTACCCACGAAATGGACACACGCTTAATGTCATGGTAGGCATCCTTTCCGCACATGGAAAGCTCTGCGATGATACCGCCGCCCAAAAACCACGGAATCATAAATGGCCCCATCATCAATCCGGCGATAATTGCCCACATGATATTGTAGACAAGAGCGGGGCCATGCTTGCCGACTTTCATGCACATATAAACATAGAACGGTGCGAGGATAAGTGCCGCACCTGCGGCGTTAAAAATCATGGAATAGAACAGTGAAGCGCCGGTCAGGGTCGAATAGACCATAAATACAACGAACATGACCGCACAGAAGATACCGATGATTGCCGCGTCTTTGACAGTGTACTTGTTACCTGTCGATTTTTCATTTCCCATTTGGAAATCCTCCTTTGTCTTTCAGAAAGTTAGCACTATCTAACCAGCTACTCAAAAAATAGGCCAGCTTCAAGCGTTCTTTCTGCTTTTATCTGACAAAGGATAGTTTAATATAGCTCAGACTTCTTCGCCACTCCATACGGACCGTTTCTATCCAAACGGACACTCTTTCTGAACTCTGTTGGAGAACTGCCATACATTTCCTTGAAGGCAGAAGTAAATTTGTTCGGATTTTCATATCCGATTTTGCTTGCAATCTCCGTCACCGGTAACTCTGTCTCAAGCAGCAGCTTTTGAGCAACTTGAAGCCGATAGGTGCGAAGGTAGGAATAAACAGAGGTTCCGTAAACTCCCCGGAAACATTTTTTCAACGCAGTTGTAGAAATCTTAAATTTTTGAGAAAGCTGCTCAATCGTGTGGTGTGTCGTTAAATCTTCCGTGATATATGACGCTACGGCCTTAATCAATGCAACTTGATTTTGATTGTAATAATCCGTCTGCAAAACTTCTTCTGCTGTATTGAGATCGCTTAAAAAAAGGAGCAGTTCCAGCATTTTAATTTTCATGTATCCCGGTTTTCTTTTTTCCCGGACATGATAGAGCTCTGAAAAAATATGTTCAATAGACGGGTTCGCCCGCATAATGCAGCAGCGGTTTCCTTCGCATATATATTTTTGTATGTAGTGCAGATCAATATTTAGCAGTTCCATAATCCGCCGTACCTCCGGCAACAACTCATCCAAATTGATGATAATGGAAATGCCGTGATAGTGGTTCAGGGGAAAACACGAGTTTGACTTTCTCTTCATCATAGAACTGATAGACAAGTCACCTTCCGCCATATAGCAACAGCTATTTTCACCAAAACTACACTCAAATCGCCCGATTAAACAATGGTTGATCTCTATCATGTTTTTTGCGGTAGCCTGGTTTTGGTTGCAATATCCTATGTGCATATCGTTGTAGTAAAGCTCAATACCCGGAAAAACCTGATAAACAGTAATCCGTCCATATCCCGTTTCATTCGACAGCCTGAATATTTTACAGTCCTGACACAATTCGTCTTTGGCTTCTTCCGGGGAACCATATAGTTTCATTCCCTCAAATTTATCTGGCAATTCTGACTGTGATAAAATCTCAATCGCGCCAGAGAGTGTTTGTTTGTCATAGGCAAGCACTTCCTACGCCTCCCTTCGGTTTGATGTGGCTAACCATTTTCAGTATAGGCGCGATAACGAGTGATGTCAAATGTTTTTCTGGCAAAAAGAAACAGAGGAAAATCCTCTGTTTCCGGATAGTGTTAGGTATAAATCAATTCTTGAAAAATAACTTCCTCCGCCTGTGCTTTCAGCGTGTTCATCAGCCCCACCCAGCGCATGGAGTCACGGGCTTTCAGTTCTTCGGTGACGCCCGCCGCTTCCATCATACGGGGCAGCATGGCGTCCATCCGTTCACGCGCCGCCCGGTCAATCTCCAACAGGT
>OLPF01002832.1_pt1 | contig 10455 bp, 9 predicted proteins | sample 1673121 | NCBI WGS metagenome assembly OLPF01 (sample SAMEA3136756, study PRJEB25190) | human gut metagenome | reverse complement strand
ACAGTTGGGTTCTCTTTTCTTCCCTTACTGTTACCTATGTATTGTACCTCAACAAAATCTTATCTCTTGACAAAAGAATCCGTCTGTGATATATTGATAATCAGATTATCGGTAATTAAATTATCAAAGTAAGAAGGTGATATGTTATGGCAGTGCCGGATCATTCCATTGACCCACGGATTTTCGAGAGTGCCCGGAAGGAGTTTCTGAAAGACGGATTTGAAAAGGCTTCCCTCAAGGCCATCTGTGAAGGGGCCGGCGTCACTACCGGGGCGCTGTACAAGCGGTACAAAGGAAAAGAGGACTTGTTCTGCGCCGTGGTGGAGCAGACAGTGAAGGACCTGTACGAGGTGGCCCATTCCCGGGGAGACCGTGACCCTGCCGCCATGTCGGACGCAGAACTCATCAAGGCATGGGATATGGACGGCCCGGACATGATGTGGTGGATGCGCTTCCTCTACGACCGGCACGACGACTTTGTCCTACTGCTCTCCCGTTCCGACGGAACCCGGTATGCGAATTTCCAGCACGACTGGGTGCAGGTGCTGACAAAGGCCACCAGCGCCTTTTTGGCGGAAGCCCAGCGGCGGGGAATCTGTCGGACGGACGTGGGACCGGAAGAACTGCATATCCTGCTTTCCGCCTTCTGGACCACCATCTATGAGCCGTTTATCCACGGCTTTGACTGGGAGCAGATCGAACAGCACTGCCGCATTGTCTGCAAGCTGTTCGACTGGCATAAGGCGCTGGAATTTCGTGTGGAGAAGTAGCCCTCGGCGGAGGGCCTTTCTTCGGCCGAAAAGTTAGCAGAAACTAACTATTTAAGGAGGTAACAACCATGTTCAAAAAAGTGTTGGAGTATGCAGGCGAGTGCCGTAAAACCACCTACGCTTCCATGGTGGTCATGCTCATCGGTATTGTGATGAACGTACTGCCCTTTCTCTTCCTCTATCAGCTCATGGAACCGCTGCTTTTACATAGGAATGTGGAGGTTTGGTACGTGGCCTGGCGGGTGCTGGCCATTGGGATCTGCGGGGTGCTGTACGCCCTGTTCTACGTCAAAGGATTGGCCCTCTCCCACCGGGCGGCCTACAAGACCCTGCGGAATCTTCGCTCCTCCCTCCAGGGAAAGCTGGAGCGCCAGCCCCTGGGGACCATTCAGGAAAAGGGCGTGGGAACCCTAAAAAAAATGTTTATTGACGACATCGACTCTATCGAGCTGCTGCTGGCCCACGCCCTGCCGGAGGGTCTTTCCAACGTGGCGGTGCCCTTGTTCGTCTTTATCGCCATGTTTTTTGTGGACTGGAAGCTGGCGCTGCTGTCCCTCTGCGCCCTGCCTTTAGGACTCATCGCCATGGGAGCCATGTATCAGGCCGGCACCAGCAAAATGGGGGCCTACTACGCTTCCGCCCAGAAGATGAACAACACCATTGTGGAATACATCAACGGCATGGAGGTTGTCAAGGTTTTCAACCGGGACGGCGAATCCTACAAGCGGTTTGAGCAGGATGTGCGGGGTTACCGGGATTTCACGCTGGCCTGGTACAAGGTCTGCTGGCCCTGGATGGCGCTGTATAACAGCATCCTCCCCTGCCTGGCCCTGTTCACCCTGCCCATTGGGGCCTATCTGGTGCTTTCCGGTGCTTCCACACTGCCGGACCTGGCCCTGGTGCTCTGTATGTCCTTCGGCGCGGGAGCGCCGCTGCTGCGGGCGCTGAGCTTCATGTCCACCCTGCCCCAGATCAACTACAAGATCACAGCATTGGAACAGCTGATGAACGCCCCGGCGTTGGAACAAAAAGAGAAGCCCTTCACCGGCAAAGACCACAGCATTTCCTTTGAAAACGTCCGCTTCGCCTACAAGGAAGACGAGGTGCTCCACGGGATTTCCATCACGGTGCCGGAGGGCAGCCTCACCGCCCTGGTGGGTGAATCGGGATCCGGAAAGTCTACCCTGGCAAAACTGCTGGTTCATTACTATGATGTGACCGACGGCAGGATCCAGGTCGGCGGACAGGATCTGCGGGAGATGAGCGTGGAGGCGCTCAACGACCAGATTTCCTATGTATCCCAGGAACAGTTTCTCTTTAACATGAGTCTTTTGGAAAATATCCGCCTGGGGAAAACGGACGCCACAGACGAAGAAGTGCTTGCCGCGGCGGAGAAGGCCCAGTGTATGGAATTTCTCGCCCGCCTGCCCCAGGGCATCCATACAATGGCCGGGGACGGCGGCAAGCAGCTCTCCGGCGGGGAGCGCCAGCGCATTTCCCTGGCGCGAGCCCTCCTGAAAGACGCCCCCATTGTGGTGCTGGACGAGGCCACCGCTTTCATGGACCCGGAGAACGAGGAAAAAATGAACGCGGCCATCGCCGAGATCATCAAAGGAAAAACAGTCATCGTCATCGCCCACCGGCTCCACTCCATCGTAAATGCCGATCAGATCTGTGTGCTGAATAACGGCCGGGTTGCGGGGATAGGCCGCCATGAAACCTTGCTGGAAAGCTGCCCGGAATATAAAAAGTTATGGCAGGCGGCGGAAGGTAGCGCCGCCTGGGGCGTTGCCGCCAGCGCAGCTTTGGAAGGAGGAATAGACAATGATTAAACTGATGAAACGGATTCTGGCCGTGTCGGGGAAATACAAAAGACGGATCCAGCTGGCCTTTGTGTTCTCTTTCTTAAAGTCCCTGCTGGCCAAGGCACCCATTATGCTGGCGTTCCTGGTGCTGGCCGGATTTTACGAGGGCACGCTGGCCGCTGTGGATTGCCTGTGGTATGGAATCGCCATGGTTGCCTGCGTCCTATTACAGGTCGTCTTTCACCACATTGCCGACCGGCTCCAGTCGGCGGCGGGATTTATGGTGTTCTCCGACATGCGTATGGAACTGGGCGCCCATCTGCGGCGGATGCCCATGGGGTATTTTACCGAAGGAAACATCGGCAAGATCAGCTCGGTGCTTTCCTCCGATATGGTGTTCATCGAGGAAAACTGCATGACCGTGCTGGCGGATATGATGAGCTACATTTTCGCGGAAGCCATTATGGTCATCTTCCTGCTGTTCTTTAACATCTGGATCGGCCTGGCCGCGCTGGCCATCATCGGGATCATCCTCCTCATCGCCAGGAGTATGAAAAAAGAGGCGCTCCGGGATTCCAAAGACCGGCAGGAACAGAACGAAAATCTGACCGAAGCGGTGCTGGATTTTGTGGAAGGCATCGGGATCATCAAGACCTACAACCTGCTGGGCGAAAAGTCCAAAGAGTTGACCGAAAACTTTGAAAAGAGCTGCGAAACCAACATTCGCTTTGAAGAAAACCATTCTCCCTACCAGCTTTGGATGAATATCGTCTACGGCCTGGGCGTTGCCGCCATTGTGGCCCTGTCCTTCTTTCTCAACAACCAGGCACTGTTGAGCGTCACCTTCCTGGTGGGCGTCATGCTGTTTGTCTCCGATCTGTTCGGCCCCATCAAAGCCCTGTACACCCAGGCCACCCGCCTGACGGTGATGAACAGCTGCATGGACCGGATCGAGGAGGTCTTTGGAGAGAAGGAACTGCCGGACAATGGGAAATCCTCCATTCCGGAAAACAGCGAAGCGCCGGAGGTGGAGTTTCAAAACGTCCGCTTTGCCTACGGGGAAAAGGACGTGCTCCACAAGATTTCCTTTGCCCTCCCGCAGCACACCATGGCGGCGCTGGTGGGGCCCTCCGGCGGCGGGAAATCCACAGTGGCGAACCTCCTGGCCCGGTTCTGGGACGTAGGCTCCGGGAAGGTGCTGGTGCGGGGCAAGGATGTGCGGGACGTACGTCTTGCCGACCTGATGGACCATATTTCCATGGTGTTCCAGCGGGTGTATCTCTTCCAGGATACCATCTACAACAACATCGCCATGGGACGGCCGGACGCCACCCGCGAGGAAGTGATGGAGGCGGCGAAAAAAGCCCGGTGCTACGATTTCATCATGGCGCTTCCGAACGGTTTTGACACGGTGATCGGCGAAGGCGGCGAGAGCCTCTCTGGCGGAGAGCGCCAGCGTATTTCCATCGCCCGGTGCATCTTAAAAGACGCCCCCATTGTTATTCTGGACGAGGCCACCGCCAGCGTGGACGCCGACAACGAAAGCTACATCCAGCAGGCCATCAGCGAGCTGTGCAAGGGCAAGACTTTGCTTGTCATTGCCCACCGGCTGAACACCATCCGGAACGCCGACCAGATCCTGGTGATTGCGGACGGCCGGATTGCCCAGTCCGGCACCCACAAGGAGTTGATGGAGGCCGGCGGCCTGTACCGGGATTTCATCACGGTACGCCAGCAGAGCCAAGGCTGGAACCGCCGGGCCGGATAGAAAAACGCTTATTTTTAACAAAGAACGCTGTGCAAAGAATACACAGCGTTCTTTGTTATATCAAGGACTTGACAAATGAACCCCTCCAAGTTATAATCAAAACAGTGTTATAAAACACTGTTACGAATGTTTGAAAGAAGGTGATCGCTTTGGCAAAACAGATTGAGGGCGTTTATGAAGCGGTACTGGAATGCGCGAAAAAAGAATTCCTGGAGAAAGGCTACAAGGACGCCTCCCTGCGCACCATCGCCCAGGAGGCCGGTACCAGCACTGGCTCGATTTATACCCGGTTTGGGGATAAGGAGGGACTGTTCCGCGCCATTGTGGAACCTGTTGCCGAAGAAATGAAACGGATGTTCCTGGAGATTCAGGAGAATTTCCACCAGTTGGACGACGACGTCCAGCAGAGCGAAATGGGCCGATACACCTCCCTGCATCAGATGGAGCTTTTGGATTACATCTACGACCATTTTGACGAGTTCCGCCTTCTATTGGACAGCGCCGAAGGCACGCAGTTTGCCTGTTTCTTAGACGAACTGGTGGAGATTGAGGTTGACTACACCTACAAATACATGGAGGTCATCGGCTGTGAGAGCGTGAAATCCGGCCTGGTGACAGAGGATTTCATCCACATCATTGTCACCGCCTATTTTAACGGGATGTTTGAGGTGGTGCGTCACAACATGAGCAAAGCCGACGCCGTGAAATATGTGAAGCTGCTCAACCGCTACCATATGCAGGGCTTCTCCACGGTGTTCAATCCGGCAGAGCCATAAATTCGATAATCAGGCTGTTCCCTGTCTGGATCCGCAGGCGGCGGCCTTTTTATGGCAATATAAGTTAGCGAAAACTAACCAGTAAGGAGGAATCGATATGGAAAAACAAAGTCCTCTGCTCCGCTTGTGGGAGCTGGGGAAAGACGATCACGGCGGCCTGGTCGGGGCCATCTGTTCCGCTTCCATCGGTGTGCTGTGCGGGATGCTGCCCTATTTCGCGGCAGCACAGATCATCATCGGCTTTTTAACCGGAAACGAAGAGATATCCTTTTATGTGCTTTGGTGCGTGTTGGCGCTGGCGGGATTTTTTGTCCGCTCCGCCCTTTACTCACTGGCTCTGTCCCTGTCCCACAGATCCACGTTCTCCATCCTCAAAAGTATCCGGGAACGGATTTTGGAAAAGCTCCCCAGGATGCCGCTGGGCACCGTGATGGATACCCCCAGCGGGCAGATGAAGCAGATCATTGTGGATCAGGTGGAGAGCATGGAGCGCCCGCTGGCCCATCTGCTGCCAGAAATGACCGCCAACATTTTGGGGCCGGTGTGCATCCTCATCTACTTATTTGTCCTGGACTGGCGGATGGCGCTGCTCTCCCTGGTTTCCATTCCCGTCGGCATGATCTTCATGATGGCGGTGATGAAAAACTACGGGACGCAGTATGAAGGCTCGGTCCAGGTCACCCAGGCGATGAACTCCACCATTGTGGAATACATCGGCGGCATTGAGGTTATCAAAGCCTTCAACCAGGGCAAAAACTCCTATGCCAGGTTTGCCGACCGGGTGAAAGCCAACGCCTCCTACTTCTACCACTGGATGAAGAGCTGCCAGATGCCCATGTCCCTGGCGCGGGCCATCTCTCCCACCACCATGATCACCATTTTACCGGCGGGCTGGCTGCTCTATGTCAATGGAAGCCTGTCTATTGGGACATTTATCACTACCATTGTCCTGTCTTTAGGGATTGCCGGCCCGCTGCTTGCCGCCATGGACTTTGTGGACAGCCTGGCAAAGGTGGGTACCATTGTGGGCGAAGTGGATTCCATTCTGAACGGTGAAGAACAGGATCACGGCGAAAAAAAGGTAAAGCTTGGTTCCATGGATGTTCAGGTGGAGCACGTTTCCTTCGGCTACCACGATGACAAGGAGATCCTGCACGACATATCCCTTTCCATCCCGGCAGGCAGTATGACCGCCTTTGTGGGACCCTCCGGCTCCGGCAAGAGCACCATCGCCAAGCTCATCGGCGGGTTCTGGGATGTAAAGAAAGGCAAAATCACCCTGGGAGGACAGGAGCTGAAAGATATCCCCCTTCCCCAGCTTTACGATCAGGTGGCCTTTGTTTCTCAGGACAACTACCTGTTTGACGAGACCGTGCGGGAAAATATCCGCATGGGCAACTCCGGTGCCAGCGACGCAGAGGTGGAGGCGGTTGCCAAAGCGGCCGGCTGCGACGGCTTCATCCGCGGCTTGGAAAATGACTATGATACGGTGGTCGGCGGCGGAGGCGCCCATCTCTCCGGCGGGGAGCGCCAGCGCATCTCCATCGCCCGGGCCATGCTGAAAAACGCCCCCATCGTCATTTTAGACGAGGCCACCGCTTACATCGACCCGGAAAACGAAGCCGTCATCCAGCAGGCCGTCGCCAGGCTGGTCAAGGGTAAGACGGTGATCGTCATTGCCCACCGCCTGTCTACCATCACCGACGCCGACCAGATCTTCGTCATCCAGGACGGCCGGGTGGCCGGCGGCGGAACGCACAAAGAGCTTTTGGAACGGAACAAACTGTATCAGGAGATGTGGAACGCCCACATCGGCGCAAAGGACGGTGACGCGGCATGATTGAAATACTCAGAAAGATCTGGCGGTTTGCCGGGGAAGAACAGAAGAACATCCGCACATCCATCATCGGCTGCTTTTTCTTCGCCGTCTTCCATATGTTCCAGATGGCCGCCATCTATGTGATCGTACTGGCTTTGGTGGATGGCTCTACCTCCCCCGCCCCCGCATGGCAGGCTCTGGGGCTGCTGCTGGTCAGCATCATCGGCCGGGCGGTTGTAAACCGGTTCACCCAGCTTCAGCAGACCCACGCCGGTTATTTCATGGTGGCAAACAAGCGCATTGCCATCGGCGACAAGCTCAAGCGGGTTCCCATGGGATACTTTAATGACAAGAGTTTGGGCGAACTGACCGGCATTACCACCACGGTGCTGGACGATGTGGAGAACACCGGCCCTATGGTGCTGGTGAATATTTTAAGCGGGCTTATCAATTCCCTGGTCATGCTCCTGTTTGTGCTGGTATGGGATTGGCGCTTGGGCCTGCTGGCCCTTGTGGGCATGGTGCTTTATTTTCTGCTGCTCTCGGCCATGGAACGGAAATCCGCCGTCCTCGCTCCCAAGCGGCAGGCGGCAGAGGCTAAAATGGTGGAAACGGTACTGGAGCAGCTCCAGGGCATGAGCATCATCAAATCCTTCAACCTCACCGGGAAGGGCGACCAGAAGGTCCGCCAGGCCCTGGAGGACAGCCGCAGCAGCAACCTGGGGATAGAAAAGCTGTTCACCCCCTATATCATGGCCCAGGAGATGATCCTTCAGCTATCCAGCGTGTTGATTTTGATCGCCACCGTGGCATTTTTCTTAAACGGGACCATCTCCCTCGCCAATGCCCTGATGGCGGTCATTGTGGCTTTCCTGATCTTTTCGCAGATCAAATCCGCGGGCAGCGGAGTATCCGCCCTGCGTCTGGTAGGAAGCTCCATCGACCACGCCAACCAGGTGGATGAGATCCCGGAGATGGACGAAAAGGGCAAGGCGCAGCATCCCAAAGCCCACGATATCTCTTTTGAGCACGTGGATTTTTCCTACGACCGGAAGCCGATTCTGAAGGACGTTTCCATCACCATCCCGGACAAAACCACCACGGCCATTGTGGGGCCCAGCGGCTCGGGCAAGACGACCCTGTGCAACCTGATTGCCCGGTTCTGGGACGTGGACGGCGGCGTCGTCCGTATAGGCGGGATCGAGGTGAAGGACTATACCCTGGAATCCCTGATGGATCAGGTGAGCATGGTGTTCCAGAAGGTGTACCTCTTTGCCGATACGATAGAGAACAACATCAAGTTTGGATGGCCGGAGGCCACTCACGAACAAGTGGTGGAAGCGGCGAAAAAAGCCTGCTGCCATGAGTTTATTGAGTCGTTACCCGATGGATACAATACCGTCATCGGGGAAGGCGGTGCTACCCTCTCCGGCGGCGAAAAGCAGCGGATTTCCATCGCCCGGGCCATGCTGAAGGACGCACCCATCATCATCTTTGACGAGGCCACGGCCAACGTGGACCCGGAAAACGAGGATAAGCTGCAAAAGGCCATGGAGGCGCTGATGAAGGACAAGACCATTCTCATGATCGCCCACCGGCTGAAAACCGTGCGGAAGGCCGACCAGATCCTGGTGCTGGACGGCGGCCATATCGTGCAGAAGGGAACCCATGACGAGCTAGCGGGACAGGACGGCCTCTACCGGGATTTCCTCGACGCCCGCAAAGAGGCTGCCGGCTGGAAGCTGGCATAACACGATTTATATCATTACGAAAATAGCAAAAGACGGCGCTGCTCCTGAAAAGAGCGCGTCGTCTTTTATATATTCCTTTATGCAGTGCTAGTACAGGGATATGAGCGCGATCCCTTCTCTCAGCCTTCTGCTGCTTCCTTCAGTTTTTGAAACGATTCCTCGCTGACCCCGTGTTCCATATGGCAGGCCTCTTTTGCCGCCGTTTCGGGGTCTACACCTGCGGCAATCAACCGCCGTGTGAAAAAACAATGGCGCTCATAAATTTCTGCAGCAATTCTTTCTCCGGATGGGGTCAGTGCGACGGAACCATCTTCATCACGGCTTACATGCCCCATCTTCTCCAATTCTTTGACAGCCCGGCTCACAGAAGGTAGAGTGACGTCCATCCGCTCCGCAATGTCGCTGCAGCGAACCCTTTCATAGGCCTGCCGCAAGGTAAATACCGCCTTTAAATAGTTCTCCATAGAAGGCGTCAGTGGCATAGATCACTCCCTCCTTTTAGAGTGTGTTTCTAAAAGAATAAAATCAAGTAATCACTGAGAAAATATGCAAAAGAAACGGGAAAAATAGGGAGAGCAGTCGAATTACACTTAAGAGGTGATTCGAATGGCAAAGAGTATTCGGAGATATGAATTAAGCGATAGCGAATGGGAACGGCTGAAACCCTATTTTGAGAAAGAAGAGTCGCAGAAGAGAGGGCGTCCACGTCGAAATGCTCGAGAACTTCTCAACGCGATCTTATGGATAACGCACAGTGGAGCGGCATGGCGTGATCTGCCGGAACGATATGGAGCATGGCAAACCGCATACAAACGGTTCGTGCAGTGGCTTGAGAGCGGGCTTCTGGAGAAGATATTCCATGAATTGAGTTTGGATGCGGATCTGGAAAATATCAGCATAGACAGCACGTATATTAAGGCACATAAGGCCAGCGCCGGTGCCCAGAGAGGGGGATAATGATCCCCAAAATCCGGAAAAATCCAAAGATCATCAGTGCATCGGCATAAGCCGTGGCGGCAGGAGTACAAAAATTCACGCTGTTGTAGACGCTCTTGGGAATCCTCTGCATATTCGGCTGAGCGCAGGCAATGTGAATGATGTAACCGTAGCCCAGGATTTGTTAAGTCATGTAGATTTTCGAGGTTCAACCATTCTGGCAGATAAAGCCTATAGTAAATGGGCTTTCAGGGAATACATTGCTGACCATGATGCTGATTTTTGTATTCCGCCCAAATCAAACGAATGCGATCCCTGGTATTGTGATTGGTGGCTGTACAAGGAGCGCCATCTTGTTGAAAACTTCTTTCTCAAGCTCAAAGAGTTTCGTCGCGTCGCCACTCGCTACGACAAGCTGGCACGCAGGTTCCTGGGCTTTGTTTTCCTTGCCTGCATTCGTATATTACTTGCATAATCTCTGTGAGTATGAATTTAGAAACACACTCTAGGTATTCCGAAGCACGTTACGGTGATAACGTACTTTTCCCTGATCTATATAGAGTACGCAGTCAGCGGCCTCTGCGATCAAATCCATATCGTGAGTAATCAGCAGCAGGCACTTCCCCTCTGCGGAAAGCTGCCGGAACAGCTTTACCGTCAGACGCATATTGTACCCGTCCAAACCGCTTGTGGGCTCATCGAAGACCATGAGTTTCCGGCCGCTCTCCGCTGCAAGGGCCAGCAGCAGACGCTGCTTCTGCCCGCCCGAAAGGGAGGCTGGATGGCGATCCGCAAAGGTCTCCAGTCCCATTTCGTACAGCCTTTTCAGA
>OLPF01002830.1_pt1 | contig 10459 bp, 9 predicted proteins | sample 1673121 | NCBI WGS metagenome assembly OLPF01 (sample SAMEA3136756, study PRJEB25190) | human gut metagenome | reverse complement strand
GGCCTGCCCCCGATGTCACGCATAGTCGGTGTAAACAACGTCTTGGCACATAACATCTAGTTCTGTGGCGTGCGGAAATAGCGCATGAAAGCGGCGGGGGATGGGCGCTTGGATGGTCAGGCGTTCGTGCGTTACGGGATGGGTAAGAGACATGGTGCATGCGTGGAGCATAAGAGGATTCCGCTTGTTGCCTGCGCGCCGAACGGGGCGTCCATACAGCTCGTCTCCAAGCAGGGGGAATCCAAGAGATGCGAGATGCACTCTGATCTGATGTTTACGTCCCGTCAGAAGCTCGACGTTAAGCAAGGAAAGTTCTGGGGCGTGGCTATTGCGCGCCCTAGTTGCAATGACGCTGACGCGCGTCTGAGCGGGTTTGCCGCCCTTTGAGATGCGCATACGCCGTGCGTCATGGCGATCGCGGCCAAGAGGGGCATCAATCAGCTTGCTTTTCCAGGCAGGGATGCCGCAGCAGATGGCAAGATAGTGTTTTGAGGTATCGTGCGCGGCGATGAGCGCATCAAGGGCGGGCTGCGTTTCTTTGTTGAGTGAGAATAGCACGATACCCGTGGTGTCGCGATCCAGGCGATTGAGGGCCTGGAGGTCATGGGCGGCATTCTGTGCTGCTTCATGGACGAGAAACGAGCGTACCTGGTCGGTAAGCGTTTTTGTGTTGCATCCGTCGCTATGGACAATAATCCCGGCTGGCTTGTCGACAGCAAGAATATATTTGTCCCGATAAAGTATCGCGATATGAGCGTTATCTATTGACCTCACGACTACGAGACCCCTACAAAAAGGCAGCCAGATGTAGTGCCCGGCAGGCGGCGGGCGGGTTTGCGTCTCTCGAGCGAGACAGTAAGTGCTCGTTTGACATGCGCGACATAGCGGGAGAGCTCTTCGATATCAAGAAGCGTGCCGTCGATTGCAAATCGAGTGACGCCGCAGGCGATGAGTGCGGGAATTTGCGGGGTTAAGTCGAGCGGATAGGCATCGTACAGGCGCGAGCGACCATGGATATCGGTGCGTATGGGAAAGACTTTGCCGTCGATATTTTTGAGCGAGAAGCTCTGGTGTCGTAGCTGGCAGCGTGAGCAATCATGCACGCAGCGGTTTATGACCTGCAAGATGCAATGCTCACTTGTCATAACGCGCGGCTTTCCCATGACAGTGATGCCGCAAGCGGCTTTTGCATGCGGGGCGATGCGCTCGATCTCGGCAAGCGTGAGTTCGGGGGAGAACCAAATGGTGCTCGCTCCATGTTCTTCCATGGCGCGAATGCAGGCGAGGTTATGCACCGGCAGGCAGCTGCGAATCTCTGCCGTGGCCCCGACAAGATGTGCGAGTGAAAGCTCGGAGATGTTGCCAACGGCCACGGTGCCGCCGGCTTGTGCCCATGCGTCGAGGCGATCATGATCGGCTTTGCGGCATATCTCGTCGAGAATAGGGATGATGCCAAGATTCTGGACGTCTTGCGGCGAGATTCCCTCGGCAACAAGGCTGTCGACTGTCATGTAGATGAGGTCTGCTCCAGCCTCTCGTGCGGCCTTGGCGGCAGCCAGGTTGGTGACGGTAACGCAGATCTTGGCAGCAGACGCAGGCGAGGGGGCCGCGTCCAGGGATGCGGCGGTGAGAGCGGTCGTCTTAAACGAGGGAAGGGTTTTAAGCTCATGAGCGCGCTGGGTATATCCTGCGAGCATCTTCTCCTCAAGAAGACGGCAGGCCTCTGCGCGAACCTTATGTACGGCCGAGAAGCTCATGCCGCAGCCGTCATCGAGTTCGACTTCAAACGAGGCCGCCTCGAAGGGGGAGGAGCCCATACGGCCAACGTGCTCAATCAGGTCGGTCTTGGCAACGGCACGGGTTCGAGCGGCCTCGACGGTAAAACCAGACGCTGTAACGCTAAACGTTGGGTCGTCTAAACAGGTAAGGGTGACGGAAAACGGCTTACCGAGAAGCGCGGAAACATGAATGTCGACCATGCGTTTGCGGGGTACGTCTCGCTTGATGGCGGCACTTGCGGCATCAAGGGCCGCTTGGCTGCGAATAAGGCGAACGACGCAGCCTGCGGGCATGACACGGGCAGTGCACACTTCGATTTGCTCGCCGGCGGGGGTGTCTGCCCCGGCGATTGCGGTGAGGAACTTCTCGGGTTCGTTGTCATGGCGCAGTTCAAGAAGATCTCCCTTGCCCACGGGCTCGGTGAGCTCGATGCGCGTAATGCCCGCACGGGCGCGGCGGTCGTCGGGGGCCAAACCATGCGTGACGACGCGTTTGCTTGCCACGACGCTGCCGACAATTTGTCCGCGTAGCTCATCATGCTGTCATCCGAGATGCCATGCTGGTAGGCGCTTGTGAAGTCGCGGTTGAAACAGCGTTTGAGCTGACGAGAACGGAGGGTGCGATCATGCTCGCTAGGCGTTTTGCCGGCAAGAACATCGTCGAGTTGTGCGCGATAGGCACTGCAAATGGAATGGACGTAATCCGCAGCTTTCATACGGCCTTCGAGCTTGAGGGCGCAGGCCCCTGCGCGGAGGAGCTGGGGTAGCAGATCGATGGTGCAATTGTCGCGCGGGCAGAGGGCGCGCTCGCGTCCGGGGGTGGGAACAACTTGTCCCGAGGCGTCGAGGACCTCATAGGGGAGACGGCACGGCTGGGCGCACATCCCGCGGTTGGCGGATCGTCCGGCGCAGGCAAAGCTCGAAAGCTCACAGAGCCCGGAGTAACAAAAGCAGATGGCGCCGTGGCTAAAAATCTCAAGATCGATATCGACGCTCGAAATATCATCGATTTCCTCGAGCGAAAGCTCGCGCGAGAGCGTTACGCGATCGGCACCAGCCTCGCGGCACCAGGCGGCACCGCGCTTATCGTGAATATTCGCCTGCGTGGAAATATGAGTTTCTAGTTGCGGCATTAGACGCTTGACTTCAAAGAAAAGGCCCCAGTCCTGAATGATAAAGGCGTCGGCGCCTAAGGCTGCGCAGCGGCGGATAAGCTCAAGTGCATCGCTCATCTCTTCGTCTTTGATGACGATATTAACCGTGACGTACACACGTGTGCCGGCGAGATGCGCCATACGGCAAGCTGATTCGAAGGTATCATCGGCAAAGTTGTCGGCTTTGCGGCGGGCGTTGAATTCGCCCATGCCGCAATAGATGGCGTCAGCACCCGCGGCGACGGCTGCCGCAAAGGGCTCCGGTCCGCCTGCAGGGGCAAGCAGCTCAGGGTAGGTGGGGGCTGTGAGGTGTGTGTCGCGCGGGGCGGAATTCATGGTTGCCATGCAGCTCTTTTCACTTGAATTTGTACAGTGAAGTATACCGTTTTGCGCTACTTGGGCGTATTATCCCAAGGTATCGTCACGAGCAAAAGACAGGAGTAATCATGTCCAAAGAAGCAGTTATCCCCAACAATGCCCCCGCACCTTTGGGACCTTATTCCCCGGCAGTTAAGAGCGGCAACATGCTGTTCCTTTCCGGCCAGCTGGGCATCAACCCCGCAGATGGCAAGCTTCCCGAGACAGCGACCGAGCAGGCCGAGCAGTCGCTGAAGAATATCGAGAACCTGCTGGCCGCTGCCGGAGCTACGACCGATAACGTCGTTAAGACCACGGTCCTTCTGGCCGACATCGCCGATTTCGCTGCGGTGAACGAGGTCTATGCCCAGCACTTCGAGGCTCCCTTCCCGGCCCGCAGCGCTTTCCAGGTTGCTGCGCTGCCTGCTGGCGCCCTTGTCGAGATCGAGGCCATCGCCTCCCTGTAGCAAGAGGGTTACAACGTGAAAAAGGGGCCCGTTGCCAATCGTGTATTTGGCAACGGGCCCCTTTGATGACATGTGCGCGGCTCAGCTTTTAGCTGCTTACGCTTCCAGCAAGAGCCTCAGTAAGCGTCATTCCGCCTTTCCAGTTGGGGAATACGTGGCGATAGTAGTCCGTTTGGACAATGTATTTGGCCATGCTGTAGCGGTTTCGGACAAGTTCGTTCATAGATGCGATATAAGCATCTTGGTCGTCGAGGGCCACGCCCTTGGCCGGGGTAAAGGTGCCCAGGGATGCCTCGTAGGTGCCTGCGCGCGTGATCCAGCTGTAGCCGCCGCCATAATCGGCAAAGATCGCGACGTGCATGTCGGTGCTCACGTTGCCGGGGTCGGCGTCGGGGGCCAAAACATCGCGGCCCGATAGCAGGCGCGAATCGTAGTCAAAGCCAAAAAGATTGAGCAGCGTGGGGACGATATCCACGGCGGTGCAGGGGTCGTCGATCTTCACGGGTTCCTTCATAGAGCCGCACCACAGGATGAGCGTGTTCTTGTAGCGCGTCGTCAGGGACTCGTTATCGTTGATGCCGGTCATCTCGGCATAGTAGTCCACATCGCTATTTTCGGTCATAGCATACGGATAGTGGTCGGCGGTGAGCACGATCACGGTGTCTTCGGCGATGCCCGCTTCGTCCAGCTGGCCCAGCAGGTATTCCAGCGCGTATTCGAGCTCCTGCTGGGAAGCCTTGTAGGCTAGGACGGTTTCGGGGCCCTTTTCGCCGTCCATGACATCCTTGTTCTTGCGCGACATGTCGTTTACGCTCCAGCCGTAGTTGCAGTGGCCCGAGACGGACATGTAATAGGTGTGGAACGGCGTGCCGTTGTTCTTGTATGCGTCAATCTGCTGATCGATGGTTGCCTGCATCATTTCGAGGTCGGAGCGGGGCCAAGCGTTGGTGGGGAGCTCCAGGCCGTTGCCAATACCGATAAAGTCATAGCCCAGGTTGGGATGGGTGATGTTTCGGCCGTAATAGGTGTAGGTGTTGTTGTGGTAGGCCATGGTGGCATAGCCGCGCGTTTGGAACTGCCAGCCAAGGCCAAAGGGCATGGCGTTGTCGCCGCTTTCGGCAAAAGCGGTGTTGCCGTTGACCCAGGTGGGAATGATGCCGCACATGGCCGCGAATTCGCCACCGGTGGTCGACTGGGTCCAGTTGGGCTGGTAGTAGTTGTTAAAGACAAATCCGTTGTGCGAGAGCTTGTAGAGCGCGGGCGTGCGCTCTTTGTCGATGGTGGCGTAAGAGAAGCCCTCGGCGGTGATGAAGACAAGGTTTTTGTCTTTGAAATATCCGGTGTACTGATTTTGCTGCGTGGGCACCTGTGAAGCAAAATACTGATCCATGGTGCGCAGGGTATCGTCGATATCGTTGGCGACGAGCGCGTCAAAATCGATATCGAGCGCGTTGGGTTTGTAACTAGTCTGCTTCGTCGCGCCGGAGGCGGAGGCTGCGGAGGCGTCAAACGAAGGCGTCGGCATTCCGAAGATCGAGTATTTAGCCTCAAGGCGCAGCGAGTTTACGAGGCCAAAACGCGGGATGGCGCTATTGGCCGTGTACTCGGTGGTGTAGTACTGGTTGTCATTGCCAAGGTGACATGCGACGACGTTGGCAGACTGTGCAAGCGCGAAGACAATGAGGGAGATGAAGATGAGGACAACGTGCGAGCCTGTTTGCGTGCTTTTACTATCGGGCACAACGCGGTGACGGAAGACAACTGTCAATATTCCGGGGGCCAGCGCAAGTGGGAAGAACCAAAGATTCTTAAGGATGGCGCCCACCGCTTCTTCCATGAAGTCACCGGCAACCTGTCCGCCCATGCCGAGCATGTAGGCGATTTGATAGTAGATGCCAAAGAACTTCTGCACGCAGCATTCGGCAATGACGATAACACCAAGGATGAGAAGCGCCGCAGCGACAATACCACGGGCGACGGTTTTATGCGGAATGATGGTCGAAACGAGCCAGAGCAAAGAACCCGCGGCGAGGCTGGAGGCGATGATGCGCAGCAGCGCCGGGTCAAAGAAGGGGTTGCTGGTATTTGCAATGCGCAGGAGAAGCTCGAGAAAGAGGAAGGCTGCGCTTAAGTAGAGAAGCGGGAGCAGATCGCGCGAGCTGAAAAGCGGAGTCGACGTGGCTGGCGCGGCGGGCGTTCTGCTTTGCTTCCCCGCTGGTTTCCTAGCCGGTTTTTGGAAGCGGCGTGCTTTGGCGTCGACGTCCTTGCGTGCTGGCTCATGGCTATCTCTCCGTATGGTCAATAATGCGGCTTCGAATGGGGCTGGAACTATAACCTTAGCAGAGCAGCTGAGGTAAATGAGCATGCGTACGCTCGAATGGCGCGCATGCGTCTTAAGCGTTCGCGCGATTTTGAAACGAGTTTATTGAGCTTTGGACAGGCGGCCCCGCGCCGCGTGCGGCTGCGGTGCCCGTTCCCGTCTCGGTGCGTGGTCGCGCTTCGGCGACTGTGTCCGCCTCGGCGTGCGGCCCCGGTGGCGCGCGACCGTACCTCGTGCGCCATCGGGGTACCCCTTTCCAAATGGAGCAGATAATCCCATTTAGATTGCATATCGACCGTGCTAAATGGGATTATCTGCTTCATTTGGAATATAGGGATGGCGAGAGGGTTCGATCCCCTGAGCGGGTAACAAAAAAGGTCCCAACCGGAGTTGAGACCTCAGACGTTACAAGTGGTGGAGACGAGGGGAATCCGCGTGCGGCTGCGCCCCCAGCTCCCGCTTCGGCGCGTGACCGCGCCTCGCGCGCTGCGCCGGAAAACGCTCGCGCGTTTCCTCGGCTTCGCGCCCCGAACGGGGTTCGATCCCCTGGGCGGGTAACAAAAAAGGTCCCAACCGAAGTTGAAACCTTAGACGTTACAAGTGGTGGAGACGAGGGGAATCGAACCCCTGACCTCTTGACTGCCAGTCAAGCGCTCTCCCAGCTGAGCTACGCCCCCAAGCAACAAAAAAGAACTATACGGGAATGTATTTGAACGTGCAAGTACTTTTTTGCCAATTCGTTTAATTTTCTGCCGCGTGGCTGAGCATCCCATCGATTTTCATGGAAATGAGGCCGAGGACGGCGTCGCTTGGCTCTCCGTTGGTGAGGATGTCGGCCAGTGCCTTGGTGGGTTCGACATAGCGATTGTGCATGGGCTTTACCGATGTTAGGTATTGATCGATGACGCCCTCAAAGCAGCGCCCTCGCTCCGCCATGTCGCGTCGGATTCGACGCAGGATGCGCTCGTCGGCATCTACCTCGATAAAGATCGTCACATCACAGAGGTCCCGCAGGCGCTTGTCGGCAAGAAGGAGGATGCCTTCGACGAGAATCGCCGGCCGCGGCTGAACCTCGACGGTCTTATCAAGGCGATTGTGCTGGGAGAAATCGTACACAGGACTTTGGATTGCGTGTCCACGTTTGAGTTCCTCGAGATGCTTGGCGAGCAAATCGGTCTCAAGCGAATCGGGATGATCGTAGTTCATTGCCGCGCGCTGCTTAAAGGCAACGCCGGCCTGCTCGCGATAGTAGTTGTCGTAGTGAAGGATCGCTATCTTATCGCCAAAGCGTCCTTCAATCTTGTTGATGAAGGTTGATTTGCCCGAACCCGAGCCGCCGGCGATACCGATGATATAGGGCTGCATGACGTTTCCTTTTGGGTCTGTGTTGCCTGCGCGTTTGAGTATAGGGGCTCGGCAGTGCTCGCCGGTGTACGAAGAGCGTGGTCCTGAGGCGATTTTGTCTGGCTTTAAGACTCGCAGCATGCCGTGCGTTGTTTTGGGCTCCGATGCGCGCTAGAGTTGCGCATGGCATTTGTGCAATTCGCGTCGAGAGGGAATGTATGGCCATCAAACTTGTGCTGAGCGATATCGATGGAACGCTTCTTCCGCGGGGGAATGCGGAGGTTGATCGTCGTGTCGTAGAGGCCTTTCATGCCCTGCTCGATGCTGGTCTTGCTGTAGGTCCTGCAAGCGGCCGGGCCCTTCCGGCGATTCTGCCCGCCTTTGCTGGAGACGAGGCATGTGTGGCAACAGCTCTTGCCACGAACGGCATGCAAGTGTATACCGCGGGAAAGCTTGTGCACGAGGAGTATCTTGATCGCGAGGGCTTGGTGCAACTTGCTGCTGCCGTGCGCGAGGTGCCGCGCGCCGGTATGATTTGCTTTAAGGGAGCGGAAGTCTTTTTGGTAGCGGGCGAGCGCGATGTCCTCGCTCTCATTTTTCCCTCATATGCAGCTCATATCACGTCCGTGGACGCCGTACCCGATTTTCCCGTGGTCAAGGCAAACGTTTTTGTCGATGCGGACGCTCGGGGTACGCAGGCGCTTATGGAGCGCCTTGAAGCAGTGGTGCCGCGCCTTGGTCTTAACACCCCCATGGCAGGGTTTATGAATGTGGTGCCGGTGGGGTACAGCAAGGCGACGGGTATCGACATTATCTGTCGTGAATTAGATGTCTCGCTTGATGAGGTTGTTGTATTCGGTGATGCCGACAACGACCTGGAGATGCTCGAACACGTTCCCAACTCGGTGGCCGTGGCAAACGCTACGCCCCGCGCTGCTGCTGCCGCGCGCTGGCATATCGGATCGGTGGACGAGTTTGCTGTTACGCAAGCCATGATGGCTATAGCGGCGGGGAAGTGGCCGTTTACTGCATAATGCCGAGCGCCGCGGCGAGCGGATGCGAACTCGAGGCCGGCGCCCGGCCGCTCAAAACGGTGCGATTCGCATGGCGGGCGTTCGGGTTGTGGCGACTGCGGGCGCCGCTCGATTTTTCGAGAAACCTTGAAGCGCCTGGCGATGTGTGCAGCCGGGGCGACCAAGGGGCGGCTCAGTATATAATCCAACCCATTGCACTGCCCCCTCGTGAAAGGTCTCGCTCCATGGCAGATGTTTCCACTCCAGAAGAAGACGCGCTGTTCACGCCTCGCGGCCATGTGTCGCTCGTCACGGCCATTCCTCTGGCCCTCCAGCACGTTCTCGCCGCTTTTGCGGCAATCGTCACGCCTGCCATCATCGTGGCATCGGTCTGCGGCTTTTCTGCTGCCGAGGAGGCCCGTATCATCCAGGCGGCTCTCGTGCTCTCTGCGGTGGATACGCTTTTGCAACAGTTTCCGCTGTTTGGCCGCATTGGATCGGGCCTGCCTATCGTCATGGGCGCGAGCTTTACGTTTGTTCCGGCGTTTCAGGCTATCGGTGTCGAGATGGGCTTTGAGGCCGTGCTTGGAGCGCAGCTTGTTGGCGGTCTGCTTGTTGTCGTGTTCGGCCTGGCGTTTCGCCGTCTGCGCTTCTTGTTCCCGCCTGTTGTGATGGGAACCGTCATCTTTGTTATCGGTTTGTCACTGTGCCCCGTTGCCGTTAAGTCCATGGCTGGCGGACAGGGGAGCGCTGGCTTTGGTGACCTTTCCAATTGGATCGTCGCCATCGCGACCTTTGTCGTTACCTTTGCCGTGGGCAACTACGCGCGCGGCACGCTCAAGCTCGGCGGCATTCTTTTGGGCATCCTTTCGGGATTTGTTATCGCTGCCCTTATGGGCATGGTCGATCTATCCGGTGTGGGCACGGCGGCCTGGTTTGCACTGCCCACTATCTTGCCGTACAAGATTGTTTTCGACCCCGCTGCTTGTGCCATGATTGGCGTGGTCTCTATCGTCAATGTCGTGCAAGTCATGGGCGAGCTTTCGGCCGTGTCCTCTGCAGGTCTTGATCGCGAGGCAACGGATGCCGAGCTTTCCGGTGGTATGGTCGCAACCGGCGCCGTGGGCGCCGTGGCTGCGCTGTTTGGCACCATTCCCACGGTCACGTACGGCCAGAACGTGGGCATCATCGCCGAGAACAAGGTTGTGAATCGCGTGGTATTCACCATTGCTGCCCTCGTCTTGCTTGCCGGCGGCTTGCTTCCTAAGTTTGCAGCGCTGCTTACGTCTATTCCGCAGCCCGTTATTGGCGGCGCTACCATCGGCGTGTTCGCAACCATTGGCATGAACGGTGTGGTCATGTTCGCGCGCGAGGGGCTATCCGGCCGTGATTGTACGCTCATGGGCCTAGCGGTTGCTTTTGGTGTCGGCATCGAGCAGTCTGTTGGCGCGCTCGCCGGCGCCGGTTTCCCCGCATGGGTCAATACCGTGTTTGGCACTTCCTCCATTGCTGTGGCGACCGTTGTGGCGGTCATTTTGAATCTTGTGCTTCCCCGTGAGGAGAAGGCGTCCGAGTAGCGCTGGCACCGGGCGGACTTAGGCTGCGGCCCGCCATTTGCTGCGATGCCTCGCTGCGGCGATGCTTCCGGCACTCTGCCCGATGGCGAGCGGCTGGCAGGTGTTCGTGCGCTTTGCGATGACCAGTACCGCACCGTGTGTTTTCTCGGGGGCCATCGGGAGTTGGCCGCCGTGAGCTGGCCGCCGGAAGCCTGCGTGTTTCTCGACGACTGGCGGTTTTTTCGTCTGAGAACGAATGGCAGATCCGCGTGCATTCATCTTGCCGTTCGCTCCGAATGATTGGCGGATCTCCATGCGTTCCTCCGTCTTGCCGATCTGAATGACCGGCGGTTTTCTTTCGTTTGAGAACGAATGGCGGATCTGCATGCGTTTGCGGGAGGGAACCTGCTGAATAGTGTGCGAGTTTCCGCCACTTATTTCGAAAACGTATGAATTTTCGCCACTCATTT
>OLPF01002828.1_pt1 | contig 10467 bp, 7 predicted proteins | sample 1673121 | NCBI WGS metagenome assembly OLPF01 (sample SAMEA3136756, study PRJEB25190) | human gut metagenome | reverse complement strand
GTAAAGTATCAGTACTGTAATATTGATGAATTTGGCTCTTTGAACTTCTTCTGGTCGCATATCTGGATAATTGCTCCAAAGGGTTGCCCATCGGGCGGATTTTAACAACCCGTCTCTCAATGTCATTCAGCAAGAGGTCTTCTGAATTTTCACGGGAAAATTGAGTTGTCACCTCAGTACTCGTTTCGACTACACCGCCTGTTGGGCCGGCTACAGCTTCGGCTCCCATCGCTCCAGCGTCAACCACCCCTAACAGCGAACAAAAAATCATGACTAATAGCATGATAAAACTTTCATCCTTAAAAAATCGTTTCATAACGTTTGAAATGTTTATAAATTAATGATTATGAGTAAAAATCTCGTTTGCGAGGAATGCGAGGTGCTGCTTTTTCGGTTTTTCCTCCGGAATCAAGTTTTGGTATGCCGTCCCCTAATCGAGTTTTCAAAGTGTCATCGATTTTCTGGTTACGTCCTTCTATAACTCCAGCATCGGCAGCGTCTTGAATATCTTTTTCATAGTTCAATCCTTTATACATTATTTCCATAAAAGATTTATCTATTTTACCCATCAACGCATTCTCTATTACAGAATAACATCCTCCTATGAATTTTTCAAATTCTTCATCGGACATAGACTTTTCAGTCTTGAAATTCGCCATATCCTCCGCAGAAGCATTCATGTTTTGCTCTTGTTCTTCACGCAACTTGTTGCTTTCCGCTACGCGGTTCAAATATTCTTGGTTGGCCTCATTAAGCTCTGCCATCTTCGCTTCATCCCCGGACATATCCAAAATGTCTTTTCCGAAATATCTTGCAAATGATGCAGGAACCGACTTGCCACCTACAGCGTCCGACATAAATGCTGCAAAACGTGGATCTCGGCTGAACAAATCTTTCAGCTTTCCATCATTTTCCTTGTATTTATTCATCTGTTCCTGCGTATCATCGTCATATTTTTCAAATGCAGCATAACGAATCTCCGGATCTTCATTGTCAAAATCAACATCCGGCATACGCTCTTTCATGCGAGACAGAAAACTTTCTCTCTTGCTTTTTTTCTCATTTTCTTCTGCCATATTGTTAATGCTTAAAATTTATGTATAATCATATGTTCACTTGACGAAGAAAATATATGAAAGCGATATAGTTATGTTGTAAATTAACAAAGTAATTGCTTTTACGGTATTTTTTTTATATCCTCGTAAAAGGTCGTTTAGGTTATCGTTATGAAATTAGACTTTAAAGAGGATAGAGACAATGATTTTCTTGAATCCTACGTTTCGGTAATTAAAAGATATAACGGGAAAGCTCCGTATCAAAAACGAGACACCCTATTGTCTGAAACTATACTTAGTCCCGCTAAGCGTTTTTACGTTTCAGAAGAGCAGGCTTTAAGAATCGTATCACGCATGTTACGTGGCCGTGTTGTGACTTTCAAAAATTCCTTGAAAAAACTGATGTATGAAGAAATTTTGATCCGTGTAAAGAAAGAACTCCGGAATGGCGAAAAATCATTAACACTTATAATAAGCAAAGTTATAAATCAAGAAGCCCCTCGTTTCTACATTGACCTAAAATCAGCACGGATTCTATACTACAAACTTCTAAATCGATAAGAATGAAATACATCGTAATATCTATATTGATAATTGTCCACATATATGCTGGAGTTGAATTAGGATATGGACCAGGCAGTCCACTATGGACGCATCTGACTTATCAGTTTCAGCATACTGGATGGATGCATTTAATCGTAAATAGTATTACGTTTGTTTCTTTCTTTGATGTCTTAAAAAAGGCCTTTTCGGAATATCAGATTATTCTTTACGGATATATCGGATCTGTTTTTGCTTCTTTCCCCATAGTATATGAACTTCCAACGGTAGGAGCATCCGGAATAGTATATACGCTTGCCGGATTGTTCATATCAACAAGCCTTATAGGTTCCAAACTCCATATCATAAACAAACACAAATTCACTGCCTTTATTTTATGCGTGTTTATATCATTTATATTCTCATGGCTAAAAGGCGGTATAAATATCGTATGTCACATATTGAGTTTGATCTACGGAATAATAATAGGACTTATAGACAACGAATTGTCTTATGAGGGATATTGAAAAGACCATAGAAGAAAATCAAAGAAGGCTCGATTATATCAACCGGGTATACGATCCTGAAACAGGAGAAGGCAGTGACACTTTCCCCCGTTTCAAGCTATGCATCAAGGATCATCCGCTACCAATACAATACATTCCCGAAGAGATGTATAACAAAGAACCTATTTGTAAAAGGTTACAAAGAACAGGCTCTATCAAGGATTATTTTAAAAAAGAAGGTATCCCTTATTCAAAAAGAAGGCTTCAGGAATTTTTAATTGAATTTTTTAAGATAAGAATCATATATGATTTTGAGTATTTTGCCTATGTATGCCTTACCATTGAGGACGGTAAAAACGGGCTGGGCGATATTCCGTTTAAACTTAACAGAGGGCAAAGAAGGCTTTTGAAAAAGTTGGAAGAGCAGCGAATCGCAGGGAAGCCGATCCGAATCATACTGCTCAAATCCAGGCAATGGGGCGGAAGTACATTGGTACAGTTATATATGTTGTGGATTCAATTGGTTCACAAGGAAAAATGGCATAGCATAATTTGTGCCCATCTTGATCAAGCGGCAAAACATATTCGCGGAATGTTCCAGCGGGCACTTACTCGATATCCATGCTTGTCGGCCGACAAATACGAGCTTACGCCATACCAGAACACCCAGAACATAAAAGAAGTAAAAGCGCGTGGATGCCGTATTACCGTAGGTTCAGCCGAATCTCCGGATTCCGTCCGGTCTCAGACGGCTTTCATGATCCACTATTCAGAGGTCGGGCTATTTCCTGCAACCGAAGGGAAAAAGCCCGAAGACCTTATCGGAGCAACCAGTAGCGTAGTAAAACGAATCCCTTATTCCTTGATTGTGTATGAAAGCACGGCAAAAGGTATTGGTAACTTTTTCCATACGCAATGGTTAAACGCTACCGATCCTGAGAAAAAATCTGCTTTTGTCCCTGTGTTTGTGGAATGGTTTCTGATCGACATGTATTCAGAACCATTATCCATACCAGTTGAAGAGTTTATTAATAGCCTGACCGAATACGAATGGATGCTCTTCGATAAAGGGGCCACGCTTGAAGCAATAAATTGGTATCGTGGGAAAAGCGGAGAAGCAGCGAGTGAGTCAAGCATGAAAGAGGAATTTCCTTCCGATGATATTGAAGCGTTCCAAAATTCAGGCCAAGCAGTATTCAACGTGGCACATGTAGAACGGTTAAGAAAAGATTGCATGCCACCTGCATTCATTGGAGAGCTATATGGCCGCACATCTGCTTCTTCCGCGAAACTTCGCCCCAATTTACGCAAGGATGTACTGAAAGGCATCTTGTTCTCGGAGAACCCCAAAGGATGTTTAAAAATATGGGATATGCCGGACAATTCTGTTAACGTAAGTAATCGGTATGTCATATTTGTTGACACAGGGGGAAGAAGTATTAAAGCTGACTGGTCTGTAGCAGTAGTCCTTGATCGATATTGGATGATGTTCGGTGGGAAACCTAATGTTGTAGCGCAATGGAGAGGGCATATTGATCATGACATACTTGTCTGGAAATGTGCTCAATTGGGAGTATTTTATAAGAACGCCCTACTTGTTTTTGAAAGTAACACCCATGACACGGAAAAGGACAACGACACGGACGGTGACCATACGGAATTTATCTTTGATACAATTTCAAAATACTACCCTAATCTATATTATCGTAACCCGAGTGACAAGATTATAGACGGGCTTCCCCCTAAATGGGGCTTTCACATGAACAGGACAACAAAGTCTATGATCATAGACACATATACGAGCATATTGCGCGAACAGGGTTACAAAGAGAGGGACAATGAAGCCGTTAATGAGGCAAGATGGTTCGAAAAAAAAGCGAACGGAAAATTCGGCAACATCGACGGTAAACATGATGATATTTTAATCACTCGTATGGGCGGATTACACATTTGCTATGAACTGCCCCTGCCTAAAATCATATCCGATGACTATAAAATTAAAAACCGGGAAATTCTCGGAGAATCAACAATTTAATATTACAGCAATATGAAATCAGACATTTCCATTATCAATTTTCTCAAACAGTGGTTTTTCCTTAAAAGAAAATCCATTCAGTTGTCATTCGCTATCCGGCTGTGTGACTTAAAACAACAGGCGTTCAACCGGAGATATTTTGTCATGCTCGATCCAAACGACAAGCTAATCTCTTTATCCCGTGAAGATATCAATCGGATGAAACGTTTAAAAATGATCCAAAAAAACATTACGCACTTGGACCTTATGGAAAAAGCATTTTATTTTACACCATTGTCTCGAAATGGCAAGAACGGCATATCTAAAGAGGAACAATTGAAGCGGCGTAAAATTTACATGGACTATGTAAAATTAAAAGCCAGACTGTCATTGTGAATGCAAAAAGAAGGTCCTGGATCACTCCGGGACCTTTCCTCCTTTTAAGGCATCTACCATTTCCTTTTTCTTAGATGCTATCTCTTCTTTCAAAAATTTCACATAGTTTTCATCAGTAGATTCTTTAACTTCCTCGTTCAACTCTCCTATTTCATCCTTCGCATCCAATATAAATTCAGCCCGTTTCCATTCATCTGATTGTTCATATTCATCCAGCTTCTTCATATATTCCGCACTTTCAAGAGACGGGGAATTATCGATCAGCTTTTCATAATTACGATATGTCGCTTCCGCTTTTTTGGCATCATCGACATATTTAAAAAATTTCTCATTCACTTTTATCATCGTACCGTCCACCTCTCCTGTATCGTAAAAACGATTCAAGACTGGAATATTACGAGAGCGAAAATCGTTCAGCCCAGACGGAGCGCCTACAAACGTTTTAAATGATTGATTTGCGAATGTGAACGCACCTCCCAAATAAGCTTCAAACAGGTGCTCTACTGAAGCCGGGTTTAATAGGTCAGCCCCTGAAGAAGTCTTGAATGTTGCAAACTTCCGCTTTGCTTCATCTCCACCAGCTAAAGTATTAAGATATTCTGATAGCTTGACAGCAACAATCCCCGTGCTTTTGTATACTTTTTGATATTCAGGATCATATTCATTGAACGGTGTAATTTTAGCAATTGGTTTGCCCGTAAAATCCTCATTTGTGACATAGGATTCAACAATCGGCTGGATGTAACTTGGAACAAAATTACTGGCGCCACCGGCAGGATTAAGAGGCAGTAAATCCAATAGTCCCATCGTGGCATCAGTCAAAGCTTCTGTGCCTTCATCATAATGTTGGATATAACGGATAAAAGAATCTCCAATACCGTAAAAAGCCCGGAGTTCGATAGGCAGCGGTATTTTCAAAAAACCATCCATTCCGAACATGCTTAACGGAATGCAGACGTTGTTTTTTCTGACATAATCAGGAAGCCCCATGTATTTTTCCTTGTCATCGTCATCGCCCAATGACTGAAGAAGCAGAGGGATAATCGCCCCGGCCGTCATATAACCTCCAGCAAGTGCAAGTGCTTTCCCTGGATTCTTTACCGCCATATTGTAAGCATTATTCAAAGACTGGACGGCCGCATTGAAAAAGATATAGAATGCCCTAAACCACTCGTTACCTTTCGCGCCACTTCCTTTTCTATTGAAGTTTACAGTTACTTCTTTCGCGTCATAAGTGGATTGCAACAATGATCTACCCATTTGCCGACTGGTCATAAAAGTCGCAAAGCGGGAAATATCTTCGGCCCATTCGTTCAAAACGCCCATTGCATCAAACACCTTTTCGGCTTTCCGTTTAACTTCCGCTTTTTTACCCGTCTTGGTAGCGTCTTCAATCCTGTTCTTGTATTTGTCGATATTGTACAATGCGGTATATCCTGTTCGGCCACCATTGCGTAAAAACTCATCCAACATGACTGAAACAGGATCATTCGGATCCGGCTTCCACCCTTCACCTTCCATTATACGTTTCTTCAAGGCTTTCATGGCCTTGGGTACATTCCGCATAAACTTACGTTGATACTTTCCATTTTCTTTAACGCCTAATGTAGACGAAGCCCAAATAAGGTCTCTCGATAAGTTTGACAAGATAAACGCAGGGTTACGGGTAGTAAAGTTAGCCGCCATTTCACGGTTCATCCAGGCTATGCCTTTCAGAAACTTGTTCTCTGTTTGTTCCGGAGTATTCAGCCCATTTACAGCCTGGGCAACCTTAGGATTGCCATTCACATACACGACATATTCTTCACCGTTCAATTTCACCCTTACCGCGTGTTGGTCCAAATTCTTTTGAGATTTTTCGTCCAAGTCATTAGTCAGTCTTCCCCTTTTCGTGTCCGCTAAACCTTGTGATTTCTTCAAAAGCATATCAGCCTCAAAATCTTCTATGTTTTTGCGATAAACTTCTGGATCTTCATCGTATACCGGATAAGCAGGTGTCCATAACTCATTACCATTCGCATCATGGCTGACTTCATACCACTGCTTGTTTACCGTCAGCATATCTGTTGCGCCATCCATGGCCATGCGGAGCAAATGAAGTTTCATCTGGTTCTTGTTGCCTCCAACAATCGCGCTATCGCCCACAGAAGCCATGTAAGCAAATGGGTTGTCCGGTCGCGACGTTCTCCCTTTTGCGGTTTTTACTGTTTCATTGTAGACAATATCACGATCACTGAAATAATCGAATACGTCCGACATTTGCGCTTCGGCAAATCCTCGAAGAGGGACATAGTTCTCATACATTCCTTTTATCTTATCGTACGTCTTACGATTAATCATACCCGTATCAAACCATTTCTTTAGAGAATACTCATTGACAGCCCTGATCTTATCCCACAAATTAGATATCTCAATCTTATTGGATATCTCCATATCGGAAATGAAATTTTCAATCTCAGGCATAAAATCAGCAATTGTCTTTCCATCTGCCTCCATCTGTTTCAAAAACGACTGAAAATCTTTTGCTCCCTTCGTGTCGGCATAGGTTCCCGTAAGTCCGGCAAAATCTCGTCTTCCAAGAGATTCTCTTAATTCATCCATCTCTTTATTCGATAACTGGGTGATATCCGAAAACTTTTTATTTGCTATTTCCGCCAACAACTGTTGCTTTAATGTTTCGTCCTTGATTGCGTCTATCGCTTTTTCCAACACAGCATAGCGCATGTACTCATTTCGTTCAATACCGTGTTTGGCAAGCACATAGTTTTCGATTTCCCGTTCCGAATATCCCTTATCCCGCAAATCCTTGATTGCTGAAAGAAGAGGCTTAATCCTTTTTTGTTCAAACTGTTCCTGTTCGTAAGTATTGCGAGAAGAAAGCGTATTCTCGTAGACATATACATTCATGTAATCCGGGATTTTCTTTCCTATAGCCTTTTCAACCTCTTCTTGTAATTTCTTGACTGATATCATTCGATCAACATAGGCTTCTTGGAACAACTCCGTTCGCGACTGCATCTTTCCCTCTATGCGCCTCTGTAAATCATCAGAAAGCCCAAGTTTAGACAAAGGCTTCTTGCTTCTAAAAAGATTGTCGTACTCCCTTGACTGCTCTTTGACCATTGCGTCTGTTTTTGCCTTACGCATTATGTCAAACGCTGTATCGCTATTCTCCAAACGATTCTTGCTTTTCCAAAGCATATACATGATATCGCCATCAGAGATTTTGAGGTTAATGCCTATTTTTCGAAGGGCTTCTTTGATTGCAGAGCAAATTTTTTGAATGATACCTGGATCGGTCATCGTTTCGGCCATCTCAGCACAATATTCTTCAGCGGCAACGACTCTATCACCATAGCTGTCCATCAATCCTGATTGTACTTCTTGGGGCAAAGAGTCAAACACGGAATCCATCGTAGGACCAAAGTTATCACCTAACAACCCCCTAAGCCCCTTATGAGCTACAGTTTCATGAAGTATCGTTGCCTGTGCGTCAGCCACGCTTTCCGCATTCGGCAATACAAGATACACTTCACCTGTTTTTGTGTCATACCAGCCTTTAGAACCTTGTTTCTGACGTTGCAATTCCTTATCCGCATCTGTGATATCATTCACATCCCGGATGATATGCACCGGCGTATTCAGGCTTTCAGACAATTCTTCAACAGAGGATGATATTTTTCCTTCTTCCAATGTTGGATTTACGAAAGATTCTACTACCTTTGTGGCAGATGAAAGCTCTTCGTTCGCTGCTGTTTCCGCAATTGGTGCGGAGTGACGGGACAGGAACAAAAGGGCTTTTTCTTTATTCACATATTTGGCCAACCCCCTATTTATCCAATCAACTATATTCGCATCCCTTTTACCAAACACAGATGACACAATATTAAAATCAACATCAGCATCTTTTCCTAAATCTAACGTGACCAAGAAATTGCCATTCTGTGTTCTTAGCTCTGTTAATACCGATCGATTGCCTTTTTTTTCTAAATTATCAAATACAGCAATCGGATCGGCAACTGCAACAGGAAGATTTTCTAATTCAGAAAGAGCTAACCCGCGTTTCTTCATTTTCTTAAAAATCTTGTTCCCGTACAGCTTTAAGGGTTTGTTTGTCACCCCAGCACTTATGAGAACATCTGATGGATATCCAAGATTCAGCACAGTCCCATCTGCATTATCTGCATTCAAACTTGATAGTTTCTCATTAAACCTTTCATTTACCTCTTCAATATCATTTATCGATTCAGAAGTTCTGTTGACACGAATATTGTTTTCAGTATTATCCATCAAGAATATCTGATCTTCTCTGGATACATCTTCTGTTTCAGAAGCAAGCATCTTTCCCCTTTCTGCTGGAGACATATTCATGCGAGATTCAACATTGCGAGCCTCCACTTCGCCGGCAAGTTCCCTGTAATTATCTCTACTAATACCTAAACCATATTTATCTACAAGTTTATGATACTCATTGTAAGCATCTTCATATCCTTCATTGTCGTAACCTCGAACCCAAAGATTAAAACCCTTGTCAAACGCGCTACGGTTAGGAATAAAGCCATCCCCAAACTCCAAACCAAGCGAGCGGTATTCATCAATCAGGGCATTGTACACATCTATCGGCTTGGCATTGTCATCAAGTTCTTTCCTCTTTTCCTCTAATTCTTCAACCACTGCCCAAGAATCCCGCTTTTCTTTAAGACCTGCAAGATAATTTCTGTACGTAGATTCGTTGCCCCCTCTTGCAAACCCTTCAATTCCCTGTATCGCATGTTGTACCTCATGGAGTAAGATGTTACGCAAATCAGAAACTCCCAAACTGGCTTCATTCACACGAATAAGATTTTGGTCTCCATACCATGTGGCCCCTGTTTGACTTTTAGGATCGTTATACATCTCAACACGAACTTTTTTCAACTCTGGATAGGCATCAAACAGTTCACGACCCTTCACATAGTCATCTAAATATCTCACATCTGCTGCTTGGTATGTTTTACGCAACTCATCCAACAAAGATGTGAGTTCGTCAAAACGAGTCTTTTCTGTTTCTGTCATGTGGTAATTTAGTCATTTCTCTAATACCACATAAGTTTTTATTTAATTTTTCGTATTCTTTCTTAAGTCCTACTACTTCTTTCTTAGGTAATCTATCAAATGTACCATCTTTTTCCATTTTTTCGATTTCTTCTAGACGATTTACTCTTCTTCTGATAGTTTTGAAGTTTGTTAATGTTCCTCCTAACCATCTTTCAGTCATGTAATACATGTTACTTCTTTCTGCTTCTTCTTTACATACTTCTTGGGCTTGTTTTTTAGTTCCTACATATAGAACTTTACCTCCTTCTGCTGCTATTTTATTTAATGCTTCATATGCTTCTTCCATTTTAGCAACAGTTTTTTGTAAGTCAATGATATAAATATCATCTCTAGAGTTATAAATATACTCTTTCATTTTTGGATTCCATCTTTTTGTTTGATGTCCAAAATGAACTCCAGCTTCTAATAAATAACTCATAGAAACTACTGCCATAAAAAATTCCCTCCTTCGTTTAACTTCTTGATACTTCTTCTTAATTCAACACCTTTTAGGCACTAGATGAATTAATCCATATCAATGTTTAATAATTGCTTTTACAGCACTTTAAATTCTACCAAAAAAACACTATTTTTACAAGTGTTTTTCTTAAATTATATGATTTTTATAGTAAATTATCTCTTATTTCTTCAGCATTAATATATTTTTTAGTTAAATTATGATTTAGAATACTCATTAAATAATATCTATTAGTGTGTAAAAAATCAAGCATTTCATAAACATCACTTTCTTCATTTAAAATGTCTACTCTATCTTTAACTTTGATGTTTTCATCTATTTTAATAAATAATTTATCTATATCATCTGATATTACTTCATATTTTTGATTATTTATTACAACATTTTTTATTGCTTTTGTTA
>OLPF01002824.1_pt1 | contig 10492 bp, 7 predicted proteins | sample 1673121 | NCBI WGS metagenome assembly OLPF01 (sample SAMEA3136756, study PRJEB25190) | human gut metagenome | reverse complement strand
ACTTAACAACATTGCATATTATTTGCAGAAAAAATCCTTGACAAATCCCATCTCAAAAGATCATTTTGATGGATTACGCCAAGAAGAACAGCTATCTGCATCCAAAGTATTTTGTGGACGACGGAATCAGCGGCACGACCTTTGATCGTCCGGGCTTTCGGGAAATGGAGGCGCTGATCGAAGCTGGACAGGTAGCAGCGGTTATCCGATCTGTTAAATCGGACATCGCTGCCGGAAAACACCGTATCGATGAAATCGACCACATAACCCAACGTGAAGCGGTCAAGCGCGTTGCCCAAGCCGCCGGCCACAATCAGCGCGATCCCCACCGTCTCCATAACGCCGGCGCGCTTGCCGGCCGTGAACAAATACACCGTGAGCGCGACGCAGACGAGCACCGACATCACTCCGAGGGCGAAGGTCGATTCATCGAACATACCCCAGGCAGCACCGGTGTTGTGCACCAGGCGGAACTGCACCAGACCAAGAAAGGGACCGGCCACCACCTGGCCCACGGAGAAGCCGTTGAAGTAAGCTTTCGTGGCGATGTCGAGGACAAGCCACAGAGCGGCAAGAGGAACGAAGATGGCGGCGTTGCGCTTGCGCCGGCTGGGAAGCCTCTCCTCCACGGCAGAGGCCTCCCCTTGCTCTTTCTCGATGGCTAGCGTCTCGGGAGCGGCCACTTACTCGGCCCCGCCCTCGATGGCGTCCAGCGCGTCCCCGCAGCGCTCGCACACGTCCGGATGATCCGGGTTGCCACCGAGCTCGCGGATGTTCCAGCAGCGCGGGCACTTCTCGCCCTCGGCCACCGCGACCGCCGCCGTGATCTCGTCGCCGTCGCCTTCCACAAACTGCACCGAGGCCACTATGAACAGCTCCTCGAAGACCGACGGGTCGAAGGAGCCGGCCGTGGCCACGAGGGCCGCCGGCGCCGTCACGGTAAGCGATGCCTCCTGGCTCTTGCCGATGATCTTCTCGTTTCGGGCCTCTTCCAGCGCCTTGGTGACCACCTCGCGGACGGCCATCATCTCCTCCATGGTCGCCACTTGCGCGCCAGCGTCGGCGGGAAGGGCGGGCACGAAGTCGCGCGCGGTGGGCCAGCCAGCCAGCTGCACCGAGGCCTCGCGGCCCTCGATGTCCCTGAAGGCCGGCGGGTAGCACTCCCACACCTCGTCGGTGGTGAACGACAGGATGGGGGCCATGACGCGCACGAGCACCTCCAGGATGTTCATGAGCACGGTCTGCACGGCCCGGCGTCGCGGCGAAGCCGGCGCCTCAGCGTACAGGCGATCCTTGGTGACGTCCATGTACACGGCGGAGATGTCGTTCACATAATCGTACAGGGCCCGGTAGACGCTGTTGAAGCGGTAGGACTCGTAAGCGGCCTCCACGTCGGCGAGCAGCTGCGAGAGACGCACCATCGCCCACTGGTCGAGCGGCTCCAGCGCGTCCCAGTCCCCCACGAAGTCGTCCGGCGTGAAGTCGTTCAAGTTGCCGAGCAGGAAGCGGAAGGTGTTGCGGAAGCGACGGTAGGCGTCGGAGACCTGCTTCAGGATGTTCTCGGAGATGGACACGTCCTGGGAGTAATCGCAGGAGGACACCCAGAGGCGCAGCACATCGGCGCCGAACTTGTTGCACATCTCCTCCGGATCGATGCCGTTGCCGAGCGACTTCGACATCTTGCGACCCTCTTCGTCCACGGTGAACCCGCAGTGCATGACCGACCTGTACGGCGGCACTCCGTAGGCGCCGATGGAGGTGAGCAGCGACGACTGGAACCAGCCGCGGTGCTGGTCGGAGCCCTCCAGGTACATGTCGGCCGGGAAGGTGAGCCCGTCGGCCTCGGCACGGTGGCGGCAGACGCTCGTGTGCGAGACGCCGGACTCCCACCACACGTCCAGGATGTCCTTCTCGGGGATGAGCTCGGTGCCCCCGCACACCTCGCACTTGGTGCCGCGCGGCAGATAATCGCTCGGCGCCTCGGTGAACCAAGCGTCGGCGCCCTTGGTGTTGAACAGCTCGATCACCGCGTCGAAGGTCTCTGCCGTGGCCACCGTGTTGCCGCACTTGGCGCACTTGAACACGGGAATGGGCACGCCCCAGCTTCGCTGGCGGGAGATGCACCAGTCGGGGCGGTCGGCCACCATGGCGCCGATGCGGTTCTTGGCCCAGGCGGGAATCCACTCCACCTCCGAGTTGATGGCGCGCAGGGCGTCCTCGCGCAGGGCGTTCTTGTCCATGGAGACGAACCACTGGTCCGTGGCGCGGAAGATGACCGGCTCGTGGCAGCGCCAGCAGTGCGGGTAGGAGTGGTTGATCTTCTTCTCGGCCACGAGTGTGCCCTGCTCGCGCAGCCAGTCGATGATGACGGGATTGGCCTCGTCGGTGGAAAGACCGGCAAACTGCCCCGCCTCTCCGGTGAACACGCCGTTGTCGTCCACGGGCATGAGCATGGGAATGTCGAACTCGAGCGCGACGAGGTAGTCGTCCTGGCCGTGGCCGGGGGCCGTGTGCACGGCGCCGGTGCCCGTATCCAAGGGGACATGATCGCCGTAGATGACCGTGCCCTTGATGTCGCGGCGCACGGGGGCGGTGTAGGTGAGGCCGAACAGCTGCTTGCCCGTCAGCGTCACCGGCTCGCCGTCGGCACCGCGGACGAAGTCGTAGTCTTCCCAGCCGGCCACCTCGGCCACCGTTTCCACGAGCTCCTTGGCCATGATGAGGTTGTCGCCGCCGACGGTGACCATGACGTAGTCGGCGTCGGGCGCCAGCGACACCGCCGTGTTCGCAGGAAGCGTCCAGGGGGTCGTCGTCCAGATGAGCAGATAGGCGGCGCCTTCGGCTCCGGAGGCCTCGAACACGCCGGGCATCGCATCCAGCTTGAACTTCACGTAAATGGAGGGCGACACCTCGTCGCCGTACTCGATCTCCGCCTCGGCGAGCGCCGTGTGGCAGTGGGTGCACCAATGGATGGGCTTGCGGCCGCGGTAGACCGAGCCCTTCAGGTACAGATCCTTGAAGATCTCCACGTTGCCGGCCTCGTAGTTCGGAATGAACGTGAGGTAGGGATGCTCCCAGTCGGCGTTCACGCCAAGCCGCTTGAAGCCGTTCCTCTGGATATCGACGTACTTCTCCGCCCACTCGCGGCAGCGCTGGCGCAGCTCCACCTGGGAGATCTCGGCCATCTTCTCGGGCCCGAGCGTCACTTCCACCATATGCTCGATGGGCTGTCCGTGGCAGTCCCAACCGGGGATGTAGGGGGTGAAGTACCCGCGCTGGGCGTGGCTTTTAACGACGAAGTCCTTGAGGATCTTGTTGAAGGCGTGACCGATGTGAATGGGGCCGTTGGCATAAGGAGGGCCGTCGTGCAGCACGAAGGGCTTGCCGTCGGCGTTCTTCTCCAGCACATGGCGGTAGATGTCCATTTCCTGCCACTGGGCGAGCCGCTCGGGCTCGCGGGCCGGCAGGGTCCCCCGCATGGGGAAATCGGTCTCGGGCAGGTTCATGGTGTCCTTGTAGCTGTTCGACACAGTTCGTCCCTCTTCCACGTCTCGGGTTCCTCTATATCACGGCCGTCGAAGTGCGACGGCGGCGCCTGTGAGCGTATCTTGCAAAGTATACGGCAAGGGGGCGCGACGCGGGCAATGGTTACAACTTTTTCTCAGGAAAGGCTTCATTAGCCGCAGCAGGTGCAATGGGTCCGATTTGCGCTAGAATATCGGATGCGCAGCAGCGTGCCGCAAAATGCAGCCCCCTACCCGATAAGGAGCCCTCCATGGCCTTCGCCATCGTCACCGATTCCTCCTCCAATCTCACTGAGGAGGTCATCGACCAGTTCGACCTGCATATCCTTCCGCTCACGTTCATGGTGGATGGCGAGGAGCATCACAGTTACCTCAAGGGGCAGAAGACCGACCTTAAGCAGTTCTACACCATGATGCGCGAGGGCAAGGTCATCACGACGTCGCTGCCGAATCTGAAGGACTCCCGCGAGCTGCTGAAGGGGCTTCTTGCCTCGGGCCAGGATGTGCTCTACATCGGGTTCTCCAGCGGGCTTTCCGGCACCTACCAGGCCATCGACCTTCTGCTGGCCGAGCTGGCCGACGCCTACCCGGACCGCACGGTGCTCGCGGTGGACACCCTGGCCGCCTCCATGGGCGAAGGGCTGCTCGTCTGGTACGCCGCCAAGATGCGCGAGGAGGGTGCGTCCATCACCGAGGTTCGCGACTGGCTGGAGGCCAACAAGCTGCATCTGGCCCACTGGTTCACCGTGGACGACCTCATGTTCCTGTTCCGCGGCGGCCGCGTCTCCCGCACGAGCGCCTGGGCCGGCACCCTTCTGAACATCAAGCCGGTCATGCACGTGGACGACGAGGGCCACCTCATTCCGCTGGAGAAGGTGCGCGGGCGCAAAAAGTCGCTGAAGGCGCTGGTCGATCATATGGAGCAGACGGCCACCTCTCCCGTGGCGGATCAGACCGTGTTCATCAGCCACGGCGACTGCATCGAGGACGCCGAGTACGTGGCCGACCTCGTGAGAGAGCGCTTCGGCGTCACCGACATCCTCATCAACTACGTGGATCCGGTCATCGGCGCCCATTCCGGCCCCGGCACTATGGCCCTGTTCTTCCTGGCCAGTGAACGATAGCGACGCTTACCTGCCGCCGTGGGAGGGCCCGGCCATCCTGTTGGTGGATCTGGACGCCTTCTTCGCCTCCGTCGAGCAGCTTGACCACCCGGCCTGGCGGGGCAAGCCCGTCATCGTCGGCGGCGATGCGGACGCCCACGGGGTCGTCTCCACCTGCTCCTACGAGGCCCGCGCCTTCGGAGTGCGCAGCGCCATGGCCTCGTCGCTAGCACGAGCGCTGTGTCCCGAGGCCATTTGGACGCATGGCCATTTCCACCGCTACCGCGAGGTGTCCGCCGCCATCATGGCCATCCTGCGAGACGAGACGCCCCACGTGCAACAGGTCTCCATCGACGAGGCCTTTATGGACGTCACCCCCACTGCCGTGAACACCGAGCACCCGGTTCTCGTGGCCCAGCGCATCCAGGAGCGCGTGACCGCCCTCGGCGTCACCTGCTCCATCGGCGTGGGCACCTCCAAGTCCGTGGCGAAAATCGCCTCGGACCGCGACAAGCCCCGAGGACTCACCGTGGTCTTCCCCGGCACGGAGGCGGCCTTCCTGGAAAAGCTGCCCGTGCGCACGCTCTCCGGCGTGGGGGCAGCCGCCGAGAGGACGCTCCTTTCCCACGGCGTGCGCACCTTGGGAGCCATGGGCCGGGCCGACGGCGCCCTTCTGCGGAAGATCTTCGGGAAGAACGGCGAGATGATGCGCGACCGGGCCTTAGGGCGCGACCGGTCGGAAGTGGCCGAGGACGACGAGGTGAAGTCGGTCTCCAACGAGGTAACCTACGCCCATGATCTGGAGACGCGCGAGGACATTATGGCGGCGCTTTCCACCATTTCGGCGAAGGTGGGGCGTCGCCTGCGTCGCAAGGGGCTCAAGGGACGCACCGTGGCCGTGAAGATGCGCTACGACAATCGCACGACGCGCTCAGCCCAGTGCGCGCTGGTCGTCCCCACCGACGACGACATCGCCTTCGCCCCCGTGGTGCACCGCCTGGCGAGGGAGCTGTGGGCGCCGGGCATGAAGGTGCGCCTGCTCGGCGTCGCCGTGACTCATTTCGAGGAGGACGGCGCCCCGGTGCAGGAAGCGCTTTTCGACGCCGCCGTCCTTGGGGGCGATGACAACGCAGACGCGGTTGAAAGCGAGGCGCTCATCCGCGACGAGGAAAAGCGCCGCAGCCTTCTGGCCGCCACCGACGCTTTGCAGGAGCGTTTCGGCGACGGCACGGTGCGCTTCGGCTTCGAGCTGCGCCAATCCGGCAACACCACCGGCTCCTCCTCCAAAAACGTCGAGGACTACAAGTAGCTCCCTACCAGCGGGCCCATCATGTTCTCGAGTTTTTCGAAAACTCACGAGCAAATGCCACTTCGAGCCCGTTTTGGCACCCCGGGATGCCAGTTGAAGCCCGTAATGGTACGAAATGCCATTTGAGGCCCGAAATGGCCATGAGTGGATTACCATTTCGGGGTCGAAGTGGCATTCACTCATCCCCAAAACGAAAAATTTCCGCTAAAACAGGGCCACGCGAGACATCACTGGCGGAAAGTACACGAGCGGAACAAGTGAAAAGAGGAGCGATTATGGCGCTGGTTTTGGCGATCGACATACGGAACACGCGGACGCGGATCGGGCTGGCAGTTGATGGACGACTCGTCTCCCAGTGGGCCGTTCCCACAGATTCCGCCGAGACAGCCGACGGCGCCGTGGCCTGCGTTCTCGGCTTCTTCGACGCCCTCGCCCGCGGCCTGGCGCCCATCGAGGAAGGCGCACCCGGCGCCATCGACCTTCCCGAGAGCGCTCCTTTGGCCGACGGGGCCATCATCGCCTCGGTCATCCCTGCCCTCACCGGCGTGTGGTCCGATGCGGCGCGGCGTCTCACGGACGCGCGCCCGCTCACCGTGGGCCCGGGCCTGAAGACGGGCCTCAAGATGAACTTCTCCGATCCTGTGGCCGTGGGCGCCGACCGCGTCGCCGAGATGGTGGGCGCCAAGAGCACCTACGGCGCGCCGGCCCTCGTCATCGATCTGGGTACCTCCACCACCTTCGAGCTTTTGGACGAGACGGGAGCCTTCCGCGGCGGCATCATCGCCCCGGGCATGAAGCTCGGCGCCCAGGCGCTGGCCCGCGGGGCCGCCCAGCTGGCCGCCGTGGAGCTTCGAGCCCCCAAGTCGCTGCTCGGCCGCACCACCGTCGAGGCCATGCAGGCGGGCATCGTCATGGGGGAGGTGGCCCGCATCGACGGCCTCATCGATATGATCTGGGCCGATTGCGGCTACACGACCCCCGTCATCCTCGTGGGCCAAGACGCCGAGACCATCGCCGCGCTCATGGCGCACGCCGTCACCGTCGACCAGACCCTCGCCCTCCGCGGCCTTCTGGAGCTCTATACCGCGAACACACGACGTTAATTAAACTTGAAGATTTTCTGGGCGATCTGGTAGCCCTTGAGTCCGATCTTCTCGCCGGCCTCCGTGGGCAGATTCGTGGCCAGATTCAGCGCGTTGGAGCGGACCCGGCAGTACAGCGACGGGTTTTGCTCCTTCAAATAGGCCCATATGTCCTTCAGATCCTGCTCGTCGGTCTCGCCTCCGCGCATGCGCAGAAACACCGAGCAGATGCACATCATCATGGAGAGGTAGTTGCGCAGGTAGTGGCGCAGATGGCGGTTGCGCACGGCCTGCGGGTCCACGTTGTCAATCATCTGCCGTGTGACGCGCAGCTGCTGGTCCATGCGGCCCATCATGACCTTCTCGTTGACCGACTGGTCCTCGCGGCCGATGAAGTAATGGTAGGCGTCCACGTTGAAGTAGCGCATGGTGCGCACGTAGACCAAGGGCTCGTAGACGAAGATGTTGTCCACGTAGAAGGTGTGCTCGGGCAGCTCAAGGTGCATTTTGCGCAGCATCTCGGTGCGATAGTACACCGAGTGCATGAGCAAATACTGACTCGGCAGGAAGGTTCCCACCTCGTCCCAGCCGAACTCGTAGCCCTCGGGCAGCACGTTGCCGTAGCCCATGACCTTCTGCTCCCCCTCGTCCACCTTGTCGTAGACGTAGTTGGCCACCACCATGTCGCAGGGCACCGGCGCATCCAGCTGGCTGCGCAGATACACCATGAGCGGAAACATCGCCGCGGGATCCAGCCAGTCGTCGGAGTCGACCACCTTGAAGTAGAAGCCGCTCGCGTTCGCGAGCCCCGTGTTCACCGCGCCGCCGTGGCCCTTGTTGGGCTGATGGATGGCGCGGACAATGTCGGGGTGCTCGTTCTGCCAGCGGTCGCAAATGGCCGCCGTGTCGTCCTTGGTCGACCCGTCGTCCACGAGCAGGATCTCGATGTCCTCGCCGCAGGCGAGCAGCGTCTCCACGCAATGATCCATATAGGCTGTCGAGTTGTAGCAGGGCACGGCGAACGTGATGGTCTTCAAAAGCGCCTCCTTCGTCGGGGTCTCGGTGCGCGGGCGTTCCACCTCGCGCGGCGTCCTAGGCGTCGGCCGTCTCCGTCAGGATCTTCTCGGATGCGGCCAGGGCGTCGGCGACCACCTTGTCCATGTTGAAATAGCGGTACTCGGCCAGACGCCCCAGCGGATGGAAGTTCGGCAGCGCGTCGGTCAGGCGGCGGTAGCGCGCGTAGAGCGCGTCGTTGTCATCGTTGATGATGGCGTAGTAGGGAATCTGGGTCGCCGGATCCTCGTAGGCCCGGGAGTACTCGCGCATGATGGTGGTCTTGTCGCCGGTCTGCTCCGTGAGCCACTTGAATTCGGTGATGCGGGTGTAGTCCTCGGTCACCGTGTAGTTCACGGTGCCGCAGGGCAAATGGTAGGTCTCGTCGAAGGTCTCGTAGACAAAATCGAGGGAGCGGTAGGGCAAGCGCCCGAAGCGTCCCAAGAACAGCTCGTCGAGGGGGCCGGTGTAGACGATGGGTCCCTCGAAGGACGCGCCCTTGATATGAATGGCCTCCAAGGGGGCGTCTTCCTCGCGGCCGGCGAAGACGAGATCGAAGACGCTTTCCGCCTCGGTGCCCAGGCAGACGGTGATCTTCTCGTGGCCGAGCAGGTTCTCGAACAGGCGCGTGTAGCCATCGATCGGCATCCCCTGGAAGGCGTCCTGGAAGTAGCGGTTGTCCCGGGAGATGAACACGGGCACGCGCGCGGTCACCGAGGGATCCACTTCCTCGGGAGTGAGGCCCCATTGCTTCTGGGTATAGTAGAGGAACACGTTCTGGTAGACGAAGTCCGCCACCTCCTGAAGCTCCGGATCCTCCTGGGCGCGCAGCTCGTTGATGGTGACCTTGCGCTCGTCGCCGAAGGTGTCGACGAGCTTCTCGATGAGCCGGGCCGCCTTCTCGTCGCCGAAGGCAATTTCCATGGAGTTCTTGTTGAAGGGCACGGGCATGTAGGTGCCATACCAATCGGCAAGCACCCGGTGCTGGTAGCTCGACCACTCGGTGAAGCGGGCAAGATAGTCGTAGGCGCGCTGGTCGTTGGTATGGAAGATGTGCGGCCCGTAGCGGTGCACGAGCCCCCCGGCCTCGTCGTACTCGTCGTACATGTTGCCGGCGATGTGCGCGCGCTTCTCGATGACGAGCACGCGAAGACCGCCCTCTTCGGCAAGCTGCCGGGCACTGACAGCCCCGGCAAAACCGGAGCCGACAACGACGGCGTCGTAGTCTTCGATGGCGATATCGCGGAAATCGGCGTAATTAACGGCCATAACGGGTTCTCTCCCTCGTACTCGTTGATGCGAATGGGGCGCCGGCGCTCGGGCGGCGTCGTTCGGAGGATATTGTACCCAGCCCGCATCCGATGGCCTCCAAACCCCATACAAACCGAATAAATGAACCTGCCGCACGGTCGCGCCGTGCGGGGCGACGGCCCGTGCTCTATCATGAGGGCAGGATACCCGTGAGAAAGGACGTTCCCGTGAGCCAGTTCCTCGATTCCATGATCGCCCGCGCGAAGGCCGACAAGAAGACCATCGTGCTTCCCGAGGGCAACGACATCCGCACCCTCAAGGCCGCCGAGGCGATTCTCGCCGAGGGCATCGCCGACCTCATCGTCTTGGGCGACGCCGACGACATCACCGCTGCCGGCTGCAACTTGGAGGGCGCCCGCATCGTCGACTTCCGCACCTCCGAGCTGCGCGAGCCCTATGCCGAGAAGCTGGCCGAGCTGCGCGCGGCGAAGGGCATGACGCTCGAGCAAGCCCTCGAGCTTATGGACAACGAGCTGTACTTCGGCATGATGATGGTGAAGATGGGCGAAGCGGACGGCCTCGTCTCGGGCGCCTGCCACTCCACCGGCGACGTGCTGCGCCCGGCCCTGCAGATCCTGAAGACCGCTCCTGGCGCGCAGATGGTGAGCTCGTTCTTCGTCATGAACGTGCCCGACTGCGACTTGGGCCACCACGGCACCTTCATCTTCTCCGACTGCGGCCTGGAAGTGCAGCCCGACGCCGATCGCCTGGCCCAGATCGCCATCAACGCCGAGGCGGCGTGGCGGTCGCTGTTCGCCGATGCCGAGCCGGTCATCGCCATGCTGTCGCATTCCTCCTACGGCTCGGCCAAAAACGACGATTCCGACAAGGTGGTGCGCGCGACGGCCAAGGTGAAGGAGCTCGTGCCCGAACTCGCGGTAGACGGCGAGCTGCAGCTGGACGCCGCCATCGTTCCCGAGATCGGCGCGGCGAAGGCGCCGGCCTCTCCTGTCGCGGGTCGCGCCAACGTACTCGTGTTCCCGGACATCGATGCGGGCAACATCGGCTACAAGCTGGTGCAGCGCTTGGCGAAGGCCGAGGCGCTCGGCCCCATCCTGCAGGGTATCGCCGCCCCGGTGAACGACCTGTCGCGCGGCTGCTCGGCCGACG
>OLPF01002823.1_pt1 | contig 10497 bp, 7 predicted proteins | sample 1673121 | NCBI WGS metagenome assembly OLPF01 (sample SAMEA3136756, study PRJEB25190) | human gut metagenome | reverse complement strand
CGCCGAACCATAACACAGCTACAATCAGAATCGTTCCTAAGAATTCACTCATAGGATGCGCCATAGCCTGACGTATGGCAACCTTATTTGTCGCGTCACGAAGTTCGTTGCTGCATTTGGTGAAACGGTTAATCATTTTGTCTTCCGCAATAAAAGCTTTGATAATGCGCAAGCCACCCAACGTTTCTTCCAGTTGCGACATCGTATCGCTCCACTTGCTCTGCGCCTCCAAAGACTGGCGTTTCAGTTTTCGTCCTACCACACCCATCAGCCAGCCCATTCCCGGCAACACAACGATCGTAAAGAGAGTCAACTGCCAGCTGGTGATGACCAGTGTCGCAAAATACAGAATAATCATAATCGGACTCTTCATCAACATATCCAACGAGCTGGTAATGGAGTTTTCCACTTCACCCACATCCCCGCTCATACGAGCGATAATATCTCCTTTTCTCTCTTCCGAGAAGAATGACATCGGCAGACGCATCACCTTGGCATACACCATAATACGGATATCACGCACCACTCCTGTACGCAACGGAATCATTACAGCCGAAGAAGCGAAATAACAACCGGTTTTAAACAATGTCATAATCATCAGGAACAGTCCCAAAAAGATAAGCGCCATAGTAGGTCCATTATCTATTATCATCTGACTGATATAATAATAGAAGTTATTCTTAGCAACATCGGCCAAATCACCACTTCCCCATTCCATAAAATGATAGACCTTATCAGCCCCTTCCGTCTTGAACAGGATACTCAGAATAGGAATCAAAAAAGTGAATGAAAACACATTGAATACAGCAGATAAAATATTCAGCAAAACAGCCCAGCCGATATACTTCTTATAAGGCGACACAAAACGTCGCATCAATTGTAGAAATTCCTTCATTACTTGCCATTAAATAAGTTAAGACCGCAAAGATACAATAAAACCGATTAACAGACAGCAGTTTCACCGAATTATTAACGCGATTTATCGAAAAGAGCTTGTAAGAAAGCGATCATATATCCGACAAACTCTCATTTCCCGAGTCATAAAGTCTTCCTTCCGGTAAGTCTTTCGCAATTGCCCTGTATCTCTTTTTGAGCGACAGCCACCACATGATAATAAACTCCGCGCGTTTTCCTGTACGATTTCACTCCCAACCGTTGCAGAATACGTCCGAAATAGTTCACCTGACCGGAAGAGAATTTCATTTTACTCGCCTTTTGTATCCGTTGCAATATATCGGCAGCAAGTATCCACTCTCCTTCTTCCTCATCGTCCGCAACGCGGTAATACACAAGAAACAGCTGTTCGATAAGCGGTGACTGTTCAAACTCCTGATTGGCTTCCGTCATAATGGCTTCTTCCTTTTCGTCAAACCAATACCGTTCATTGTGATAGAGCGCCGCCATTGCCTGCGCATAAAGCTGTTCATAATCAACAGGACGAACCACATCAATCACTCCCGTAACCTCCACACCTATATAACGACGACTGCCGGAAGTATCTGTCAGCAAATCCTTATGATTGCTTGTTCCGATGAAAGAAGCGTAGCGGCGAAGTTCTTCTACCGCCGAAGCATTCGGGCGCCGTGTATTAACGACCGGCTTTTGCATGATATGTTTAAGGAAAGGTTGCTGATTGATACCTATCTGGTCAAACTCATCCATATTAATCAGCAAAAAACGATTCAGATACAACTCCGCATCCCGTTTCCGGCTAAAGTCAATGCTATCCGTATAGTACGCCTGCAAACACGGCGGTAGAATCAGGCGGCAAAACGTAGATTTCCTGTAAGCCTGCGGACCGACTAATATAGGCGAAGTGCTGTTTGCATGATTTTTACCCAGTCCACGCCAATGAGCTATCATGCTGAGAAACCAACGACGGAACAACTGTGCCCAATGGGGATTATTGCAAGGAACCCGCTTTGCCAGATCTCCGATGTGATCTTTGCCGTCCCAACGGGGGAGATCATAAAGGAACTCTTCAATAGGCTGATAAACCGGTACATGATCTGAGTTCAGATAACGCACCACGTCTTTGTCCCACAATTTAAGCCCTTCGTATTGCGCATTCATGGTAATACTTGCCATCAGCCTCTTATTTACCGGACGAAAATAAAAATCAAAACTGTTCCGTTGCCGGCATTCCACTTGCGAGGTCAACTGATTGAAACGAAACTCATAACGACGTTTCATAAACTCATCCATTTGCATCACAAACAGTTGTTCCGGCAGCAGACTGCTTTTATCCGCAAACCCTTTACAAGTGCGATATACATTCTGCACTGTCTCACGGATCAGAAATTCATCATCCGGCAAGCGGTAATGGGCACGAGTCCACCGCACTGTATCCTCTGCGGGAATACCGGCACGAAAACAATGTCCGGCCAGACAAACCAGCAAGGAATGTATATCATCTCCCGGCTGATAGCCATGCTGCTCATCCAAAGCCCGCGCAAAAGCCGCCTCAAAAAGTACGGAAAGAGCTTTATAACTCTCATATCCCGGTACAAGCCGTTGCAAAGGCGAGGTTTCCGCCTTCACCTGTTCGCGATAGGTCGTTTCTCCCGGCATAGCCATAGGCTGTTTCATATAGACAGGCATCGCTTCGGGATTAAAATACAGTTCGGGGTCGAAGGTCAGACGACAATATTGTTCCAGTGAAGGTTCTTTCAAGTCGATATCGAAAGGAAGCTGCGGTTGATAAAATTTCACGGCGAGCCGGTAAGCGTGCGCATGGAAAAGTTCCGCTTGCTCACGGTTGCCCGGCAAAAGATCGTCAGGATAAGTAAAGCGCGCCCATATCTTTACCGACTTTCCGGAAGAACCGGTAAAAGCAAGATAGGTCTGCGGAAACTCCTTCACACGTTCTTTCACCTCATCCGCTTCCATAGGTCCGGAGAGATTGTTCACTTGAAGCATCACCACTCCGTTGTACTCGTCCATTGTCATTACCCCATTCTTACGGACAAAGGCAGCCGCAGGAAGTAACTTCGGCACTTTCTGTACATAGTCATTTTTATCTCCCGGAAATATATAAGGCAGGACTTCTCTCATTCCTGAGACGAGTTGTGCTTTAGTTTCCACTTTCATTTGCTCCACGAGCTGTTCGATTTTCAACGTCCGCAAAGTGTTCACTCTGCCGTCGTCTCTAATTTGTGTTATTCTCATTACTTATTTAGTTTGTCCTGCATGTTTGTGTAGGGCGATTATTACCGGAGACAAAAGTACTGTAAATATTCCATACAAACAAATTTTAAAAGCGCTGGTTCTTCTTTCTACCAGAAAAGATTTTTCAATTTCATTTCTCATATTCTCATACTTTTCAGTTAAAGTGTAGTCAATCAAATAGATGTACTATGAGAAATACTTTTTCAAACAGGCATTTCTCATAGTTTATTCCACATTTCGGCTCAAAATTTGGGTATTTCTCATTGTTTTTCAGAGTATTTCTCATAGTCAGCACAACTCTGCTTGCCTAATGCCGGATAACCTTATCCAATATGAAATTAAACTATTATTTACGTATAAACAACTAAGCATTTACTCGTTTTCCGCCCAATATTGTTGTATCTTTGAAGGAACATTCCAACCGTTCCACTCCAGTGCACAGGCCTGTCTACTCCAGTAAAAAGTTCTGTCTACTGAAGTGCAAAGAACCGTCTACCGGAGTGGAACGATAGAAGCATCGGTAGGAAAAGAAAGGAATGAAGGCAAGATATAGCAACAGCCTAAGTAACATAATATATAAATCACCATTAAATTGAAACAGCAATGGCAATACAATTCGAGTTTTATAAGAATCCCCAACCGGAAAAAGAAGGGGAAGAACCAAGCTACCACCCTCGCGTAGTTAATTTTCAACATGTCACTACTCAGCGACTAGCAAAAGAAATCCACATGGCAACTACTTTCGGAAAAGCAGAAGTAGAGGCAATGTTAATGGAACTGAGCAGATGCATGGGCAATCATCTGCGCGAAGGAGAAAGAGTGCATCGGGATCGGGTATTTTCAAATCACATTGCAAGCCGCCGAACCCATACACTCACTTACTACCCGTGCCGACAAAGTGAAACTAAAATCCATCAACTTCCAGGCCGACAGAGACTTGAAAAGTTTGTGTATGACCACACACCTGCGGCGTTCGAAATATAAACCGCATTCCGCCTCTCTTTCAGAAGAAGAAATTGACCGGAAACTCACGGAATATTTTGCAACGCATCCTGTCTTGACTCGTACTAATATGCAGTCTCTTTGCAGCTTCACTCAAAGTATGGCCAGCCGGCAAATACGCAGGCTAAAGGCAGAAGGTAAGCTGCAAAATATTGGGAAGCCTACGCAACCTATCTATGTTGCAGGGACGGGATACTATGAGAAATGAGCAAAATCAGGGTCGTTTTGCAAAAAAACTATGAGAAATACAAGTTCCTAAAAGTATTTCTCATAGTCTACTTTACTAATTATCTGCGATTTATAGCGAGCTTATGAGAATATGAGAAATGAAAATCAAAAATACGCGTCAGAGGATCGAGCTAATATAGAAAACCAACAACCCAAATAGGCAACTTACACCTGTAAGGTGTTTCTATCCCATCAGCTAAAATATAGGAATCAGGCACATCCGCTATCTGATTATACGTTTTACCTTCACCGCCAACTTCCAAAGTATATTTCCCATTAACTTTAAAATCTCCTGTCTTCTTTCCATATTCTATTTCATGATCACAAGAAAGTTGATTCACTACAAAAGTTTCACGTGCTGTTCCTATTTTCACAGGATGAGAAGCCAAAGCATACAACAGATTAGGATTATCCAAATAAATCTTATCCGGCTTTTGCATCTTCTTGACAGATAATAAATCCGCATATAAGAGATGCAGTAGTTTTGCTTTTTCCAGACTATTCAGGTATTCTATAACCGTGTTACGATGAATACCGATAGTTGTCGCCAATTTGGATATATCCACTTCAAAAGGAACAGAGGACGCAAGAATACCCAACAAGGCTTTTATCTTACGCACATTACCCACATCAATTCCACACAACTGAGGTAATTCCGTTTCTACAATAAAATTAACAACCTGTTCTATGCTTGTGTAATAGTCTATCTGATTTTTCAAATAAAACGGATAATATCCATACTGCAAATATTCTCTAAAAAGAGGCAAAGGACGACACACTTTGTTCACCTCCGAGCAGATATTTCCAGGAGAAGTCAGAACCTCTTCCAAAGTACATATAGGTAAATCCAACTGTTTATAAAACAATAAAAATTCCCGAAAGGAAAGTCCCTGCATTTCATAAGGGATACAACGCCGGGATAAGTCAGCGTCAGCATTCAATATATTAAGTAAAGAGGATGCACTGAACACAACTTTCAAATCGGGATACATATCATATACTTCTTTTATCTCCTTGCTCCAAGTCGGATATTTATGTACCTCGTCCAAGAAGAGATGCTTCCCTCCATTTTTCACAAACACATCCACCAACTCCAACAAAGTATGATTGGAGAAATAAACAGAGTCCAGCGTACAATAGAGCACTTCCCTGCTATAAACCTCATAATGCTGCTTCATATACTGCAACATTAAAGTAGTCTTTCCCACTCCACGAGGCCCTTTAATAGCAACCAACTGGGCATCCCAATTGATCTGATACATCAATGTCCTTATTATCTCGGTTGATGTCAACGACAACAAACGATCTTGTTTCGCAAAAAGAGTTTCCATAAATTTCTATATCTTAGTACTTTCAAATACAAAGATAACCATTTGCTGTTTGAAAACAGCATTTTCCGCTACTTTTTGCTGTTTGAAAACAGCAAACGAAAATTATTTCAATTTTAATCACCGGCACGTACCTCACGAACGAATTTCTGAATTTCAAAGGGAGATTCCACTTTATCCACGCTTGCATAATAAGGAAGCAGAAAACAGACAAAACCTTCTTCCACTTCACGATTAGGAAAACCCAAACGGTAAATACCCAATTCTTCATCATATCTCTTAATAGTAAGGTATCCACTCTGATAAAGCACCGGACATCAAGATTATCGTATAACTCCTGTTCGCTGACACCACAAATATCTATCTACTTATTCCACATTGATATGTCATCCAGGTTATTCAAATCACTGAATACGCTAACTTTGCCGAACTTGGTAACCCCCGTCAACATAGTAAACAATACAACCATCCTAGCTTTTCAATGCGCCATAGAAAGCTTCTAATGTATTACGGAAACTTTTTTGCAAGGCATCATCACCAATAGCCTGTAGCATCGGTTTATCATACTCTTCCACAAGAATGACCACACGCTGCCCTTCCTGTCGACAAGCACGCTTGATAATACCCTCAAAACGCATCGCTAAGGATTTTCCCGAAGACTCCGCGCCATACATCTTCTCCCATTCTACTAACGCTCCGTTCAGCTTATTCTCCAAACTCTCCGGAATATCATATTTCTCTGTATTAAGATCAAGATGTAATACCGGATATTTTACCCAGTCTTTTTCCAACTTCTCCATAGCCAATCCAACAAATAGTTCACGCTTTCCTTGGAAATAGGCTTCAAGCGTAGAAATAAGCAAGCTTTTGCCAAAACGACCCGGACGGCTAAAAAATAGTAATTCCCAGTTTTTACCAATTGATGGATTAATGCTGTTTTATCAATATAAAAATAACCTTCCTAGCGATTTTTTTCGAAGTTCTGCACGCTGATAGGATAAATTTTACTGCCCATATTTCACTCTGTTTAAGTTCACGCCATACAAATATACATAGAAATATCTGAAATAGATGCAAATTCTACCAAAACTGCCTAACAGAGGTATAAGACATGTAACAACATCTAATATTATCTACTCAAGAAAAGCAAATTCAGTAAAATATAATTGAAAAATCATGTTTATAAACATCCGCTTTATTTTGATATTTATGGATATTATTTTTACTTTAGGCAATTATAAATCCTAAAAAATAATATTATGAAAAAGATTCATTGGTTATTTGGCTTATTATTATCAATTTGCTATTCATGTTCAGAACTTGACGACTTCTCTGTCGAATCAACTTCTGAATCTCTGTCGACTCCAACGACTAGGTATGCTGGAGATGAAAAATATGACGTATTAGGCTATGGTTATGATGTAACAGGTGAATACTTGCATCCTTTATCCGTCCGGAATCCCGTTCTGAATATAGCAAAGTACGAACAAGAGCATTTCGATCGGCTGCAATATAACACTTCTTCCTATGGCTTTGATCAAATGTATTATGGATATTCTGCCTCTGATTACACAAAAGATATTACAAAAGAAACAAAAGTTACTACTAATATGAGTTATGGTAACGAAAAGGTGGATACTGTTCCCTATTTTTCAGGTAACATAACCAGTAATAATTATTTAAAAACAGAGTACGCTTATTCTGATAAATATTCATTTGCAAGCGTAGATGCCGTTAGAAATCGGAAACATATTTGGATTAACGACGAAATTAGTCTCCTCTCTAAGTATTTATCAGAAAGTTTTAAAGCAGATTTAGAAAGGCTATCTCCAAGCAGAATAGTAGAAAGATATGGGACTCATGTATTAACAGATTTCATTATCGGAGGACGTTACAAACTAGTGTACAGATCTGTTATTACACATTCAAAAGATGCAACTCATAAAAAGAAGACTGTAGCATCCGGATTTAAGGCAGCGTTGTTCGGTATTGGTTTTTCCTTGAATATCTCAAGAACTATTCAAACAGATGAATCACTAGTTAAAGATAATCAGAATAAAGAACTTTTTGTTCAATTCTATGGTGGAAACGGTACAAGTTTGAGATACGATTTAGAGAAAGGAATGCCAACAGGAGTAGATGTGCAGAGTTGGGAGAATAGCATAAATTTAGGCAATAGCTGTCTAAATGAAATAATGTGGGAGGAAACTTATCCGATTTATGACTTTATTTCTGATCCAGTAAAAAAGGAAGAAATAAAGCAAGCTGTCATACAATATATAGAAAATTCAAAAATTAATGAACTCAATTTACTTCCATTGTATACTTATTTATTAAAAGGTGATATATCAGACCATCTCGTCACAACACATCCTGCAATAGAAGAGTATTGGCCGGAATATGAGTTTGATCAAATAGAAGGATACATTTTAAAGAAACAGTTACCAGGAACAATTCCATTATATGAATATTACACCGATGCAGGCACAAATCATTATGCTACAGTTGTTTCTGATTTTGACAAAACATATCCCTTTTATGAGAAGAAAGGAATTATGGGTTATGTTTATCAAAACACAACAATGGAAACAGTTCCCTTATATGAATATTTCAGCGATGAATTGAATGATCATTATGCATCAACGATACCTAACATACCAACCCTTTTTCCAGGCTGGAGACGTGTTAATGTAGGTAATAATGGATATGTATATCCTCCTAATTAAAAATTAACTTGAAGCCAGGCACTAAAAAGCAATAAAAGAGGCTGTCTCAAAATAGAAAAATGAGGCAGCCTTACTTATAATCTGTAAGTTGAAGTATAAGAATCCCCTTATTTTAGCCTTATTTCCTTAATAAGAAAGGGCAAAATAAGGGGATTTTTCTAAAGAGATTTCAATCTATAAGTTTTTCGTTCTTGAAATTCTATTTTGAGACAGCCTCTTTCTATTTACACAATCTTATAGATAGTCCCATTTATTAGAAACACGAACATTTACTGAATATCCTACATTACGGTCACGGGGAGTAGAAACGGTTACTTCACCCAACGAAATTTGGAACTGTTTCTGCATCTTACTGTTACGACGATTACCCATCTGATTTCTTCTTCTGTAAGATATGCATCTTCTCGCCTTCCAAAGCTGCATTAAGGATACTTATCAACAACGGAGCAAAAGCATCGTCTTTACCTAACAAAGGCTTGCCTGCTTTTAGCTGTTCAATAGTCTTCTTCCTGATACTATCAAAATCAAATTCTTCTTTCATACAAAAAGCTGTATTAGCAAAGTTAATATTTTCTTCTTTGTTGACACAGTTTAATTTACATACTCTGATTTGTTGTCTGACAACTAAAAGACCAGACTTCCCTGAAAATTACAATATTCTGCAAGACATCTCTGGAATGCTCACATAAATCCCCTAATTTATAAGAGAATATCAGAGACATCTTGCAGTAAAAAGGAAAGTATCAACTACTCATATCATACTATTTTGATAAGATATCATTCGGAGCGACACTGGTATTATGGAATATCCTGAATCAGACCTTCCCAACTTTTAATACCAATCCGTTCCAGATATTGTTTAAAGTAATCATCTTCTTCATCAGTACCCGCTTTCTGATAGGTAGTCCATACAGGTTTAGCTTCTCCCTTATATTCTTCATCGCTGTATTTACGTAATCCCAAAGGAACACCATCGCCTAAATGATCAAACCAGCTATGCCATTGGATTCCATTAATACCGTCCAAAGCATTAATTTTCTTCCATCCATAAGCAAATCCGGCCGCTTGATCCTGCAAATCTTTATCTTCATAGCTCGGAGAGCATGTTCCTGCTTCAGAAAGCCATACAGAACGCCTGATATTTCCCTTATACTGGTTCTGCGAAATACCAACCCATTTATCCAATACTTCAAGATTCTTCAGTGTCACATATTCCGTATCCATAGAGAAAGTCGCCTGAGCGTCATCCCAAGTACAAGGATTTCCCAGCTGTGCCGGATAACTGTGGCATGCCAACGACCAGAAGAAATCACCTTCAGCCTTACTAAACAGATTCATCAGATCAAGCATATCCCTCACTTTATACCAGCCACCGCCGGCGGCAATATTCCACCCATGCGAGAAAGAAATGAACACTTCTGAATGCTGGTCATACTGATGTACAATATTATAACACATACGCATTGAACGAAGATAAGTATCCATAAATGTGGCAATCGGCTTATCTCCCATATTTGTCCAATGAATTCCTCCATCTACCTCATTATGGATAATCCAATGTGCTATACGCATATCGGGATCACTATATCTTTGCGCTAAAAAGTCAAGTGCAGCAGCATAACATTGAGTAGACTCTACCGTAGTCATATTGGGCATCGTATAAGGAGCTACCCCGTTATAATCCGGATGCTTCAGGAGTTCACCTGCATCTCCGGAAGGAGCAATCAACAAAATGCCGGCTACAGAAATTCCACGTTGACTGGTCTGTTGCAATACTACATCAAATGAACTTATCAGATATTGTTCGTTAAAATAATATGTTTTTCCTCCATATGTATACGGTATGTCACCTGGCTGCTCAGAAAGATGCATAAAATTACTAATAGGAATATTGATAGTAGTACTGCTGATTCCCAACTCATCCAAATCATGTGTCAATAATCCATGATTAATAAGTCCGCCCAATCCTTTCTTCGATTTCAGAGGAACCGCTTCGACACTTTGTTTTGCATGAATTGCATCTACATTAGCATAACGTGCATGAG
>OLPF01002819.1_pt1 | contig 10526 bp, 6 predicted proteins | sample 1673121 | NCBI WGS metagenome assembly OLPF01 (sample SAMEA3136756, study PRJEB25190) | human gut metagenome | reverse complement strand
CAGACAGCATTGATCGTCCTGCTGGCACAGATCGGAAGCTTTGTACCGGCAAAAAGTGCACAGATCGGTATTGTGGACCGTATCTTTACAAGAGTCGGTGCTTCGGATGATCTGGCAAGCGGACAGTCCACTTTTATGGTGGAAATGAATGAAGTAGCCAATATTCTGCGGAATGCGACGGCGAACAGCCTGCTGATCTTAGATGAGATCGGGCGTGGAACGTCTACCTTTGACGGACTCAGTATTGCCTGGGCAGTCGTAGAGCATATCAGCAATCCAAAACTCTTAGGTGCTAAGACACTGTTTGCAACGCATTACCACGAATTGACAGAGTTAGAAGGAAAGTTAGACAACGTCAACAATTACTGCATCGCAGTCAAGGAAAAAGGCGATGATATCGTATTTTTACGAAAAATCGTCAAAGGCGGGGCAGACAAAAGCTATGGTATCCAGGTTGCAAAATTAGCAGGAGTGCCGGATTCTGTCATTGAGCGGGCAAAGGAGATTGCCGAAGAACTTGGCAGACATGATATCGTAGATTTTACGGAAATATTGAGCAATAAAAAGAACTCAGCAACAAAGAAAAAGAAGGAACATTTAGATGAGGTGGACTTAACACAGATGTCCCTTTTTGACGCTGTCAATGACAATGATATTATAGAAGAATTAAAAGAGATTGACGTTGGAAACCTTACGCCGATCGAAGCATTGAACAAATTATATGAATTACAGAATAAGATCAAAAACCGCTGGTAAGAGTGAAAGATGCTGTTTTTTTACATCAGACGAAGAAAAGACGATCCATATAAGTTTGTGAAAAAGATAACGAAGAAGAACAGAAAGGAGTCAGCATGCCGGGAATACATTTATTAGAGCAGTCAACCATTGATAAAATTGCGGCAGGAGAGGTTGTAGAGCGGCCGTCTTCCGTAGTCAAGGAACTGGTGGAAAATGCCATTGATGCAGGGGCTACGGCAGTCACTGTTGAGATCAAAGATGGAGGAATTTCATTCATCCGTATTACCGATAACGGATGCGGTATTTCCAAAGAAGAAATACCGATGGCGTTTTTGCGCCATTCTACCAGTAAGATCAAAACCGTAGAAGATCTTTTGCATGTTACCTCATTAGGATTCCGCGGAGAGGCACTTTCGAGTATTGCGGCAGTTTCACAGGTGGAACTGATCACAAAACCGGCAGATGCCCTGACCGGAAGCCGGTATCTGATCGAAGGCTCAAAAGAAGTGAAGTTAGAAGAGATCGGTGCGCCGAACGGAACGACCTTTTTAGTACGCAATCTCTTCTATAACACACCGGCAAGACAGAAATTCTTAAAATCAGCACAGACAGAAGCCTCTTATATCAGCGATTTTATGGAGCGGTTAGCATTATCCAGACCGGATATCTCCTTTCAGTTCATATCCAATAACCAGCCAAAGCTAAATACTGCAGGAAACGGCAACTTAAAAGATGTCATTTATCGGATCTACGGCAGGGATATTGCGATGAACCTTTTAGAAGTCCATACGGAATGTGAATTCATGAAAGTGAACGGATTTATCGGAAAACCCGTGATATCCAGGGGAAACCGTAATTTTGAGAGTTACTTTATCAATCAAAGATACATCAAAAGCAGTCTGGTAGCAAAAGGTATAGAGGATGCCTATAAACTGCATCTGATGCAGCATCAATATCCGTTTACCGTCTTACATCTGACCATGGACGGAACGCTTTTAGATGTCAATGTCCATCCGTCGAAGATGGAACTTCGGTTTTCCGATGGAAAAGGGGTCTATGAATTCCTATATGAGAGCTTGAAAGAAGCATTAGAACATAAGGAGTTCATACCGGAGGTCAGTGTGGAAGATCAGGATTCATTAAAAAAATCACAAACTACCACACAGCCAAGGGTAAAAGCGCCGGAACCATTTGAAATCAAACGTGTCGAAAAAGAACAGAACAGATCAGAACAAAGTAAGGAAAATAATAAGGACAGAATACTGCCAGAACAGGAAAAAGGTACTTCTGAACAGGAACAAAAACTCTCGGAACAAACGAAAGCCATCCTGGATGAAACTCCGGACAAAGAAAAGGCTGTGATGGAGAATCTTCCACTGACCGGGGGACAGCTTACCCTGCGTGAAATGCCGGAATATGGAGGACAGTTCTTAACACAGGAGGCGAAAGCAAAGCACCGGATCATCGGACAGGTGTTTGATACCTACTGGCTGGTACAGTTTGAAGACAAGCTGTTTATCATCGACCAGCATGCAGCCCATGAAAAAGTCCTGTTTGAACGAACCATGGCAAGCCTTGAAAAGAAAGAATATACTTCCCAGCAGCTTTCCCCGCCAATGGTAGTGAGCCTGAATATGCGGGAAGAACAACTGTTAAAAAAATATCTTTCCGAATTTGAGCGTCTCGGTTATGAGATCGAATCTTTTGGAGGCAAAGAATACGCAGTCTGTGCCGTACCGGGTAATCTGTATTATTTAAACCAGCAGCAGCTTTTTATCGAGATGTTAGATAACTTAAATGAAGAGAGCGGTGCAAAGACCAGTGATGCGATCATTGAAAAGATCGCAACGATGTCCTGTAAAGCGGCAGTCAAAGGAAACCAGCATCTGCAAAAAGCAGAGATGGAGCATCTGATCGAGGAACTGCTGACCTGTGAGAATCCTTATCAATGCCCACACGGAAGACCAACGATCATATCCATGAGTCGTTATGAGTTAGAAAAGAAATTTAAGAGGATAGTGTAATGGAGACAGAAAAGAAACCATTGATCATACTGACAGGCCCTACCGCCGTTGGAAAAACCGACTTGTCGATCGCATTGGCAAAAGCCGTAAACGGAGCAGTGATCTCAGCGGATTCCGTGCAGGTTTACCGCTACATGGATATAGGTTCGGCAAAAATCAGCAAAAAAGAAATGCAGGGCGTACCTCATTATCTGGTAGATGAGTTCATGCCGGATGAGGAATTCAACGTAGTAAAATTTCAGGAATATGCCAAACGCTATCTGAAAGAAATCTATGAAAAAGGCCAGATCCCGATCTTAGTCGGCGGTACGGGATTCTATATCCAGGCAGTGTTATACGATATTGATTTTACCAGTGAAAGAGAAGATACGGCATATCGGGAGCAGTTAGAGCAGCTTGCAAAAGAACATGGAGCAGAATATCTGCATCAGATGTTAGAAAAAGTCGATGCAGCATCGGCAAAAGCCATTCATCCGAACAATGTAAAGCGTGTGATCCGGGCATTGGAGTTTTATGAAAAAACAGGACGGACAATATCTTCCCACAACGAGCAGGAAAGAGAAAAAGAAAGTCCCTACAATGCGGCATATTTTGTCTTAAATGATGACCGGAATGAAATCTATAGACGTATCGATCAGCGTGTGGATCAGATGATGCAGGCGGGACTTATCGAAGAGGTCAGACGATTAAAAGACATGGGCTACACCAAAGACATGGTATCCATGCAGGGATTGGGATATAAAGAAATCTTAGATTATTTAGACGGAAATACCACCTTAGAAGAAGCAGTATATATCTTAAAACGGGACACTCGCCATTTTGCAAAACGCCAGCTTACCTGGTTTCGCAGAGAGCATGAGGTGATTTGGGTAGAAAAAGAAAAATTTTCACATGATAACGGAAAAATACTGGACTTTATGAAAAAAGAACTAACGGAAAGAGGAATATTATGAGCATTCAAAATGAGGCAGAAACAATCATCACACAGCAATACCTAAAAATGGGGATCCAAAAAGAAGTCTATGATTTTGGACATTCGATAGAAGCAGGCTTAAAAGAACGGTTTGAACAGATCGATAAAATGGCAGAGTACAATCAGTTAAAAGTCATCCACGCCATGCAGAAAAACAAAGTCAGTGCGGAGTGTTTTAATCAGTCCAGCGGTTATGGCTATAATGATTTAGGACGTGATACCTTAGAGAAAGTCTATGCAGATGTATTTTGTGCCGAGGATGCGTTGGTACGCCCGCAGATCACCTGTGGAACACATGCATTGGCATTGGCACTGATGTCAAATCTGCGTCCGGGAGATGAGTTGCTTTCACCGGTGGGAAAACCTTACGATACATTAGAAGAAGTCATCGGGATACGTCCATCGAAAGGCTCACTGGCAGAATACGGAATCTCTTACCGACAGGTGGATTTATTAGAGGATGGTAGCTTTGACTTTGAAAATATCAAAAAAGCGATCAATGACAAGACAAAGTTAGTGACGATACAGCGTTCAAAGGGATATCAGACCAGACCGACACTTTCCGTAGACAGGATCGGGGAACTGATCGCTTTTGTCAAAAAAATAAAGCCGGATGTCATCTGTATGGTGGACAACTGTTACGGAGAATTTGTAGAAGAAAAAGAACCGATCGAGGTAGGGGCAGATATGATCGTCGGTTCTCTGATCAAAAATCCGGGCGGCGGACTTGCACCGATCGGCGGCTACATTGCCGGAAAGCGGGAGTGTGTGGAAAATGCAGCTTACCGACTGACCTCTCCGGGACTTGGAAAAGAGGTAGGAGCTTCCTTAGGAGTCATCCAGTCCTTTTATCAGGGCTTGTTTCAGGCACCGGTGGTTACGGCAGGCGCATTAAAGGGAGCTATTTTTGCGGCAAATATCTATGAAAAACTCGGATTTAACGTAGTTCCGAATGGAAAGGAATCCAGACATGATATCATTCAGGCAGTTACATTGAACTCGCCGGAGGCACTCTGTGCATTCTGCGAAGGAATCCAGACGGCGGCACCGGTCGATTCCTATGTTACACCGGAACCGTGGGATATGCCGGGCTATGATGCACAGGTCATTATGGCAGCAGGAGCTTTTGTGCAGGGATCTTCCATTGAACTGAGTGCCGACGGACCGCTAAAACCACCTTATGCAGTCTACTTCCAGGGAGGACTGACCTGGTACCATGCAAAACTTGGAATTCTTTGGTCTTTACAAAAACTTTATGAACGAAACCTTGTAGACAAGAGCAGGATGTGCTAATATATTCTGTGTGTAATTTTTACGGAGGAAGTTTACATAAATTGCCACGTTGAGAGAGCGGAAAGGAATTTATGACAAAACATGAGACTGTAAAAGAATTGCCGGATACGGAACAACCATATGAGAAATGTTACACGCGGGGAGCGGAATATCTCTCCGATGCGGAACTGCTTGCCGTTATCCTAAGAACCGGGACAAATGGTATAAGATCCATAGAACTTGCTCAGAATATTTTAAAGATCCATGATAAGGGGCTTTTAGGACTGTATGACCTGAGTAAAGAGGAACTGTTACAGATACCGGGGATCGGAAAGGTCAAAGCGATACAGTTAAAATGTATTGCAGAACTGAGCAAGCGGATCAGCCGTCTTTCCTTACGGGAGGGGGTAACATTAGAATGTGCGGAGTCCGTAGCGAACTACTATATGGAACAGCTCCGACATGAGACGAAAGAGGTTTTGTTAGTCAGTCTTTTTACCGGAAAGGGGAGACTGATCACAGAACAGGTGGTTTCCGTTGGAAGCATCAACAGTTCCGTTGTTTCGCCAAGAGAGATTTTTTATACGGCAATCATTCATAATGCAGCATATCTGATATTGCTGCACAACCACCCAAGTGGTGATCCGACGCCAAGTGAACAGGATTTCAAGGTCACAGAGCATTTAAAGATCTGTGGCAAGTATATGGACATCCAGCTTGCGGATCACATCATTATTGGAGACAATCAATATTACAGCTTTCGAGAAAACGGACGATTATAAGTCAAAAGGGAGAAATACAATGAGCAATACATTCGGAATTGATTTAGGCACCTGCAATGTCAAGGTTTTTTGCAAGGCAACAGGAAAGGTCCTGAACGAAAAAAATACTATCGCGATTGTGAACAAAAATCAGATGTATGCATATGGAGATCAGGCATATGCCATGTATGAAAAAGCACCGGAGAACATCAATGTAACATTTCCGGTAATCAATGGTGTTATCGCAGACTATGCAAACATGCAGACGATGATTTTTGAATTTTTAGAAAAATATTCCAAGGGAAAGGTGCGTGGAGCAGAGTTTGTCGTTGCCGTACCAACTGATATTACAGAGGTCGAGAAAAAGGCATTTTTTGACATCTTTGCAAAGAGCAAGGTAAAACCAAAAGGCGTGCTTCTCTGTGAGAAACCACTTGCAGATGCCGTTGGATTGGGAATTGATGTCAACGAGCCGACCGGTGTCATGGTTGTGGATATCGGAGCAGATACAACAGAGATTTCCGTCATGTCATTAGGCGGACTGGTACTGAGCGACCTGCTTCATTTTGGAGGAAACCGGATTGATGAATCCATTATTTCCCATCTGAAACGTACCTACAGTCTGGTGATCGGACAAAAGACCGCGATGACCTTAAAAGAGAAGTTAGGCTATGGCGTACCGGGTGCAGAAGACAGCATGGTGATCGTCGGAAGAGACTTAGTCAGCGGACTTCCGGTGGAGAGAGAGATTTCAACCGAGATTGTCTACGAGGCGATCAAAGATAACCTGAACTCTATCTGCAACTCCATTAAGATGATCTTAGAAAAGACGCCGCCGGAGCTTGCAAAAGATATTATCCATTCCGGAATCTATATTACGGGTGGAAGCTCTAAAATACATAGACTTGATGAACTGTTTACGGAAATCACCGGAATCAAGGTCAACTGTGCCGAAAATCCGGAGGAGACGGTAGTTCAGGGTCTGAATAAAATTGTTTCAGATGAAAAATATAAACGTCTGACCTTTACAATGAAAACAAAGATTTATAAATAGAGGCATTTATGAAGCGTAAAAAGAACAAAAATTCTTTTCCTGCAAGATATCTGCTGTTAGTCCTTTGTGGAATCTGCCTGATCGTCATGTTTTTAGCATATTCCGTGGGCGGTACTTCCGGCGGACCGTTAAATTCCGTGGCAAGTTATATTTTTGTTCCAATGCAGAAGGGAATCAATTCGGTAGGTACATTTTTTTCGAATAAATCCGACCGTTTTCAGACCTTAGAATCTGTGATGGACGAGAATACAAAGCTGAAAGAGCAGGTAGAAAAGCTGTCCACAGAGTTAAATACCGTCAAGTTAGAGCAGTACGAGTTAGAAGATTTGCGGGAATTGTATAAACTGGATCAAAAATATCCAAATTATAAAAAAGTTGCAGCAAATGTCATCGGAAAAGACAGTGGCAACTGGTTTAACGTCTTTTTGATCGACAAGGGAAAAAAAGACGGAATTGAAAAAGATATGAACGTTATGGCAGGAAACGGTTTAGTCGGAATTGTCATAGATGTAGGACCGCATTATGCAAAGGTGCGTTCGATTATTGACGATACCAGCAAAGTCAGCGGAATGGTGTTATCGACTTCCGGCAACTGTATTGTAAACGGTGATCTGCAGGCGATGAATGACAACTGTGAGATTACCTTTAAGAATCTGAAGGATGCAGATGACAAGGTAAAAAAGGGTGACCAGGTGGTTACTTCTTATGTCAGTGATAAGTTCTTACAGGGAATCCTGATCGGTTATGTAAGTGAGACCGAAATGGATTCTAACAATATCACCAAATCGGGAACGATTACCCCGGCAGCCGATTTTGAACATTTGCGTGAGGTGCTCGTCATCTTAGATAAGAAGACGGACACAACTTCAGATACGGAGAAATAATGATGAGAAGAAAAATTTCAGTCATACTGATCGTAGTTATATGTTTTCTGCTGCAAAGTACACTGTTTTCAGCATTGTCCTTTGCATCGATATCACCCAATCTTCTGATCGTGGTGGTTTCTTCCTTTGGTTTTATGCGTGGAAGAAAAGAGGGAATGTGGATCGGACTTTTTTGCGGAGTATTAATGGATATCTTCTTTGGGGAGATTCCGGGATTTTATACTCTGCTATATCTGTTGATCGGGTATGTGAACGGAATGTTTCGGAAAGTTTTTTATCCGGATGATATCAAACTTCCGATGATCCTGATCTTAGGAAGTGACTTCGTATTGAATTTAGCAATTTATCTGCTTCGTTTCCTTCCAAGAAAAAAGATCCATTTCGGGTACTATCTGTTCCATATCATGATACCGGAGATGGTCTATACTTTAGTAATTACAATCGCACTTTATTTTATAATACTGAAGATCAACAGACACCTCGAAACAATTGAAAAAAGGAGTGCAGCAAAATTTGTTTGATAAGATAAAAGAAGTCTTTGCAAATATATTAAAATCCAGAATTTTAGTATTGACGATCATCATGTGCATTTTGTCATTCCTGTTGCTTTGGCGGGTGTTTAACCTGCAGATTATCAATGGTCAGGAGTATTTAGACAATTATACCTTAAAAATTGAAAAAACGAGGGATTTAGCAAGCACACGAGGCAATATCTATGACAAAAACGGAAAACTCTTAGCATACAATGAACTTGCTTATGCCATTACTTTAGAGGATAACGGAGTCTACAACTCCAGAGCGGAACGAAATAAGGCACTGAACAAGGAACTCTATCGTCTGTTAAAAGTTTTAGATAAGAATAAAGACCAGATCAGGAATGATTTTTACATCAGTTATTCCGAGCGGGATGGCTATCAGTATACGGTTTCCGGTACGACATTAAAACGATTTCTTGCTGACATTTACGACCACAAATCGACAGATGATCTCAAGTATAATAAGACCTTAGGATACAATGAAGCCGAGGCAACGCCGGAACAGGTCATGGAGTATCTGTCCTCTGATAAGCGTTATGGTATTTCAGACAAGTACAGTGCTTATAACCGTTACCGGATCCTAGTCCTGCGCTATGCCATTGCACAGAACAGCTATCAGAAATTTGTCCTTACGGTCTTAGCAACCGGTGTCAGTGACGAGACGGTAGCATGGGTCAGTGAGAATTCCGATACCCTGCAGGGAATGTCTGTCAATGAAGAGACTGTCCGTAAATATAATGACAGTAAATATTTTGCACATATCATTGGCTATACCGGACAGATTTCCGTAGATGAATATAAGGAACTGTCGAAAAAAGATAAATCCTATTCCCTTACCGATGTGGTGGGAAAATCAGGAATTGAGCAGGTCATGGACAAAGAACTGCAAGGCGAAAAGGGTTATGAAAAGATCAGCGTAGACAACCTTGGAAAAGTGGTAGATGTAATCAAACGCAAAGAACCGACGGCGGGAAATGATGTCTATCTGTCCATTGATGCGGATTTAACGAAAGCGGTTTATGATCTGTTAGAGCAGGAGATCGCAGGAATCATATACTCGAAGATTGAAAATATCAAAGAGTACCATTCCACCGGTTCGGCATCCGATATCAAGATTCCGATCGATGATGTATATTTTGCATTTATCAATAACGGAATGATCGACACTTCGCATTTTACGGAGGATGATGCAAGCGATACAGAGCGTACCGTATACAGTGCATATACCTCAAAGGAAAGCTCGGTACTTTCAAGAATGGACAGTCTGCTTTCCGGCAGTGCCAATACACCGTTTGGCGAACTCGGCGAGGAAGATCAGGATTATATCACAGAGCTGATCAAACGCCTGAAATTCAATGGCGTACTCGACAACAGTGCGATTGATACATCAGATGGAACTTATGTAAACTGGAAAGAGGGAAAGATTTCCCTGAATGAATATCTGAATTATGCAATTTCTAAAAGCTGGATCGATATCAGTAAATTTACCGTAGAAGAAAAATATTCAGATTCCGAAGAAATTTTCCAGTCGCTTACTGCTTATATCTTAGACGACTTAAAGGAGGATTATAATTTCAGTAAAATTGTCTATAAGTACATGATCCGCCAGAATATGATCAGTGGCACACAGCTTTGCCTGATCCTCTATGATCAGGGCGTACTTGAAAAGGACGAGGCACAGATTGCGGCGTTAAGCAACGGTTCTGCGAGTGCATACAATTTTGTCAGAGAGAAGATCAAGAGTCTTGAGATCACTCCGGCGCAGCTTGCATTAGACCCATGCTCCGGTTCCTGTGTTGTTACAAATGTTAAGACAGGAGAATTGTTAGCACTGGTTTCCTATCCGGGCTATGACAATAACCGTTTGGCAAATTCCGTAGACAGTGAGTATTACAGCTCGTTAAGCAATAATCTGTCCCTGCCGCTTTATAATCATGCAACACAGCAAAAGACGGCACCTGGTTCTACCTTTAAAATGGTCAGTGCGGTTGCAGGTCTGACGGAAGGAGTTATTTCCATTGGGGAGCATATTACGGATAAAGGACAGTTTGACCGTTTTGCAAACGGACCAAAATGTTGGATCTATCCAAGTTCCCATGGAAGCATCAATGTATCAGAAGCGATCCGGGATTCATGTAACTATTATTTTTCCGAGGTTGGTTACCGCTTAAGTTTACAGGGCGGCACCTATAACGAAGAAAAAGGTTTAGAAAAGATTAAAGAATATGCATCGCTGTTTGGATTAGATTCCAATACCGGAATCGAGATACCGGAGAGCAAACCG
>OLPF01002808.1_pt1 | contig 10567 bp, 12 predicted proteins | sample 1673121 | NCBI WGS metagenome assembly OLPF01 (sample SAMEA3136756, study PRJEB25190) | human gut metagenome | reverse complement strand
AACAAGTATATGAAGATAAGCTAAATGACTTAATTCCAGAATTTATATATAAAGACAAGAAACAAGAACTAGAGAAGAAGATAAAATATGAAAAAGAAAAACTGCAAGAGGTAGAAACAAAATTCAATACTTTAAACAAATTAGAAGACAAAGAAGATTTAATATTTAAAACAATAGATGATATTAAAGCTAATGGATTAACTAAAGAAGAATTATCAAGACTATTTGATAAAATAGTAGTTTTTGATAAGCATGAAATAACAAAAGAAGAAAAAGAGTTGTACAACTTAAACGATATGATGTATAATGAACTATATGAAAATGGAGGGTTAGCATTCCATTTGAAGTTTATGTATCCACAAACTATCACAAACAGGTGGATGTGAAATTGGAGCAAGGCCAATAGACTTACATTTAAATGGATTTAAAAAATTAGGAATTAATATTGTAGAAGATGCTGGATTTATTAGATGTAATTGTGATAAAATAATAGGAAATGAAATTCATTTAGATTTTCCAAGTGTTGGTGCAACAGAAAATATTATGTTGGCTTCTGTATTTGTAGAAGGAGAGACTGTTATTACTAATGCTGCCATGGAACCAGAAATAGAAGACTTACAGAAATTTTTAAACAAAATGGGGGCAAAAATTGAAGGAGCTGGTAGCAACGTTATTCGTATAAAAGGTGTCCAGAGTTTAAAAGATGTAAGCTATACAATTATGCCTGACAGAATAGAAACAGGAACTTTGCTATGTAGTGCAGCTATTACTGGGGGAGAAATAGAAGTAAAAACTGTAATACCAGAACATATTAATCCAGTAATACATAAATTAGAAGAAAGTGGCTGTAAACTGGAGGTAAAAAAAGATAGTATTCATCTAATAGCACCTAAAAAATTAATAGGAGCAGAAATAAAAACGATGCCATATCCAGGTTTTCCAACAGATATGCAATCTATTTATGGAAGTTTATTAAGTGTATCAAAGGGAACATCTGTTATTATTGAAAATATTTTTGAAAACAGATATAAATATGTTAATGAATTAATTAGAATGGGAGCTAAAATTACAATAGAGGGTAAAATGGCGATTTTTAAAGGGGTTCGAAGACTTTCTGGAGCTGACGTTTGTGCAACAGACTTAAGAGGAGGTGCTGCTTTAATGATAGCTGGTCTTCAAGCAAGAGGAAAAACAAAAATAAGAAACATTGAATATATATTAAGGGGATATGAAAACCTTGATATAAAATTAAATAGTTTAGGAGCCAAAATAGCTAAAGAAGAGGGTGAATAGATTGAAAAAAAACAAATCACAGGAGATAGATTTGTTGTATACAAAAAATAAGCAACATAAAAACAAGGGTGATAAATTAAAACACCCTTCTAAAAATAAGCAAAAAAAGGACAAACAACAGGAGGTAGAAAAAGACCTTTTTCAATTTGATGAGGAAATTGTAATTGGTATGACAACACCAAAACAGAACAAAGAAAGAAAAAATAACAAACAAAAAACAAAGAAGAAAGTTACTAATAAGAAAAGTAAGAAAGTAGAAAAACATAAAAACAAAATTACATTTATTATTATGAAATGGTTTGTTCTAATAATGTTGTTATTAGGAGCAATTTTGTATTTTTTAATGTGTCCTCTTTTTAATATAAGAGAAATAAAAGTAGTAGGAAATAGCAAAATATCTACTAATGAAATTATTAGTTTGTCGGAAATTAATATAAATGAAAATATTTTTAGAATTCATATAGGAGAAGTGAAAGAGAAAATTAAACAAAATGCTTATATTGATAATGTCAAGATTAACAGACATTTACCAAGCAAAATACAAATTGAAGTACAAGAAAGAATAGCAACATATATGTTAGAATTTGCAAGTGCTTTTGTTTATATTAATAATCAAGGCTATATTTTAGAAATTAGTGAACAAAAATTGGAAGTGCCAATTATTGTTGGGTATAAAACAGAGTTGGAAAATATAAAGCCGGGAAATAGACTATGTGAAGAAGACTTGGAAAAATTAGAAACGGTTTTAAAAATTGTAGAAACAGCTACTAGCTACGAAATAGAAAATACTATTACCAAAATTGATATTACAGATAAAAAAAATTATACATTATTATTAGAAACAGAGAAAAAGACAGTATATTTAGGAGATGCAAGTAATATTAATACAAGAATATTATATTTAAAAGAGATATTGGAAATTGAAAAAGGCAAAGAAATGTTAGTATTTTTAAATGTAGATATTAATAACGAAAAAGTATACACAAGAGAAAAAGTATAAGGGTGTGAATTCTCTTATGAAATATATCTTGCAAAATTATGAGAAAATCGATATAATTATAAAAAAATAAAGAAAATAGATTTAAAGAAGGTGAAAAGATTGAATAAAAGAACAATGCTAATTACATTAGGAATTATTTGTATGTTTTTAACAATTGGTATTTGTATTCAATTAAAAACAATTAATTTAGCTAATCAAACTGTTTCTAAAACTTTTAATGAGGACAAATTAAGAGATGAGGTTTTAAAACTAAAGGAACAATATGACAATACATATAGTCAATTAGAAAATGCAGAAAAAGAACTGGAAAAAGTAAGAAAAAAGGCGACAGAAAATAGTAGTAGTTCAGGAGCTTTAGAAGAAGAAATAAAATTAACTAACCGTTTGTTAGGTTTGACAGAGCTTACAGGTAAAGGAATTATTTTAGTGCTAGAAGATAATAAAACATTAAATGTAGACGGAGTTACATCTGGTAATATAGTAGATTACATTATACATGATGAGGATTTAATTGTATTATTAAATGAATTAAAAAACTGTGGAGCAGAAGCAATTTCTATCAATCAACAAAGAATAGTAAATACAACTGGAATTACATGTGATGGACTTGTTATTAGAATTAACGGACAAAAAGTAAGTGCCCCCTACGAAATTAGAGCAATTGGTTCTCCAGAAAGGTTAATGGGAATTGATACATTAGGCTCATATAAACAAAAATTAGATCAATTGGGATTAATAAAAAAGTTTAAAAAATCAAACAATATTACTATCCCTAAATATGAAGGTACTATGAATTTTTAGTATTTAAGAAATGTAGAATAAATGAGGTGAGACAAAGTGAAAGGAAAAAGAGTAATGCTAATAATTATTAGTGCTATGATTGCACTATTAGTAGCAGTAACTTTAGTACAGTTTCGAACAATAGATGAAACAGATATTGAATCATTAGAAAATATGAGAGAGGCAGAATTAAGAATCGAAATAACAAACTGGAAAACAAAGCAAGAGGAAGCAAGCAAAAAATTAGAAGAGACCAAAACAATGATAGCAGAATATAATGAAAAAATTGTGAACAATCAAGAAGCATATAGTTTATTAGAAAAGGAATTAGCACAAGCAAAACAAGCACTAGGAACAACAGAAGTACAAGGAAGCGGTATTGTTATTACATTAGAAGACAACGAATATGCAAAAATTGATGAATATGACTTATTCTTATTAGTAAATGCATTAAAGTTGGCAGGAGCAGAAGCAATTTCTATTAATGATCAACGAGTTGTTAGTATGACAGATATCAAAAATATTAGTGATGGTTTTATTAAAATGAATGGAATGCCTTTAATGTCACCTTATGTTGTAAAAGCAATTGGAAACCAAACCTACTTAGAGAGTGAATTAACATTAAAGACATATGGATATATGGATAAAGAAATCAAGGCTAATAATAAAACTGCTAGAATTAATAGGGAAGATTCTATTATTATTCCTAAATATGAAGGAAATATAGAAATTAAGAATGCAGAGGAGGTAAAAGAATGATTGTAATAGCAATATTAATAGGATGTTTAGTAGGAGCATTAATTGGAATTAATGCTCCAATGATACCATATACATATTCGGGTTATTTAGCCATAGCCATTATTGCTGCACTAGATTCTGTTTTTGGAGGAATTAGTTCTGTAGTCAAAGGAAACTTTGATATAAAAATTTTTATTTCTGGCTTTTTTGGCAATGCAATATTATCAATTGCATTAACCTATTTAGGCCAAAAATTAAATGTGGATATTTATTTAGCAGCAATTATTGTTTTTGTAGGAAGAATGTTTACAAACCTTTCTATTATTAGAAGATATTACATTGAAAAATGGGATAAAAAGAAAAAAGTTATTATTAACAATGAAAAAAAGTAGAAGTACATATAGGATGATTAGTAAGCAAATGATTAAATGAATAAAGACAAATTTTATTACTTTTTAAAGGTGTTGCTATAGAATGATAAAAGTAATTATATTAAAGTACACTTAATAATATGATTACTTTTATCATTCTATAATATTATGGTAGTCATGTTATTATTCTTAATTTTTGAAAGAATGAAAGAGATGAGCTCGAATCTAAACATGCTGTAATTTGTAACGTAGTTATGTGTTTTTAAGCGACGTAAGAATTAATATATGGTCTGTTGTTAAGCAGGTGTTAAAAAAGAAAAAATGTTAAACTTACGGTAATGCAGGATACAAGAAATTATTACAAAATTGTTACGAAATTATTACAAAAATATAACGAATTCTATTGACTTTTTACGAAAAATATAATATTCTAAAGACTGAAAAATTTAATTTGAAAAATGGAGGAATAACCTTGGCAATTCGGAGATATCATTGTTGGTGTTGATATAGGCACATCGCGAGTAAGTACAGTAGTTGGTAAAGTAAATAATTTTAATCAAATAGAAGTTACTTGTAATACACTTTGCAAATGTAATGGAATCAAAAAAGGAAAAATCATCAATCCAGAAGAACTAGCAATTGCTATATCAAAAACAGTTAAAGAAGCAGAAGAAGAATTAAATTTAAAAATAAACTCTGCGTATACAACAATTCCAGGTAAGTATGTAACAATTGTTCAAAATACAATTGTAAAAGAAACAAAGGACAAATATGCGGGAATATCAACAAAAGATGTAACTTCAGCAATTATTCAGGTAAAAGACATTGATATACCAGATGATAAAACATTAATTGATATTGTACCAGGAAAATTTGTTTTAGATAATGGAGACATAAAAGATGATCCGGTAGGAAGTTTAAGTTCAAGTTTTACCTTAAAAGCACAAGTTATTTTAGCAGATAAAGAGTATGTAAAAGAACTTTGCAATATTTTTAGAAAAGCAGGTTTAGAAATAGATGGCATTATTCCAACAACACTTGCACAAAGAAATGTTGTATTAGATAATAATGAAATGAGTGACAATATTTTATTATTAGATGTAGGTGCTGGAAATACAGATATTGGTGTATTTGAAGGAAGTAGTTTTATTTATACTAATACAATACCAGTTGGTGGAGACAATATTACAAATGATATTGTACTTGTGCTAAATATTTCAGAAGAAGAGGCAGATAAACTAAAAAAACAATATTCTTTAGCATTAAAGGCTTTTATTGATAATGACAGTGATATTATTTTAAATACTTATAAAGGGAATTCAAGAAGTAGGTCAATTAAAAGTTCAGAATTAATAGAAATTATAGAAGCAAGAATTGAAGAAATTTTTTCTTTAGTAAATAAAGATATTACTGCACAAGGAATAAAATCTAAAATTAATAATGTAATTTTAACAGGACAAGGAATATCTAATATTAATAAAAGCGATATGGCAGGAAAAATTATTTTAAATATTCCTGTTAAAATATCAACAGGAAGGTTAGTAAGTACAATTGGCGCTGATTACAGGACAAGTTATGCATTAGTAAGATATATTGCAAGTAGACCATTTGCTAAAAAAGTTTCAAGTAGCATAGATGTAAAAAACGAAAGCCATTTACTAAAAAATGCATTAGAAAAAATAAAAGAATTTTTCTATACTTAAAAAGTTTTTAATTTTATAAAATATAGAGGGATAAGGAACAATACTCGTGTTCTAAAAAATCTCAAATAATGAAGGAGGAGTAAACTTTATGTTCGATAGTAACGATGATAATAATTACATGATGGATGGCACAGCCAATATTAAAGTAATAGGTGTAGGTGGTGCTGGAAACAATGCTGTAAACAGAATGATACAAGCAGGAATTAAAAATGTAGAATTTATTGCAATTAATACAGACAGGCAAGCTCTATTACTTTCACAAGCATCTTCTAGAATTCAAATAGGTGAAAAAATAACAAGAGGTTTAGGAGCAGGAGCTAATCCAGACATAGGAGCTCAAGCAGCAGAAGAAAGCAAAACAGAAATTGCAGAAGCATTAAAAGGAGCTGATATGGTTTTTGTAACAGCTGGAATGGGTGGTGGAACAGGAACAGGTGCTGCACCAATTGTAGCTTCAGCAGCAAAGGAAATGGGGATTTTAACAATTGGAGTTGTAACAAAACCATTTACTTTTGAAGGAAAAAAAAGATTATCACAAGCAGACCGTGGAATTGAAAATTTAAAAGGAAAAGTAGACACATTAGTTGTTATTCCAAATGATAAACTATTACAAGTAATTGATAGAAAAACATCTATTATAGAAGCATTTAAAATGGCTGATGATGTTTTAAGACAAGGTGTTCAAGGAATATCTGATTTAATAGCAACACCAGGACTAATTAATTTGGATTTTGCCGATGTTAAAACAATTATGTTAGACAAAGGAATGGCACATATGGGAATTGGTAGAGCATCAGGAGAAAATAGAGCAGAAGATGCAGCAAAACAAGCAATTCAAAGTCCATTATTAGAAACATCAATTGAAGGAGCAAATGGAGTAATTATTAATATTACAGGTGGAGTAGATGTTGGATTACATGAAGCTAATATTGCAGCAGAACTTGTTCAAAGAAGTGCAGATCCAGAGGCTAATATTATCTTTGGTACTGTTACAGACGAATCACTAGGTGATGAAATTGTTATAACAGTAATTGCAACAGGATTTGAAAAAGAACAGACAATTTCAAGCATCGGAGTAGAAAATTTAGTAACCAATACTTGGAACAAAAAAATTAATTCAATCCCAACATCAAATGAAAATACTCAATCACAAACAGATTTAGATATTCCATCTTTTTTAAGAAAAAATAAAGGATTAGGAAAATAAAAGAATAAAAAAATCAAAAATAAAAAGAAATAATCTAGAATTGTAGATTATTTCTTTTTTTTGCATCTAAAAAATGACACAAAATTTAAAACAAGCATAGTAAAATAGAAAACAAAGAATAGGTGGTAAATTTGATTATCTATGTAGATGTAGTTTTAATAGAAAATATTTTTATGAACTATTTAATTCTTTATGCAACAGGAATTATTTATAAAACAAAAATTAATTCTGTAAAATTAATATTCTCTAGTATAATACGGAGGAGTTTATGCAGTAATTTCTTTTATGGGATTACTAGAAATTTATTCCAATATTTTATTAAAGATAGCCTTATCTATTATAATGATATACATTGCCTTTTTTCCTAAAAATGTAAAAGTTTTAATAAAACAACTAATATTATTTTATTTAGCTTCTTTTGTTTTTGGAGGAGTAGCTTTTGCATTGTTATATATTATTAAACCACAAGATATTTTAATAAAAAATGGTTTATTTATAGGAACATATCCAATAAAAATTGTTATTTTAGGTGCTATTACAGGAATGATTATTATTAAAATAGCTTTTCAATTTGTAAAAGGAAAAATAAGTAAAAAGGATATATTTTGCCATATTGAAATACATATAAATGGCAAGGCAAAACAGTTAACTGCAATGATTGATACAGGAAATCTCTTACAAGAGCCAATTACCAAAACACCTGTTATTGTTGCAGAAGCAGTAGAGCTAGAAGAAATACTATCCAATACATTTATAAAAAACGTATCTAACATATTAAAAGGAAATATTCCAGAAGAGCTATTAAATTATGTACCAAAACTAAAAATAATTCCATTTACATCATTAGGAACGGAAAATGGCATATTAGTTGGTATAAAACCAGATAAAATTATTGTTAAAACAGAAGATGAAGATATAACAATAGAAAATGCAATTGTAGGAATCTATGAGAAAAATTTAACCAAAAATGGATTATATACAGCTTTAATAGGAATAAATATATTAGAACAAAATGCAATAAGTCTGGAAGCAAAGGCAATAAAATAAGAAAGGAGAAAAATATTATGAACATTTTAAACTTAATTAAGGAAAGTATTAATACAATTTATGTAAAATATTTTAATCAAAATGAAATTGAAAACTTTCCTATTTATTATATAGGAGGAAGTCAAACATTACCACCTCCTCTTAGCCAAGAAGAGGAAGAAGAGCTATTAAAACAATTATCAGAAGATAATTTAGAAGTAAAACAAAAATTAGTAGAAAGAAATTTAAGACTAGTTGTATACATTGCTAAAAAATTTGAAAACACAGGAGTTGGAATGGAAGACTTAATATCAATTGGTACAATTGGACTAATGAAAGCAATTAATACATTTAATACTGAAAAAAATATTAAACTAGCTACATATTCTTCTCGCTGTATAGAAAATGAAATATTAATGTATTTAAGGAGAAGTAATCGAATAAAAGGAGAAATATCTATTGATGAACCATTAAACCAAGATGGGGATGGAAATGAATTGTTATTATCGGATATTTTAGGGACAGATCCAGATGTAACTTCCAGAAGAATAGAAGATGAAGTAGATAAAACTTTATTAAGAGCATCTATTGCTAAACTAAATAATCGAGAAAAAAACATTATGGAATTACGATTTGGTTTCATTACAGGAAATGAAAAAACACAAAAAGAAGTTGCAGATATGTTGCGGAATATCTCAAAGTTATATATCAAGACTTGAAAAAAAAGCTATTAGTAAAATGAAAAAAGACATTTTAAGCAAAACAGGATAAAAAGAATAAATAATCTCCTATTGGGAAATAATGTAGATAATATTATTATTCCAAAAGGAGGTTTTCATTTGATAAACAAGGTCGAAATCTGTGGAGTAAATACTTCAAAGTTACCTGTGCTATCAAATAAAGAAAAAAATGAACTATTATTAAAAATAAAAGAAGGAAATATACAAGCAAGGGAAAAATTTATTAATGGCAATTTAAGGTTAGTATTAAGTGTAGTACAAAGATTTGGAGGAAGAGGTGAAAATGCAGACGATTTATTTCAAATAGGATGTGTAGGACTAATTAAAGCAATTGATAACTTTGACACTACTTTAAATGTACAATTTAGCACATATGCAGTGCCAATGATAATTGGAGAAATACGAAGATACTTAAGAGATAATAACATGGTAAGAGTAAGTAGGTCTGTAAGAGATTTAGCCTATAAAATTATACAATACAAAGATAGAATGGTAAAAGAAACACAAAGAGAACCAACTATAGAAGAAATTGCAAAAGCATTAGAAATAGAAAAAGAGGAAATTGCCTTTTGCTTAGATGCAATTCAAGATCCTATATCTTTACAAGAACCAGTATACAATGATGGAACAGATAGCATTTATGTAATGGATCAAGTAAAGGACAATAAAAATACAGATGAATTATGGGCAGAAAACATAACCATACAAGAAGCAATGAAAAAACTTAATGATAGAGAAAAACTAATTATATCAAAACGTTTTTTTGATGGAAGAACACAAATGGAAGTAGCAGATGAAATTGGTATTTCTCAAGCACAAGTTTCACGTTTGGAGAAAAGTGCCATAGAAAGAATAAAGAAATTGTACAAATAACATAGGCATAGCCTATGTTTTAAAATTCTAAAATATAGATTATAGAATATATATAATATTGTAGGAGGGAAATAAATGGCACATAAAGGTTTGGATTTTAAACATAAGGAGGTAATTAATATTAGCGATGGAAGAAGACTACGGATTTGTACAGGATGTAACAGCAGATTTAGAAACCGGTACAATAACATCTATAATAGTGCCTGGAAGCACAAAATTTTTTAATGTATTTTCAAGTGGAAATGATATTGTAATTCCGTGGGAAAAAATAAAGTGCATTGGAGAAGAGACTATATTAGTAGAAATTTAATTTTGTAAACAATAGTGATTATCCAATTTATATCTTGTAATTTTAAGTTTTTTGCAAAATATAAATTATACCTGAAATTCCAAAAAATTCTTATAAATTTCTGTTGACAAAGCAAACTTGTTATGTTATTATTAAAAAGTACCAAGAAACAAACGAAAAATATTTTAAAAGTACATAGTAAATGTTAAGAAATTAGTAATAATTTTTCAACTTTAAGAATAAAATAAAAAGCACTCATTACTAGTTTTTTATTATGCTTAAAGAAGTTTAAAAATTTTTCAAAAAAATGTTGACATTTGTGTTTTAAGGTAGTATAATAAAAAACGTCTCTGACGAAGTTTAGAGAAAAGTACATTGAAAAGTAAACAATAAAATCCTTTGAAAGAAGAAACCAAGCGGTAATACAAAAGTATTACCAAATAATTAAAGAAAAGTAAAAGAATGAGTCAAAGAACTCAAAAGAATAAAATTGAGAGTTTGATCCTGGCTCAGGATAAACGCTGGCGGCGCACATAAGACATGCAAG
>OLPF01002798.1_pt1 | contig 10592 bp, 10 predicted proteins | sample 1673121 | NCBI WGS metagenome assembly OLPF01 (sample SAMEA3136756, study PRJEB25190) | human gut metagenome | reverse complement strand
TGCCTACGGTATGTATTTGATTGTTTTCGCGGTTTATATTTTCAATGACGGCTGCGGCGGACCTACGGGACACCTCATGCTCCGGCGAGGCGCCGCCGAACAGAATCAATACGCTTCTCATACAGGATCTCCTTTTTGCATGCCGATCGCATTTATTTAGTATATAATATATGCGTTAATAATGCAACATATAATCTGTGAATCCATTCCATGAATATATCTTGCCAGTTCTGGTAAAAATATCTGTGGATTTGGAAAAATTGTACAGGTAAGGGGTGTGACCGACTTGATACGCGGAGTAAACCGTCAAATTGTCATTGTAAAGCCGGACGACAGCGATATATTTGAACAGGCGATCTTTTTTGTCAGTCCGCAGGCCAGCCGTAAGGGCCTGCACGAAACGGATATGCTTACAGAGGCAAAGCGGATAATCGCCCAGAAGATTGCGCGATACTATCCCCAGAAGAAAAAGAAGTTCAAGCTGTTCCGCTTTTAATTTTACTTGCCCCGGACCGCGGTCCGGGGCTCTTTTTATTGATTTTAAACAAAATTTATGATACACTGGTTCTAATAAAAATTGAGGAGTAGATCATGCAGCCGCAGAAGATTCCATTGATTATGGCGCCTTTGGCCGGAATCACGGACAGCGTGTTCCGGCGTATCGTGAAACAATTCGGCGCGGATATCGTATATACGGAGATGGTAAGCGCCAAAGGCCTGTACTATGGGGATAAGAAGACGCGCCTTCTGCTGCGGAGCACGGAGGAAGAACGACCCGTAACGGCGCAGCTTTTCGGAAGCGATCCTGCGATTATGGCGGAAGCCGCGCGGCGGGTATGCGAATATGCGCCGGACGGTATCGATATCAATATGGGCTGTCCCATGCCCAAAATCGTTAAGGGCGGAGACGGCTGCGCGCTTATGCGTGACGTGCCGCTGGCTTCGCGCGTTTGCGCCGCGGTCGCGGCCGCGGCTGCTGTTCCGGTCAGCGTCAAGTTCCGCAAGGGCTGGGATGAGGCGCATGTCAACGCGGTCGAGTTTGCGCGCGCCATGCAGGAAAGCGGCGCCGCCTCCTTGACGGTGCATGGGCGCACCTATCAGCAGCTTTTTACTGGAAGATCCGATCCACAGATCATCGCCGCAGTGAAAGCAGCAGTGCGGATTCCGGTCTATGCGAGCGGGGATATTGACAGCCCGGAGGCTGCGCAGCGCATCGCCGCCGAGACGGGCTGCGACGGGTTGATGGTCGGCCGCGGCGCGCTGGGCGATCCATGGCTGTTTTCCCGCATCCGCGCAGGCTTTGAAGGCCGACCGGGACAGGAGCCGACTCCCGCGCAGCGCGTCCGGATGGCGCTTACGCACGCAAAGCTGCTGTGCGAGGACAAGGGCGAGCGGCTGGGCATACGCGAGAGCCGGAAACACACCGGCTGGTATATAAAAGGGCTCAAGAGCGCCGCCCGTATCCGCAACGAGGCAAACCATGTGGAAACCTATGCGGAGCTGGACGCATTGCTCGGTTCGTATCTGGATACACTACAAGTCAAGGAGGACGCCTCATATGAACGATATTGAGGTCCTGCGCCGGGTGCGCGCGGGGAACACAAAGGCCTATGAGGAGCTTGTTGTCAAATACGAGAAGCGGATCTTCCAGGTCGCGCTGGGCCTGCTTCGGGATGAACAGGACGCGCTGGACGCGACACAGGAGGTCTTTATTAAGGCCTTTTTGCGGGTTGCTAATTTTCGGCATGAATCGGAATACTATACATACCTGTTTCGCATTGCGGTCAATGAGTGCAAGGATGTGCTCAGCCGCCGCGCCCGCCGCCGTACAGTCCCGCTTTACCGGGAGGACGACACGCCCATAGAACTGCCGGCCGCAGAGGAAGGCCTGCCCGAACTGATGGCGGCGGACGAGCTCAGGCAGGCGCTGTATGAGGAAATGCTCGGTCTGGAAGAACCGTTTCGCCAGGCGGTACTGCTGCGCAGCGTTTACCAGCTTTCCTACGAGCGTATTGCCGCCGAGACGGATACGGATATCGGCACGGTGAAATCGCGCATATACAGAGGCCGGGAGCGGATTCGGAAAAGTCTGGCCGCGCGGAACCTTTTATAGGTTTGATTCGTCCAATATACAGCGGGGTGAATGTTTTGAAAAGCTGCGAAGAATACAGAGAGCTTATAAGTGCATATTACGATTACGAACTGGACCGCACCACCCGTATGGAAGTAGAAGCGCACGTAGAGTCCTGCGCACAGTGTGCGGAAGTGTTTCGGCAGTACGGGGAGATTTGTCCGCTGGACAAAGGCGCAATGCCGTCGTCGGTTGTACAGCCGGTCATGGAACGTATCAACGCCTATGAGACGGAGACCGACCCGTTCGACAAACAGGGCGGCGAAGGGGCCCGCAAGCAGCACAAGCCGATGAGCAAAACGACGAAAACCTGGTTGACGATCGCGGCCTGCCTGCTGCTGCTTGTCACATCGGTCCTGTTTAACCAGGGGCCGGTTTCGGAATACCAGATGTATCAGGATTCGGCGGGCTTTGACGAGGCCGCATCCTCTTCCATGACCAGCGCAGGCTCCGCCATGGAGGACGGGCACGGCGCTGCGGAGAACGATGTTGCGGGCGCGTCCAGCAGCGCCGCCTCTACATCGTCCGCAGCGCAGCCGCTGCTTGCTGCGCTGACTGACGCGCAGCAGGTGCGCGTCAGTCTGATGGATACGGACATCATCATAACGGACAGCGAGTCTATTGCGCAGCTGCGTCAGTTCCTGGAATCACAGCCGTCGCAGGTAGTCGCGGACGTATCCAAAGCGGATGAGATCGGGACGATAGAGCTTGTGCCGGACGCGGGGCTGGACGTGTCTATCACAGAGGACTACAGAATTGTGTATACGGACGGAGCGCAGTCCTACTCCATTCAGCCGGATGCGGCCGCGCTGGAGGATGCGCTTCACAAGCTGAGCCAGTGAGGTATGCAAAATAAGGCCCGCGCCGGGTTCCTCCTGCGTGACATGGATGTAAAATAGCAGAAGGGAATTCGGCGTAAAAAAGAGAAACGAGCAGACGGAAATTTCCGTCTGTTCGTTTCTCTTTCAATATCCGTAATACGAAAGGCTATAAGAGTCTGTGTTGCTGTGAACGGACGCCGATTCAGTCGGCGCGCAAACCCGCAAGACACCAACGGAAGCGTAACGATCTGCAAAGTGGCCGGTGCGGCAAGATACGCGATATGGGGAAGTGCAGAATATACGAGGTGTAGGATGTCAGGCACGGATATACGAGACGCGAGATATACGAGGCACGGATATGCAAGGCACGGGATATAGAGGGATTTTGGGAAAGGACGCCGCCGTACCGGAATTCACAGGGGGGATCCCACGGGAAAGGCCATCTTACTACTGTTCTTTCGCATATTGCACGCGCGTCGGAGAGGGTATGCCGACATGATGTATTATGCCCGTCCGGAAACGCTGCGGAAAACAGGGGCGTTCCGATTCTGCCGCCCGTACGGGTGTGGAAGCCGGTGGGGAAGCGGAAGCGATTGCAAGAATCCGGACGGGCGGCGCGTCAGAGAACGCATCGCCCCGTGTTTTGTTCATGCCTGGGCATGATCTGAACAAATAAACCGGCAGTAGAACAAAAAGACGGCCGTAAAGGAATGATAAACGGCTGTTTTTCGTTTTTTTGCTACCTATATCTGTTTTCCGGTTTCTCTGTCTGTAAATACCGCTTCATAGTCGAAATTTAATACATCGGCTATTTGTTTCAAGTCATTTTCCGAAAAATTATCACGCGTCATTTTCCCGCTCATCGTTGACAGGCTTTTGTTTAACAGTTTAGATAAATCGGTAAGCGTCATTTCACGTTCGACCAAAAGCATTTTTATTTTCTTGGCAGCAGACAACTCATCACCTCATTTTCCTTAATTATACGGCTATTTACGAATGATTTCAAATAAAAAACAAATAAAGTGCGGATAATTTCAAATATGATATTGACAAGATCTTCTTTTGATCGTTTGTAAATAGACGAATATATTACGGCTTAAAGCAATGGAAAGGGGTTGTAAATTTTCTATGAACTACATTGGCGAGATCTTCACAAGGGCGGACATTCAACAAATCCGCGAGTTTCTTTTACACGGCGCAGAGGGAAACATCGACCCACGCCCGTATAAAGAACGGATAGAAAGCGCTTACAGGGCGCTTAGTGTCCGGCTGCGCAGGGATTACCCAAATGAAAAGGACTTTGAGGAAATTATCGGGTTTGCATATGACTATGCGACTGCAACCGAAGAGGTTTATATGGAAATCGGTTTACAGGCCGGCGCAATACTTGCTGCCCAGGCAGCCCAGAACGTAAAAGCGGCGTTTGAGGAGGAATACGGCGGCAGAACATAAATCCAGACGAGAAACACAGCGCCTGACGCGGCTTCGGCCGGCGAATGTTTCCAGTAGGCAGCGTATATATACACCCATACGGAGCCCTTTTTATCGCGACGGTGCCCATTTTAGCGCGCAGGGGCGCGCGTATCCTAGGATTGTTCCGATATGCTGTGTACGGCGTTTGCCGCCGGTTTTTTGCATGTGAAATAGCCGTTGAATATGAATTGAGAATATGTTATAATTATTCTCTAGTGAAAATTATAAGTACAGACATGGAGGGAGCGCGCATGTCAAAGTGCCGGATGTTGGAATGTCCGGGCACGGAAGAACAAATAGACAGCATATCGACCCGTTGCGGCGTCGATAAAATCATTGCGAAGATTTTGATCGGTCGCGGCTTGGATACTGCTGAAAAGGCACAGTTGTTTCTGGATCAGAACCACAGGCTGTTTCACGATCCGTTCCTGCTGCCCGATATGGAGCGGGCGGTTGTCCGGTTGCAGCAGGCGATTGCATGCGGCGAGCTGATTCTTGTGGTCGGCGATTCAGACGCCGACGGCATTACGGCGACCGCGATCATGATGCAGTACCTGCGTGCCCGTGCCGCCAATGCGGAATACACCATTCCGGACAACGGAAACAACCTGGCCGTATTTTCGCAGCAGAGCCTTGCGGACATGCTGGAGCGCGGCGTACGGCTGGTCATTACGGTCGACCTCGGCGTTTCGGCGGTGGAGCAGATTTCCGCTTTTCAGGCGCAGGGGATTGATGTGATCGTGACCGACCACCACGAGTGCAAAAAGGAGCTGCCCGCCTGTTTCGCGGTAATCGATCCCAAATGCCCGAACTCCGATTACCCGTTCGACGGCTTGTCCGGCGCGGGCGTGGCGCTGAAGTTTGTGTGCGCGCACGCGTCGCGCTACGGCGATATGCGCGCGGCGTTTTACGACAGCTGCGACTTGGCCGCCGTCGGCACGGTGGCTGACGCGATGCCGTTGCTGGACGAGAACCGCTTTATTGTCAGCCGCGGTCTGGACTGTATAAACGAACATCGACGCATCGCCATGGGCGCGCTGCTTGCGACGGCAGGCTATAATCCGGAACGCAAGGTGACCGCGTCGTCGGCGGGCTTTGTGCTTGCGCCGCGCATCAACGCCGCCGGACGGATCAACCAGGCCGGTCTTGCGGTGGAGATGTTCCTTTCCAAATCCTACAGCCGCGCAAAAGAGATAGCCGATGTGCTCGCCGGCGCGAACCATGAACGGCAGAAGCTGGAGAGCTCCGCGCTCAAAGAGGTATCGGGACTGATCGATGAGACGGTGGATATTGACCGGGACAAGCTTATTTTGGTCAGAGTGGAAAGATGGCAGACCGGCATTGCGGGCATTGTTGCTTCCCGGCTTGTGGACCGATACGGCCTGCCCAGCGTCGTCGTCTCCTTTGCCGACGGCGTCGGCCGCGGCTCGGGCCGCAGCGTCGAGGGCTTCAACCTCTTCCATGCGCTCGAAGAGGACCGCGATTTGCTCATAGAATATGGCGGACATCCGCTGGCGGCCGGGTTTGCAGTCGAACAGGACAAGTTTGACGCACTCGCTGAGCGGCTGCGGGAAAAAGCACAGCGCGCTTATGAAGAAAACGCGTTTCAGCGGCATATTATGATAGAGTCGGAGCTCGACGCCTCCTCCATAAACCTCCATTTCGCGCAGCAATTGCTGCGGCTGGAGCCCTACGGCAGCGGCAATCCCCAGCCCGTATTCATGATGGAGGACGTGGAGATCGAAGAGATCCTTTCGCTTGCCAACGAGCGGCATCTGCGCTTTAACATGCGCAAGGATGGAAAGCGGTTTGTCGGTCTGCGCTTTGGCAAGACGATCTGGGAAAACAAGTGTACGGCCGGAGACCGGGTCAGTGTTGCGTTTGCGATAGACGTGAGTATCTACCGCGGCAAAAACAGTTTGCAGCTGATTTTAAAGGATATTAAGCTCTCGCCCGCCGACGAGGCGGTCGGTTACGAGGATGAATACCGCGCTTATGAGGCCGATCCGGCCTATGTCCTGCCTGCCGCGGCGACGCCTTCCAGGCAGGATGTGGTGGACGTATACAGCTATTTTCTCCGCACGAGCCACGAAGCCGGCGCGCACCATATGTACAACCCTGCCGTCGCCGCGCGGCGGGTGAGCCGCAGCTATGGGCGGCCGGTCAACTTCGCACAGCTTATGCTCTCTGTAGAGATTCTCAGCGAGCTGAATATGATAGAATATCAGAAACAGGGCAAATATATTTATGTCAGGACAAAGACCAGCGCAGATAAGGCGAACCTGAACAAATCGGCGCTCTGGCGGCGCGTCAGAGGATAGGGAGGACCATGGATTATCGAGAACAGCTCCTGCAGGGTTTGGAGCACGCGAACGTACAACTGGATCAGGAAAAAATCATGCGCGCCTATGCGATCGCGGCACAAGAGCACGAGGGACAGACGCGTACTTCCGGCGAGCCCTATATCTCCCATCCGGTCGCCGTGGCCTTGATTCTCATTGAAATGGACTGCGACACGGATACTGTGATCGCGGCGCTGCTGCACGACACGCTGGAGGACACCGACCTGTCGCCGCAGGTCATTAAGCGCGAGTTCGGCGCGGACGTGCTGTTGATTGTGGAGGGCGTTTCCAAACTGCGCCATATCAACTACACGACCAAAGAGGACGCGCAGGCCGAGAACCTGCGGAAAATGCTCCTTGCCATGGTCCGGGACATCCGCGTTATCCTCATCAAGCTCGCCGACCGCCTGCACAATATGCGCACGCTCGACGTGCGCCCGCCTGAGAAACAGCGGGCCACTTCGTTTGAAACCATGTCGATTTTTGCGCCGCTGGCCGATATGCTCGGTATGCAGCGCATAAAAGCCGAGCTGGAAGACCGTTCCCTGTACTATCTGGACCCGATCGGCTATGCCGAGATCGAGCAGAAAATCAGCCAGGTCCGCGACCGGGGCGAGCAGGTGCTCGCGTCGATCAAGGAGAAGCTCGCCATGCGCCTGGACGAGGAGCACTACCACTATACAATTGATTCGCGTATTAAGCAGATATACAGCATATACAATAAAATGTACGGCCAGAACAAGACCTTTGAGGAAATCTACGACCTGTTCGCCGTGCGCATTATTGTGGACGAAGTGTCCGACTGCTACAATGTGCTCGGCATTATCCACGACATGTTTAAGCCCATTCCCGGCCGGTTTAAGGACTATATTTCCACGCCCAAGCCCAATATGTACCAATCCCTGCACACCGTGGTGCTGGGCAGGGAAGCGATCCCGTTCGAGGTGCAGATCCGCACGTGGGAGATGCACCGCGTCGCCGAGTACGGCATTGCGGCGCACTGGAAGTACAAGGGCGGCATTACCGGCGCGGATTCGATCGACAGCAAGTTGGAATGGGTGCGTTCTCTTATTGAGGACCAGAGCGAACGGATCGACAACGAGGACTTTATGCAGGAGCTGAAGGTAAATCTCTTTGCCGATCAGGTTTTCGTGTTCACGCCGAAGGGCGACGTAATCAATCTCCCGGCAGGTTCCAATCCCATCGACTTTGCATACAGCATCCACACCGCCGTTGGGAACCGGATGATCGGCGCGAAGGTCAACGGTAAAATTGTGGAGCTGTCGTACACCCTGCACAACGGCGACATTGTCGAGATTCTCACTTCGGCAGCCGAACGCGGTCCTTCGCGGGACTGGATCGGCATGGTGCGCACCAACGGCGCGCGCTCGAAGATACGCCAGTACTTTAAGCGCGAAAAACGTGAGGAGAACATCGAGCGGGGCAGGGAGGGATTCGAGCATGAGCTGCGCCGAAACCGGATCCCGCTCAGCGGCGAAATCTACGACCAGCTTGTCGAATCGGTGCTGACGCGATTCCAGCTCAAGGACCTTGACGAACTGTACGCCACCATCGGCTACGGCGGACTGGCGTTGAGCAAAATTATGCCCAAGCTGCGCGAGGAATACCGAGCGCTGCGCGCACCGGCAAAGGAGCCCGAGCTGCTGGACGGAGAAGTGCCGGCCAACCGCGCTTCCGGCGGCGTGATCGTAGAGGGGATCGACAATTGCCTTGTCAAGCTCTCACAGTGCTGCAATCCGCTGCCAGGCGACGATATCATCGGCTTTATCACGCGCGGCTACGGCGTTTCTGTGCATAAGGCCGACTGCCCGAACATTCGCAGCCTCATGGAGACGGAAGAGGGAATGTCGCGCATTATCAACGTGTCGTGGGACTATTACGACACAAAGTGGTTCGCCGCGACCCTGACCCTCACCTGCTATAACCGAATCGGCCTTGCGGCCGATATCACAACGGCGCTGGCCAACCTGCATGTCATGATACACCGGCTCTCCGCGCGGGAGACGAAAGACCGCTATGTCAAGATCTCCGTGACGATCGACGTCAAGAGCCTGGAGCACCTGGACAGCGTAATCGCGCGCCTGAAAAAGATAAACAGCGTAATAGAAATTGTAAGGGGAACGAACTGATGATCCTGTCAAGACTGAAAGTAGGACCAATACAGACAAACTGCTATGTCGTTAAATCCGATACCTCCGACGCCGGCTTTATCGTCGATCCCGGCGCTTCCGCCGATAAAATCCTGGAGGAGGCGGACAAGCTGGGCGTCCGCGTTAAATACGTGGTGCTCACGCACGGTCATTTCGACCACACCTTCGCTGCAAAAGAAGTTGTGGAACATACGGGCGCGGCGCTTGTCCTGCATGCGGACGACCGGAAACTCATGGAAGACGGCGGCGGGATCGGACGGCATGTTTATCCTTCCCGAATCCGGGATATTATGGCAAAAGTATATATCCCGCCCGACATCGTCGTGCATGAAGGCGACGAGCTGGAAGTGGGGGGGGATGACCCTTCGGTTCCTGCATACGCCGGGCCATACGGCCGGCAGTATGATCGTGCTGTGTGAAGACGTGGCATTCACGGGCGATACCGTGCTCGAACACGTTGTCGGCAGGACGGATTTTCACGAGAGCAACCCGTTTGCCATGGAAGAGAGCCTGCGCAAAGTCGTGCGCCTGCAGGGGGACTACCGTCTTTGCCCCGGCCACGGCGACTTTTCCACACTGGACTATGAGAAACGGAACAATCCTTACCTGAAGGATATACGGGCATGATTCTGCACCTGTATGGACACGACCGGCTATACGACCTGCAGAGCATGGCGACCGCGTTTTTCCCGGACCGCGGCTTTGGCCCGGACGGCATGGAGACGGCCAGCCGCGCTTATGAGGAAAACGGACAGCTTGTGTGCGAAACTGTGATCGAATGCGAAGGCCGCACTGCGCAGGCGCGGGCACAGGCGCCGGCCCATGCGCCCGATGCGGCCAGGACCGCTGTGAAGCGGTCTTTTTATCTTGCCGCTGCGCAGTTTACCGGGCGTACGCCCGCCTGGGGCATGTTCACCGGCATTCGTCCGGTCAAGGAAATGGCGCGCTATGTCCGGAACTGGGGCGATAAGGCGGCACAGCGGTTCTCCGATGTTTACTGCGCCGCGCCGGAGAAGGCGGCGCTTTGCGCTGATACGCTTGCGTTGCGCCGGGAAATCGGCTTTGCGCCCCGCCCGCATGAAATATCCGCCTATATTTCCATCCCATTCTGTCCCAGCCGCTGCAGCTACTGCTCTTTCATCTCGCAGGCGGGGGAGAAAATGCTGGCGCTGATTCCGGCCTATCTGGACCGCCTGTGCGGCGAGATCCGGCTGTACGGCGAAGCGCTGCGCGGCAGCGGCCTTGCACTGCGCAGCGTCTATGTGGGCGGCGGTACGCCGGCCGTGCTCTCCGCCGCCGAAATCCGGACGCTGCTGAAAACCGTCCGACGCGCCCTGCCCTTGGACGGCCTGCAGGAGTTTACCTTCGAGGCCGGAAGGCCAGATGCGGTCGATGCGGAAAAGCTGCGCGTGCTGCGCGAATATGGCGTGGACCGCATCAGCATCAATCCGCAGACGCTGCACGACGCAACGCTGGCGCGCATCGGCCGGCGGCATACGTCCGCGCAGTTCTATACGGCGTATGAACAGGCTGTGCGCTTGGGGTTTCGGAGTATAAACACGGACCTGATTCTCGGCCTGCCCGGCGAGACGGATGAGGATATGCTTCGTTCGGTGGAAGGGATTCTCGCGCTTGGACCGCAGAACGTCACCCT
>OLPF01002794.1_pt1 | contig 10603 bp, 6 predicted proteins | sample 1673121 | NCBI WGS metagenome assembly OLPF01 (sample SAMEA3136756, study PRJEB25190) | human gut metagenome | reverse complement strand
GTTCAGTAGGGTTAGTGAACTTAGTTCGTTTTTGGATATCCACATACCTTTCTGTTGCATATTTACAAACCATGGAGCCATTCTCCAACGACGCACATCATAGAAACCGAATCCTTCACCCATTAACTCGATGATGCGTTCGCGGCGTATTTCCCAAAGGACAGGGTCTACCAAGATACCCGTTGTATTGTTTTTCGGATAGTATTTGCCACGTTTGGGATCGAAATTCTCGTCAATATTAGCAACTGTCATCTTTTCTACTCCTGCTCGGGTACGTAACTTGTTAATTGTTTCTTCAGCTACATTTTGGTCAAATGCGCCGGTTTCGTACATCGCTTCTGCATAGTTCAACAGTATTTCTTCTATTTTGAAGATCGGTTTATCGGCTGTATTTACCTGTGCATTGTTATAGTTCTCTTCCCAGTTATCCCAATTTTTCCATACGTAGTATCCCGAACGGCAGGCAACATAAGCATGCGGTCCGTATTTCTTCCCTTCGATTGTGTATTGTGCACCGCCTTGCAAGTTGGGAACCCGTCGTACTAACGAAGCACTCCAGTTTTGTCCCGGCAAGCGTTTCATGCCCACTCCCGGATTACTGCATGACTCGTTTGGACCCATGATGTCAATATATTCGCGGTCGGCAGGATCGCTGGTATACGACCATGTGGTATAGTCCCCTTTACCGTCCACTACTTTATAGGGCGGCATGATAGTATGGTACATACGTGGGTCTCTGTTACGGAAAGTCGAATAGATATCTTTGTCTCCGGCATATAATTCTGAATTGGAAATAGTCTTTCCATCCTTACAAAGATACAGATCTACCGTTCCTTGATGCATCTCTATGTCGTGGGAAGAAGTGTGTTCGTAATAACATGAGTGTCCCGGTTTGATTGTTTCCAACCATTGTTGGTAGAGGATGACGCCCGGAACTGTACTCAAATCGTCCGTAGTCCACATTTCGCCATAACCGGCACCCGGTTGTCCGTCTGTTCCTGTATACAGAGAAGGATAATCTTGCATCAACAGTTTCGAAACGCGCTTACATTCTGTGAAATATCTGTCGTAACTTCCCAGTTCATGGTACTTTCTCCAGGTACCTTCCCGAAGAGTGAAGCGGGAAATGGCTGCTCGTACACAGTTCTGGTTGATAGTGTTAGAACCATCCTTTTTTTCATAGATCGCTGTGTTGCCGATATTCGATTCTGCCCACAGCAAACGGTCTAATACCTTGTCCGCTACTTCGAGGCGGGGCATACGGGAACCGTAAGCTTCTTCCGAAGTATCGTCCAACGGAGTATCTACCCAGGGAACATCACCAAAGCGGTCAATCAATTCCATATACCAGAAAGAATGGAAGAAATATCCCACGGATTTCCAGTGGTTCTTTTCTTCTTCGGTCATGTTAGAGTCATCCACGTGCGACAGCATGATGTTAATGCGGCGAATGAAGGAAGAAAAGTTCCAGCCGTTGCCGGAGGTTGCGTTTGTCACTGTCTGAAACGCATATTTATTTTGGCTGCTTGCACCTCTTTGTTCCAGATATCCGGCATATACGTCACCGAGATAGTGAGAATTACGTCCGATAGCGGTAGTGGAGGTGGCTATATTTGTGTTGGAAAACATTTCATAACAAGGCCACATGAAAGCTTTGAAATTGTCGTATGACTGGAAAGCATTTTCTTCCGTCAAGCTGGTCACGGGGTATTTCTCTAAAAAACTGTCATTACATCCCGTCAATGTCATCCCTGTGAAAAGGGTTAGAAATAATAGTATCTTTTTCATAACTATGTATCAGATTAGTAATTTATAACGTGATATTTACTCCGAATGAAACCGTACGGAATGCCGGGTAGTTCCATTCAATTCTCTCTGGGTCGATACCTGAAGGTAGTGAAGTGAAAGTTGCTACATTTTCTATGCTGACAAACGCCTTCATCTGATTCAGGAAAATCTGGTTTACCCATTTCTTGGGTAATTTGTAGGATAGGGTTATGTTTTTGATGCGCAGATAGGAAGCATCGGACAGATATTTGTCGCTCTGTCTCAGATTCGAACCGGAGTTGCCGCGATTACCGTAGATGCGGGGATATTTAGCGTTAGGATTTACTGCACTCCAATCACCGTTATCAGGATCTTTAGGCATCCAATAGTCACTCAATCCTTCAAAAAGAGGAACAAAGTTATCACCGTTCATCGGGAAAGTGAGTACATTTGAAATCCAGTAATCCCGTTTTCCTGTACCTTGCAAGATAACATTCAGGTCGAATCCCGCATAATTCATTCCGAGATTGATACCATATTGGTAACGGGGAGTTGTGTTTCCGATAACCTTACGATCTCCCGGGTTGTCAAATGTATTGTCACCGCTGGTAATTACGTTGGTGGAAGTATCATCGTCACGTAGATTCTTAAATTTCACATCTCCGGGACGTACATTATAGCCGTTGATAGAAGTAACTCCCTCTTTTAGTTGCCAGGAAGAGGTATCCACAAAGTCGTCAACAGTATAATATCCGTCTACGACATATCCCCAGATTTCTCCCAGTGTTTGTCCCGGATAGTAGGAGCTCAATAATTTGGTAGCTGCATTATCGTCATATTTAATGATTTCTGATTTATAATCGGAAAGATTGAACCCGATTCGATAGCCTACCTTACCTATTTGGTCTCTCCAGTTCAGGCTAAGTTCCCAACCTCGTGTACGCATATCGGCTGTGTTCTGATAGGGGGCACTGGCACCTACAACAGCAGGCAATTTTACACCGGGGGCAAGCATCCCGTTCGTGTTCCGTTGATACCATTCGAATACTCCGCTCAGACGGTTGTTGAACAAGTTTACGTCCAATCCTACGTTGATTGTTCCTACTTTCTCCCATGTGAAATTTTGGCTTACTAATGCGGGCAGGGAACTGATAGAGGTTACATACGTATCATCTATGATCCATGAAGTGGCTTTATTATTTACGCTCATAGACGGGGTGAAGGTGTACGGATTGATGTTTTGGTTGCCGATGACACCGTAAGAGGCGCGGAGTTTCAAACCGTCCAGCCAATGACGGGTGGAATTCATAAATCTCTCCTGGGCAATTTGCCAGCCGGCAGATACAGAAGGGAAAAATCCGAAACGTGAACTCTTGGGGAATTTGGAAGAACCGTCATAACGGCCGTTTACTTCCAGCAGATATTTGTCGAGATAATTGTAGTTGACGCGGAAGAATCCTCCACGGATAGCATACTCACTATATGAATCAGTGGCCTTTATCGTACCTGTTCCTGATGACATTGCCGGAACATCGAGTACTGCCTGATTGTATGAGTACGTATCCAATGTCTCTTGATAGCTGGATTCCTGGTTAAAACCAGCCATTACTTTAAAGTGGTGGTTACCGAAGTCTTTGTTATAAGTAGCATATACGTTAATTGAATTATAGTTCGTATGTTGTTTGTACTTTCTCAGATAATCATCTACGAAGGATTTGGAACTTCCTCCCTGGATGGTTGTATAGTCGTATTGTCCGGTGTACCAGTGGTAATCATATATATTTTTATCAAAGGTATATTCAAATACCGCTTCCAGCCCTTTCAGAGGTTTAAGAATGGATTTGAGGAAAATACGCGGATTATCGTTCTTGTTGTTTACTGGGTTTGAGTATAATATCTGGTTGCGGGGAGTGAAGAGAGGCAAATCCTCGTCTGCCAGTGTGTTTACGGAAGCAGGCAGTTCACCTTCCGGATAATAGGAAACCAGACGAGTGTTGTATACTCCTCCCATTCCTCCCGGTGAGGTTTGTAAACTATGGGCATAGCTCATTGTGATCTCCTGTGTAAACCACTTTGTCACGTCGGCAGAAATGAATGAATTGACATTCATGCGTTCGAATTTGTCTCTGTCGGAAATCAGGACACCATCGTTCGAGTTGTAACCTCCCGAGATACGGTACCGGAGTTTATCAGTACCTCCGCTTGCAGAGATGTTGTGTGTCATCTGGAAACTGGTCTCCATAAAATTCTTATATAAATCCTTTTCGTTCAGATAATAAGGAACTCCGGATTCGTCTACATAGATGCCGTCGCCTACTGTGTTGAATGAAGAAGGATCTTTTTGATATGCAGTCAGGTATTCCATCCATTTGCTGACGCTAGGTGAACCTAGCGACCAGTATGCGTCAGAGTATCCACAGTCCAGATAGGCTTGCAGATAGTCCATTAAAGGAGCTTGTTTTGGTAAGTTCACTGCCTTGCCGAATGCAAAGTTATTGTTGTAATTCAATTCAAATCTGGAAGCACCTTTCGGACGTTTGGTAGTAACCAGGATAACACCTCCTGCTGCACGTGCACCGTAAATAGCAGCTGATGCAGCATCTTTCAGCACATTGATAGATTCGATGTCTTCCGGATTAATCATGTCGATATCCCCTTCCACATTGTCTATCAATACGAGTGGTTTGATTGTGTTTCCATACGTTCCGTCCGAGTTTTTGACACCTAATGAGTAAGCTCCGCGGATTTGGAAAGACTTGCTGGTTCCCGGTGCATTACCGCCGTTAGAAACGAACAGTCCGGGAACAGCTCCCTGTAAAGCATCGGCAGCATTCAGAAGCGGACGGTCCCCCAGCGCTTCATCCATTTTCACGGAAGAAACTGCACCAGTCAAATTAGCTTTCTTTTGCGAACCATATCCTACAACAATGATTTCATCCAATGTTTTTGTATCGTCTTTCAGTACTACTTTGAAAGAAGTTTGATACCCCACTTGTATTTCTTGTGTTATATATCCTATATAAGAAATACTGAGCGTTGCGTTGGCCGGCAAGTTAATTGTAAAATTTCCATCAATGTCGGTAATAGTACCGTTAGTTGTGTTTCCTTTTTCTAATACAGTGGCACCTATTATCGGCTCACCTGCCGTATTAGTCACATTACCTGTAATCTTTTTGGTCTGTTGGACAGTCGTTGTTACTTCATTCTTACTTGTGAGGTAAGAGTCTGCAAGCGCATTATTCGGATAGAATAGGCTACTGGAAATACCAAGTCCTATAAGAACTAAGGCATTTGTTGTTAATTTATATGCCTCTTATAATATACTTTTTAGGGGGAAATCTTTTTCATATATGCTAATCTTTACTCTGTTAAAACAGTCTTTTATTATTTTTTTTAGTATTACTGCTTGATTTTATAAAAAATGTACTTATATTTGCGAAGTAATGTTATGGAAACCTTATACCAGAAGTGGGAGTTTTTTATATCAGCGAGACGTGAAGATAGTTCATGATTTTGACGCTATATTTCTGATTTATAAACCTATAATTGATGTACTTATGAAAAAAAGTTCTCTGATTGACTTAAATGTATTTCGGAAAGTTCTTATAGTACTTGGTTATTTTCTTATTAATTGTTGATTTCTGTTATTTTATATTGGGGAGTTACATTTTTTGGCGTACCCCTTCCATATAATTGATTTAATAGGCTTTTGATGCTTTATTGAAATTCTCTACTGTACTGGGCAGCTAGTCTCTGTTTATAACCTGAAACCCGGCTTGCTTTAAGTCTTCCCAGTATCCGGGATATGATTTGGTAACGACTTGCGGGTCGGCAATTAGCATATTGGGGTGACAGATTACGGCTGGTGCAAACGCCATCGCCATTCGGTGATCTTCATAGGTTGTAATCACTGGAGTTTCTTCCGGTTCACAGCGTTCACCGTTCCACATCAATATACTGTCATTCTCTTCCTCTATAACGTATCCCAACTTTTTAAGTTCGGTTCTCAGGGCGGCAATGCGGTCAGTTTCTTTTATTTTCAGACTTTGCAGTCCTGTGAAACGGAAAGGAATGTTCAACAGAGCACACGTAACGACAAATGTTTGCGCCAAGTCCGGAATATCAACGAAATCTTCTTCCAGTTTTTCCGGTGCTTTACCTGTCTTTTTTAGTTTTACGCCTTGCGGGGTAAACTCCGTTGTTATTCCCAAGCGTGAGAAAACCTCTGCTCCCCGGCTGTCTCCCTGATAACTATTGTGAAACAGTCCTACTAGTTCAATTTCCGCTTCTGGAGATAATGTGGCAATCTGATACCAATAGGAAGCTGCACTCCAGTCGCTCTCTACTTTGAAAGGAACGCTTTTGTAGGATTGTGGGGCTACGGAAATACTATTGGGGGAGGTCCATACGGCTCTGGCTCCGAAATCCTGCATCAGTTGCAGTGTCAGGTTTATATAAGGACGGGAAATAATTTCTCCGCTCAAATGCAAGGTTAGTCCGTCTTTGAGTGTCGGACCTATCATCAGCAATGCTGAAATGTATTGAGAACTGACATTGCCTTTCAGGGTAATTTCATTCCCTTTCAGTACTGAACCTTTAATACGGAGAGGAGGGTATCCTTCCTTATGGACGTACTCTATTTCTGCTCCCAACTCACGCAGTGCATTGACCAATATCTGTATCGGACGTTGCTGCATACGTGCCGTTCCTGTAATAACCCGTTCTCCCGGAGTCACACTCAGATAGGCGGTAAGGAAGCGCATAGCAGTTCCGGCAGCCATGATGTCAATCGTCTCTTGCCCTTCGGTGAGAGCTTTTATCATTACCTGTGTATCGTCACAATCAGACAAATTTTCCGGTGAATAAATACCTTTACCCAGCGCATTGATAATTAATGCACGATTGCTGATACTTTTGGAGGCAGGCAACTGGATCGTTGCTTTTACCGATGGAGGAGGGATGAGTTTATAGAGCATCATTTCTGTCTTCTTTGGTTTGAGGTGACAAAAATAGTCATTTTCTTTGATTCTTCTTTCTGAAAGTTCAATATTCTGTTGTTTGTCTTGGTTTGTAGCGAGGAAGTTTTATATTTGTGCAATAAAAGTTATCTAAATGAAAATACCGAATATCCGTTTACAGAATCAGCAGTTGTTGAATCCGCTTTTCTGCCAACCGAAAGAGCTTGTGTCTTGGTTGGGAGCTATGCAGGCACAGAATTATTCTATGGTAAAGTGGGCAGTGGGAATGCGTTTGAAGTCAGCAACGATTCAGACCGTAGAGGAAGCGTTGCGAAAAGGTGAAATCTTGCGGACTCATGTAATGCGTCCGACATGGCATCTTGTAGCGGCAGAGGATATTCGTTGGATGCTGAAGTTGTCTGCCCGGCGCATCAAGTCGGCTAATGACTCTTTTGCCAAAGGGTATGATTTGGAAATAACTGATGAACTTTATGCAAAAAGTTATAATCTGCTGGAGAAGATTCTTTGCGGAAACAAAAGCCTGACCAAACAAGAAATTGCTGAGCACTTTTGTTGTTCGGGGATTTTGGTTGAGGCTGATAATCATCGTATGACCCGGTTTATGGTACGTGCCGAGCAGGAAGGCATTGTTTGTAGCGGAGAAGATAAAGGTGGAAAATATACCTATGCTCTTTTGGAAGAACGAGTGCCGCCTGTGCCGGAGATTACAAAAGATGAAGCACTGGCACGTTTGGCCAGGAGTTATTTTCGTAGTCATGCTCCGGCAGTGTTGCAAGATTTTATATGGTGGTCCGGACTGCCTGTATCGGAGGCTAAACAGGCTATCTATTTAATAGAATCAGAATTGACGGCAGAGCAATGGAATGGACAAACATGGTATGTCCATGAGGCTTGCCGGACTCGCGGTAAAGTGTCCGGTCGTTTGCATCTTCTTCCTTCATACGATGAGTATCTGTTAGGATATAAAGACCGGACGGATGTTTTGCCGAAAGAGCATTATCCCAAGGCATTTACCAATAATGGATTGTTTTATCCGGTTATTCTTCATGAGGGACAAGTGATAGGAAATTGGAGTAAATCTGCTAAAAAAGGAAGCGCATCAATAGAGTGTTCATGGTTCAGGTCGAATGATTGTGTAGATGAAACTGTACTGAATCAGGAAAAAGATAAGTATATGCGGTTTTGGCAATAATCTTTTCTCCATTTATTTAGAATAACCGGATTTTTTTAAAACAGAGATAGCAATTCATCGAATCTTCTTACTTGTTTAAGGTGAACGTGTGTAAAGCTATCTACCACTTCATGCTTCCACATTACTTCGAAAGGAATATGTACTCCGTATCCTCCTAAAGATAGGACAGGTTGAATATCTGATTTCAGGGAATTGCCAACCATGACAAGTTCCGAAGGGGTAATTTGCAGTATGTTCAACATTCGCTGATATTCTTTCTCTGTTTTATCGGACATAACTTCGATGTGATCGAAATAGGGAGCTAAGCCGGAACGTTCCAGTTTATTTTCCTGATCGAGCAGGTCGCCTTTAGTAGCAACCACCAGTTTGTACTTTCCTGTTTTTTTTAGTGTTTTCAGGGTTTCTTTTACTCCCGGCAACAGTTCGATAGGCATTTTTAATAATGATTTTCCTAACTCAATAATATGTTGGATATCTGTGGCTGAAATCTTTCGTCCACTAACTCGCAAAGCCGTCTCGACCATAGAAATGGTAAAAGCTTTGGCGCCATATCCGAGACATTTCAGGTTGTTCATTTCTGTTTGAAATAAAGCGGCCGAAATATCTTCGGGAGTTCCGTAGGACTTTAACAGGTCTGTGTATTGTTTTTCTATATCCTGGAAAAAAGGTTCGTTACTCCACAGGGTGTCATCTGCATCAAAGGCAATTACTTTAATAAGTTCTTTCATCGGTTCTCGTCGTTAATAGGAAATCTTAAATAATATGTTGGGTATTTCGTTGGGCAAAGTTACAATAAAAAAGACGAATAAGGGCGAGTTCCTTGTTTTTAGAATCAAATCCCGGTTTAATTGAATAGAAATCTCTATCTTTGTTACTCATTTTTTAGTTTGGACTTAAATTGAATATGCAACAATGAAAATAGGAGATAAAGTACGCTTCCTTAGTGAAGTAGGTGGCGGAATCGTAACCGGATTCCAGGGAAAAGATTTTGTTTTGGTAGAAGATGCGGACGGCTTTGACATTCCGATGCCGATACGTGAGTGCGTAGTGATAGAAACGGATGACTATAACATGAAACGAAAACCTGGTTCATCGACTCCGAAAACGGAAGGACCTGTCAAACCCGTAAAACCAGAAATGCCTGTCATTCAGCGTCAACCGGAAGTACGTGGTGGAGATACACTGAATGTTTTTCTGGCTTATGTGCCCGAAGATGCGAAAGCAATGATGACTACTCCTTTCGAGGCATATTTGGTGAACGACAGTAACTATTATATGTATTACACTTATTCGAGTGCTGAAGGAAAGTCCTGGACAGTCCGTTCGCATGGTTTGATAGAGCCGAATACGAAACTTCTGCTGGAGGAGTTCGAAAAGTCCGAGTTGAACGACCGTGAACGTGTGATGGTACAGCTGGTGGCATTCAAAGATAACCGTGCGTTCACAATGAAACCGGCTGTCAGTGTGGAAGTCCGCATAGATATGGTAAAGTTCTATAAACTGCATACATTCCAGCAGACGGATTTCTTTGAAACCCCGGCATTAATGTATGATATTGTCCGGAATGACCAGCCTGCCAAGCAGGTGTATGTTTCGGCAGAGGAACTGAAGGAGGCTTTGCTACAGAAAAAAACGGCAGATACTCCATCCAAACCGCAGACGGTCATCAAACGTGGGGGCAAGAATGGGATTGTCGAGATTGACCTGCATATCGGCGAGTTGCTGGATGACACCTGCGGCATGAGCAACAGTGAAATATTGAATTACCAACTGGACAAGTTTCGTGAAGTGATGGAACAATACAAGAAAAAGCGCGAACAACGCATCGTCTTTATTCATGGCAAGGGGGATGGTGTACTTCGTAAAGCGCTATTGGATGAGTTGAAACGTAAATATTCCAATTGCCGCCACCAGGATGCTTCGTTCCAGGAGTACGGATTTGGGGCGACGATGGTGACGATTAAATAAAATCAAGTATTTGAATAGTGAATAGGGCAGTTCAAACGTTGGAATGCCCTATTCATTATTTTTGATGGCTTATTAGCTAAATATTGTACTATGATGTGATTTTTTGTTTCGTTTTAATAAAGCGGTAACGTATGCTCTTTTATGGCTGAGAAATACGCCTTATACTTGACGGCATTTCGCAAAAATATTTTAAGTTTGTAGATGTATTGAATAAATAATCTAATTACGGGAAACATGGGAGAGAGGATGGATAAGCGAATTCGATTTTACATTTATTGGATATTAGGGCTTGTGTTTCTAGGGGCTTGTGCGCCCGGAGATGAAGAGGACGTATACACAGAGATGAGAGCTTTTGAGGATTTTTCCCATATAAATGGAGATTCTGTGGCCATTGTGCCCCGAAAGGTAAGGTTGAAGGCTTTTCAAAAGATGGAAGAGGCAAAGGATAGCTTGGTCAAGTATAATTATCTGGCAATGACACTGAAAACATATTTGATTACTTCACAGCTTGATTCGGCACAAATCGTAATCCAGCAGATACATGACTTTATAGAAAGGCAGCATAGTTCTTCTCAAATGGCAGATTTGGAGTCTGAATGTTTCAATATGAAGGGAAATATCTTTGCACGTGTTGGGAATATGGATTCTGCCGAAATTTGTTTCCGGAAGGCTTATGAATTACGGATGAGAGGGACTA
>OLPF01002791.1_pt1 | contig 10612 bp, 8 predicted proteins | sample 1673121 | NCBI WGS metagenome assembly OLPF01 (sample SAMEA3136756, study PRJEB25190) | human gut metagenome | reverse complement strand
CGTCTCGCTCGCCAACAGCCCCTCGGGCGGCGCGGTGGCCACCATCGCGGTCCCCTGTGCGGGGCCTGACGACTCGGGCCCTCACACCGACGTGCCTCGCAATCAAACGCTTCCCAGATAATAATGCCCGTTGCAGGGATCGCCCTGGCTAGTCGCTGCCCATGTGCATGAGCATGTCGGCGATGCGAGTCGCCATCTCGTCCGCCGCTGCACGGATGTTGGCGACCCGGGACGCAAGGCCGGCCTGATCGGATGCCTCCGCCTCAAGCACGTCGCAGTTCGCGATCACCGCCATGAGCGGGTGACGAGGTCGTGCGAGGCGGTGCAAATGAACGCGCGCTCCCGCGCCTCGGCCTCCGCCACCGGTCGCAGGGCGCGTCCCGTTGCCGACCACGCCACGGTGAGCCCCCAAAAAGCCGAAGCGATCGGCGTCACTCGCTTCGCTAAATCAACTTTATGGGATGACGGATCACGGTCTTGAGCTTCTCCGGCGCGCACCTACGCGGGTCGGAGAGGTAAATCTCGTGATGGAGGCGGGCTTCGGAGAAGTCGGGGGCGTAGCCCCGTTCCGCCGCGAATGTGCGCATGGCGTCTATGGTCGCCGGCTCGTCGTCGTAAGGCCCGGCATGCATGCACTGAACGCAAAGGCCCTCGTCGGCCCTCAGCAGCTCGACCGCCGAGAAGTCCAGCTTCTTCTTGGCGGCAGCTTCCGAGACGGCCCAGTCGAAGTCCTCGCGAGTGACGAAATCGGGCAGACGGATGCACGAGATGAAGTTGAAGTCGTCCTTCCGCGCATAATCAATCTCGCCATCGGCGCGGTCTTGCCACCAGAAACCCTCGAGCGGAGGCACGACGAAGTCGAAATAGCCCTCGATTTCCCGCGGGCCCTTCTTCGACATCTTGATGGTATAAGCGACGCCGTAGAGCAGCGGCAACGCGTTCTGGTACTCGCCGCCTTCGGCATTGGGATTGCCCTTGCCCCGCACGGCGACGTAGCTCATAGGCGGAACGGTTACGACGCTCGGCTTGCCGGACGGCCTGTAGAGCTCCCTGAACTCCTTCTTGAAATCGTATGCCATCGCAACTGCCCTCCCTGAACTTGGGTTTCCGACGATATCGGTTCAAATAAAGCAATGGGCGCGGCTTTGGAGGAAACCTCCCGTTGGCAGGCATTGTAACATAGAATCGAACGCCTGTTCTATTCCCATGCGATGGCCTCTGCCGTCTTGGACGTGATGTTGTAGCGCACCGTAGACGCTGATGGCGACGGCTATGCACGGGCACGGGCGCGCCACCGCACTTCGCAGCTTGTTTCTCAAGTATTTGGGACGCACACGCGGCGTTCAAAAATGCGGAAGGACTCCACATGGCTCGAGACTGAGCCGAGGTGCCCTACTTCTCGCCCTCCAGCAGCCCCACGATGCGGTCGATGTCGACGGCAAAGCGAGGCCTTCCCTCGCGCTCGTAGCGGTCGAGGTATGCCTGGCACTCGGAGACGATGCGCTTGGTGTTGCCGTCGATGATGCGCTGGAGCGTCTCGTAGTAGGCCGAGCCCTCGGTCCTGAAGCGGCGCTGGTAGGCCTTGGTTATGGGGAACATCTTGATGTAGTGGATGCCGTGGCGGCAGCCGGGGCGCGTCGTGGGGCGGGGTGGCAACGCAAAGTACTGGTCTTTGGGCACGTTAGGGGCGATGTTGGAACGCAGCGGCACGGCGAAGTCCCTGCGCTTCCCGCGGAAACGCAGCCTCGCTACCACGATGCAGGGGCGATTGTGCTTAAGCATGAGCTCGCGGTCGCCCTCGACGAGGTCGAAGAAGTCCTGGGAGATGGATACGATCTTCATCGGTTACGCCCCCTTCATACGAAGCGGGGCCCGCATCGCTGCAGGCCCCTACAGGTGGGCGATACTCTACGCCTTGCGGCACCCCGTCGCCCACGGAGGTTAAACGTACACGTAAGCCGTACTCTGAAAGCCGCGGCTTCCGGCAAGTAGTTTATACCACGAAACGTCGCCTTCGATGCGCACGGCTCGCAAAATAACACTCGCTGGGCCGTTACTTAACCGCCGACTTCGCTTGATGCAGAGGGCATTGGGGCAACGATAATGCGGGTGGACGCCGAGAATCCAAACAGGTCTCGCACCGTCCTTCCCGCGTTCATGCGTCCGTCTTCATTGCCTGGACTAATTATTCCAAAAAGAGCGTTTTGGAGTGCATCGCGGCGTTGCATGAAACCCCAGATAGCCTATTCTACCTGTGGTTTCATTGTTATTCACTACCTTTTGTAACGTGCCGTTTTAGGCTCTCGGTTTACTCCCACTCAGTAATCAAATCGTGTATTCCCATGGTCTCTCGTCTACGTGGTGCACTGCCGTCTCCCCATTTACTGGAATCAGGCGGTTTTCGGATACCCAAATTGAACTCAAAATGAGCTCAACGCCAATTTCTGGCGAGAGGCTTCCAACGCTAGCAGTCAATACCGAGCACCACTTTTATCACCATTCGCCGCCATCTTCATTTCATATCCAATTGAATTCTCACGACAATCACTACGGCTTCCAAACACTAATCAACGGACACGCCCCAAGGAAGAACGTCTTTTCCCCTCCCATTCGTCTTTCCCTGCCACGTTGCGAACAGGTATCTGTCGAACTCGAAGAACTCTGTTTCTCTATAGGGATGCTGTCTGTCATAGCTGCCAATATTCGTTATATATGCATGGTCGACAGACCTCAGTTCATAGTCTCTACATTTCAGCGACGGAAAGAGCTGTTTGTACAGGGCATAGTTGAAGGAATCATCTATTTTCATATGTTTAATGAGCGGAGAGTAATCCTTGTGCTGATCATAATTAACAAATAGAGCGAGGTTGACGGCGCAGCGTGCGAATACGTCGTCTTCCACGCGCCGGGAATAATAGGCGACCCCGTCAAGACCAAGCTTCTTACACGCCATCATTATTGCCTGGGGGACGATGTACTCAGACTTGAACGTTCTGTCAGCTTCGTCGATTCTGTACGAGGTCGCTATCATGAGCATGAATAGTTTAAGCCAGCAATGAACGCGCCCCTCATCGAAACCGTCCAAGCCGCCGAAATCTCTCACATTGATTGCCAAGTTAAGTATTTTCTGCGTGCCGTCTAAAACTACCGGTGAGACATTGAAATCGATTTCCGGCGGAAATCCCGTCTCTATCCAGCATCCATACGAAGAATTTGCAAGATAATAGGCCGGGCTGCCGGGGATACTAAACCTGTAGCTTCCGGTCTTAGATCTCAGGCTCTTCGGCAAATGCAACATCTCTTTTGCCGCATAGGCGCTAGAAGGACTCCCTGTTCTCGACCGAAAGAATTGTATCTCCTGGCTCCTGTTCCCCGGAAAGGCCCAACTCTCACCTAGCTTTGCAACCGCAAAAGGATCGGAACGAACTTCTGAAACCAAATTCCTGATGATTGTGTTGCTTTTTGCAATATCGGCCTTGTAGTAACTACGCAGGGCTTCGAGGATTTTATTTCGATATTTCTTTATTATTGCCAGGCTGCCATCATCCGCACCGGCCTTTTCCGCCTGGTTGAGCACAATGTTGTATTTCTCCATAAGGCAGGAATAGTAGTCATTGTCCAGTTTGACAACAAACGGAGCATATAGGTCATTACAGATGAAATCATTCAACAACCAAGATAACCCCATCTTTGCACCGTCCTCAATTAGATCCCAGTTGGTCAGCACATCCTTAATGTCGAATATACATCCTGTACTATCCGAAGCAAAACGAACTGGTCGGTTTCGGATAGCGAATGCCGGGCACACTACGCAAGAACGCCCCAAGCTATTGCGTTTAGGAGGAAAGCCGCGCTGTATATGGATGCAAAACTCGGCAAACCAGGAAGCATACAAACTGTGTCCTCCCCACCCTGACGCCCTCTTTCAAGTCGACTGGGCGCAGAAAAAAAGATCCCGCAGCGCCTCAAAGCCATCAGTGCTCCCGAATAATGCAAACACTCCGTTAACGGACCGTATTATTGCGGTTTAGCAAGGAATGCCCCCTCAACCGCCAAAATCTACCTTCCGCCGAACCCGCGCTTCCAGTCGAGGTACTCCTCCTCGGAGATCTCCCCGGAGTCCCGTCTCGCGCGCATCGCGGCCCATGCCCCGACCGCCGCATTGAATCTGAATCTGAATCTGCCCCAGATCCGTTGACAAGCGGATTTCCGTTTCGGCATGATGTCCGAAAGCGGGGAAAGGGAGCACGATGGGGAGGCCATCGCCCAGGTACACGGCGGAATTCAAGCAGAAGGCCGTGGAGCTGTACAGGAAATCGGGCGCGCCGTACGCCGAGGTGGCGCGAAGGCTGGGCTGCGACGCGGGCAGCCTGGCCGACTGGGTCAAGAAGGCCGACGAGGCCGAACGCCTCGTCCGTGCCGTCGAACTCGAGCAGCCACCAGTCCCATCCGTTCACGCACGAGAAGTAGTGGACGTATACCGTGGGGTCTTCCACGCCGTCTTGCTCATAGAGCCTCGGTAGCCCCTCCGCAATCTCCCTCGTCATCAGCTGCTGCATGTCTTCCTCCGTTTCCGGGCACGTTGCCCTGAACATCTCGCCCTTGCGGGCAAAGCCGCACCGGAGCGAAGACGGGTCAAGGGAGTCCATGACGACCTCCACCAGCCGGAGCGAAGCGGAGGTTTGTGCGGGGTCTCATGGGCCCCTTGACGCGGCGTAGCGGAGGTGCCACCCGCGTAACGGATACGAGATCATGACCGGCAAATGCCACCGAAACGTTGCAAATCATGGGGTCAAGTCTGAAGAGAGGCGGCCGCCCACTATCGGACGGCCGCCTTAGCGTGCCTTACTATTTCGCTTCTGGTATATGGTACGAGACGCCTGCCGAGCAAATCCCGACAATCCTAGTGATAGTCGTTTGCGAAGGAGCCGTAGAAGAGCGCCTTACAGTCGACATCGCTGTAGCCCATCACGGCATCCTGCACATCGGATCGCAGGAGGTTGAGCACCTTGTACACGCCCTCGCCCATATCCCCGACGAAGAGCACCTGCTTGAACACGTCGGGATAATCGCGCAGATAGGTCACATAGCCCCTAAGCTTTGCCAGCGTGTCGCCGAGGAACTCACCGTGCGGATCGACGATCGACGGCCTGATCGTTCCGTCGCCGTCCTTCACGAAGAAGAGGAAGTCTGGATGCAGGGCCTTGCGTCCCACCGAAGACATGTACGGAATCGAAAACGCCTTGGCAGACATGCTGCCCGACGGATTGCGATAGAAAGCAACCGTGCGATTCTTCGCCAATTCGTTCCTAACGATATAGTCTTCCGCCGGGTTCAGGTCGAGCGGGCAGAGGCCGTCCTCTTTCTGCACGATATGGCACGGATACTTAGCGAAGTCATCCGACGTGCTGGCAGACGTGGGCCACTCTATCTTTGTGAGGCGCTTGCCTTCGGTTTCACGGGCCAGCTCGTCGTAACGCTGCTTTGCCGAGTCATTAAGGTAGTCATAATCGCCAGATCCATCGACCTTATCGAAGTATTCCTTTCGGCATTGAGCCGCCCAGCCCTCGAGCGCATCAACGATGGCCCGCGTGCGCACCGCTGCGGCAAGGCGCAGGTCGCACTCGGGGCGCCCAAGCTCCTTGAAGTTGGCGCGACGATACTCATTCGCAAACTCTTTAGTGAAATGCATGTCGGCGTCGCGGGCGGCCTTTCTGAGGCCCTCGGCATCCGTGCGGGCTTCCTCCTGCTCCTGGTCCTCAGTCTCGTTGAGCTTGTCGAGCGTGATCTTGACGGTCTCGGCAACCTCTACGTCGTGTTTGGCTTCGCGGTACTCGTCCTCGTTAGCAACGATGTATCCCTTGAGCTTCTGGACGAACTGTTTTTTCACGTCGGCCGCTGCATTGACATCGAGGCCAGCCTCGACAAGCAGAGTCGCCGTCTTAACCAGGCTCTGGAATTCGTTTCTAGCCTTCTTCGGAATGCGCTGGACGGGGATGGAATCGAAGGCTGTGCGGATGCCCTGCCACTCCTGATGCGTGAAAGACTGCTCGCGTTTGGTGGGCGGCTTGGGCTTTGCCATGGGCACGGGTTTTACGACCGAGACGGGCTGGGTCGGCTCGGTCTGTGTGGAACTTGCCTCAGGTGTCGCAGGTTGCTGCGGGGCAGACGCTGCAACGTAGTTGCCCGTTGCGGGCTGAGGCGCCAGCTCCGCTTCTGGCGCCGGAACGTCGACGGGCCTGACCGCCGAGGCAAGCGAGGGCTGCGTTCCCTGCATGTCCAACGGCTCCTGAATCGCGATGCCGGCAAGCGGCGCCTGGTAGCCGGGTTGTGCCTGCCGCGCCGCCTCGACGGCCTTCTCGTTCTCCTCGTACGCCTTGAGCTCCTGTTGGTAGTCGGCTTCGGATTTGGGCGCAGCCGCCGTGATGGTCACGGGGTTGAGAACGATATTCTGTTTGCCGATGGAGCTCTCGCCCATGTCGTCCTTGCGCCCCATGAGGTAGTCGACCACGTCCTGAGTGCTCTCGGGATTGAACTGGGGCAGGTAGCAGGCGACGGAGTTCAAAAGGTCATCGGATTCGATGCGCCGCGCAAGTGGGGTGCGCACCATGCGCCCCACGAGCTGTGCGATATAGGTCGAGTCCGAACGCCTGCGCTGCGAGAAGATGACCTCCGCTCGCGGGCAGTCCCATCCGTTGGAGACAGCCTCCTTGGCGAAGAGCACGCGGATACTCGAGGTGTCCTGAACGAACTCGGGCTCTACATAGCGGATGAGGTATCTTCCCGCCGCGATGTCCTTGTGCTCGCCGAAGACGTTGGCGAACGACATCGCCTCGGAAAGGCCGGGAACCAGGCCCGTGATCTGGTCGCACATCTCAGCCAGGGCCGAGCTGCTCACGTTGTCCGCCGCTTGGATGAGCAGCAGCGGGTTGACGGGACTCTCGCCCTCACGGGCGCAGTACTCGCCCCACTCGCGGCAGGCCAGGGCATAGCGCTCGCACGCCATAGTGAGGTACTGGTGCTCGACCGGGTCGTCCTTCTCTGGCACGCGCAACTCGATGATGTCCTTGAGCAGACCTGACTCCTGGACCTCGCGAGGGGTCACAGCGACCTTTGGCATACGTACGCGATCGGCGCGCTGGTCCATGGCCGCCTCGAACCTCTGCGGCGTGGCAGAGACCCCGACGACGATGGGCATCGCTGCACGGCCGTCGAGCCCATCAATGAGGCTGGCGTAGATCGTCGCGGTGCCGCGCTCGCTCGAGGCATTGGCCCCCAGACCGCGATGGGCCTCGTCTATGAACAGATAGAGGTTACGCTCCGGGTCCCTGATGGTGCGGTCAAGGATGTCCCAGAACACGCGGCCGGAGTTTGCCTCACTACCCTTGGTGAGCAGGCCGTTCTTACTGAGTAGGTCCTTGCTGAGGAAATAGACGTGGCGCGGCTCGAGAATGTCGTGCGCGGCTCCGAAGTCGTTGGTAATTGTGACCAGGTGGCGCCTGTCAAGGATGCTGTCTGCCAGCTTGTCCGCCACGTTTGAGAAACGCACGCTCGTCTGCTCGTTCAGGCTCGGGGAATCCGAGAGCCAAAGAACGACGGCATTCTCGTCGGGCATGAGGCTCAGATCGTCGTCTCCGAAGAAGAGCGCTTCGATCGTCGCTGCGCACATGACCGTTTTGCCCGACCCCGTGGGAGATGCGAGGCATATCGAGGACAGTTCGCCGTCCCGCTCATAGCGGCGACGCATCGACTGCAACCTGTTTGCCAAGGCAGCGACAGCCCCGGCCTGGAATTCCTTAAGTTCAACCCTCATATTTACCTCACCGCATCCTCGGCGGCAATCTTGAATGATTGCAGATAGTTCTCGTAAAGACGGACCACGTCGAGTCCGGGGAGCTGGGCCCTGACCCCAGCGAAGCGCGCCGTATCGTCGGTGATCACAAACGCGCAGGCAACCTCGGGGCGGCCCTTAAGCGCCTTGACAAAATCGCCGACGGCGGCGAAATCGAAGAGCACCGCATAGGCGTCGGAGACGGCATAGCCCGGCTCCTCATGCTCGATGACGCGTCCGCGAGCGCCGGCGCGCAGCCACAACAAAGGTGCGATCTCCTCAAACGCCACACCAAGCTCAACGGCATCGGGGTCCTCGTAGGTGAGGTCGAAGAAGACCGCGTTCTCCTCGAACCCGTCGGCCATGGGGAACTCGTCAGTGAACTTGTAGTCGCCCTTGATGGGGTCACCCTCGGGCATCTTGCCCGTTATGGCCGCCGTGACACGCGGCTTGGTAATGTACTGGCAGATGCCCAATGCCTCCCAATCGGGATCGCCCTGTCGGAGCCCGCGTTTGGTGAGCTTTTTTGCCTCGTCCTCGGAGACCTCGTTGTTCGTGATGCTGATGGAGCTCCTGTGCCCGCCATCCTGGTGATTCAGGCGCATGACGGCATGGGCCGTGGTGCCCGACCCCGAGAAGAAATCGACCACAAGTGCGTTAGGCTTGTTGACGACGAAGAAGCGAATGGTATCTTCGACGGCGTAGAGCGACTTGGGGAAGGGGAACTTGCGTTTAATTAGGGTCGTTACAAGGTTCGTTCCGTTTCTGCTGGCATCATGCGACGGTATCTTCCATGCCGTACCAGGAATGATCGAACGATACTCGGTGTCAGAAATAATCGAGCCGTCTTCTCGATAACCTTTTATCTCATATATTCCTGATTCGACTTTCTTCTGTTCCCCTTTTTTCAAATAGGAGATTGCCATCCCTCTATCAGAAAATTTGCCGAGTTTGACGTAACCCTTAGAAACAAGTTCTCTTAACGCGCCAGGCGATACCTGCCAATTTCCCTCCTGCAAGTTTGATTTAATCGGCCATATAGCAACCGTGTCATCAGGTGCCAGAACGTCATCGCGACTCATTGAAATAGGGATGCTTTCTCCTACCTCAATGATCTTGCTACCGATTTTATCTACGAAAATTGGATAGAACAGGTTCGGGCGATCTGATCGAAGGGAATTCGTGCCCGTCCTTATTAGCATCGACCACATTAGCCGAGTGGTTCTTTTATCTTCCGCATTCGTTCGCCACTCATCGCCAAGGGGAAGCCTATTAACTTCCGAATTGCCCAGCTGCACAAAGAAAAGGTACTCGTCTGTTCTTGCGAATTCGCTATTGCGACTAACGCCCGCCGGATTAATTACGCTTGACACCATCTGGATTCGCTCACCGCGAAACACCTGCTCCAGCAGCAATCCCAGCCTCAAATACTCCTTTTCATCAATCGTCACAATGAGCACGGAGTCATTGGGATTGAGCAGTTGCTTGGCAAGTTTGAGGCGGCGCTCCATAAAGGCGAGCCATTTGGAGTGGCGATAGGCGTCGGAGCCGTCGGCATAATCGTTGTTGTATTTCCAGTCGCGGGCACCAGTGTTATACGGGGGGTCAATATATATGCAATCGACCTTGCCTGCATAGGCAAAGGCCAAAGTTTCGAGGGCATGGTAGTTCTCGCCATTGATGACCACCTGATAGGGCTTGTCGCCGCCGCGCTCGACGCGTCCTGTCTCCTTTAGGCCGGTGTAAATCGGCTGATCGTATTCAGCAACCGCCACGACATCATCTGCGGCAGCAGAACAAGGCTCGCGATCGTTTTCGTCATATGAGAGCGATTGATATGGCTCTAGATCAGCAACCCCCCCCCGCAGGGTTTTTACCAACCATAGCAGTTGGGAGCTAGAATCCTCTTTATTGCCGCGCTCAGGGAGGACCTGTACGACATCACCCACCATTATGGGCTTGCCATAAAGGCGCAGCCGTTCCGGACGGTTGTGCTCAAAGACCAGGCCGAACTGACGCTGGGCCGCGAAGGCTCGGATGTCGGCAGCGAGTTGGCGATCGCCCAACTTGACGGCACGATCTACCAGATTTTGGACGACGGCTTGCGCTGTTTGGGACATCACTTCTCCCCCTTGCACTTCTCGTCGATCCATTCGCGCAGGACTTTAGCCACCGTCTTATCCTGGCGCGCGGCATAGGACTTAAGAGCCCGCTTATCCTCGCGGGTTATCGAGAGCGTGAACTTATCCAGCTCCCTTTCGGCATGAACAGCCTGATCTTCCTCCATGGTCGCCCCTCCGAATTGACCTGTTCTACGTTCCTTAATTGACCGAAATCATTTTACTTCAGAATACGTAATTACGTAATTACGTAGGCTAATTTTAGCCATGCAGTACTCAATCACTAGTCAGTATTCGTTGACGAATCGTTAGGGATAACGAATATATCGAGGTAGACACCCGTTTTTACCGTCTGTGAGTACCAGCAAATCGATACCCAAAACGTCGTGAGCACATTTTGAGTACCAGTCCAAGCGGCCTCTTGCGGGCGGACGCAATCTGCCGGTCAGCATTAATTAGAAATTAATTGATGGCGTTGCTTCGCTAATTGAAAGCACTTTAAAACATACCAGCAAACAATAATCCCAGCTAAACAGCTTGAGAGATTGCGCGGCTGGTTTGCATGTACCACATACACCACAATGCACAAGCACCCATGGCACGCAAATCATAACCACCCTTAAAAAGGGTGGTTTGCTCTTAGGGTATAACCCACGGGCCC
>OLPF01002787.1_pt1 | contig 10618 bp, 7 predicted proteins | sample 1673121 | NCBI WGS metagenome assembly OLPF01 (sample SAMEA3136756, study PRJEB25190) | human gut metagenome | reverse complement strand
CTCTTCCGATCTGGTGGTGCCCAGCGCCTTCTGCGCCACAAACTCATAGAGCTGCTCCACCATTTCCATGATTTCCTTGTAATCCGCATAGGCCTGATAGGTCTCCACGGATGTAAACTCGGGGTTATGCGTTGCGTCCATGCCCTCATTCCGGAAAATGCGGCCCACCTCGTAGACCCGCTCAAAGCCGCCGACGATCAGCCGCTTCAGGTACAGCTCGGTCTCGATGCGCAGCACCATGTCCATATCCAGCGCGTTGTGATGGGTATAGAAAGGCCGGGCGGAGGCGCCGATTTCGAAGGGGGTCAGGATGGGGGTGTCCACCTCCAGAAATCCGCGATCGTCCAGGAAAGCGCGCAGGTGCCGAAGGATCAGGCTGCGCTTGACGAAGGTGTCCTTCACGTCGGGATTGACGATCAGGTCCAGATAGCGCTGACGATAGCGGGTGTCGGTGTCCTGCAGGCCGTGGAATTTCTCCGGCAGGGGATGCAGAGACTTGGTCAGCAGGGTGATCTGCCTGGCATGAATCGAGGTTTCCCCGGTTTTGGTCTGGAACACGAAGCCCTTCACGCCCAGGATGTCGCCGATGTCGTCTTCCTTGAAGGCCTTGTAGGCTTCCTCGCCCACGTCCTCTTTGCGGACGTAGATCTGGATGCGGCCGTCCCGGTCCTGCAGATGGGCGAAGCTGGCCTTGCCCATCACCCGGCGGGACATCATGCGTCCGGCGATGGAGACTTCCTTGCCGTCGTATTTGGCGAAGTCCGCCTGGATCTCGCCGGAATGATCGGTGCAGTCATAGGTGGTAATGGCGTAAGGGTTTTTGCCTGCCTGCTGCAGGGCCGTCAGCTTGTCCAGGCGAATCCGATTCTGTTCGGAAACTTCCATGGGCCTGTTTTCCATAGGGGTTCGACCTCCTCGTTAGCGCAGCTTGATTTCCAGAACCTTCAGCTTCAAAATGCCGCCGGGGGTGTTGGCTTCCACCACATCGCCCACGTGCGCGCCCACCAGCGCCCGGCCGATGGGGGATTCGGCGGAGATGAACAGCTTCATGGGGTCGGATTCGGTAAAGCCCACGATGGTGTAGGTGTCCTCTTCCTCATATTCCATGTCAAACACCCGCACCACGGTGCCTACGTTTACCACGTCGGTGGACAGCTTGGAATCGTCCACGAAGGTGGCGGTTTTCAAAAGCTCCTCCACCTCGGCCAGGCGGCCGTAGATGCGGGCCTCGTTGTTTTTCGCTTCGGTATATTCGGCGTTTTCGGAAAGGTCGCCGTGACCCCGGGCGATTTTGATCTCCTCGGCCACGTCCTGCTTGGCGATGTGCAATTCTTCCAGTTCCTTTTCCAGGTTCGCCTTATCCGTCATCGTAAGAATACGGCTCTGTTCGTTTTCCATTTGAAAAGCCCTCCCAATCGGCTAAAGAATACAAAATGTCCTCGAGCATGCGGATCATGGTCGGGTCATCGTGGCCGAGCTCGTCGAGCTTGAGGAGGTTTGCCTCCATGCAGTGGTATTCAAAATGGGTGGTGATGATGTCGCTGTTCGGATCGTCGGCCGGGTGCTGCACGGGGCAGAAATCCGTAACGTCCTTATCCTGCGGGATGACGACGAGGCCGCCGGGGTGCTGGCCGGTCGTGCGCTTGACGCCGACGCAGCCGAGCGCGAGGCGGTTCATCTCCGCCTTCGGCAGGGTCTTGCCGCGTTCCTCGAGGTACTTGAGGACATAGCCGTAGGCCGTTTTTTCCGCCAGCGTGCCGATCGTCCCGGCGCGGAACACGTGGTCCGAACCGAAGAGCTCTTCGGTGTACTTATGCGCCTTGGCCTGATATTCGCCCGAGAAGTTCAGGTCGATATCGGGCACCTTGTCGCCGCCGAAGCCGAGGAACGTTTCAAACGGAATATCAAACCCGTCCTTGCGGAGCTTCGCCCCACACTTGGGGCACACTTTGTCCGGCATGTCCGCGCCGCAGCCGAAGCCCGCGCCGGAGTCAAAGTCCGTATACTTGCACTGCGGGCAGACATAGTGCGGCGGAAGGGAGTTGACCTCCGTGATGCCGGAGAAGTACGCCACGAGCGACGAGCCGACGCTGCCTCGGCTGCCGACCAGATAGCCGTGCTCGAGAGAGTTGGCGACGAGCTTCTGCGCACTCATGTAAATGACGTCGTACCCGCGCGAGAGGATGTCGTGCAGCTCGGTCTCGACGCGGTCGGTGATGAGCTTCGGCGGGTTTTCGCCGTAGATGGCCGTCATCTTGCCATAGACCAGGTCTTTGAGCTGCTGGGCGGAATTTTCGATCTTCGGCGGGTAAAGATCCTTCGGCAGGAGCTCGAACACCTCGACGCTGTCGGCGATGGCGTTCGTGTTCGTGACGACGACCTCCTGCGCCTTTTCGGGGCCGAGGTAGGCAAATTCGTCGAGCATCTCCTCCGTCGTGCGGTAATAGAGCGGCATGGCCTTGTCCGCGTCGGAAAATTTCTTGGCCGCCAGCAGGATGCGGCGGAAAATCTCCTGCTCGGGATCGAGGAAATGCACATCGCACGTCGCCACGACGGGCTTGCCGAGCTCCTCGCCGAGCTGCACGATGCGGCGGTTGAGGTTGCGCAGGGATTCCTCGCTGCGCACGGTACCGTTGTCGAGCAGGAAGTGGTTATTGGCCAGCGGCATGATCTCGAGATAGTCGTAAAACGACGCGATGCGTCGGAGCTCCGTGTCGCTCTTGCCGCGCAGCACCGCCTCGAACACCTCGCCCGCCTCGCACGCCGAGCCGATGATGAGGCCCTCGCGGTATTCCATGAGCAGGCTCTTGGGGATGGTAGGATTGCGCTTGAAATATTTCAGGTATGACCGGGAAATGATCTCGTAGAGATTTTTCAGGCCGGTCTTGTTTTTCACCAGAATGGAGATGTGGTGCGTGCGGCGCTTCTCCTTCAGGCCGCCGCGCACGAGGTCGTTGAAGTCGCCGATCGTCTTTGCGCCCTTCGCCGCGAGCATGGGCAGGAACTTGTCCATGATGCGCGCCACGACCATCGCATCGTCGCACGCGCGGTGGTGGTTGAAGTCCGGCAGGCTCAGGCGGTTCGAGACCTGGTCGAGCTTGTGGTGCTTGAGATCCGGCAGCAGGTACTGCGCGAGCACCAGCGTGTCGAGATACACCGGCTCGAACGGGATGCCCGCCCGGCGGCAGGCCGCGCTCATGAAGCCGGTATCAAAGTCGGCATTGTGCGCGATGATCGGCCGCCCGCCCGCAAAGTCGAGAAACTGGCGCATGGCCTCCGCCTCATCCGGCGCATTGGCCACGTCTGCATCCGTGATGCCGGTCAGGCGCGTGATCTCGGCCGGGATGGGCATGTGCGGGTTGACGAACGTGTCAAACTCCGCTTTGATCTCGCCGCCGGAGAAGAGCACCGCGCCGATTTCCGTCATGCGGTTCGTGTCCAGGTGCAGGCCGGTCGTCTCAATGTCAAAGGCGATGAACTCCGTATCGAGCGGCAGGTCGCTCTGCCCGTGCACGGCGAGCGTGCCGTCCACGTCGTTGACGAGATAGCCCTCCTCACCGTAGATGATCTTCACGCCGTATTTCTTCGACGCCTTCCACATATCCGGGAACGCCTGCGCCACACCGTGGTCCGTCACGGCGATGGCCGGATGGCCCCAGTAGGCCGCGCGGGCCACGAGGTCAGCGGGGTCAGAGATGGCGTCGAGCGCCGAGTAGCGGGTATGCAGGTGCAGCTCCACGCGCTTTTGCGGCGCGTTGTCGGGTCGGATGACCTTCTCCCCCTGCACGATGTTGCGCGGCTCGAGCACCATGTCCTCGTCGTACTTGCTGTAGTTGATCTTGCCCTGAACGCGCAGCCACATACCCTCGTGGATAAGGCCGACGATGCTCTGGTCATCGTCCGAGCGCAGAAAGCGCGACACGCGCACGCTGCTCGTGCTGTCGGTCATATCAAACGAGAGCACGGCCGAGCCGTATTTGGCGATCTCGCGGCTGCTGACGGCAAACACCTCGCCCTCGAGCGTGACATTGCCGCTCTCGAGCGTGAGCTCGTTCATGGGCGTGATGTCCGTCCGCTTCGGGATGGGCTTGCCCATGAGGACCCTGGCCTTGGCCTTCTTCTCCTCTTTTTTCTGCTCCGGGGCGGGATATTCCGCCTGAATCTGCACGCCGCGCAGGCGGAACTGCGCCGCGAGCAGCTGCTCAATATTCGTGCGCTCGACGGGCGCGGGCATGCGTGCAAACCACGTGTGCAGCTGCATCGTCATGCTCTCGCGTTCGATGAGCACATCAAGCACCTCGGCCCTGTCGAGCCCGCCGCAGGTGTCCTGCAGGGACGCGCAGTCCGGGAACATGTCAAGAAACGGGATCTTTTCGCTCATAGCTTCCTCACTTTTCGCTCAGGATCAGGTCCACCAGCGCATCGGCCAGCTTATCCGCAGGGTACTTGCCGAGGATCTCGCCGCGGCGAAACAGCAGGCCGCAGTCCTTGCCGCCGGCGATGCCGTAGTCCGCCTCGTGTGCCTCACCGGGGCCGTTGACGACGCAGCCCATCACGGCGACCGTGATCTCGCGCTCCAGCCCCTGGAGCCGCTGCTCGACCTCCTGCGCAAGCGCGATGAGGTCGATCTGCGTGCGGCCGCACGTCGGGCACGAGACAAAGCGCACCCCCTCGCGGCGCAGCCCGGCCGCCTTCAAAATAGCGATGCCGGCACGCACCTCCTCCACGGGGTCAGCCGTGAGCGAGACGCGGATCGTATCTCCGATGCCCTCGGACAGCAGCGTACCGATGCCGACGGCGGAGCGGATGATGCCGTTGTAGGCCGTGCCGGTCTCCGTGACGCCGACGTGCAGCGGATAGGGAAACCGCTCAGCCGCGAGCCGGTAGGCCGCGATCGTCAGCGGCACGGTGGAGCTCTTCATCGACAGGGCAATGTCATCAAAATCATACCGGTGCAGCAGGTCAATGTGCCCCTGCGCGCTCTCGACGAGCGCCTCCGGCGTCGGGTGGCCGTACTTTTCGAGCAGGCGCTTTTCCAAACTGCCGCCGTTGACGCCGATGCGGATGGGGATCCCGCGCTCCCGGCAGGCCTCGGCCACCTTGCGGACGTTGTCCGGTTCGCCGATGTTGCCGGGGTTGATGCGGATCTTGTGCACGCCGGCCTTTGCCGCCGCGAGCGCGAGCCGGTAGTCAAAATGAATGTCGGCCACGACCGGGATGGGCGAGGCATGCACGATCTCGGGCAGGGCGTCCGCCGCGGCCTGATCCGGCACGGCGAGGCGGATGATCTCGCACCCGGCGTCATGCAGCCGGGCGATCTGCTCGATGGTCGCGCGCGCGTCCGAAGTGTGCGTGTTGCACATCGACTGCACCGCGACCGGCGCGCCGCCGATGGCGACGGGGCCGACATGGATCTGTTTTGTCTGGGTTCTGTTCATAAACACTCCTGTATCTCCGAGAGGCCGAAAACGCACGAAAGCCCGAGGCGGAAAATTCCGCCCCGGCTCAGGTGACGAGTTTGGAAATGTCGTTATACATGACGTAGGCCATCAGTGCCAGCAGCAGCACCAGCCCCGCCGTGTGGATATAGCCCTCATACTTGGGGTCGATCTTCCTGCGGCTGATCCGCTCGAGCACCCACGTGACGAGCAGACAGAACACGCGCCCGCCGTCAAGCGCCGGCAGCGGCAGCATGTTCATGACCGCGAGGTTCACGGCGATGAACGCCGAGAAATAAGCGATGTTCGAGAAGGCGGCCGCCTTTGTGGCCGACTCCTTGCCGACCTCGTTCATCATGCTCACGATGCCGACCGGGCCGGACAGGTCCTTGACACCGACCGCGCCCGCGAACAGATCGCTCAGGCCCATCCAGGCCATACGCACGAAGTCCATCGCGCTGTACCATGTGGTCTGGAGCTTGGCGCCGAACGTCGCCGGCTTCGTGCCGAAGTAGAAGCCGTACATCTTGCTGTCCTGCCCCGGATACTCCCGCGCGACAAGGTAAAAATCATTGAGCGCAACCTTCTCGCCGTCACGCTTGACGACAATGTCATGCGTGTCGCCTCCGCGGGCGAGATATTCGCTGACATTGGTCGTGAAATAGATGCGGTGCCCGTCGATGCTCCAGATCGTGTCGCCCACCTGCAGAGCGTCCTCCCCCTGATAGGGGCAGCCGTCCATGAAGTCCGTGAGCGTCGGCGTGGAGAAGCTCTTCGCCTGCGCGAACACGATCAGAAGCAGCAGCAGACCGAACACGAAGTTCATGAACGTGCCGGCGCAGAGGATCAGAAATCGCTTCCATGCCGGCTGGCTCGTGAACGCGCGCGGGTCATCGATCGCCTCGTCCTCGCCCGCCATGGCACAAAACCCGCCGATCGGCAGGCAGCGGACGGCGTAGAGCGTCTCCCCCTTCTGCTTTTTCCAGATAGCAGGGCCCATGCCGATGGCGAACTCATCCACACGCACCCCGCACGCCTTGGCCACGAGGAAGTGGCCGAGCTCGTGCACGGCGATGAGGATTCCAAAGACGAGAATTGCGAGCAGAATATACATGCAGGTGTCCTTTCAGAAATGGAAATACGACCGGACGAACGCGCGGGCCTCCTGATCGGCCGCGCGGATGACGTCCAGATCCGGCGCTGCGGCCGGTGCGATGGCATCCACCGCCGCCGCCACGCTCTCATAAATGGAATGATACCCAATTTTATGATCCAGAAACAGGTGCACGGCGACTTCGTTGGCCGCGTTCATGACCGTCGGCGCGGTGCCGCCGGTGCGCGCGCACCGCATGGCGAGCGCAAGGCACGGCAGCGCCTCGAGATCAGGTGCGTAGAAGTGCAGCCCGCCGGGGTAAGCCGTGAAATCCAGCCGGTCGCTGCGGCTGGGCCTGCGCTCCGGATATGTGAGCGCGTACTGGATGGGCAGGCCCATGTCCGGCACGCCGAGCTGGGCGATGACCGTCCCGTCGAGCAGCTCGACCATCGAGTGCACGACGCTCTCGGGGTGGATAAGCACCTGAATATCATCCGGCGTGACGCCGAACAGGTGCATGGCCTCAATGAATTCCAGGCCCTTGTTCATCATGGTCGCGGAGTCCACGCTGATCTTCGCGCCCATGCTCCAGTTCGGGTGGCGGACGGCCATCTCGGGCGTGACATCGCGCGTCTCTTCGCGCGTCCAGCCGCGGAACGGGCCGCCGGAACCGGTGAGCAGGATCTTGTGCAGCTCGCCCTCCCGCCCGGTCAGGCACTGGAAAATGGCCGAGTGCTCGGAATCGACCGGCACGATCTCCGCGCCGCATTCCCTGGCGCGGCGCATGACAATGTCGCCCGCGCACACGAGCGTTTCTTTATTGGCCAGCGCGATGCGGCGGCCTTTTTCGATAGCCGCGGGGGTCGGCCGCAGGCCGACCGCGCCGGACACCGCCGTGACGACGGCGTCCGTGTCCGAGAGCACCGCCGCCTCGCACAGAGCGTTTTCCCCGCTGCCGACGGCAATGTCCGTGTCGGCGAGCGCGATGCGCAGCGCTCTGGCCGCTGTCTCATCCGTCACGGCGACGAACGCCGGGTGCAGGCGACGTGCCTGCTCTTCGGCGAGCTGAATGTTGCGGTTCGTCGTCAGCGCGCGCACGTTGAGACCCAGATGCTCCGCGACGGCAACGGTCTGGCGGCCGATGCTGCCGGTGGAACCAAGAATGGAAATCGAATGTACCATAGCTGCGCTCCCTTACTTCGCCACGACCGAGATGGCCGGTGCCAGCAGCACCAGCAGCTCGAGCATGGGCGCGGTGAAGATTGTGCTGTCGAACCGGTCGAGCATGCCGCCGTGACCGGGCAGCAGATTGCTGTAATCCTTCACGCCGTGCTCACGCTTGATGGCGGAGAACGCCAGGTCGCCCGCCTGACCGGCAAGGCTGCCGAAGAAGCCGTAGATGGCAAGCAGGCCGATCTGCACGCGGTAGCCGCACAGATGCAGCACGAGACCGTAGAGCATGGCCGCCGCGATGGCGCACACGAAGCCGCCGACGCAGCCCTCGACCGTTTTATGCGGGCTCAGGGCGGGGGCGAGCTTGGTCTTGCCCAGACTGCGGCCGACGAAGAACGCGCCCGAATCGCTCAGCCACGTGATGACGAACGGCAGCAGCAGATACGGCGCCTTCGGGTCGTTCAGGCCGAGGCGCACGAGCGACGAGAGCATCCACGGGATGACGATGCCCGCCGTGAACACGAGCGCCAGATCCTGAAACGGGATGCGTTCGGACTTGTGAAACGAGATCATCATCTCGACGAACATGGTCACAAACAGCACATAGGCCGCGATCTTGAACACGAGCTCGGACTGGCCGAACGCCGCGCCGAGCACGATGGCCGCGCCGCACACGCCGGCATACACCGCAAAGCGCGGCACGAACTTCGGCATTGCCGTGTGCAGCAGCTCCCACGCGCAGAACGACGCCATGATGGCCACCACGATGCCCCAGCCCCAGATCGGGGTGAAGAAGATCACAGCCAGCAGCGCCGGGATGCCGATGGCCGCAACGATCAGTCTGTTTTTCATGATTGGTTCCTCCCGTTTGTCTTTCTCTCGGGTGCGGCGGTCATTTCACGCCGCCAAAGCGCCGGTCGCGCCGCTGAAACTCCGCCAGGGCCGCGTCCATGTCGCGCTCGGTAAAGTCCGGCCAGAGCACGTCGGTGAAATACAGCTCCGAGTACGCACCCTGCCAGGGCAGGAAGTTACTCAGCCGCTGCTCCCCGCTCGTGCGGATGATGAGGTCGGGATCCGGGATGCCGGCCGAGTACAGATAGCTGCTGAACACATCCTCCGTGAGCTCCGGCGCAGTGCCGGCCTTGTACGCCTCGGCGTACCGGCGCACGGCGTGCAGGATCTCGTCCCGGCCGCCGTAATTGATGCACAGGTTCATCTGGCAGCCGTCGTAATGCGTGCTCTTCTCCTCGGCCGCGGCCATGAGGCGCTGCAGCTCCGGCGAAAGGCCGGACCGCTCGCCGAAAAAGCGCATCTTGAACTTGTCGCGCTCCATGATCGAGAGCGCTTCTTTCATATATTTATCGAAGATGCTCATGATCGTGCGCACTTCCTCGGGCGGGCGGCGCCAGTTTTCCGTGGAAAAGGCGTAGACCGTGAGGTATTCGATGCCGATGGCCTTGCAGTAGTTGCCGATGCGGCGAAACGCCTCGGCGCCGTAGGCATGGCCGGCCGTGCGCGGCAGGCCGCGCTTTTTGGCCCAGCGGCCGTTGCCGTCGAGGATAATCGCCACATGGCGCGGCAGGCGCGAGAAATCCACCTGCGGCGCAGTTGTCTTATCGTTTGCCATAGTTCCTCCTGCACCGCCCGGATGGGCGGCGCCTGTAGACAGGATATTCAAACGGGGGGATGAAAAATCCCCCCGTATCGCATTTGCGGGTCCGGGAACTCAGATCTCCATGAGCTCCTTCTCTTTTTCGTCGGCGATGCGCTCGACTTCCTTGATATAATCATCGGTCAGCTTCTGCAGATCCTTCTCGATGATCTTGAGGTCGTCCTCGGTGATCTCGGACTTTTTCTTCTGCGCCTTGAACTTGTCCATTGCGTCGCGGCGGATGTTGCGCACGGCAACCTTGGCCTCTTCGCCGTACTTCTTGACCTGCTTGGCGAGGTCGCGGCGGCGCTCCTCGGTCAGAGCCGGGAAAACCAAACGGATAGTGCGGCCGTCATTCTGGGGGTTCAGGCCCAGATCGGACGCAAGAATGGCCTTTTCAATGCCCTTGAGCACGGAAGCGTCCCACGGCTGGATGAGCAGCGAGCGGGCGTCCGGCGTGCTGATCGACGCGATCTGCTGGATCGGCGTGGGTGAACCGTAGTAATCGACCGTGATGCGGTCGAGCACGGCGGGGTTGGCCTTGCCGGCGCGGACGGAATCATACTGCTCGGTGAGGACCGAAGCGGTCTTTTTCATTTTGGATTCAAACTCGGTATAATCGGTAGACATGGTGTATCCTCCTTATCGGGTTTTTAAATTTGATTTCACTTCGTCACGACCGTGCCGACGGGTTCGCCCATCACAGCGCGGACAATGTTCTGCGGGTCGGCCAACGCAAAGACAACGACCGGGATATCATTTTCCATCGCGAGCGACGTTGCCGTCAGGTCCATGACGGCCAGATGCTTTGCCAGCACCTCGTCATAGGTGATCGCGTCGTACTTCACGGCGCTGGGGTCGACATGCGGGTCGGCACTGTAGACGCCATCGATGTTCTTGGCAAGCAAAATTGCGTCCGCGCCGATCTCAGCGGCGCGCAGCACGGCGGCCGTGTCGGTCGAAAAATACGGGCAGCCGCTGCCGGCACCGAAGAGTACGACCTTGCCCTCTTCCAGATGCGCCACGGCGCGCTCCCAGGTATAGTGCTCGGCAAACGTCGACATTTCGACGGCCGTCTGCACGCGCACGGGGATGCCCTTCTGCTCCATAACGTCGGACACGGCCAGACAGTTCATGACGGTGGCGAGCATGCCCATGTGGTCGGCGCGCGAGCGGGCCATCTTGCCCTCGCCGTTTTTCACGCCGCGCCAGAAGTTGCCGCCGCCGATGACGACGCCCATCTGCACACCCATGTCCGTGCAC
>OLPF01002779.1_pt1 | contig 10657 bp, 7 predicted proteins | sample 1673121 | NCBI WGS metagenome assembly OLPF01 (sample SAMEA3136756, study PRJEB25190) | human gut metagenome | reverse complement strand
GCATCACGCAGAACTGTTTCCGTTATCTTAATTGGTTTTTTTTCAATTTCTGCCATTATAATTTCCTCCATATATTGTCAATTACAATATTGACTGTTACATTACTCCAAAGATTGCCATGAATGTACCTGCAGCTACGGCAGTACCGATAACACCAGCTACGTTCGGTCCCATTGCATGCATCAGAAGGAAGTTGGAAGGATCTGCTTCCGCCCCCACCTTCTGGGAAACTCTGGCGGCCATAGGAACTGCGGACACACCTGCAGAACCAATCAGCGGATTAACCTTGCCATGCGTTATCACACACATCAGCTTGCCGAACAGGACACCGGCCGCAGTACCGAACGCGAAAGCGATAAGGCCCAGGGCAACGATTTTAAGAGAATCCATATTCAGGAATGCTTCTGCGCTGGTGGTAGCACCTACGGAAGTACCCAGCAGGATAACTACGATGTACATCAGGGCATTGGAAGCTGTCTCTGTCAGCTGTCTTACAACTCCACACTCTTTGAACAGGTTACCAAGCATCAACATACCAACAAGCGGAGCTGTTGTAGGAAGAATCACACATACAACGATTGTAACGATAATCGGGAAGAGGATTCTCTCAAGCTTAGAAACCGGGCGAAGCTGATCCATCTTGACCTTTCTTTCCTTCTCTGTTGTGAGAAGTTTCATGATCGGTGGCTGGATGATCGGCACAAGTGACATATAGGAGTATGCTGCTACGGCGATCGGTCCCATGATAGCTGTCTGCTGCAGTTTACCTGCAAGGAAGATAGATGTCGGGCCGTCAGCTCCACCGATAATGGAGATAGCAGCAGCTGCTTTGTCTGAAAATCCAAGAGCCATAGCTCCAAGATAAGCTGCGAAAATACCGAACTGAGCTGCTGCACCAAGCAGGAAACTCTTCGGGTTTGCGATCAGCGGACCAAAGTCTGTCATCGCTCCAACTCCAAGGAAGATCAGAGAAGGAAGGATGGACCACTCGTCAAGCTGATAAAAGTAATACAGAAGTCCACCAGTTCCGTTCGCTGCATCCTCAGCATGAAGCATAATATCCGGATAGATATTTACAAGCAACATACCAAAGGCAATTGGAACAAGAAGCAGTGGCTCAAATTCGTGGCGAATTGCCAGATAGAGAAACACGCAGGCAACAGCAATCATGATCAGGTTACCAAATGTAAGATTCATGAACGCTGTCTGTTCTACGAGGTTTCCCAATGTATTTGAAATATATTCCATTTGTAAAAACCTCCTGGTTCAGTTACTAGTTTAATGTAGCAAGTACAGCTCCTGATTCAACAGCATCACCTACTGCCACATCAATGCTGGCAATAGTTCCTGCCTCTGGGGCAACAACTGGGATCTCCATCTTCATTGCTTCAATGATAACAACTGTATCTCCAGCCTCTACCTTCTGTCCAACAGATGTAGGAACCTGGAATACTTTACCTGCTGCTCCAGCTTTTACCTGGATGCTTCCAGCGCCTGCTGCCGCTTTCGGTGCTGCTGCCGGAGCTGCCGGTGCTGCTGCTTTAGGTGCTGCAACCGGTGCTGCTGCCGGTGCGCCTGCACCATTCTCTTCTACTGTTACATCATATACATTTCCGTTTACTGTGATTGTATAGTTTTTCATCTAATTATCCTCCTGATTAATTCCATCTGTTTGATTTTCTTCTCTTAATAGAACGAACAACAAATCCATCTGTAGAAGTTCCCTCTGCTGCTGCAATTGCTGCTGCGATTACTGCTACAAGTTCTGCATCATCTTCTGCTGCAGCTACCGGTGCTGGAGCTGCCTGTACAGGTGCTTCCTTCTTCTCTTCCACTTTCTTATCTTTATTTGCCAACTTCTCCTGAAGTTTCGGAATGTATCCAAGCAGATAAATAATGAATGAAATGAAAATCAATACAACGAATACAGTTCCCATACCAAGTACCGTATTCAGACCGGCTTTCTCAAGGATTTCTCCTGTTGAATAATGAGCAGAAACATCCATACTCTCCATGTTGCCCTTTTCGTCAAAACTGAAGACGATGTCTGCATCTCTGTTTTCATATTTTGCTTCAGATGTGAGTGAAACTCCATCGTTCTTTACTTCCATTGTCCAGTCGCCATGTTCAACATAAGCACCGCACTCTTCTTCTGCTGCTTCCCAGGAGCTGATCATTGTAAGGAAGTCCTCTCCATCAACCGGAAGTCCTGCATTCATAAGCTGTGTGTCAAGCTGAAGATCACGCATATCAGAAAAGCTGTCAAGCTGCTCTGTTGTCATCGCTTCGAAATTCTGAACAACAAACTCAGCATACTGTTCTAATGTTGCCTGATCATATTCTGTTGTCTCAGACTTACCACATCCTGTGAAGCTAAGAACGAGAATGAGGATAAGTCCTAATAAACTGATTTTTTTCTTCACTTCGCCTCACCTCACTAAACCGTTCCGTGTTTCTTAGCCGGACGGTCCTCTCTCTTTGTGAACAGCATCTCAAATGCTCCGATCACATATTTTCTTGTATCTGCCGGCTCGATGATCGCATCAACATATCCTCTTGCTGCTGCTGAATTCGGGCTTGACTGAAGTTCTTTGTATTCAGCTGCTTTCTCATTAAGAGTCTCAGCATCTGCGTCTGCGTACATGATCTGTGCTGCAAGCTTCGCATCCATCATTCCGATCTCTGCTGTTGGCCATGCATAAACAAGATCTGCACCAATTGACTTACTGTTCATAGAAACGCAAGCACTTCCGAATGCCTTACCAACGATTACATTTACCTTCGGTACTGTAGCGTTAGCAAATGCATATGTCAGTTTTGCAACTGCGCTTGCCATGTTCTTCTCTGACTCTACTGTAGCAGCAAATCCTGTTACATTTGTCAGTGTAAGAACCGGGATTGAGAATGCATCACAGAAGTTTACAAAATCTGTTGCCTTCTTGCATCCATCTACTGTAAGAACGCTGTCGAACTCAGCCTCTACTTCTGCTTCTGCATTGTATACTTTAGAGCGGTTTGCGACAACACCAACTGTCATTCCGTTCAGGCGGATAAATCCTGTAACCATCTCTTTTGCGTAGTCTTTCTTTGTCTCAACCAGAATCTGATTGTCAGCAATCTGTGCCAGTGCGATTGCTGTATCCTCAGATGCGTTAGCAATATCTGCGCAGATACGGTTCAGGTCATCTGTACATTCCTCATAAGACATATCATCTTCGTTGTTTGCCGGAAGCATACATACAAGATCATGGATCTGTCCGAGGATCTCTGCCTCTGCACCGATTCCGTCTACAAGACCTGCTGTCTTGCTCTGGTACTCAGCGCTTGCTGTGTTACACTTTGAAATCTCATTTCCTTCCAGTGCATTTGGAGAATTAACGAAAAGTTTTCCGTCTTTTGCTTCCATAAATGTGAAATCTGTAAGCCCCGGAACAACTGCAAGACCGCCGCCGCACATTCCAAAGATTGCTGTAACCTGCGGAATCACACCTGATGCAAGTGCCTGTTTGTGATAAAGACTTCCAAATGCCTCAAGTGCATCTGTAGCTTCCTGAAGTCTGAGTCCTGCACAGTCGATCAGTCCGATCACCGGTGCTCCCATCTTCATAGCCATATCATAGATTCTTGCGATCTTCTTCGCATGCATCTCTCCGAGTGCTCCACCCAGAACGTCAGCATCCTGGCTGTATACATAAACCAGGTTACCGTCAATCACTCCATATCCAGTGATAACACCGTCAGAAGGAGCTGCCTTCTCCTGCAAGTTGAAAGTTGTGCTTCTAGCTGTAACAGCTCCGCCAATTTCAACAAAGCTTCCCTCATCAAGCAGTGTGGCAATTCGTCTGCTTGCTGAGTTTTCTGTTGCATTGTAGCTCATATTTTAGCCCTCCATACTTATAAAATAATTTTAAAATAAACCAAAATTTCTGCCTATTGTATTATATACTAGGACGATTGAAATTTCAATTCATATTTTCCGCAAATTGACATTTTTTTCACAGGACATTGTTTTTGTCGAGCTTGGATTCTTCTGTTCCGAATAAAGTTTCCACTTTTGCACTAACATCCGCAGAAGCGCGTTCTATGGTTGCTTCATCCACACGGCCCGCTCCACCTCATCCCTTCGAATGTCTGTAACGCTTGGAACAGAGCACTCACCGTGTGTGGTTTGTGTCTGTCCCAAGCTAACAGACAGAACGAAGTGTATTCGGAACCGCTCTTATGCCTTAATCGTGGATGAAGCAACCATAAAACGTGCCTCCGCTACGTTATCTAAAGAAGAAGTTTTTATCCCAAACAAAACGAATCCAGAAGACAAATACAGAATTAACAGCCGGGAGAAGGTAGAGCTTTGTCGATGAAGATTTCTTGATCTTTTGACTTTAGTTTCTGTATTTTCGAGTGAATTTTGTATTTGTAGGAGAAAGTTTAATTTTGAACTACGCAAGCAAGAACGGGTCTACTGTTGCCAGGGGCACATGTAAGGCAGGAGCGTTCCGAATACACTTTGTTCAGTATGTTAAAAAGAGCAAGAACAGGCACCACATACGGTAACTGTTCTTGCTCTTATCTTACTGCACCTTCGCAATATCAATCAGTGACAGTTTCTTAATATCTGTATTCTCAAGACTTGTGATCAATGCATATGCTGTGTCAATTGCAGTCAGTACATTCACACCTGTCTCGATTGCATTTCTACGGATTACAAATCCATCTCTTGAATGCTCTGCACCCTGTGCCGGGATATCGATAACAAGATCGATCTTATGTCCGAGGATCAGGTCAAGAAGGTTCGGTGATTCCTGCTCAATCTTACGAACCGGAGTAGCCTTTACTCCCGCCTCATTCAGCGCACGTGCTGTTCCGCTTGTAGCAAAGATATGGTATCCAATCTTCTCAAATCTTCTTCCGATCTCTACTGCATCTGCATGGTCTTCATCGCGGACTGTCATGATCATGTTTTTATGCTTCGGAAGCTTGATTCCAGCTCCGATAAATGCTTTGTAAAGTGCTTCATCAAATGTCTTTGCAATTCCAAGACACTCTCCTGTAGACTTCATCTCAGGTCCAAGGCTGATATCAGCTCCGCGGATCTTCTCAAAGGAGAATACCGGCATCTTAACCGCTACATAATCAGCTTCCGGCTGAAGTCCCGGTGTGTATCCAAGATCTTTGATCTTCTTTCCTGTGATAACCTGTGTTGCCAGCGGAACGATCGGGATACCTGTCACCTTACTGATATATGGTACTGTACGGCTGGAACGTGGATTTACTTCGATTACATATACATCATCTTCGCCGCACACGATAAACTGGATATTGATCATACCGATAACATGAAGTGATTTTGCAAGTCTTCTTGTGTACTCAGCAATCTTTGCTTTCGCTCCTTCTGTCAGGCTCTGTGCCGGATATACGGAAATACTGTCTCCGGAGTGGATTCCTGCACGCTCGATATGTTCCATGATACCCGGGATCAGGATATCTGTTCCGTCGCATACTGCATCGACCTCAATCTCTTTTCCCTGAAGGTATTTATCTACAAGGATCGGGTGATCCTGTGCGATTCTGTTAATGATTCCGATGAATTCATCAATATCATTGTCGTTGATCGCAATCTGCATTCCCTGTCCACCAAGAACGTAGGAAGGACGAACCAGTACAGGATATCCAAGTCTGTTGGCAACTTCTTTCGCTTCCTCTGCTGTGAATACTGTTCCACCTGTCGGACGTGGAATCTCGCACTCTTCAAGAATCTCATCAAAGAGCTCACGGTCTTCGGCTTTGTCTACATTCTCTGCAGATGTACCAAGGATCGGTACTCCCATCTTCATAAGTGCTTCTGTCAGCTTGATTGCTGTCTGTCCACCAAACTGTACAACTGCTCCGTCCGGTTTCTCAATATCAACGATACTCTCTACATCTTCCGGTGTCAATGGCTCGAAGTACAGCTTATCAGCAATGTCAAAGTCAGTACTTACTGTCTCCGGGTTATTATTTACAATGATTGTCTCATATCCGTCTTTTGCAAATGCCCATGTACAATGTACAGAACAGAAGTCGAACTCGATACCCTGACCGATACGGATCGGACCGGATCCAAGAACAAGTACTTTCTTCTTATCTTTTGTCTGTTCAACTTCATTCTCGCTTCCATATACAGAGTAGTAATATGGTGTCTCTGCGGCGAACTCTGCTGCACAAGTATCTACGATCTTATATGCTGCAACAATACCGTTTGCATGACGCATATCGTGAATTTCCTGCTCTGTCTTACCTGTCAGCTGTGCGATCACATTATCCGGGAACTCAATACGTTTTGCTTCTGCAAGAAGTTCTGGTGTAAGTTCCTGTGTCTTCAGAGCTGTTTCCATCTCTGTGATGATCGCAAATTTATCGATAAACCACTCATCAACCTTTGTAATCTCATGGATCAGATCGTAAGAAATTCCTCTTCTGCATGCTTCTGCGATTCTCCACATACGCATATCATCCACTTTCTTCAGCTGATCGATCAGTTCATCATCTGTCAGATCTGTGAAGTCATAAGACATCAGACTGTCTACATGCTGCTCCAGAGAACGGATTGCTTTCATAAGAGCTTCCTCGAAGTTATTACAGATACTCATAACCTCTCCGGTTGCTTTCATCTGTGTTGTCAGCGTTCTCTTTGCACTGATGAATTTATCGAATGGAAGTCTCGGGATCTTAACTACTACGTAGTCAAGCATTGGCTCAAAACTTGCATAGGTCTTCTGTGTGATTGCATTCTTGATCTCATCCAGATTGTATCCAAGTGCGATCTTCGCTGCAACCTTCGCAATCGGGTATCCTGTTGCTTTGGAAGCAAGTGCAGAAGAACGGCTTACACGAGGGTTTACCTCGATTACACAATACTCGAATGTCTCCGGGTGTAATGCATACTGTACGTTACATCCACCTGTGATATTCAACTCACTGATAATGTTCAATGCGGAAGTACGTAACATCTGATATTCTTTATCGCCCAGTGTCTGAGAAGGTGCGACTACGATACTGTCTCCAGTATGAACTCCAACCGGGTCAATATTTTCCATATTACATACTGTAATACAGTTTCCTGCTCCGTCACGCATTACCTCGTACTCGATCTCTTTCCATCCTGCGATACAACGTTCAACAAGAACCTGACCAACACGGGAAAGACGAAGACCATTCTCAAGGATCTCTACTAACTGCTGAGAATCATGCGCGATACCACCACCGCTTCCTCCCAGTGTATAAGCAGGACGAAGAACAACCGGATAGCCGATCTTATTTGCAAATGCAAGTCCATCTTCTACATTTTCTACAACGAGAGAAGCTGCAACCGGCTCACCGATCTTCTCCATTGTCGCCTTGAACTCCAGACGGTCTTCTGCCTTCTTGATCGTCTCAGATGTTGTTCCGATCAGGCGTACATTATTCTCTTTTAAGAATCCAGCCTCTTCAAGTTCCATTGCAAGGTTCAGTCCAGCCTGTCCTCCAAGTGTTGGAAGTACACTGTCTGGTTTTTCCTTTTTGATCAGCTGCTCAACAACCTCTATTGTCAGTGGCTCGATATAAACACGATCTGCGATATCTTTATCTGTCATGATTGTCGCAGGGTTTGAGTTGAGAAGTACAACCTCAATTCCTTCTTCTTTCAGTGAACGGCAGGCCTGAGTTCCAGCATAATCGAACTCCGCAGCCTGTCCGATGACGATCGGACCAGAACCGATAACTAATACTTTTTTGATACTATTATCTCTTGGCATTATTTCTCTCCTCCCATCATCTCAAGAAAACGATCGAACAGGTATCCTGAATCCTGTGGTCCCGGGCATGCTTCCGGATGGAACTGAACTGTAAAAATGTTCTTTCCAACATATGCAAGTCCTTCGTTTGTTCCGTCATTTACATTCTTAAATGCAGGAACTGCAACGTTTGGATCAATCTTGTCTTCATCAACAACATAGCCGTGATTCTGTGAAGAAATGTAGACTCTGCCTGTCTGAAGATCTTTCACCGGATGATTTCCTCCGCGATGTCCATATTTTAATTTGTAAGTTGTACCACCTGTTGCAAGTGCCATCAACTGATGTCCAAGGCAAATGGCAAATATTGGGATATCTGTTTCATAAAGCTTTTTGATTTCTTTGATAATTGATGTACATTCTGCCGGATCTCCAGGTCCATTGGAAAGCATAATGCCATCTGGATTAGATGCGATGATCTCATCCGCTGTTGTATCGGCCGGATAAACGGTCACTTCGCAGCCGCGATCATTTAAAGATTTTGCGATGTTTTTCTTAGCTCCGAGATCAAGAAGTGCAACCTTCTTGCCTGTTCCTTCTAAAACGTATTTCTCCGCACATGTAACTTTGGAGACAACACCTTCTACCTTATAATTCTTCAACTTGGAGATTACTTCATCAAGATCGTAATTCTCGTTTGTTGTGATCATACCATTCATGGTACCTTTTTCTCTTAAGATTTTTGTAAGAGCACGAGTATCAACTCCTGCAATACCCGGAATATCATATTTCTTGAGGAAATCCTGAATTGTACCTTCACATCTGAAGTTACTTGGCATTCTGGATAACTCCCTCACAATATATCCATCTGGCCATGCCTTTAATGACTCCATATCCGGTGTAATTCCATAATTACCAATCAGCGGATATGTCATAACCACTGCCTGTCCCGCATAAGAAGGGTCCGTCAGTACCTCAAGATATCCTGTCATTGAAGTATTAAACACGATCTCACTGATCATATCTCTCGTCGAACCAATGCTTGTTCCTGTAAACACAGTACCGTCTTCCAAAATAAGAAACGCTTTCATCTGTTCACCCTTTCCCTTCGTAAAAATATTTTTTCTCAAAAGGAAGGCGCTCATGGAGTCTTTATCCCAGAGCGCCCTCTTTCTCAAATTGTAAAGATTATACTACAGCATGAGAGACATTTCAACATCATTTTTGATGAATAACTTAGTACTTTTATTAATATATATTGGTATTTTTTACTTATAAATGGTATTTTATGCATTTTTATGAATACCAGAAGATCATTATAATCCGCTTTCTGTCATCCACGGCATACGTATATTTCACTTCTTCCAATTGTCTGAAGTCAACAAGAAACTGCGCCGCCTGTGGAATCAAATTATCTATAATTTTCTCTTTTGCAACTTCATAAACAGCATTTTCTGAAAAGCGGATAGCAAACATTTCCTGTCCCTGTTCTATCCCTGCTTTCATTTTTTCATAGATTTCATTCTCATCAAATGTTTCATAGTACAGACCGTTAATTCGATAATATTCCAGATCATTGGAATCGCACACCGGATACGGCACAAAATCATCCTGTTGATGATCTGTAAAAATTTCTTCATCTGTACAACATAAATACTCATAATTCACAAGATCATGAGGTAGCGTTTCTCCCGTCTCATTCTCCTGAAAGATCGGATCTCCGAAAGTTACATCCATCTGATAATACTTATCATCACATTTCACTATATTCCATGCATGTGCCCCCTGCTCTTTTACTGTTCCCACAACGTAAATACATTCTATTCCCATCTGTTTCAACAGATATTGCGCTGCCCTGGAATATCCTGCGCAGACGGATTTTTTCCCAACCAAAGAACTATAAATATTCTGATTATCCAATGCGTTTTGATCATAATCCACAGTATCTACAAGATATTTGAAAATGTACTTGATCTTCTCATATTCTGTCTCACATCCCTGCGCACCTGCAAGTGCCTCTTGTGCCGCATTTTCAATCTGCTCCTGTCTGGATTCTCTCTGTTCCTGTGTGCAGATATAGGACGGATGAAACTCTGTATAGTCTTTGTATACCGTCATTTTTGAGCTGCCGTCACACCAGAACAATTCCGGCCGGTCATACATCAAATATTCGTATATCTTTCCAGCCTCATCGTTCTCGCCTGCATGAAGAAGAATGGTCTCTTCCATGGAACGAACCCCCTGCAGGATCTCACGATAAACCTGTTTTTCCTGCTCCGACAGCTGCTGATAATAAAAACCATCTGCAACATCTTCTTCTGATACATTTAACTCCGGAAATTCTTTTTTCTGACCAGAATCAGACAAAAGGACATTTCCAGACTCACGGAATAATCCGGGGACTGCTTTTGTCATCTTTAATACACCTGCCGCTCCGATGATCACAAGAAGAAGCACAAGAAACGCGAATCCTTTTCTTGTTGTTTTTCTATTTCTTCGTCGTTTTTTCCTTCGTCTTCTGTCTCTTTCCATTAATTTCACTGTCTCCTGTCCGAACTGTTCCTGTACTTTATGAAAGCTCTGCTATTCTTGACACGCCAACATAAATTTCCGATATCTTATACCATGTTTTATAATCTATCTCTCCTGTTACCGGAAGACCGAATATAGATTGAAATTTCCGGACAGCCGCTTCTGTTTCAGATCCATAGATTCCATCTTCCGTCAATTTGGGAATCTCCGGATATGCCCCCGCAATCACATTCAGTTCTTCCTGTATCTGACGCACTTTGGGGCCTTGTGAACCTTGTTCCAGTGTATATCCCGGCCAGGAGGACGGAATACCTGAGATTGCTTCTGCCGTATTGATATACATATCGTCACCATAATAATACCTTAGAATT
>OLPF01002778.1_pt1 | contig 10659 bp, 6 predicted proteins | sample 1673121 | NCBI WGS metagenome assembly OLPF01 (sample SAMEA3136756, study PRJEB25190) | human gut metagenome | reverse complement strand
GCAACGTGACCGGCGTCCAGCTGGCCAAGATGCTGCTCGTCTCCCTGGGCTACAACTCTGACAATGAAGGCTTCACCGGCAATGCTTGGGCTACCAACGTCAATGTCCGTGCCGCTCAGAAGGGCCTGTATGAAGGTCTGGAGACCATGGACACTGCCGCAGCTATCACCCGTGATAATGCAGCTCAGATGGTCTGGAATGCTCTGAATGCCTATGAGGTCGAGTACAAGACCACTCTGACCACCGACAAGAACGGTCAGCTGACTTCTCAGATCGTTGTTCAGGATAAGGTCAGCGGCGTCAATGGCAAGACTAAGATCACCCTGCTGGAAGACAAGTATGAAGCTGATACCGCTATCGGTACTTTCGCTGGTAACTCCGACGTAACCGGTTGCAAGGACGGTGACATTCGGATCACCAATGCCACCATCAATGGTGCTGGCGATGATACTTACACCTTCAAGTATGACCTGGACCTGAAGTATCTGGGCGAAGAGGTTAAGGTTCTGTATAAGGATCACAAGGACGGCGTGGATGGCAAGCTGGATGACAAAGACACCATCTATGGCGTGTATGTAACTGGTACTACTACTGTTTACAATATCACTAAGAACGACCTGCAGAATCAGAAGGAGAATGGCACCGTCCGTTTCGGTGATAAGAACTATGATGTTGCTTCTGTGAAGAAGGACGTTGAGTATCTGAACGTGAACTATGGTGCTAGCAAGACTACTGCTAAAACCAATATGAATGCTAATGCTGTGGCTAAGGCTTTCACTGATCTGAAGGCTACTTCTGCTGACACGATCAAGTTCGTTTGCAATGATGACGGCGATATTGTGAAGGCTTATGTCGTGACCTATAAGATTGCTCGTGTCACTGGCGTGAACTCCGAGAAGGTCTCTATCAACAACGGCGTTGGCACCATCAAGATTGCTGACAATAATATCTACAAGGATATTGCTAAGGATGATATTGTTGTTGTTTCCACTCTGTACAACTCTAAGGCCACTGACGCTGCTGCTTACAGTGTTGTGACCAAGGCTACCGAGGTTCAGGGTAAGCTGACCAGCTACAGCAGCAAGAAGATTTCCATCGATGGTACTTCTTATGACCTGCTTGCTAATGCTGCTGGTACTGCACAGCTGGCTACTACTAGCGTTGACTCTGATTTCGTCACCACCTTCGACAATCAGATCAATGAAACTGTTAAGGCATACGTCATCAACGGTATTGTGTATGCTGCCGAGATGGTCACCGAGGCTACTCAGTATGCCGTTATCGAAGACTCCGACGGCACTTCTACCAGCAGCGCTTTCGATCCTCTGAAGGTCAAGATGATGAAGGCTGATGGTACCGAAGCTACCGTTGAGATTCATAAGGATTCTATTTCCTCCGCTAAGAACATTGATAACCTGAAGACTGGTGCTATCATTAAGTATTCTGATGTTTCTAACGGTAAGATCAAGATTACTAAGCTTGTAGCACCTGCACAGGTTGAAGGCAATAAGACTAAGTTCTACAACGAGGACAACAAGACCTTCAATGGCAAAGTCGTTTCTTCTGACGCTGTCCTGTTTGTAAACAAGACCACTAACGCTACCGATCCTTCTCAGCCTACCTTTATTGGTGACTTCTATAAGTATACCGCTCGTAGCGTGAAGTCTATTGACTTGGTTGATGACGCTTGGTACTCTGCTATCGAGGATGATGGTAAGATTGTTGCCGCATATGTCACTCTGGGTTCCAAGCCCTCTGGTGCTTCCAGCGACACTATCTATGGTATCGTCTCTTCTGCAAACGGCACCGTTAAGGTTGATGATGACACCTACACTTCTTGGACTGTCCAGGTTGATGACAACCGTTCTGACGATAAGACCATCCTGATTGAGGGTACTTCCTCTTACTTGGATGAGGGTTATCTGGTTGGCTTCGACGTTGCTTCTGATAACGTTTACAGTGAGAACGATGTGACCGTCTATCTGAAGAACTCTGATATCAACGTTGACACCAACGTTGCTGTTGCTGTCGCTGTTGATGAGTATGACGTGAACGGTCAGATTCTGACTTACTGGGCCGGCAAGAATGGCATTGGCGATAAGGACAAAAAGACCACTCTGGCTGTCGATAAGGACGTGAAGACCGTCTTCGTCAACTCCGAGGATGACGTTGCTGCTGCCGCAACTGGTTCTTATGAGTATGATGCTGTCAAGAAGACCAAGAATGCTGTCATCGTTTACGAGAACAGCTCCAAGGATAACATCGTTGCAATTTTCTTCGATGTTGACGGTCAGATTACTCAGTAATCTCCCCCTGAACATTCAGGCTAGATTCTAAGCGAAACACAAGGCCCCCAGGGATTCGTCCCTGGGGGTTTTGCTGTGTGTGGGTAGGTTGTGGAATGGGGAGACGCTGGCACCGGGGGCGCACCTCTCCACCGCTTTGCGGTCCCCCTCACCCTTTCAGGGGAGGCGTCGCTTTGCTGTAACGTATGTTATGGCTCCCCTGAAAGGGTCGAACTGTCCGGGGGACAGTTCGATTCAGTAAAATCTTCCTTAGACAGCTGGCCGCGTTAGCTGACTGAGGGGTTGTCCCCGAAGGGCTTGACCAGCTGTGTGAACGGTATCCCCATTTCTCGGCTTGACAAAAGCCCACCGTCTGCTATAATGAAGACAAAAGGGGACACTGTTACTTGTAGCCAGGCCTCTAAATCATACTATCAAATAGCTGACCATTCGAGTGCCATCGAGTGGTCAGCATGCTTTTGTGGCGAGAAGGAGCAGCAAAATTGCTACCAGCAGGAGAACCTGCAATGCTTTCTTCCACATCTGCACCACCTCCCTTCGCATGAAATGCGCTGGGATTTTGGTGGCCTGACCACTGAAGTAACAGTGTCCCGTATGGGACACTATATCATATTGCGTCGAACTTTGTCAACGCTCAGCAAGCCACCCCGCCGCGTTTTCTCACACGCTGGCGGGGTGGTCTTTTCGTGGCATCCTATTTTTATATTGTATGGTGTGCTGCGGCTCGGATCATTTAGATCACATAGTCGAACCCGGCGCTGTCATCGCGGGCCATGAGGTCGGCGATGGTGTATTTGTCCAGGTATTCCTGGATCACCTGCTCCAGGCCCTGCCAGAGGGGGAGGGTCCGGCAGCTGGTCATGCGGTCGCAACTCTGGTCGCCGGGGCCGAGACAGGCCACGGGGACTAAGGGGCCTTCCAGGAGAGACAAGATTTCGCGCACGCCGTACTGGTCCGGGGACTTGCGCAGGCGATAGCCGCCGCCTTTGCCGCGCAGGCCGGTGAGGACATCTGCCCGGACTAAGGTCTTGACGATGCTTTCCAGATATTTTTCGGAGATGCCCTGGCGCTCCGCTACGTCCTTCAGGGGGACGTAGCCCTCCGCCTGGTGCTCCGCAATGTCTACCAAAAACCGAAGGGCATAGCGCCCCTTCGTGGAGATCATCATTCCCTTCCACCTTCTTTCCGTGTTTTGAATGATTCCTATTATAATGCAAGGTAAATGGGAAAACAAGAGGGAAGACGCACTTTTTTCAAAATTTCCTGCCAAATTGGTTGGTTTTTGGGACGGCCGGTTTGGACGGGAAAATTTTTTGGATTTTTTCAAAATTTCCCGCAAAAACCTATTGACAAGGGGGTGAAATGCAAGTATAATGCATACAAACCTACTTGAAAGGTTGGTAACAAGAAAACCGACCGACACGGATACATAAACTATTTTACTGAATATATTAGGAGGAAACCATCATGAGCAAGATCTATACTTCCGCTGACCAGCTGATCGGCCACACCCCCCTGCTGGAGCTGACCCATATTGAAAAGAACAACGGCCTGGAGGCCAAGGTCCTGGCCAAGCTGGAATACCTGAATCCCGCCGGCTCCGTGAAGGACCGGATCGCCAAGGCCATGCTGGACGACGCCGAGGCCAAGGGCCTGCTGAAGCCCGACTCCGTCATCATCGAGCCGACCTCCGGCAACACCGGCATCGGCCTGGCTTCCGTCGCCGCCGCCCGCGGCTACCGCATCATCATCGTGATGCCTGAGACGATGAGCGTCGAGCGCCGCCAGCTGATGAAGGCCTATGGCGCAGAGCTGGTCCTGACCGAGGGCGCCAAGGGCATGAAGGGCGCCATCGCTAAGGCCGACGAGCTGGCCAAGGAGCTGCCCAACAGCTTCATCCCCGGCCAGTTTGTGAACCCCGCCAACCCCGCCGCCCACAAGGCCACCACCGGCCCGGAGATCTGGGAGGACACCGACGGCAAGGTCGACATCTTCGTGGCCGGCGTCGGCACCGGCGGCACCATCACCGGCGTGGGCGAGTACCTGAAGAGCCAGAACCCCAACGTCAAGGTCGTGGCCGTCGAGCCTGCCAGCTCCCCCGTCCTGAGCAAGGGCACCGCAGGCGCCCACAAGATCCAGGGCATCGGCGCCGGCTTCGTCCCCGACGTGCTGGACACCAAGGTCTACGACGAGATCATCCCCGTGGCCAACGAGGACGCCTTCGCCGCCGGCAAGGAAGTCGGCCGCTCCGAGGGCGTTCTGGTGGGCATCTCCGCCGGTGCCGCCCTCTGGGCCGCCATCGAGCTGGCCAAGCGCCCGGAGAACAAGGGCAAGACCATCGTGGCCCTGCTGCCCGACACCGGCGACCGCTACCTCTCCACCCCCCTGTTCGAGGAGTAAGATCCTCTGCATCCTTTCCTAGTCTTGAAAATCCTCTCCATTGACTGACATACTCAAATATGAAAGGCTCTCCCGAATTGGGAGGGCCTTTCGTGTCTTATGGTGTTTGGCTTCGCCAAATGGATTTGATTCGTGGTCCCGCACGGTACGGGGTTGCCTTAGTACACTACGGACTGCTTTCGGTAGGTAGCCCTCATTCGTCTGCTTCGCAGCCCACCTTCCCCCCAGGGGAAGGCTTTTTTAGGTGGTACCACCCTGCAAAATTGTACTGCGTTACCAGAGCCTTCCCCTGGGGGGAAGGTGCCCCAGTGCGCACACTGGGGCGGATGAGGGCCACGTTCCGCAAGGAATCGGTTGTGTACCAACGTACCCACGCACCCCACGGAAGCGCCCATCCAATCCATCTGGCGGAGGCAGACTCCATTTGTCCACATTCTCAACAAGTTTTCCACATTTTTCGCCCGATCCCGCAAATCCGGGTGGACTTTTTTCGCGCGATTGCGTACAATGAGACTAGCTCAACAGAGAGGACGAACACACGACCCATGAAAAAAATTTCTGTGATTTTCCTGGCCGGTCTGCTCAGCGTGGGGCTGACCGCCTGCCAGACCAGCTCCACGCCGGACGGGGATGTGACCCAGGCCAACGTCGCCTATCTGGGGCGGTATGACTGCGTGTCCATCGCCATGGACCAGCTGACCATGAACCCCGCCGGGAAGTGGGTCCAGCTCCACGCGGACGGGACGATGACGACGTTTTTGACCGAAGGCTCTGACGAAGCCGAGTGGACGGTCTCCGGGGAGAACTTCACCATGACCGTGGCCGGGAAGACCGTCGGCACCGGGACGCTCGCCGGCGGGACGCTGACCCTGGATCTCTCCGGCGTGGAATACACGCTGACGCAAGAAGGCACGGCCCCCACCAGCGACAGCGACCCCGCCGCCACCCACGCCACCTTCAACTGCTACGGCGGCCTCTACGCCGTCCGCTATCCCACCGAGCGCTACCACGAGGACCCGGCGGGCGTCTCCGACCTCTACACCGACGACGGCGTGAAGGGCTGGATCACCAAGCTGGACACCCAGGAGCGGGTGGACGAGTGGCTGGCCGGCTTCGACGCCAAGGCCGTGGACGAGAGCATCGAGAACTACCAGACCCTCGACCTCACCGTCTCCGGCTACAGCGCCCGCGCCATCGTCTACCAAGACGCCAACGGCTGGCACAGTGAGATCCTCGTCCCCTTCGGCAAGGACCTGGGCACCAAGACCTACCCCATGTACGCTGCCTACCTCTACTTCGCCGGGGAGACCTACGAGGGCGTCTGGAACGAGGACATCCAGTCCATCGTCAGCAGCCTCAGCGTCAGCAGCCATTAAGATCCGATCCATCCACAGGAGGTATTTTTATGACGAAACAACAGCTTGCCGCCCTGGGCCTGGCCGCCCTGCTGGCCCTCTCCCTGACGGCCTGCGGCGGGAACACGGACCAACCCGACACAACAGACCCCGACACGACCCCGGACACGTCCGCCGCGGATGCCGCCGACAGCGCCGACAACGCCGCCGACGCGGCCCAGACCGACGCCGCCGAGGACGTCTCCCTCACGACCTTCCGGGACACCCTCAAGTCCGGCGACTACCTCTGCGGCATCGCCTACCTGGGCAGCACCGTCACCGGGGCTACGATCGACTCGCTCCTGGAGAAGGGCGGCTACTGGGAAAAGTATCCCTTCCTGAAGGACTTCCCCCAGAGCCAGACCGTGACCCAGGAGGGCAACGAAGTCTATTGCATCGTCCCCCGCGACCACGGGGCCAAGGTCACCGTCCAGACCTGGACCATCGACGAGAACAGCCAGGAGGGCAAGGCCGGGGAGACCCTCTACGAGGGCGAGGGCGTGCCGGTGATCCTGACCTGCAACGTCAGCGACGTGCTGCCGAATCTGCTCGTCACCGTCACCAGCAACGGCGAGACCTGGTCCTACAACCCCTGCCTGAGCCTCTGCGACGGCACCGTGGCCCTGCCCGACAGCCCCAAGATCTACGATTTCAGCATCTACCAGACCGAAGACCCCAACGCCGACGCCGACTTCCTCGGCTCCTGGCAGGGCGACAGCACCACCCTCAGCTTCTCCGCCGACGGCAGCATGACCTACACCGACGACGTGACCCACCGCGGCAGCTTCTACGTCATCCAGTCCTCCAGCCGCTACCCCGCCGGGTCCGTCCAGTTCCAGTGGGACCAGGAGGGCGACGAAGCCTTCTGGGGCATCTTCACCCTCACCCGCGACGGCAGCAAGCTCACCGTGACAAACATCACCGGCAACAGCATTAAAGAGGATACCTTCCACGCCGTGAACTAATTCTAAGACAAACTGAACCCAGCCGACAGCATGCGAGATGCGCTGTCGGCTGGGTTGTTTTCAGGGAGTCAGGCTCTTCGGGCAAACCCCTCAGCATGTTGTGTAGCTAACTCACTCGCAACAGGTCAAGCCCTTCGGGGACAACCCCTCAGAGCGCTTCGCGCCCAGCTCCCCTTTCAGGGGAGCCATTTGCACTGAGAGTTATTACATACGTTGCAGGAAACCTATGCCTCCCCTGAAAGGGCGAGGGGGACCGCGAAGCGGTGGAGAGGTGCGCCCCCGGCGCCAGCGCTGCGGGGTAGCTGTTGTTGCAGTAAGTGGTAGAGTCCTTCATTGGAGTAAACAGAGGCCACCCCGCCAGCGTGTATGAAACGCGGCAGGGTGGCTGCTCCATTTAATGCCTAATCCAATTGGAGTAGTCCATGCAATTATAAAACTCGATTACCAAGTCTTCTATAATATCTGGGTCAATTTCTCCCATCGTCATACTGATATAGGGTTTCAATTTCTCATACAAAGGTTGTACACTTTCGTTTATCTGCATGTTACATTTGCGTTCCAGTGCGTAACGCATAGCTTCTGCGAATTTTCCATTTACAATCTCGTTACGAGTATAGCCTCCGCCATTGTCCCTGACAATGCGCTCAATGCCGAGCGCTATGCTATGAATTGAGTAATGCCCATCATTTTTCATAATATGCCTCCATTACAACGCTCCCCCTGACGAGCAGGGGGAGCAAAAATTATCTTAGTCTTCATCAGGTTCTGGCAACGGAATAATTCCATTGTTCTTTGACTGCAACATGCTTTTTTTCAGATCATTGAGTTCTCGCTGCAGCTTGCTTGCCTGATTACGCAGGTATGCTTTTTCGAGTTCATTTTTTACATCATCAATCCAGTTAGATATCGTCCCCTGAGATACATGGAATATATCGGCAATCATCTGCTGTGTGATTTTACCATTTTGATTCAGGTCCGGGTCGGTACTTAATAGATATGCCATGAACTTCAGTTTATCGTTAGCTTTCATACGTTAATCCTTTCTTTAGAACGCCCCAGCCCCCCTTTAGAGGGAATCCGCCGGAGGGCTGGGGTATTTTGCCTAGAGCTTAGACAAGCTCTTTCTTACTTACTTGCCTGTAGTAGGAGTAGACTGAGTGGATGCAGTGTTGTTGGTGATAACCGGATTGGCCTTATCGGACTTAGTGTACCACTTACCAGTGCTGTCGATAACGACCAGAACGGCATCGGAGCTGTCATTTTCCTTGTAGTAGGAAACGTTAGCATAGTACTTATTCTGCTCCTTGTTGTACTCAGCAGCCTTCTCCAGATCAGCTTCGTTGTTAACGCCCTTCACGTCCTTGGTGTTGACGACCAGGTACTTCACGTTATCATCCAGATTGATGATAGTAGAAGTTTCTTCACTATCGGTGGTGTCCACAATGGAGATATAGTCCTTACCATAGTTCAGCAGAGCGTTTGCGTTGGTGTCGATATTGGTGGTCAGAACCTGAACACCCTCAACATAATTGTCGGAAGAAATGCTCAGCTTGATGAAGTCGCCCTTGGCAACCTTAACAGTGGTAGCCTTCTGCTTCACGCCCTCAACCAACTTGCCTTCGGTGGTGTAAACATCATACTCGAAGTACTTGGTGTTGTTGTCGTTATTCTCAGACACAGTGCTGACGATATAACCATAAACCTGAGTGGCATTAGCGCCGGGCAGGTAAGCAGTAGAGTCGATGTAAGCCAGGGAGATCAGGCCATCATCAATAACATAGGTCAGGCTACCCTTGAAGTCGCTGCCCAGAGCGTTCAGCTCGCTGCCGCTCATGACCTTCTGCTTCAGCTTTTTGCCATCCTTATACTGGACATAGACCACAGCATCGCTGGCAACCTTCTTGCCGTCAACAGTCTTGCTGCTCTTGGTAAAGCCAGCGGGGTTCTCGGTGTCTCCCTTGGTAGGAACATAGCTATCGCCGCCGGCCAGATTTTCGGCAGAAACAGCCTTCAGCTCATACAGGTCATCAGAGATTTCCCAAGTGACCATCTGGTTGGACAGGTCCTCATAGTCCTGATCAGCAGCAACCAGCTTGGTGGTGCCGTCAGCAAACAGCAGCTTGACCTGATAATCGCCGTCAGCGTTCATGGAGCCGGTAGCAGCCAGAACCAGAGCGGTATCGGTGGAACCGGTGCCGTTGGAGTCGGCATAGTAGATGACGTCGTTGATGACCTGAACGGTAACAGTGGAGTTCAGAGTAACGTTGTCGCCCTTGCGAATCAGAGCGCCTGCGAAGGGAAGGTTGGCAGTCGTATTGCCCACGGTGTACCAGTTGTCACCGATCTTGACTTCCTTGGCGGAGTCCCCGGTGGAGTTCTTAGTAGAAGTCACCTTACCTTTGACCTCGGTAGCCTTAACGAACTGCTTATCGCCGGTGAAGGTGTTCTCATAGTAAGCAACGTAGTCGCCCTTCTTCAGGTCGGTGGGAGCGATCACGTCCTCGAACTTGTAGGTCTCGCCGCCAGCCACGAATTCGGTGCTGGAAACGTAAGTGACCTTAGCCAGGGTGTTGCCGCTGACAGCCTTCAGGGGATTCACGATAGCACGATCGAAGGTATCATCGCCATCGTTGGAGATGAAGGTGATCTGGTCGCCGGAAGCGACTTCGGCATAGTCGCCGGTCAGGTCGCTAATCTTCAGTGCAGTGCCGGAAGTCTTCTCGACACCCTTAACCTCAGCAGTTGCTGCATAGTTGTAGGAAGTGCCATTGACCTTGATCTTGCCGTCATCGATCTTGACATCCTTGAACGCAGCGGTCACGACAGTGTTTTCGTCCTCAACAGGGAACACACCATAAGCGTCGCTCTTGTTGTTGACCAGAACCTTGACATACTGGCCCAGCAGAGCGGTCATGTCCTTGTCGCAGTCCCACTTCTGAGCGCCGAGATCCTCCGGAGCGGCCTTGCCGTCGATCTTATCGACCTTAGCCATAAAGACCTTGTCCTTGCCAGTCTTATTGTCCAGAGCATATTTACCGGAACCGGTCAGAATGCCCTCGTAAACGCCAGCGCCGCTGTACTTGTCAGCCAGCAGGGTGATGTTCTTCTCGACCAGGGTGGTGGTGGAAGTCAGGTTGCCCTTGTCGGAAACCAGGGTGTAGTCATACTTGACTTCCAGAGCCTGCAAAGCGTTCCAGACCATCTGAGCTGCGTTGTCGCGGCTGATGGCAGCAGCAGTGTCCATCTTCTCCAGGCCGTCATACAGACCTCTCTGGGTTGCACGGACGTTCACGTTGGTTGCCCAAGCGTTGCCGGTGAAGCCTTCGATGTCGGAGTTGTAGCCCAGAGCGACCAGCAGCATCTTAGCCAGCTGAACGCCGGTCACGTTGCCAGCAGGAGCGAACTTGCCGCCGCCCACACCGGAGACGATGCCCTGAGCGACGCAGGACTCAATGTAGCCCTCAGCCCAAGCAGCGTTGGCGTTGGTGCGCACATCGCTGAAGGTGGGGGTAGCATTGGTGCTGGTAGCAGGATCCTTGCCGCCGTTCAGAGCCACGCAGATCATCTTGGTTGCCTCAGCACGGGTGATGTTGC
>OLPF01002776.1_pt1 | contig 10661 bp, 9 predicted proteins | sample 1673121 | NCBI WGS metagenome assembly OLPF01 (sample SAMEA3136756, study PRJEB25190) | human gut metagenome | reverse complement strand
TCCTGCCGTACACAAGTTCGATATGTACCGGTTGAGATAAAAACAGAGGAATCCATTTCAATTCATGATACAATAATCAAGGAGACGTTAGTACCATATAAAGACTCCATTTCAATTCAAGACACAATATCTTTTTTGTCGAATCCCTATGGATATAGTTGGGCTACATATAGTGACGGAAATCTTCGTCATTCGTTGGGTATTTGGCCAAATGCTTTTTTATTGGTAAGAATACCTCAATACATGACGATAACTCGTACCAGAGAAGTACCTAAAATAGTGGAAGTAGAGAAAAAATTAACCCGATGGCAGCAGTTTAAGGTTGACTTTTGCGAGTATATTATTGTAATTGTAGTTATTATGACTTTAATTATTGTTGGTCAGATGGTTTATAAACTGAAAAAGTAGACTTTTTGCTGTCATCATTTGCCGGGAGTAAAAAAGCCCCCGGCCCGTTAATAGTCATCTCACCTACATATTAACGAAAATGCGAGCTACCGCACGACCGGGGGCAAAATCCTTCAGTCGCGATAGCTCGTTTTTCGTATGTAGGTGAGACAATACAAATGTACATCAAATTTAAGATTATGACAAACAAATACTATAGTCTTTTAGGCAAAATTCTGTCTGAAGGCAAAATACAAAACAACAAGAAAGGCAAGATCAAATACTTATTAAATGAACAGCTCTCTTTAACTCCGGTAGACCTATTGGATATTTTCGAGGGGTATAACATTGCCCGTAAAAAACTGAAAAATGAATTACAACTATTCATGCAAGGGGAAAGGTCTGTGGAGAAATATCGGGAATTAGGCATAAGTTGGTGGGATTATTGTGGTTCTATCTTAGTGAATAGTTATCCGACCTATTTCGAGAAACTGCCTCCCTTGATTTCTAAAATAAACAGGGAAAAGCGTAACAGTAAAAACTATGTCCTTTTTCTTGGAGAGACCGGCATGGAAAGTAATCAATCTCCATGCCTTAGTTTGGTGCAATTTCAGATAGATGATGGCCGGTTGGTAGTATCAGCTTACCAACGTAGTTCCGATGCCAACTTGGGCTTGCCGGCAGACATATACCATCTGTATCTGATGGCCAGGCAAATCGATCTACCGTTAAAGTCTATCACCTTGAACTTGGGGAATGTACATATCTATGAAAATAATCTGAGAAACACCGAACTGCTTCTTTCTGTCAACGAAAACGTAAAATTTGATTTGAATGTATAACGATAAATATTTGTGGAAATGAAGACACCGATAACTTACTACGGAGGTAAACAGACGATGTTGAAACATATTTTACCTCTGATTCCGGATCACTCTGTCTATACGGAAGCCTTTTGTGGTGGCGCGTCCGTCCTGTTTGCAAAAGAACCGGTTCCATGTGAAGTAATAAACGACATCAATGCAGAGATCATCAACTTTTACTGGATGGCAAAATGTTATTATCCGGAATTAAAAGCAGAAATCGACAAGACATTACATAGCCGATATCAACATGATCATGCGACATACATCTATCATAATCCAGCCTTATTCAAACCGACTGAACGAGCCTGTGCCTTCTGGTTTCTGACAAAAACATCGTTTGCCAGTAAAATCAATGGAACATTCGGTTTTGACCTGAAAGGCGGAATACCAAAACGTCTAAGGAATGCCAAAGACACATTCACAGAAGAACTTTGTAACCGTTTAGAACATGTAACTATCGAATGCCAAGATGCCATATCTGTCATCAAGCGGTATGATCGCCCTGAGACATTCCATTTTATCGATCCTCCTTACATCAACACCAACTGCGCCCATTATAATGGGATATTCAATGAACAAATGTTCATTGAATTACTGGATATCATATCCAGCTTGAAAGGAAAGTTTATGTTAACCATGTTCCCAAACGACCATTTGCAAGACTATGCAACTCTATACAGATGGACCGTTCATCGCATCGAACGAATCATTTCTGCCAGCCGAACCTCCAGGAGGAGACAAGAAGAATGGATCGTTTGTAATTACTGAAAGGAATTATATCGTAATTAAAGTAAACCCTAAGAGTCGGACTAACGCCTTTTAGGGTTCACAATATATTCTTGGTTATATTATTTTAGGTTCTTTTTATCCTGTGTTTTTATGGTGCTCAAATGGTATTTGAAAGAAATAGATGGCTGTATATAGTTGAATATAGAGAAAAACATGCTCACCTTTTTTTACACGTATCGTTTTTGCATGCATTTACACGTGTCGTTTTTGCAAAGTGCCACATTTCGTTTTGCGGGATTTATCTGAATCGTAAAAGTTCTATTGGATATGTTTTTATCGCTTTTTACAGGAAAAACACTTGAAACATCAGAACATCCCAAATCATACAATGCGCCTATTTTAAAGTTATACATGATTAAATCCGCTTTAAAGCAAGCCCCAATATCCCAACGGTTGAATCCCGGAAATCGTTTCTTGCCATATGCCTGAGTTTCAAACGAAATCGGTTCAAACGAATTAATACCTATCGCATAGCTTCCGTCCATCCTCCCCAAAGTCGACTTGTTTATGATCCCATACGAGAAATAAGGACCGGCACTAAATTGAAATAAAAGATCTTTATAAAGAGTCTGTTTTATTGAGAACATAAGCGGAAGCCTCAAGTAAGTAACCTTCGTTTCCATCGTTACTAACTCTACGTCAAAAGGATACTCTTCTATATTAAGAGAACCAATCATATTATTCGCCCCTTTCTGAGAGAGGAAGAGACCACTTTCTATCCCCCACAAATCTGAAAATCCATATCTTGCTTCTACCCCCAAATAATAACCTGAAAAAGAATTTTCCTTTTCTATATTCGAATAAGAAGAGACATTCATTCCCACACTCGGAACCCATGTTATCTGAGCAGCAACAGAAATAATATTCATAAACAATACAGCCAACAGAAGCAATCGTTTCATTTTAATCAGTATTAATATTTCAATTCGTTTTATTTGATATTTATCAAGGGCAAAATTAGACTTCCTCTCTGAGTAAAGTACTCAAAAATGAATAAAGCACATGTATATCCCCTACACTGGTAGTATATTCACAGTGTCTAATTATAAACATATACAAACTTCTATCGCTATATTTATCGGGAACAAAGTTACTAAAATATTTTGTTTATCATATAATATCTACAATTCAACATCGACTTTTTCATTTAACATCGCTTGTTTTTGCAGTAACTTACACTAAGTATATTGAAAGTTTGTCTTTGTACTGTAAATATATTATTTTTGTGATATAATATAATAACACATGGAAGCAGTGATAAGAAAACAAACTTCGTTCCGTTTGCGTGAAGATTTGTTGCAACTTTTGCAGGAACACGCAAAAAAAGCAAACAGAAGCCTAAATAATTTTGTAGAGAGCACTTTAATGGACGCTATGTACACCGAACCAAATGCAGAAACGATCGCAGCCATCGAGGAAGCACGTTCGGGAAAAAGTGCGGGTACAGTAGACACAAGCAATTTTGACGCCTTCATGAAATCAGTGAATGAGATAGAATGAAAGCAATCCATTACAGTACGAAAGCAAAGAAGGATCTGAAAAAATACCGCAACAACATCCAGCTAATGAAAGCCCTGTTTGAGGTTTTGAACAAACTGGAGAAAGGTGAATCTATTCCAAACAAATATAAGCCTCATGCACTGATAGGCAACTACAAAAACTGTATGGAATGTCATGTCGGCAATGATTTTCTTCTAATCTGGATAGATGTAACGTCAGACATGGTGGAGATTGTTAGGCTTGGTAGCCATTCGGAATTGTTCAGTAAATAGGGTAAAAAGAAACATTCAACAAATATTACAAAATCATTTAAAAGCCATTACTTTTCAGCATGTTAAATACAGGCCATTGACTGATTTTATATTTTTTGCTGAATGTCTCTATATAGTATCTACAAAATATCAAATAACCTCTTCTTCCTTATCATTTTTCTAATTTTTCATATACGGAAAAGATTTGTACTTTAGGTGTTGCTTTCGCTTCCAGTACGGTTAACTTCACCCGCTCTACAAACTGAGGTGAAAACGTTTCTATACGTTTATGGCCAATATTACTGCCTGTTGCTAACTCAATCCATTCGCCTTGTTGATAACCCGAAATTGTGTATTTCAGAATCCTCTCACCTGAAGAAATATCCTCTTGTATAAGAATACGATCAATACAAGTTGGCTCTGTCAGAACAATTTCATATTCATATCCTTCACCAGAAACAAATGATAATGGCTGGTTAAAACGTCTTTTGATTTCATTTCCAAACTCCGTAATACGTTGTACATCAGCTTCTGGGACCAATCCTCGATCATCAATCACAATTCCCAAAAGCATATTTGTATTACGTCCAACACTCGTTATATATTTATTCATCAACTCATCAACCGTAAACATCATGCTGTCCTGCCCTGCATGCCAGAACCAACCACCTTGATAAGATCGGTTCCAACGTAAAGTAAAATCAGATTCACCCGGACACCAGAACGGAGCTTCCGGATTACCGTTCAATCCATTGATTACACATGTTCCGTCAGCATTTGTTGTCGAATCAGCGGTAGCCCAACAAGGATAAGGAGCGGCACCTTCTTCATTCCCTACCCAACGGATTAGATTGGGGTGTCCATAAGGACCTTGAAAAGCAATTGCTTGTGGTTGCAATTTCTGTACCAATGACAAAATATCAGCCCCACCTTGTTCCTTGGATAAAACTCCTCCATCAAACCAGATTTCAAATAGTTCTCCGTAATTACTCCACAATTCAGTTAATTGGCGGACAACAATACGATTATATTCCTCTTGTGAAACAGGTGCACCATCCTGAACTAATCCCGGATTATCAACATATAAAAATCCATTTGCAGTCGTACTGGCATAAATTCCAGGTTTAATATCATATTTTCGACAAGATTCAATAAAATCTTTAACGATATCTCCTTTTCCATTTTTCCAAGGAGAATTCTTTATACTGTATTCATGTGCTTCCGTCGGCCACAAGCTGAAACCACTACAATGTTTAGCCACCAATACTGCATACTTGGCACCCAATTTGGAGGCAGTTTCCAACCACTGATCCGTATCCAGATCAACCGGATTGAATTTGGAGGCAGCCGGATGACTGCCCCACGTTCTCCAATTATAATCATCCTGATATACCGGCATATCAAAATGGATCAATACACCGATTTCCGCATCGGCCCATGCCTGTTGGATTGCATTTGGACAAACAATGTCGGTTCTTTCCGAACACCCCCAACAAAGCAGGATTCCCAATACTAAAAATAAACTGCTATTCTTCATTCCCATCCTGGATTTTGCGGTAACAAATTAGGATTGTATATAAATTCATCTGTCGGGATTGGATAAAGATAAAGACGATCGTACCACAGACGTTTCATATTCGGATAAATGACATAGTATTCACCCGTTTCCGGATCACGTGCACCTAAATAAGTCTTTTCATTTTCAAGTAACTTACCAGCTTTCCAACGACAAAGATCATTCCAGCGCAAACCTTCACAAGCCAATTCTACACGGCGTTCACGACGTATTTCATTCAATAATGATGAAACCGGTACTTCCCAATCAGGCCAGTTCGGATCTAAAAAACCAACAGAGACCGTCAAATGAGGCATTCCTACACGATCACGTAACTTATTGACAGTCTGATCTAAAACAGACTGATCACATTCATCCAATTCAGCTTTTGCCTCTGCATAATTCAGCAAAACTTCACCATAACGATAAATCAGATCATCGAGTGTACATTTGATATATTCATTATCGTCCGCCAACGGAGAATACATTTTATATAAACGATACCCGGTATTACTTAGGTTTGAGAAGACAGGTGAATTTTCATACTCTTCAGAACCATTGGCCAGAATTGCGATGGGACGATCCGGGGTATAGACACATTGTTTCAAACGAGGATCACGATTCTCAAATTCGTCCATAAATTTAGCATCACCTCTGTATAGAGGGCTTAAAGCGAATGGTCTTCCATCACTACAAAGAAATGATTCCACAAAATCTTTTGTCATACCAGTTTGTGATTCACGGACTGTACGAGGACGGTTATGCATTCGCTTATCTGTGATATAAGAAACAAAGAAAATCGCTTCTTTATTATTGGTATAATCTTGCTGATTAAACAAAGCATGATAATCATCGTCTTTCTTTCCTGTTGAATAGATGTCGAAATTTCCACTCTTTATAATCTGTTCACAAGCCTCTGTACACAAACGTAAATATTTATCTGCATTTGCCATACTTCTATACTTACGCCAAGTCCCTTCGAACAAACAAATTCTGGACTTCAACGTCAATGCTGCATACTTGCTTAACCTGTTTTCTATCATTGTTTCCGGAAGCCATTGCGCGGCTTTATCCAAACAAACACAAATAGAGTCAATCACTGTTCCTCGATCATCACGAGCTCCATACAGTTCTTCCGAAGAAGTCGTTAAATCTGTAATCAACCAAGGTACATTTCCAAAGCGAAGGACTTTTTCATAATAGAATTTTGCTTTAAAGAAATAAACCTCACCAACATAACGGTTGATCATTTCTTGATTACCTTCTACTGTATGATAGCGAGACAAGAAATAATTACAACTCCGGATATTCGACCAATCGTTTTTCGACCAACCACCTCCGGCTGTAGGAATTGCATAATCATTCCAAATAAAAGTAGATCTCGATTGAGGAGCTTGGTTATCGGAAGCATTATCATTGCCATATGCCCCTGTATTATCCAAACTGGTATAAAATTGATTAGCAAAATTCTTCAAGTCACTTTCTGTCTTCCAATAAGTCTCGTCATTCAGTTTGTCTTCCGGATAACGATCCATAAAGTCATTATTACAAGACGTAATTCCGAAAAATAGAAACAACGCTGTACTATAATATATCTTTTTCATCCTCTAATTCCGTTTAATGATTTTACAATAAAATGTTTAGAATGTCAAATTAGCACCAAAAGAGTAAGCTCTCATAAAAGGATAAGCATTGACTGTCGCCAATTCCGGATCAAAAGTGTCTGGCATTCCCGAAAATTCAAACAAATTATCCGCATTGAAATACACTCTTAATTTGGATATCTTCACTTTGTCTGTAATTCGTTTAGGAATCGTATAACCAAGTGCCAACTGTTTACAACGAATATAAGCACCGTTCAACAGAAAGCGAGTCTGATTTTGATTGACTGCACCAGCATTAAAGCGAGCTCTTGGGAAAAAGGCATCTGTATTATCTTCTCTCCAATAATCAAAATTCATCTTCTGAGGAACAGACCATTGCGAACCATAATGAGACAAATAGAAAGTCTTGGATGGAAGAATATCCCGCTTCATCGTCCCTTGAAAGAACAAGGTAAAGTCAAAACCCTTATATTCAGCTGTACCACGTAAACCGAAATTATATCTCGGCGTTGAGTTTCCTATGATTTTCATATCTCCTGGATTATTCACCGTGTTTTCTCCACGTGTGATTTTACCATCACCATCCAAATCTGCAAATTTGATATCACCAGCATATTGTGTAAAACCTACTATCTGTGATTGATCCCATGCAGCAGCCTCTTCATTCGTTTTAAAGAGACCATCTGTCACAAATCCCCAAATCTCACCAATTTGCCGTCCTTCATAATAAGAATCGGAAAGATTCTTTGTCGGATTATCATATTTGGTAATTTCTGACTGATAATCAGACAAAGAGAAAGTCGCACTATAATTAAACCCATTCTGTAATGAAGATTTCCAAGTCAAAGCGACTTCCCATCCCTTTGTTCTTAAATCAGCAGCATTCATCTGTGGTTCTGAAACACCTAAAATAGACGGTAAGGTTTTTGATTTTGTCAACATATCTTCTGTCGTACGAACATAATAGTCAAATTCTCCACTCAAACGGTTGTCAAACATTGAAAAATTGAATCCTAAATCCCATTGCCTTACCGTTTCCCAAGTTAACTGATCGCTTACCAATCCCGGTGCATATACCCCCATTAGCTTTTCGCCGTTAAATAAATAATTTATTTCTCCGGTAGAATAAGTCGATATATACGGATAATAAGAGCTGACTGCTTGATTCCCCAATGCGCCATAAGAGCCTCTGATCTTAAAATCATTCACCACTTTTGACAATGGATTCCAGAATTTCTCCTGAGAAACACGCCACCCCAATGAGAAAGTCGGGAAAAATGCAAACCGGTCATTGGAAGGGAAACGAGAAGAACCGTCATAACGTCCATTCAACTGGATCAGATATTTATCTTCATAAGAATAGAATAAACGGAAGAATGCCCCACGGATTGCCCATTGATTCTGATAATCTGATGTGCCTCGGTCACCAGTTGCCAAATTTAAAAACGGAACATCATTTGCGATCAAATTTTTACGACTTAATCCAACACCTTTATACGTCGTACTTTCTTGGTTAAAACCAATCATTCCTTCAAAAGAATGAATGGTATTGAACTTCTTCTTATAAGTAGCATAAGCATTAAATACATCATACTGAGATTCCGTTTTACTATAAGAAACCTGATTCGGAGATGTATGTGGAAAAATTGAGCCAACATTTCCATCCGCATCATAATCAATATATTCACGTACGTGATTCTTAAATGAGTAATTATCATAATTATATGTATAATCAACATTGATTTCCAATCCTTCTATCGGTTGTAATTTAGCAAAAGCTGTTGCATACATACTGTTATTTCTCATCTCGGCAGAACCACCTTGTGATAACCAAGCTGCCTGATTGGTGAAGTATCCATCACCACAATAACCAGCAAAATGACCATCCGGATGATAAACAGGCATCAAAGGGCGACTATCCCCTGGGATTGTTGCATTCATTGAGCTATTACCATATTTGTTCTGTGGACCGGTATTTTGTTTTACCATGGTCATTGTTGCTCTTAAACCGACTTCAATCCAGTTGTTTACTTTATAATTAACATGTTGCAATACATTGAATCGCTTATAATCTTCATCCGTCCATTTAGAGATGCCATCTTGCTGGAACATCCCGGCAGAGGTCATGTATTTGGCGGTTTCACTACCCCCCTGTACGCTGATGTTGTACTGTTGCATTGGATAGCTTTTCTTATTCAAAGCTTCATACCAATCTGTATTTCCACAATAGCGCCATTTACTAGAGGCATCATCCGGATGATGAAATACAGGTTGATTATTAACCGGATCATTATAATAATTACGAATATGCTCCATTGTAATATCATCGAAGTAATTACTACCGTTCGATGTCATATTCGCATCATTCATCCATTGCGAATATTCCAATGAGTTCATATACTGCGCATGAACAGTCGGCACATTAATTGAATAATTAGCATTCAACGAAACGACTGGTTTCTGAGAGACAAAACCAGTTTTAGTTGTAATCAAAATAACACCGAAAGCGGCACGTGCACCATAAATAGAAGCGGAAGCTGCATCTTTTAACACAGTTACATCTTTTACATCTTGAGGATTAATCAAATTCGGATCCATTTCTACACCATCAACAAGAATTAATGGTGAACTACCCGATAAGTTTGTCGTACCACGGATATTAAAAGAAGCACCTGTTCCAGGAGCTCCATTAGATGACGAAATGTTCAAATTGGCAATTGTACCTTGCAATCCAGACCCAAGATTAGCAATGGGACGATCTTCCAAAACATCAGAATCAACAGTTGCAATAGAACCTGTTAAGTCTTTCTTTTTCATTGTACCATATCCGACAACAACAACTTCCTCCAAGGCTTGAGTATCTTCTTTCAAGCTTACCTGCACTTGAGAACTACCATCATAAACAATTTCCTGTGTCGTATAGCCGATATAAGAGACCTGAATAATATCTCCTTTTTTCACTCCTTCCAGAACGACACGTCCTTCCAGATCTGTTACATTACCATTTGTTGTGTTTTTCACTACCACGGAAGCTCCGACAACAGGTCCTAATTCGTCTTTTACGACGCATACAACTTTTCCTCTCTGTTGAACAATGTTAACACTGCTTTTTTCAGGAATAATATTGGCATATACATTCCCTGAAACAAATGAGCTCGTTAACAAAATCAAACTAACAAGTCTTGTTTTCTTCGACATAGATATTACATTTACAGTTAGACAATAATATGTGTGTTATTTGTTATTTTGATTTCATAATAGTTCGATTAGAACTATGGTATTTTAGAAAAAACATGTAGTATAAATGGAGTTTTCTTCTCTAATACTTCAGATAAAAACCATTTTTTTAGAAAACAGGAGGCATGGAATGAGAGGAGATTAGGAAGTCGAGGTAAAAACAAATTAAAATTAGCAGAAATTAATATTAGGTTTACATGATTTAATACGACCATGCATATGATTAGATAAAAAAAACTTATTTTTGTGCAATATAAGTAAGAAAACAATTGATATTTTTACCATAGTTCTAATCGAACTATGGTCTTATCTTACCACCGTTTTCACCTCGCCATCAACGAAGCGTACTGTTAAATTATCACCGCTTTTTAAGCCGTCTGCTTGTTTGACGATTTTGCCGTCTTTCAGGGTCAAGCTGTAGCCTCGCTTCAATACGTAGTCGGGAGAAGCCATTTTGATGAATTGTTCGGTC
>OLPF01002774.1_pt1 | contig 10668 bp, 8 predicted proteins | sample 1673121 | NCBI WGS metagenome assembly OLPF01 (sample SAMEA3136756, study PRJEB25190) | human gut metagenome | reverse complement strand
GCACGTCCAGCACGTACTGTTGAAAACCTTTTTTCAAGTCCTTCTAATGATTGTATCATTTTATTTTTTGCGTTTGTTTTTATTTCGTCGTTCATGATATCTCCTTCATTCTTATTTATAGTACTATTGTACGGAATTTTTCTCTTTTTTTCAAGAGAATTCCTATGTTTTTAGTAGAAAGAACAAAATGGAAACAAAAAGAGATTGGCAAACCAATCTCCATGGATTATTTTTCTTTGGTTCTAGCAGCTTTTAAAATACGCATCCACATTTTATCTGTCGAATAATTCAAAATTCCGACTTTGTAAATTCGTAATCCATATTTTACAGCAAAATAGATAAATACAATTAGTAGTGCAATGGCAATAAGACAATCTACAATGCCGATTTCACCAATCACCAACAATGCTGGTGATAGTAAACATGAGATAAACGGAATATAAGATAATACTCGAATAAGAATAGAACCTTTGAACATACTTGCCATAATTGCCAAATAGTAACCCACTAGTAGAATCACTAAAATAGGTCCTTGAATTTGTTGATAATCATCCATATTGACGGTCATCGATGCCAATATTCCTGCAACCAACGCGTATGCGATAAATGATAATACCATTAACACTAATGTAATCGGAATAATATAGATTAATTTATCCATGATTCCAGTGGATGATAACGTCGTCAAAATACCATCGGCACCACTCATGATACCACCCGTGATGGAGTCACCGCCAATCATATTTCGTACTGCCATACCGATAACGGCATATATAATTAACAACAATCCTTGACTGATGATAAAAATATTAGAAGATAAAAGCTTAGAAAAGAAATGTGCTTTGGGACTGACGTTCGAAATGATAATTTCCATACTTCGACTGGATTTCTCGTCGTTGATTTCGGTTCCAATCATTTGGATTAAGAAGATAACTAGCATGAAGAACGGTAAAATGACAGTTGGGAATACCGTTCCCATAATCAAGGTCATACTATCGTCCATATCTTGCTGTTGCTCATTTAAAATGATTCGCTCAATCGTTGCCGGTGCAGAGATGGAAGCTAACACTTCTGGATTGATATCACTTTCACTCATCGCATAACTTTGTTTGACCAAAGTAATCGCACTGGCAATTCCTTGATAGAAAAGGCCGTCGATCGTATCATCTGAAATTACTTTTGCATCCAAATAATTTGTATCTGATGGTGTAAAGTACACTAAAATTTTATCGGTGTCTTTAATACTTTCTTGAGCACTTTCTAACGTACCTTCTACTTTTTCAAATGTCATTTCCGTATCGGTTAGGGAAACGCTATTTGCTTCTAATGTAGCTTGGAATTCATCGTAGACACCTACTTCATCCAACACCTCAATTTCATACGTATCGTTAAAGTCACCACCAAAGAATGTAATGATGGAATCGATGTTTACTAATGCAACAATCGATACTAGTAAGATGATATTGACAATGACAAACCATTTCGTTTTCATCTTTTTCTTTAAACTATAGTTAACTAAAAACCAAAACTTATTCGTCATAGTGAGCACCTACTTTCTCAATAAAGATTTCATTTAGAGAAGGCTCTAATGTTACAAACTTTGTAATCTCGTCGCTCTTTGAAAACGAATGGAATACATCTTTTACAACACTCTCATCGCTAATCTTTACAACGTACTCATCATGTTCTTTCGTAACACTTAGTACTCCTTTAATCTTTTCTATCTTCTTAGGATCAAACTTACCTTGAATGACGATATTCTTTTTGCGATAGTCTTTCTTAATCTGCTTTAAATATCCTTCTAGGACTGGATGACCATGAACTAAAATCACTAATTTTTCGCAGAACTCTTCTACGTGTTCCATTTGATGAGAAGAGAAAATAATCGATGTCCCCTTCTTCTGTAAATCGTAAATGGCATCTTTTAACAGTTTTACATTAATCGGATCCAAGCCTGTGAACGGTTCATCCAAAATCAATAATTTTGGTTCATTGATTACCGCACTGATAAACTGAATTTTTTGTTGATTACCTTTCGATAACTCTTTGATCTTCCGATTTAAATAATCTGGAATTTGGAAATAGTTTAACCAATAATCTAGTTTCTTTAAAATGTCTTCTTCTAACATTCCTTTTAGGGTACCGTAAAATAAAATTTGTTCTTTTACCGTCATCTTTCCTAAAAGACTTCTCTCTTCTGTTACAAATCCAATTTTGTCTGTGACATCATAGTCGATTTTCTTCCCGTCTAAAGTCACTTTACCAGATGTTGCTTCTAAAAGTCCCATAATGATACGGAAGGTTGTCGTTTTACCGGCACCATTCGCTCCTAAAAGGCCAAAGATTTCTCCATCTTTCACAGTAAACGATAAATCGTCAACTGCTTTGTTGTCACCGTAATACTTTACGATATGTTCTACTTTTAACATCTCATCACCTCTAATCAATATTCTAAACCATCATAATAAAAGAAGCAATCCTTATTGAATTGTTTCTAGATATTTTTGAAGGATTTCACGAACACGGTTTACTTCCTGCTCCAATCTTGCAAAATCAGATGTAATGAACTCTGCATCTCCCGACTTACTCTTCACTTCTTCTTCGAAAGCAATGTCTGCTAATTCTTTACAACCTAAGTATTTGGAATCACTCTTTAAGGAATGAACTTCAACCGCATAATTTGCCATGTCTTTTTGATCTTTTAACTCTCTCATTTTATTCATTCTACTCTCTAAGCCACTAACATAATCTTTGGCTGTATCGTTGTACGTATCGATATCTCCTAGTAACTCAAGTCCTTTGGCAACATCGATTCTAGCGTCCATCAGTTGCTTTGTAGAATTTTGTTTTTTCTCTTCAGCTGCGATTAGTTCGTTCGTTAAATCTTTGGTGTTTTCTGTAACCGGAGGAATGTCATAATCATCTCTCAAATCAGCTGGTTGAGCAATGTCCAATTTATCATTAGAACCGACTTCATAAATTGAAGCTGGCAAGTCTCCAAATAAGGAATCTTGTTCTTGCGGTTTGCTAGATGGTGCTGGTGTACTTTTAAATATAGTTGCCAATAATTTCTCTAATGGTTCCTTTTCAATTGGTTTGGCCAAGTAATCGTTAAAGCCAGCAGATAAATACTTCTCTCTCATACCGTTAATAGCATTGGCTGTTAACGCGACAACAGGTGTTTGAAATCCTGGAATTTTTTTCAACTTTGCTAACGTTTCCGTTCCACTCATCTTAGGCATCATATCGTCCATTAAAATCAAATCGAATTGTTCGCCACTCTTGATTTTATCGATACACTCAAATCCAGATGAAACATTTACTAGTTCTTTTGGGTTGTATTTTTCTAATATTTTCCCTGCTACTTTTAGATTTAGCATATTATCATCTACAACTAGTACTCGTTTTCCTAGTAAAGATATTGTTCCGCTTTCATTTTCGTTAATCACTGTTACTTTTTCTCCCTCTGATACAATCTTTTGATTTAAAATAATTGTAAATTTAGAACCACTGCCATATATACTTTGAACGATAATTTTGCCGCCCATCATTTCTACTAATTGTTTGGTAATGGCAAGACCTAAACCCGTTCCTTCGACGGTTGTATTTCTATCTTCGTCTAATCGTTCGAACTTATTAAATAGTTTGTCAATATTTTCTGGTTTAATTCCTCTTCCAGTATCTTCTACAGACACAATGATTCGACAAATATCGCCATTTTTCACACACGATACATCGTATTTTACATATCCTTTCTTCGTGTACTTAACTGCATTTGATAGAATATTGGTAATTACTTTTTTCACGTTAGCTGCATCGCCATACAATGTTTTGGGAATATCTTCGGCGATATGAATCTGTAAATCTAGTCCTCGTTCTGTTGCTCTAGGTATCATCAATTTACCTAATTCTTTAAATGTATCATAAGCCTGGTAATTGGCATTCGTAATTTCCATTTTACCAGCTTCAATTTTTGAAATATCCAAGATGCCATTTACGATTTCTAATAAGGTATTAGATGCTGTGACAACATCTTTGGCATTTTCTTTTGCTTCGTCTAATGTTTTTGCATCTTCAATACAACTACTAAACCCAACAATGGCATTCAAAGGTGTTCTAATTTCATGCGACATACTAGATAAGAAATCTGTCTTTGCTTGATTGGCTTTCTCTGCTTGGTCTTTGGCAGCATTCAACGCTTCAATCATTTTTAAATCTGGATTTTCAATTGTAAAAATCATAATTAAATCAATTAAACTTAATAAAATAGAGATAAAGTTGATAGATGGAATAACCAAACGTAAGATGGCTACAACAATTAGAAGTCCAATCAAAAAGTAAAATGGAATGTATTTATTTTTGTTTAGTTTCTTTTTTTCTTTAGATGATGTTAGTAAAACATAAAGCATCATAACAATATAAAGTGCAGCTATTACAAATCCTAGATATGTTAATGGACCTGTCGAATCCATAATACCGTTAGAATTGATAATTTCAACCGGTAAGAAAAGTGCTAGTAAAAATACAATGCCATTAAAAATCCAAAGTTGCTTTTTAATATTTTGAATTGGTGTAGGTTTCGAAATATAATAGATATAAGTAAACATCAAGCTACACCAAGTAACAATTAAAATAACATCAATTCTGTTCAATAATTCCAAGACAAATGTTTGATTCCATATTAAAGCCACTATTACAATCGTAGTTGTAGTTAGAGATTCTAATATATTACATAATAGCATTCTCTTAAATATTTTAGTCTCCACATTATTGATACTTTTTTTAATAATTAGCATAATTGTAATTAAAATTACAATTGCCAAAGCACATCCTGTTAAATAACCATTACCCATGATTCACACTTCCATTCTAAATTAATTATACCGTGTTTTTTATTTTTTGCATAGAAAAAGTGAAGTTTTCATTTTGTTTACAATCATATATTTAATTTCTTTTAAAAATTTCAAAGTTCGATAATGTGTACTTAATTGGTTAAACAACATTTTATACAAAATAAAAAGGAAGTTTTAATTCCTTTTCTGTGCAATTATAGATTATTAGTCAATTTATTTTAGTTTTATATGATTATTTATCATTATCTGTGTATCCACTATATCGTTTATTAAATAGAAATGCATTATTCAAGTTAGGAGTTAATTTTTTGACTGGTGCATACACTTCATCCGGACTCGGAGATTGATTTTTTGGTTTAAATACCAAATTAGCAATGTGCTCATCGCTAAAACCAGGCCATTCAGCATATCGTTGTTGTTTATACTTGTCCCATTCATCCCCTACTACAGTTGAACGATCCAATGGTTCTGTTTCCCATATTTCCCATTTTAAACGACCTAATTCGCTACGCAAATCATCAATTGCTCTAGCTTTTTCTTCTTTTGTATCGCCATAATTATTTACATCGAAATAATCTCCAATATTAACTTTAAATGTTTTGCCATATTGATCTAAACCAATTGGTAAAATCAATGCATTATTTTCTTTGGCTTTTCCAATAATTGACCAGTAACATGGCAATACCGGTAAATTTGGTGTCATATTCCAAGTTCCTTCAATAAACCACATTTCTCTGCCGCCTGCTTGTAAATTGGCATCAATTGCGTCTTGAACATGAGCACGTTCATCTTTTCTATATTCATAGAAGTAGTCTACACCATTGAAAAATAAAAATGCGGAATCTACACTACCTTGTAAATGTTCATAGTCTCCGGATAGCAAACGATAATGGTCTTTCAATGCTTCACTAATTACTTGAATATCATATTTTCCTACATGAGTTGGCACATAAATAATTGGACGGCCTGATTCATGTGGTTGAATTTGTGTAATCTTTTGCTTCATACTATCTAAAAAGTTAGAAGGTTGTACAAGCCCTGAACGTTCATCTTTTATCAATACACATTTAAATCCAAGAATATGATTGATTGTTCGATATGTAGTTAAAACTACTCCATGTAACATTTGTTTCTGTTTTAGTGATAACTTGCTCCAAGGTCTATTTTGATCAATTTCACGCAAACCAGAATACAATCTGTAAAATTCTTCTTCCATTTGCTCTCGTTCTTCATCGCTTAAAGAAGGATCTTTCAATTTATCATATTCTTTCGCTAAAATATTACAACCAATTAAAGCCTTTTTGTATGCTTTTAATATTTTGGTTTCTAATTCTAGCCGTTCTTCTTTTAATCTTTCTTCTAATTCTATTTTTTCTTCTTTTGGTAAATCTTTTCTTGATAATGATTCTCTTGATGAAGATAAATTATCTAATTCTTTAACCAACTCTTTTAATGACTCTCTCATAGAAAACTCCCCTTTTTAAAAAGTCTTGCTTATTATATCACAAGTTGTTAACTTTGTCAAAAAAGTGAAGTCACAGATAGTTTTCAATACTTTACTATAACTCTCCCTTGTAAGAATAAATTTTTAATGCATTTTCACTATAACTCGGTTTTGACATATCAATATTTAGATAATTGGATACAAAATAGATAAAGTATTGCGATGCGATTAGAAGATCGTATTCACATAAAATACCATTGTATCGGCTTTCTATGATTAAAGTTTGATTCTCTTTCAAGTATGATAACAGTATATTCTCATATTCACTTGTTCTTTGTTGTTTTAAATAAATATTTTTTCTTTCACTTAAATTTTCATAATTGATAAATCTACCGTGTGAGAAATTTTTCTTCTCATGTACAATACAATTGAAAATACCAGACTCAATGAATTTACTTTCTAAATCTGTGGCGGCCGATTCTGTATAATCACCCATAAAAATATTTATGTAACTTTTGGGCTTTAAAAATGTTTGTAATTCATTTTTGTGCTCCTTAAAGTAATCCTCAAAATATTGTTTCCAGTAACGATTCGTTTCTTTTATAAAATCATCGATATTATTTTTATAGTTGTGTTCAAAATAGAGCCTTAAAAATAAACTAGCAGGTGCTACTGCACCTTCAAACGACAAGAAGCCACGTTCTTTCCCTTTGTTAGTATTTGTCCTATATGACAAAATGTTGTTTTTAGGTAATGGATACTTCATCATTACTTTTTGAATTTCACCTTTCGTAACAATGTATTTAGGGATGTTCCATACATTTCTTACAGAAACATATATGTCATTTGTTGTACCAGAATAAGTAAATAAGAAAATACTGTCAACGGTTTTATTATTTCGATAACTAAAGTCTCTAGGAAGTAAAGAGAGTGTACAAATACCAAATTGTTCATTTATCACTTTTGATGCAAATTTAGCACCTGCCAAAGAACCTCCCGTTCCAATAAAAACACTATTTTGGAATGAAGAAAAAGGAATATTTTTTAATTTATCGTATGCTGTACTATGAATCGCATTTATGGTTCTTGTCTGCAAATTATTTACATTTAAATTACAACGTTTTATCTTTTTCCTGGATATCAATTCAAAGTTTTTGCAAGTACAAAAGTCAGATATTTTTTTAATTTTATATAAAGAATGAAGATGACCTCTCGCACCAAATTTTCGAACAACTTTGCTCGTTAATCTAGTTGCTTTTTTAAAAGTAGCATCAATCCACTGATTGTCTATCATAAATTGATTTTTTATGTATTCCGTAATGAAGACAGAGAAGAAGGCATCTCCCGCACCGGTTGGATCTAGTTCCATCACTGGAGTTTCAATCCTTTTCATTACCTTTTTTTGATTCCAGACAAAATCCGAACCGATTCTTCCTCTTGTAACAATCAATAATTTTGGACTTATCAAGTTATACAATTCTTCTATCGTATCAATTGCAAACCGTTTTTCTAAATATTTCTCAACTCTTTCGTTCAAGTTAATGATATCAAATTTGTGATTCATTTTAGAAATGATTTCATCCTTACTATCAGAATCAAACTCAAATGATTGCCCTAAATCCAACATTTTTCGATTTTGACAGGAATCGATAATCTGTTGATTTTTAAAATTTAAATTGTCGAACACTAAAATATCATCGGTTTCAATTTGTTGTAAAATATTGGCAACTTCAATTTGACTTTCTTCGTACCAATCTTTTTGATTACAAATTGGACAACGTTTTTTAGATTGGAATTCTAACTTATCACCATTTTGAATGTAAGAGACATGAAAACAGCGAGTTTTTAAATCCGGTATGATTTCGATATTTTGAACATTAACTCCGATGTCTTCTAAGCTTTTGATTGCTATCTTTCCTGTAATATCATTCCCACACACTCCTAAAACTGCAGTTTGCCATTTTTGTTTACTGATATTTGCAACGATATTGTGAGATGTCATTCCGCCGTCCACCCAAACAAGATTCCCATTTTTATAATAAAAATCTGTGACTAAATCTCCTATACTAACGATTCTCATAATAACCTCACTCATCTTCTTTTCTTAAATTTAGGTTACCATGATTATAGGAAATATTTTGTCTTTATTGGTTTTCAGGAATTTGAATTCTACTAAACTCAAAATGTCTGATATCATTACGTAACTCGCAGTATGCTGTAACGTAAAATTTATCTTGATACTGAAATATTTGAATTGGATGAATCCATCGTTCTTTCCATTCTAGTTTTAAATTGCGATATAAAATTCGTAACTTGGAATGAGTTTGGATTGCTCTCCTCATTGTTTCATACAAACTCGATTCTTTTTCCATTTTATCTATTACAAAAAACTTACTTTTCTCTTCGGTGATATCTGATGCTCGTTTTATTTTTTCTAATATTTTTTCGTATGATTCGATATCAATATACTGATCATTTTTTAATCTTTGATCAACCTCTTCTAATAATTCGACATCATATTTATTAAATTGTGGATACTGATTTCCATAGTGAACTAAATAATAGCCACCGTTTGGTCCCATGAAAGTTTCAATTGGAATTCCAGCTTGTTCTAACTCTGATTTATAATAGCGTACCATTCGCGGTGTAATTTCAAGTTTTTCTGCTAGTTCCTTGACACTATATTTATTTCCCGTATTTAAGTAATTTAGCATTTGAATTGCATTTGAAATTTTACTCATTTATATCACCACTAAACATAGTTTATCATACTGAGAAAACGATAAAAACACAAGAAAAAAATCTCCTTCTTACGAAAGAGATTTCTTTTACTCTTCTATCATATCTTTGATTCTAGAATCATTTGGTATCCGAATGGCATAATGGAAACCTGTTCCTTCGATGTTAGAAGAGGAATTGGTTCTATAACTTAATGTAGCAATCGTATGATTTTTTTCATCTTGGAACTCTAATCGATACGTTATCCCTTCTAACGTTTGCCAATCATTCTCTAATTCCGTCGCTTCCTTTAAAACCAAAACCATATCTTCAATTTCGTTATCATCTGTAATTCGTTTTATTTCATTTTGATTGTTACGATCTTTCACAATGATTGTTTCCGTGTTATCTAATCGTTCTAACACTTCCTGTAGGGATGCAGGTGTCTTCCATAATAGATATATAATGACTCCTACAACAATTGCAATTACTAGACCAATGATGATCAATTTTGTTTTATTTTTTTTGTTGTTTTTCTTTTTCATATATTTACTCCAATAGATTTAATTATTTATAAATTAATATCTTGATAGTCCAAAAATAGCATTAATTTCAGAGGCTTTGGCAATTAATGTTGAACCACTTTGATTTACAGCAATAGCAATACCAGCTGTATCTAAATTTCCATTTAAAAGAGTGGGTTCTGTCATAACGATACCACCACTATCTCCATTAGTTGCATTTAAATTTGCACGAACAAGATTAGTAAAAGAAACACCATCAACAACTGCTGAATAGCTAGTTGAAACAACAGTTCCAGAGCTATATCCTGTACTAGCTCCAGCTTTAGCAATCTTTTGCCCTCCAAAGAAAGATAATACTACATTGGAAGTAATAGCTGTATTTGTTCCAAATGGTGGTTTATATGCTAACGTATTAGTTGGGTTGACACCACTATAAGTTTGCACCCACGCAGCATCGATGGATCCACCATATTGTCTTTTTTGTACTGTTCCAACACCAGGAATTGTATCACCAATTCCATTAAAACAGTGTGCTGCTGTTACAATGCCAGATACACCACTAGAATTTTTAGCACGATATCCATATGAACAGCCTTTTCCAACTGAAGAAGTATATCCTGCACCAGCATTGACATCCGCAATTGATTCAAATTGTTGACCTTGAACAAATGATACCAAAGGCGAATCAATTACTGTTGTTTTAAACTTTTCTACACTCTCATAATTGTAATTTTTTAATTCTACTATTACATGATTAGATTGTGTATCAATATATAGTCCTAATATATCTTCAGATTCATTTTCATTCATAAAATAATCTAAGATTTTATTATGGACTTGTTCTAATTGTGCATATGAATAACTTACATATTCGACATTTACATCTGATGGAATATAGTTTCGACTATTTTCATCTAAATTGCTCGCTACAACTTGAATTGTTAAATTATTATTTTCATCTATATATATTCCGCCGATGTAGCTCGGATATATTATTTCTCCTTTCTCGTTTTTCTCAAAAGATGATTCAATCCTTTGTGCACGTTGTGTAGAGCGTTGATTCTGTGCTAACACTTGTATATAATTGTTGATCCTGGAATGTTATATGTTCAAAAAGGATTAAAAGGGT
>OLPF01002772.1_pt1 | contig 10686 bp, 8 predicted proteins | sample 1673121 | NCBI WGS metagenome assembly OLPF01 (sample SAMEA3136756, study PRJEB25190) | human gut metagenome | reverse complement strand
ACTTAGCATTACCTCGTGTGCGCGACTTCCGCGGTGTAAACCCGAATGCATTTGATGGTAGAGGTAACTATGCACTTGGAATCAAGGAGCAGCTTATCTTCCCGGAAATCGAGTACGATAAGATTGACAAAGTCAGAGGTATGGATGTAATTTTTGTTACAACAGCCAAGACTGATGAAGAAGCACGTGAATTATTGACACAGTTCAATATGCCATTCGCAAAGTAAAAAGGAGAGAAATTCATGGCTAAAACATCAATGAAAATCAAACAGCAGCGTGCACCAAAGTTCTCAACAAGAGAATACAGCCGTTGCAGAATTTGTGGTCGTCCGCATGCATATTTAAGAAAATACGGTATCTGCCGTATCTGCTTCCGCGAACTGGCTTATAAAGGACAGATCCCGGGTGTTAAAAAAGCAAGCTGGTAAGACGAAAGCAACTATATACTGTGAAATAACATAGGAGGAATCACACACATGACTATGAGCGATCCAATTGCAGATATGCTTACAAGAATCCGTAATGCAAACACTGCAAAACATGATACAGTAGATGTACCGGCATCAAAGATGAAACTTGCTATCGCAAACATTCTTGTTGATGAAGGATATATCGCAAAATATGACCTTGTAGAAGATGGAGCTTTCAAGACAATTCACATCACACTGAAATACGGTGCTGACAAGAACGAGAAAGTTATTTCCGGACTGAAGAGAATCTCCAAACCGGGACTTCGTGTTTACGCTAATACAGAGGATATCCCGAAGGTACTTGGCGGACTCGGAACAGCAATCATCTCTACAAACAAAGGTGTAGTAACAGACAAAGAAGCTAGAAAACTCGGCGTTGGCGGAGAGGTTCTTTGCTTCGTTTGGTAAGCCGAAAGCAACTTAGTGAGAACGAGGCGTAGCCGAAGTTTGAGCTTAGTGCGAGGTTGTTCTTTGAACTTAGCGAGGTCCTTTCGAGCTTAGTGAAAAGAACTTCCTTATAAATGTAACTGAAAACAGAGAAGCCAACGCAGCTTCTCCGAGAATCTAAGTTAAGGAGGATAATGGTATGTCACGTATAGGAAGACTGCCTGTAGCAATTCCTGCAGGAGTAACTGTAGAAGTTGCTGAGAACAATGTAGTGACTGTAAAAGGTCCTAAGGGAACTCTTACAAAAGAGCTTCCAGTAGAAATGGAAATCAAAGTTGAAGGCGAAGAAGTAATCGTTACAAGACCGAGCGACTTAAAGAAAATGAAAGCTCTTCATGGTCTGACAAGAACACTGATCAACAACATGGTTGTAGGTGTAACAGACGGATATGAGAAAGTTCTTGAGGTTAACGGTGTAGGTTACAGAGCTGCTAAATCAGGAAATAAACTGACACTGAACCTTGGTTATTCCCATCCAGTTGAGATGATCGATCCAGAAGGAATCGAGACTGTACTTGAGGGACAGAACAAGATCACTGTTAAAGGTATCGATAAAGAAAAAGTTGGACAGTTTGCGGCTGAGATCAGAGATAAGAGAAGACCGGAGCCAAACAAGAGCGAGATCATGAACATCATCGGGGATATCGAAGGCAAGAACTGCATCCTGGTAGACGATATGATCGATACAGCAGGAACGATCACCAATGCTGCCAATGCACTGAAGGATCTGGGTGCTGTCAGTGTAAGAGCATGTGCGACACATGCTGTACTGTCCGGACCTGCAATCGAGAGAATCGAAAATTCTGCTATTGAAGAACTGGTTCTTCTGAATACACTGCCGATCCCGGAAGAAAAGAGAATCGAAAAAATGCGGATCGTATCCGTTGCTCCGCTGTTTGCAGAAGCCATGACACGGATCTTCACAAATGGATCGATCAGTAAACTTTTTGACTAGAATTCACGGAAAAGCGAGTAGAAAGCAGGACAGATGTTTGTAATCGTGGGTCTCGGAAACCCGGGGAAAAAATACGAAAAGACAAGACATAATATGGGGTTTTTAGCCATCGATAAGCTGGCGGAAAAGCACGATATCAAGGTCAATAAACTGAAACACAAGGCACTGACCGGAGATGGTTTCATCTTCGGTCAGAAAGCTTTGCTGGTAAAGCCTCAGACGTATATGAACCTCAGTGGTGAATCTGTGAGGGAAATCGTCAGCTATTATGATATCGATCTGGAAGATCTGATCGTGATCTATGATGATTTTGATCTGGAAATCGGAACGATCCGTATCAGAAAAAAAGGAAGCGCAGGCAGTCACAACGGGATGAAGTCCATTATCGGACAGATCCAGTCGAAGGATTTCCCGCGGATCAGGATCGGAATCGGTAAAAGCGGTGGAGGTGCTGAATGGAAGGATTTTGTTCTTGGTAAAACCTCAAAGCAGGACGAGAAGCTGATCGAGGATGCTGTGGATCGTGCAGCAGATGCAGTGGGATGTATTTTAGAAAAGGGTATTGATAAGGCTATGAATGAATATAATGTAAAACCTGGATTATCGGGAAGGGAAGATCGTGACAAAACAAGGAATGATTAACATAGCGGGTGCGTCGGAAGGCCGGATCGCACCGATCATAGCAAATCTCCGAAAAGATAAAAAAGGTCAGAGCTTGATCGTCGTTTCTACGCTCAACAGAGCGAAGCGGCTGGCATCGGACCTTTCTTTTTTTAGTGAAGAGAATATCTATATTCTGCCTCCGGAGGAAGAATCTCTGATACAGTTTGAAGCACGCAGCAACGATGATCTGCTGAAACGGATGAGCGTGCTCCGTGCTGTGAGCCGGGGAGAAGACTGTATCGTGATCGCTCCCGTGACCGGCGCGATCAAAAAACTTCCGCCAAAAGAAATCTTTGCAGAAAACGTGATAGAAATCACGAGAGGAGAAGATATCGATCTGGATAAGATCCGGGAAAAGCTGACATTACAGGGATATGAAAGAGTTTCCATGGTAGAGGGCAGAGGCGAATACAGTGTCCGCGGCGGGATCCTGGATGTGTTTACACCGGATAGCGACAATCCATACCGTATCGAACTGTTTGATACGGAGGTGGACTCCATTCGTACTTTTGATCTGAATACGCAGCGTTCGGAGGAGCATCTGAAATCCGTGAGCATTTATCCGTGCTCCCAGATCCCTCGGGAGCACCAGCTTTTTGCAGAGGCAGAAAAAAATATACGTGCAGCTTATGAGAAACAGATCCGAAAGCTGGAAAAGAAAGAACCCGGAACGGAGCTGATCCATCAGCTGAAACAGAGGGAAGGGCAGCTGCTGGAATATGCCGGGAGCATGATCAATATTCAGTATCTGGAAAAATTCCTTCATTATTTCTATGAGAAAACTATGTATATCTGGGATTATATGCGTGATCCTGAGGTTTTTATCGATGATCCGGCTCGCATTCTGGAGACGCTGGAAGTCTGGGACAAGGAGCGTGGCGAAGATATTGAGACGATTTTAAGTTCAGGACGAGGGATCGGCGAGGATTTCAAGGGGCTTTCCGGGGAAAAAGATTATTTTCTGCTTTACGAAAAGCCGGGCTATATTTTTACTCCCTTTACAGGAACCATCAAAAATGCGCCTTTCCTGAAAGAACTGATCAGCGTCAACTGCAGACAGACGCCGGCGTTTAACGGACGGATGGATCTGCTCAAAAGCGAACTGGACAGTTATGTGCGGAGAAATTTTGACGTTACCATCGTATGCAGCAGTCAGGAACGTGAGAAAAACCTGCGGGAATTTCTGATCCGGGAAAAGCTGGACGGCAGGATCGCCATGAAGCAGGGAACCCTTACAGCAGGCATGGAATTCACAGATGAAAAGAAGGTCTGGATATGGGAGGGCGATATCTTTGGCGGCAATCGGAAAAGCCGGAGAAAACGCAGGAAAACGCGTGGAGAGCAGATCAAGAGTTTTGCGGATGTGCAGGCGGGCGATTATGTGGTCCATGAAAGTCACGGAATCGGTAAATTCGTGGGTATCGAACAGCTGACTGTGCAGGGGGTGCGTAAGGACTATCTGAAAGTCAAGTACGCGGGAGAGGATTCTCTCTATATTCCGGTGGATCAGCTGGGAATGCTTCAGAAATACATTGGAGGAGACGGTGTGGCGCCGCGACTCAACAAACTTTCCGGTGGCGAGTGGAAAGCGACCAAGGCGAGAGCCCGTGCAGCAGTCGATGATATGGCGCAGGAACTGATCCGGGTATCAGCGGCCAGGATGCATGAGAAAGGTTATGCTTTTTCGGAAGATACCGTATGGCAGAGTGAGTTTGAAGACAGCTTTCCTTATACCGAAACGGAAGATCAGCTGCGATGCATTGAAGAGATCAAGCAGGACATGGAACGTGATGTGCCTATGGACCGGCTGCTGTGTGGTGATGTGGGATTTGGCAAGACGGAAGTGGCGGCCAGAGCATTGTTTAAATGTGTGGCGGACGGCAAACAGGCAGCTGTGTTAGTGCCGACGACACTGCTGGCTAATCAGCATTATTATACGATGAAGGATCGATTCGAAAAGTTTCCGTTTAAAGTGGAAATGCTGTCCCGTTTTCGTACCGCAGCGCAGCAGAAGGCTATTCTGGAAGGTGTGGAGAATGGGAGCATTGATCTGCTGATCGGAACTCACAGGCTGCTTTCTTCTGATGTAAAGTTCAAGGATCTGGGACTTTTGGTCATCGACGAGGAACAGCGGTTTGGCGTCAAGCATAAAGAAAAAATAAAACAGCTGAAAGAGAATGTAGATGTGCTGACTCTTTCGGCAACGCCGATCCCGAGAACTTTGCATATGTCTCTTTCCGGGATCAAAGATATGAGTACTATTGAAGAACCGCCGGAAGACCGATATCCGGTGCAGACATACGTTATGGAAATGGATGATTTTGTGATCCGGGAGGCCATCGAAAAGGAGCTGGCGCGTGGAGGTCAGGTCTATGTGCTGTACAACCGGGTGGATTCCATCAATCGGGTCGCCAGCGAGATAGAGAGGCTGGTTCCGGAAGCATCGGTGGCTGTGGGACATGGCAAGATGCGGGAGCACCAGCTGGAAGATATCATCATGGACTTTTCCAATGGGGAATACAATGTGCTGGTTTCTACTACGATCATCGAGTCCGGCATGGATATCCCTAACGTCAACACCATGATCGTGCTGGATGCTGATCATTTTGGTCTGGCGCAGCTTTATCAGCTTCGCGGGCGGGTAGGTCGCTCGGATCGTATGGCATATGCGTATTTAATGTATAAAAAAGACAAGACGCTTACTGAGATCTCGGAAAAAAGGCTGCGAGCCATCAAGGAATTTACGGAGTTTGGCTCTGGCTTCAAGATCGCCATGCGTGATCTGGAGCTTCGTGGCGCCGGGAATCTTCTGGGAACGGAGCAGTCGGGCCATATGTTGAATATAGGATATGAGCTGTACTGCAAAATGCTGGAAGAGGCTGTCGACAAAGCCCGCGGGATCGAGGAGATCCCGGAAGCGGAAGAAACGGCATTCAATCTGCCGATCCCTGCGATCCTTTCGGAACGTTACATTGAAAACGAAATGCTCAGGCTGCAGATGTATAAAAAGATCGCCATGATCACCAGCGACGAAGATGAATCGGAGATCATAGATGAACTGCTGGATCGGTTTGGCGATATTCCGAAAGCGACCATGAACCTTATCAAAATATCCAAGATACGGGCCATGGCAGGCAAACTGGGGATCTCGGAGATCTCTCAGCAGGGGTATAAGATCATATTCAAACTTTTAGAAAATGTCAAGCTTACGGAGCGGATCATGGCAGGCCTGATATCCACATATGGAGGCAGGATGATGATAAACGGCGGAAGAGAACCGTACATTAGATTGACCATCGGCAAGGATGACCCTTTGCAGGCCATCGAGAAGTTTTTGCAGATCGCAGTAGGAGAAAGGAAACCGAACTAGATGAGACAGGAACTGCTTGAGATCCTGGAAGCTGTCCGGGAGGAAGAACGCGAGATTCTGGAAGAAGGTGCAGGGATTCGCAAGGATTTGTACACAGAAGGAGATCCCTTTATTGTGACCGCGCGCAAGATGATGGGAGATGACCAGAAGCTGATCCAGATCAGGACGCATACGAGATTCATTGCATTCCCGCGCCACCGCCACGATTTTATTGAGATGATGTACGTCTGCAAAGGTTCCTGCACACATATCATCGATGGGCAGGAGATCACGGTGCAGGCGGGGGAGTTTTTACTTCTAAATCAGTATTCGTGGCACGAGATCAAGAAAGCGGAAAAGGATGATATTTCGGTGAACTTCGTGATCAGACCGGAGTTCTTTGACAAACCGTACACGATGCTGGGTTTCAACAATGTTATTACGGATTTTCTGATCAATGTTTTGAGAAAGAACAGCAGTCAGGGAGAGTTTCTGTATTTTCAGGTGGCAGACGCGGTGCCGGTGCAGAATCTGATCGAGAATATGGTGTTTATGCTGATCCATGACCAGGAGAACGATCTGATCCTGCAGACTACAATGGGACTTTTATGTATGCAGCTTGCTTATTATACGGATCGTTTGAACCGTGGCGTGCAGGAAAAATTCGATGATATGCTGGTCAAAGAGAGCATGGAGTATATAGACAGTCATTTTCAGCATGCCAGTCTGACGGAGCTGGCGGACAAGCTGCATCAGTCGCAGTATTCGCTGTCAAGGCTCTTAAAAGAAAAGACCGGCGAGACGTTTCGGGAGATGGTGCTGAACAAGAGGTTTTATCGGGCGCAGGAACTATTGACGGAGTCGGATCTTCCGATCAACGATGTGATCCTCAGTGTGGGCTATGAAAATACCAGCTATTTCCACCGTAAATTCAAGGAGAAATACAATATGACGCCGCGCAGATATCGGGAGCTGTTTCGACGCTAGCGGCGCTCTTTGCAGAAAACCGGACAGGGCTTCTGCAAAGACCTTTGCAAATATTCTGCAAATAAGGACACTTTTTTTCGCAAGGGTCGTCCTTATTTTTTTTGCAGAAAAACGTATAATGACAATAGGGAACAAAAAAGGGGTTTTATATAAAAATAAAACAATGAATAACAGGGAACGAAACGCTAAGGAGGTACAAACGATGGTAAACAGATTTATGCTCAATGAAACAAGTTATCATGGTGCAGGTGCGATTCAGGAAATCTTGACGGAAGTGAAGGCCAGAGGTTTTAAGAAGGCTCTGATCGTTACAGACAAGGATCTCGTAAAGTTCCAGGTGGTAAAGAAAGTGACAGATCTTCTGGACGGAGCGGGCTATGCATATGCGATCTATGATGAAGTAAAGGCAAATCCGTCTGTAGAAGTTGTGAAAAAAGGGGTAGAGGCTTTTAAGAAGGCTGGAGCTGATTATCTGATTGCCATCGGTGGCGGATCTCCGCAGGATACCGGTAAGGCCATCGGTATCATCATCAACAATCCGGAATTTAGCGATGTGGTTTCGCTGGAAGGTGTTGCACCGACGAAGAACAAGGCTGTGCCGATGATCGCGGTGGCTACGACTGCGGGAACGGCGGCAGAGACGACGATCAACTACGTTATTACTGATGAAGAAAAGAAGAGAAAGTTCGTATGTGTAGATCCGCATGATATCCCGGTCGTAGCGGTAGTCGATCCGGAAATGATGTCCAGCATGCCGAAGGGATTGACGGCGTCCACAGGTATGGATGCTTTGACACATGCGATCGAAGGATATACGACGCAGGCTGCATGGGAACTGGCAGATACACTGAATCTGAAAGCGATCGAGCTGATTTCAAGATCTCTGCGTGCGGCTGTAGAAAACGACCCGAAGGGCAGAGAAGATATGGCTCTCGGTCAGTATGTGACCGGCATGGCTTTCTCTAATGTAGGGCTTGGCGTGGTACATGGCATGGCTCATCCTCTGGGAGCATTTTACGGAACGCCGCATGGAGTGGCCAATGCAGTGCTGCTGCCTTACGTTATGGAATTCAACAAGGATTACACTGGTGAGAAGTATCGTGAGATCGCTCGGGCTATGGGCGTAGAAGGGGTAGACGATATGAGCCAGGAAGAATACAGAGACGCAGCGATCAATGCGGTTCGCAAACTTTCGCTGGATGTCAATATTCCGCAGAATCTGGGCGAGATCGGCGTCCTGAAGAAGGATCTGCCGGATCTGGCTAAAGCTGCTATGGCAGATGTCTGCACAGGCGGAAATCCACGCCCTTGCACCGAAGAACTGGTGCTGGGTGTTTATGAAAAAGCATTTTAACTAATTCAACCAATCATGTTAGTGCAGAGTCTCTCGTGGTTCTGCCAAGGCGAACTCCTTCATGGATCATGTGTACAGACGGCAGGCTCTCTGCCTGCCGTCCTCATGAAGAGTTGCTTTTTAAAAGACCTCCATACAAGTACGTGCGGTCCTCGCCGACTGTACTGTTCATGATACTGGCTCGGAAGCGATTCCGGGCTTTTTTTGATGTTTTTGGCGTTCTGGCGTTCTGGTGTGTTGGCAGCGGCGGGGCTGAGAAGCTTTGTGCCGTAGATGTAAAAAAAACTTGCAACAAGGGGGGTGTGGGGATATAATTGAAGAAACGTTTTATATTTATAACGGCTCAATGAAAAGAATTAAGAGGTGGAAACATGAAAAAGAGAAGACTTATGCTGTGCAGCCTCGTCTCCCTCATCATGGTGTTTGTGATGGCGGTGCCGATGACGGTAAGCGCAGATACGGCGACGAAAGTAAAGACTGCCGAAGAGTTACAAGCAGCGGTAAACGCTGGTGGAGAAATCGTCTTAGATGCTGATATCACTGCAAGTATCACGATTCCGAAAGATGCAAATGTTACACTGGATCTGAATGGTCATAAGCTGACAAATGCAGAAGGTAATCATACTATTACAAATGAAGGAACGCTGACTATCAAGGGCGAAGGAACTGTGGATAATGTATCTCATGCTAAAGCGGCTGTATATAATAAGCAGGGTGCGACAGCAACTTTAAATGGTGGAAAATTTATTCGCTCCAAGGAAAATGGTAGTAGTGAATCTAATAGTGGCGGAAATTCATACTATAACATTTTAAATCAGGGCGAAATGACGATTAATGCTGGCGTTGAAGTATCTCAGTCAGGACATTTTTCCAGCTTGATTGATAATGGCTGGTATGATGGAAGTAAAAATACGGCAAACGCTATTGCCAAATTAACTATTAATGGAGGAACTTTTAGCGGCGGTCTGAATACTATTAAAAATGATGACTTTGGAGATCTGACTATTAAGGACGGAAAATTCAGCAATACTTCCGGTGCAGTAGTACTGAACTGGAATGTAGCTAATATTTCCGGAGGCTCTTTTGAAGTTGCAGACAGTGCGAAATCTGTTATTGCCAATGGATATGGTAACGCTACTATGGATAAAGGTGAACTGACCATTACGGGTGGTACGTTTACAGCTAGCAACGATGGCACAGGCAATATTTTTGGCTATGCAGGGAGTAAAGGCGGCTTTGTGAAAATTTCCGGTGGGACTTTTGATGGAGTTTTAGATACAACGGGATATCCTTATACCCCGGAAATTTCTGGCGGAGACTTCACTGATGATCCAGGACAGTATGTTGATACTGATGAAAATGCAGTTTTGGTATTCGAAGATGATGACTATAGAGTTATCTACAATGATGACCTTTTTGCGGGTGCGTTAGGTGCTGTTTATAAGAATGTAGAAGGTGATGTAACCTATTACTATTTTGATCAAGATGATGTAACCGGAGAAAAACCTGCAGAACAGTTTGGATATAGCGTAGATTTCTATGCAATGCAGCCTGATGGAACGATTGATGAAAATCAGAACGATTACATTACAGTTCCAGATGAGATGAGTGTTAATGAGTTTTTAGCGGCGTTGGAGAAAGAAGGCTATAAGTTTAATAACAAGCCATATGCTATCACCGATCCAAAAGCTGTTGATGGTTATAAGTTCTTAGGATGGTACAACGGAAAGGCAGAGTGGAATGAGAACGATGATACTTTAGCTTCTTTTGCATATGGTGAAAAATTTGATTTTGATCAGAAAATCACAAAAGACACTGAAGTGTTCGCTGCATGGGAAAAGGTTGGATCTGGTTCCAACGAACCGACACAGCCTGGAAACTTAGATAAACCATCAAAGGATAATGGAGCAGTTGCTAAGGCAGACAAGAGCGCTAAGACTGGCGATGACTTCAATCTGTTTGCAGTAGGTGGAGTTGCACTGGCAGCGATCATCGCGATGGCAGCTGTTGCAATCACAGGAAGAAGACACAGACAGAGATAACAAACTTTTAAAATGAGCCGTTTGAAGATCCGGGATTATTCCCGGATCTTCCTATTTTTACAGAATAGTTACAGGTGGGCTGGGATGCCAGATATTTCAAATGTGCAGAAATCGCCTTTTTTGAAGGCAAAAACAGAAAAAGGACGGGGGAAATAACAAAAGGAAGGGCGTGCGAGCCGATAAATGTATGATGTTTACATTACAGTTTATAAGATACAGAAATATATTTGAAAATGTTCTTAAATCTGGCAATGAACGGCGGATGGATTTGGCTTTTCGGGCTTTATTCTGAAAGGCGTCCATATAAGTGCGAGTATGCAGAAACGTTTTCTGTATATTGCTATCAGAAAATATGATTTCGTAGAAAAACGTGCCGGAAAAGCGCGCAAGCGGAAATCAGAAAAGCGCACAAGCGGAAA
>OLPF01002767.1_pt1 | contig 10696 bp, 9 predicted proteins | sample 1673121 | NCBI WGS metagenome assembly OLPF01 (sample SAMEA3136756, study PRJEB25190) | human gut metagenome | reverse complement strand
CACCATCGTGGACAACACTACAAACAACAATCCCGTCGGCGTGGCATTTTCCGGCTATTACTTTGGCGCAAGCGGCATTCGTGTTACGGTGCAACTGTATTCTTCACCGCAACTGGACCTCAACTTTTGGATTGGCGACAATCTTTCGGGAAGTATGTTGCAAACAAGGGAAATGCTGGTGCAATTTTTCGACGAGGTGGACAGTTACATTGTGTCGATAGACGCCTGTGCAAACACGCAGTACGACGGCACACGAGAGGATGCTTCGGACATCTACCGTTACAACAATGCAAAGCAGGGTGAAACGGTGGAAATTTCCGCCGAAACATTTGAAATGTTGCAGATAGCACGTGAAATGTACAACGACACCGACGGTGCTTTCAATCCTGCGGTGTACCGTTTGGTGGATTTGTGGGGATTTTCCTCACGTATCTATTCCTACGGCAACTTCGGTTTGCCCTACGACAGAGTTGTTACGGGCGAGTACTTTGCCGAACACGGCTATCCGTTGCCCGAGCAGAAGTACATTGACGCCTTTTCAGACGGCAAGTTCACCGATTATTCCGAAAACGCCGTTACGCTTACTCAACAAGACGGCAAGTACTACGTAACCAAGAACGTTGCGCCTGCCGTTGTGGACGGCGTGGAATATCAGCAATGGTTGGATTTGGGCGGTATTGCCAAAGGTTACGCCGTGGACGGCATCAGACAAATGCTGGACCAACGCAATCTTGAAAGGTACTACGTAGACGCCGGCAGCAGCAGTTCGCTGTACGGCTTGGGGGTGGGAGGCAGCGAAATGACGCTCAACCTCACCGACCCCTTCGACCCGTCGGCAATGTTTTTGCCTAAAATGCTGTTGGGCTTTTACGTGGGCAAAAGTTCCGTTTCCAGCAGCGGTCAGTATGTTCGCAAGTACACGACAAACGGAGTGGAGTACTCTCACATCATCGACGGTCTGACGGGTGCGCCTGCGCAAACGGGGGTGAAAGAGGTGCTGGTGGTAATCCCCCAAAGCGAAGGGCTGTGGGCAGGAAAGGGCGACTGTCTGACAACGGCATTGACTGTTATGGGAAGGCAAAAAACCGTCGACTTTGTAAACGGCTATCTGAAAGAGCGCAACATCACCATTGTGGTAGTGTACGAAACAATGGACGGAGGCAAGCAAATTTTGTCCAACTTGGACAAAAACGATGTCGTCAACAAGGGCGAACACTTCGACGAATTTCAGTGGTCGCTGGTCAAGCAGGAAGACGGCACCTTTGTGTACGATGCAAACGCTACTTTTGTTACACAGCAGGACGTGTACAAAACTCTTGTGATAGTGCTGGCAAGTTTGCTTGGCGCTGGCGTTGTGGCTGTTGTGGTGTACCACCTTGTAAAGGGCAGGAAAAACGCCTTGTCCAACGTTCAGAACGCCCGAAGGGACAAGCCTTTCAAAATCACCGACATTGTCGTGTATCTTGCGGTGGTGCTGGTAATCGTGGTGCTGTTTGCGGTATTTTTCGGGGAGGAAAAAACTTCCATGCAGACAGTTTCCGTGGTGGACGACCAAACGGGCGAACAGTTGTTTTTCTGCAATGTGATACGCAAAGAGTACAAGACAAACGACGGCAATTCCGACGGTTGGAAAATTGAGGTAAACAGCCTCGCAGACGGTTTGGAAGTTACTTTCAGCAAAGAAATAGATGGCGAAACGCACTTCAACAAAATGAAAATCACCTACGGCACAACGCCGAAGGTGAAAATGACCGATTCGCTGTGCGGTTTCCATCAGGACTGCGTGTACGCTTTCGGCGAGGTAACGACGGCAGGCGGAGCAATAGTGTGCAGTCCCAACAGACTGAAAATTCTGACGGAGTAGCGTGTACCTGTTTTGTTGCAACGGTAGCAAAAATCTTGTAAAAAACGACTAACAATTTTGTAAATGAACGGTAAAAAAACGGTAGAATTATGACGGCTTTCAACAAAACAACTAAATTTTCCGCAAAGCGTGTAGCAATGCTTTCGGTGCTTTGCGCCATGGGACTCATCATGTTTATGGTGGAAAGTTTGTTTCCTCCGCTGTTTTTGCCGGGGGCGAAAATGGGCTTGTCCAACATATTTTCGCTTCTGACGGTAATTTTGCTGGGACCTGTGGACGCCTTGGTGCTGGTTTTGGTTCGCACAACGTTGGGCAGTATGTTCACGGGAAACATGTCCACTCTCATGTACAGCATGACGGCAGGTGTAACAAGCGTGATTGTTTCCTGGCTGTTGGTGGAATTTGTCTATCCCAAGGTTAGCATTATTGCCATTTCCGTAGTGTCCGCCGTGGTGCACAACCTCACGCAAAACGTAGTCTTTTGCCTGGTGAGCAACACTCCGGAAATGTTTTCCTACATGCCTTGGTTGGCATTGCTCGGCGTTGTGGCAGGCATAATCGTCGGCTTTGCCGTGTGGTTTATTTTGCGAACGGTACCGATACGAACATTTGCTTCGGTGTTGGGCGTTTCGGAAGAGCAGTTCGCCGTTGCAGTGCAACCCCATGCAAACGGCAAAACGGGTTGCTCCGTGCAGGAGGCAAACGAACCTCTTGCCGAAAAAAACGATGCAACACAGGAGGTTGTCGGTGAGGCACCCTCCGACGGTCAAAAGGGTGATGCCGAAACTACCGACGCAGAAAAGGGCGACAACGAATAAACAAAAAGTGTATTTCCGTGCAACACGGATGCGAGAAAATGTGCGTCAGAAGTCGGCGGCACAGATATCAAGGCAAACTTGCGTTGTGCAACAAAATGTACAGGCGGTTTGTAAGCGTGTTTTAGTCTGGTTTGCAATTGCAACAGCCAGTCTGTCAAACAACCGCCGACAACGCACCTGTTTTGCTGTCACGCACGTTTTTTTTGCAATTTATGCGTTGACACAACAAGTTTTTTGTCGGCACACAAACTCACTATTATGAGCCTTGCAAAGGAAAGAAATATTTTCTGCATTGCCTCGGGCAAGGTTTCAACGTAAATTTTGCAGTTTGCAGGCTTGTCTGCGTTTTCAGGCACGTCAGGGAGTTTCACAACGTTGGAAGGTAATTTACACAATGAAAAACATTCTTATTTTCAACGATATATCAGGCTTGGGCAACTGCTCTATGAGTGCCAATTTGCCTGTTTTTTCCAAACTTGGCTACTACTGTATGCCCGTAGTTACGGCGGTGTATTCCTGTCAGACGGGTTTCGGAAATTTTCATTGCAACAAAAACTGCAACTTGTCCGTTTTTGCGCATGATGTTTTGGCAAACAGAGTTCCCGACGTTGCCTACGTCGGTTTTTGCGCCGACGCAGACATTTTGCAACAAGTTTTGGAAATTGCACGCACTTTGCCCTGTCCGCTGTTTGTTGATCCGATAATGGGCGACAACGGCAAATTGTACCCTGTGTTTGACGACGACTACGTCAAACTTATGAAAAAAGCGGTGAAAAATGCATTTTGCATTTCCCCCAACCTCACGGAAGCATGCCTTCTTGCCGATGTGGATTTTGAGCAGTTGCAGGAATTTTCCCGTCAGCCCACGTTTTTGGCGCATTGCGGCAAGGTATTTGAAAACTTCACGGAAATTTGCGGCTGTCAAAACGCCGTGATAACGGGGGTGCAGTGCGGCGAATATATTGGAAACATAGTTTTGCAAGGCAATGCACCTGTTAAGTACGTTACAAATGACAGAGTGCAGGTCAACTATTCCGGTACAGGCGACCTGTTCAGTTCCGTCTTGTGCGGATTGCTCATGAAAAAGGTCAGTTTGCTCACTTCCACACAGTGTGCCGCCGATTTTGTTTTCCGTGCCGCTTCCGCTACCGCATGCACCGACAGAAAATTCGGCGTAGACTTTGCCCAAGTACTGAATTTGCTGTAACGTGTCGGCAAAACTTGTACCTGTGGGAAACAAAGTTGTGCGTTTTGCCTTTTCAGAATGTTGTACTGTTTTCTGCAAATTGTTTAAGTTGCGTGGCAACGTAAGTGTATTTTTACGACATCAGTCCTCGTTGCGTTTTACCGTACGACGTTGACGCATCATGCGTAGCCTTAACAACGTAAATCTTTTTCAGTTACTTACCGTCAGGAATTTTCCCGACGTTTTTTTTCAAAACAATCCGATTTTTTCGCAGGGCGTTTGAATGTTTTTTTGCGGAAAGTTTGTAATTTCTCAATACGGTGCAGAAAAAAAGTGCCGTTTTTTATTGTTATTTGTATTCGGGTGCATATTTTTGCCCACAATACGCAACGTGCCACGGCAGGTGTTCGGTAACGCAGGCGCAGTGTTGGTGTCAGTGTGTTGTACGTCAAAAGCAAAAACTGCAAAAATAAAACTCTGCAAATTGCCGTTGCAGAGTTTTGTTAACAATTCAGTGTGCACGCAGTAAACCTGTTTTCAGACGGTGTGCTTTTTCCGTATGCTGTCCAAATGTGCAAGGAATTCCACCGACCAATCGTACTGTTTACAAAATTCGCCGAAGTAGTTGCCTTCCCCTGTCAAAAGGTAGTCCCAGTAGTCGCAGGAAACAAGCGATTTGTCTATGTCGAGTTTTGCACGTTGCCATTCCACGCAGGGGATTTCCACCGATTCCAGCGTTTTGCGAAGTCGCCACACGGCGTCACGGTAGAGAATTTTTCCTTTGTCTGTCGTGCTGTCGGGCCACAAATGCGCTATTGCATCGCCCATGGTGAGCGTTTTTCCGTTGTAGGCAAGTAACAGCGCAAAAGGTTCCTTGGATTTGGAGGAGGAAAATTTGATTTTGTTGCTGTCCACGAAACAGTCGAAACTGTCAAACATTTCCACTTTCAACACACGTTTTTTGTTTTGTATTTTGGAAAGCAGTATTCCCAGTTTTGCCATGTTGTAGGGCTTGTACAAAAATCCCACCGTGTGTTTGCGTACAACGGGCGGAAGGTCCTCTTCCGTAACGGAAAGCCCCGTTGTAAACACAATTTTCAGCGACGGGGCAATATCCGACAACTTTTCCGCAAGTTCCACCCCGTTTATCCTGGGCATGTTGATGTCCAAAAAAGCCGCATCCACACGGTTTTCCGCCACGTATTTGCACACGCTTGCCGCATCGTCCTTGTAAAATTTGTAATCCACGTCGTATTCTTCTATTATCTCGTTCAAAAAAGCATGCAACGCACTCATTTCGTCGTCTACGACAATTACTTTCAATCTGTTTTCCCCCCTTTGGTTTTATTCAACCGTATGGTTACCTGCGTTCCTTTGCCTACTACGCTGGTAATTGCAGGTTCGGTGTCGAAAAGCAAACGCAATCTTTCTTTGGAATTGTTTATTCCGTGCGTGCCGTCTTTTATTTGAGATGTGTCAAAGCCGTTGCCGTTGTCCGTTATTTTCACTTCGATTAAGCCGTCAACCTCTTCGGAAGAAATCATTATGAAACCGTCTTGCTTTTCATTCACTTTGCTGTACTTCAACGCATTTTCAATAAACGGTTGCAGAGAAAAGGCGGGAAGGCAAAAATCGGTAATGTCCACGTTGTAAATGACGTTGAAGGGGTTTTTCTTGCCCGTGTTGATAAAGTCTACGTAGCGCGCCAGGTTTTGCAGTTCCGTTTCAAAGGAAACAATCTCGTTGTCCAGCAACGAAAGGCTTTCCCTCATGTAGTCGGAAAACAGTTCCAATGTGCTGTCGCCTTCCTGCAAGTTTGTGTGATACATAGATTTTATTTTCGTCAGCGCATTGAAAACAAAGTGAGGTTTCATTTGTCCCACAAGCACTTTCATTTTCAGTTGATTGTTTTGTTGACGGAATGCTTCGGCTTTACTTGCTTTTTTGTCCGTCATTACAAAAAAAGCAATGTAAACGCCTATGAAACACAGTATGCAAATCCAGATGTAGGACACGGACAATCCGTTGACGTAGGGCAAAATACCTGCAAAACAGAGAGAATTTGCCGTGTGCAAGCCTGCGCAGGCAAAGAAAATTCCTGCCGAAAAACCGAAAATGGCATTGTCGGCGTCGAGAATGGCGCAACGCACGTCGGTGATAACGTAAAACACGACAGCCACAAAGAGAAAGAAAAAGTGTCCCAGAATTCTGGCACGGCTGTCAAACAGCAATACATAAAGGGCAATGTTTATTGCGGCTGCCACAAACAGAGGGTAAAGAGGCAGGTTTTGCCCCTTTTTTTGCAAGTAATCCTGACGGAAAAATATCAAAAACGTCAGTTCCGTTCCCACAAAACCTATTTCAGAGGCAATTTCCTGCACAATTTCCACCTTTTCCCACCCTATTTCACGGTAGAAAAACACCATATCGGGGGAAAAGAATGCAAACACCGAAAGGAACATTGCAATAAACACCGTGATGGCAGTGGAGGTGGAGATTGTCAGCATGGAAACAAATTCCACCAGCATCAGCACCGCCAACAGCAAAGCGGATATCAAAGAAAAAATGCCCAAACCGAAATGTTGGGATGTGTCGGGCGTGCCGTTTGAGGGAAACGCCAGCAATATTATGCTTGCCGCAAAAAGCAACGCAACGTTTGCTGCAACAGACAGGATACGCATTATTTTTTTTGTCTTCATAACATTCATTATACAGTAATCTGTAATTTTCCGTCAATTAAAGTAGAAAAATCTGAAATATTTTTTCACTAAAAGTCGGTTTTTTAGCACTTTTTTAGCAGTATTTTTTCTACAATACCGATGTTAGCGGTTTTGCGGATGGTCGCTGTTTTTCCAATACATTGTGCCGTCCGAGTACCGCAAACATTAAACCGTTTTGTAAACAATGTCAAAGCGGTTTGTCAAGTAAAATTTTGTGAAGGAGATTGTTTTATGAAAAAAGCGTGTAAGTTGGCTGTTGCCAAAAACGCAGTTGCGTTGTTTTTTGCCTTGTGGGTGTTTGCCATGCCTTTGATACCGACGGGTACATTTGCAATTTTTCAGATAGGAAATTTGGTGGGCATTGCGGAAATTTTTGCTAATCCCGAAATCGGAACAATTCTCACGGGCATTTTGATTGTGCCGCAAATAGTTTTGCTCTTGGTGGTACTTATCATTTCAATAAAAAACCTGGTGCTTACAGCGAAATCTGCCAAAAATCCCGAAAACGCAAACGCCGTCAAGTTGAGAAAATCTTGTAAAACAGGCACGGTGGTGGCATTGTTCATCCTTTACGTTTTGTGCTATTGGGCTGTTGCTTTGGGATATCTGCCATTGCATTTTTTCAACGTAATCGCCTACATCGTTTTGCTGGGTGCTTTTATTGCCACAATAGTTTTGGGCAAAAAAGCCAACAAAGCCATTTCAAAAGCGTTGGCGGAACAAAAACCTCTCCAAAACACTCAACCGTCAACGGAAGAATCCGCACAGTAACCTTGTGCAAAAAAAACGTCCATTGAAAAATGGACGTTTTTTTGTGCTTTTGTGTAAATCTGAACAAATGTCGTGTTAGTAACACTTTTTTTTCTGCGCAGGCAAATTCACTTCAAGTATGTTTTGCACAAACTTTTTGCAACGTTTACGCATTTTTCGTACGTTGCAATTTTATTGTCGAAATTGCTTGTGCTTTTGTGTAATTTTGCAACAAATGCCGTGTTAGTAACACCTTTTTTCAGCGCAGGCAAATTCACTTCAAGTATGTTTTACGCAAACTTTTTGCAACGTTTACACATTTTTCGTACGTTGCAATTTTATTGTCAAAATTGCTTGTGCGTTTGTGCAAGTTTTGCAAAAGTCCTTTGCGTCGGAAAAACAAAGCGACGCAAAGGCTTTTTGTTTTGTGGGGCAAATTGTTTCAACTTTTTTGCAACTGTATTGAAATTTTGTTACCGTTTGCCCGATGCGGGGCACATTGTGTGTCAGTCGTCGGCGCCTGCAATCATTTCCATCTTGTCTTTGGGCGAGGTGGGCTTGCTGTCACCGTGTTTGACAAATATCATTGTCACGAAGGACAGCACCACAAACACCGTGGCGTAGGGGAAAAGCACCGACATTGTGCCGAGGGCGTCCATAAGCGCACCGGAAAGAATGGGCGTTACTACCTGTGCCGCCATGCTTGCCGTGTAGTAGTAACCTGTGTATTTGCCGATGTTTCCGCCTTTGGAAAGTTCCACAACCATGGGAAAACTGTTGACGTTGATTGTTGCCCAGGCGATTCCTGCCAAAGCAAACAAAACGGAAATGAGCCACGACGGGGATGCGCTTGTAATGAAGATGGCGCCGAAAAACGCCAACGCCAACAACGCAACGCCAATGAGAATGGACTTTTTGCGACCAATTTTGCTTGCCAGCAATCCCACGGGAATGTAGGCAACAACGGCGGCTGCCTGCGCTATCAGCAAAGTGGTGTTGTAGTCTTTGTTGAGAACGTTTACTGCGTACACGCTGTACTTGCTTGTAATGGCGTTGTATCCGATAAACCACAGCGCAACGGACGCAAGAATGAAAATGAGGGAGCGCAACTTGTCTTTGGGTAGTTTTTCCGTTTCATCCTGCTGTTGCGGCGCTGTCTCTGCTTGGGGTTCCGTCTGAGATTCCTCTTGGTCCAGCACAGCCTGCTGTTCCAGCATTTCTTTGTTCCAGCGTTTTTCTTTAACCGTCAAAATAAACACCGCAAGCGCCACAACCATTATTGCGCACACGGTAACGACAAACCAAGTGTAACTCATCAGTTGGTTGGAAACTTTGCCCGTGCCGAACACCATTCCCAACAGCAACACCAAAATGCCTCCTGCCGTACCCATGAGGTTGATTATTGCGTTTGCCTTGCTTCTCAGCGGTTTTACCGTAACGTCGGGCATGAGTGCCACCGCAGGCGAACGGAACACCGCCATTGCAACAAGCGTCAGCAGCAACACCACAATAAACACCGCAAGCACTCCTGCGTTGGATTGTGTAACGCTGTGCGCAAATTGATTTTCCGCCTCCGACACCAACGACGAGTAGGCGTTTATGGTGCGAGCGCCCGATTCAAGCGGTGTGCCGTCGGCGTAGTAGTAGGTGGTTTTTGCAAACAGTCCCGAGCCTTCCGTCTTGGGGAAACACAGTTTGTATGTGTTTGAGTCGTGATTGTACACGTAGTAACTGTCGTATGTCAGTTGGTCGTACCAACTTTCAAGTTGTTGCTGTTGCTGAGAAGAAAGGTTGTCGTAACTTTCGTCAAAGTACACCTTTGCGGCGTAGTCGTGCACGGTGTAAAACTCTGCAACTCCGTTGTTTGTTACCGAATGGTACTCTCTGTTTTCCACACGGTAGTTTTGTTCCCAGTAGGTTTGTTTCGTGCCCTGAGAAATTTTGTCCAGTTGGGCGTTGTCGGCGAAGGTCAACCCCACAAAACACACCACGGCGCACAATGTGCCGATGAATATGAAGGGCGTGCGTTTGCCGTAGCGTGTGTCTTTTTTGTCGGAAAGCGCCCCGAACAACGGCAACATGAAAAGTGCCAGAATGTTGTCCAGCGACATTATGAATCCCGACCAAGTCTGGTCCAAGCCGAACTTGTTTGTCAGCATAAGCGGTATTATCGTTTCGTAAGCCTGCCAGAATGCACAAATCAGAAAAAATGCAAAGCCGACAAGCAACGTGCGTTTGTAGTTTAGTTTCATTTTTGCCGCTCCTTGTTTTTAGTATGTAATTATTATATCTAATGTACAGTAAAAAGTAAATACGCAATTTTTGTAAATAAAAATTTTGTTTGCCTTTGACGGGGCAAAAGCGTGTTGTTTGAAAATTTGTTGCTGTACGGTTTTTGTCGAAAAACCGTTTTTCGTCGGTTGTAGCAAACGAAAGGAAGCAGGACATGCCCTTTGCGACAAAAAAATTTCAATCGGGTAGCGTTGTGGCGTTGGGACGTTTGCCACACGCAGCGTTTGCAAAATTCATTTTTACAAAGTTTGTTTTGTACAAGTTTTTTAACACCGTATTGTGTTTTTTTGTTCTTTTGTTTTGATAACGTTTTTTTTGTACCGCTTTGCTGTGTTTTTCGCCGTCTTTACGGACAAGTTTTTTTTCGCCCTGCGTATATTACTACAAAGAGGTGGCGTTGTGAAAATCAAAAAAGTCGTGAAAAAAGCAAAGCGCAGTGGCACATCGAAAATTCCGTTGTTGCGCAGGGCGTTGCCCGTCATTCTGGTGGTGGTGTTTTCCGCAGTAACATTGCTTGCCGTGCTGCCGTTACTGCCCAAAAAGCCTTTGCAATCCACCCCCAAACATTATCAAGGTGTAATAGAGTTGTGGAACGTGGAAAGTTTCGAAGGAGGTATCGGAAGCAGAGCAACATGGCTGACGCAACGGGCGGCAAAGTTCGAAAGCACCCACGAGGGGCTTTTTGTGCATGTAACCACCTTGACGGAAAGTCAGTTGGAGCAGAAACTTGCAGAGGGAGAAAGTTTCGACCTTATCAGTTTTTCCCGTGGGGTGGGCGCAAAGGTGCAAAGTTATCTTCAACCCTACACCGCAAGCGTTGCAGGCATAAGGGAAAATTTTCTCGTTTCCGGTCAGGTGGGCGCAAAGGTGTATGCCCTGCCTTACTACTGCGGCGTGTACTGTCTGTTTGCCCGCACTTCACAACTGCATCAGAATGCCGACCTGCTTTCCACCGCTTTGGTCAACACCTTTACACGCAAGGTGGGAAAGCACACCTACAATCTTCAACCGCTTATTTGCGGATTCACCCCGCACAACAGTCCGCTCACCGCCCTTGCAATGTCCG
>OLPF01002764.1_pt1 | contig 10705 bp, 8 predicted proteins | sample 1673121 | NCBI WGS metagenome assembly OLPF01 (sample SAMEA3136756, study PRJEB25190) | human gut metagenome | reverse complement strand
ATCTCTTTTACTCTAAGCTTTGAAAAAATTGCAAAGTATAAATATGCACATAACATTGAAAGCATAAGCACCATTAAAAGTGTAACAACTACATAAGCCCCTACATGCCACGATTCAGGTAGAACATACATTATGCGGTTCTTACTTTTTTCGACCATATCAGGGAACAGGAATGCACATGCAAAACATAATAAAACGATTCCCGCCAAACTGTGTAGAAAAACTGAAAGCCGACTAATCTTACGAAGTTTTCTATAACGGCTTTGCGGGATTCCTTCAGGTTTAACCTTATAAAAAAGCTGCTTTAAAATTCCAGTTTCTATTTCATCCGATCCTAACGCTATTCTGTTATCTTTTTTATCGTTGTTGTCGTTGTTATCGTTGTTATCGCTACTACTATTACTGCCCTCCAAAAAAGTCGCCATTGAAATTTTCAGTGCGTTTTTTCTGATAGCCTTGCCCTTGCCACACGTTTTCTCATTTTTCGAAAGAAAGGTCTCAATAATGCTGCTCTTACCAGAGCCATAAGGACCTGTCAGAGCGATATTTTTTATTTTTTTGTTGTTCAATGCCCAGTTCAGTGCCTTAATATATTCATCACAATTCTCAAGATTATCACTTGGTGTTAAATCCCTGTATTCAGAGAAAGTCATGCGTTTTTCACCCCCGTAATCCTCATCAAAATCCGAAAGATTAATTTCCAAACATTGCTTTATTCACTATAATTATTTCAACTATATTTCTGCCAATTTCCACCATTGTGACCTTTGAAACTATTTTTATTGAAAATCGTCCACAATATCTTGATATACTTCACAGTCTTTTATTGTGTTCCCCAATTTTGTTATATTTTTTAGTATTTTCTGCTCGTCTTCTTCACTGATTGAATTTGATGCCTCATCACATTGCTTCATCCAAAAAGAGAATTCATTTGCTACTTTAGTTGCTATTCTTTGATTAACTGCTGCAATAGTATTATCTCCATTAAGCACCTGAGTGCCATCCCATACTTCGTCAGCATCTTTCGAATAAAACGTTACAATAACAATACCCATAAGATTAGAAATTGTATAAATCGTATCGCCCATATATCCAGAATATGATGTCAACGAGCGATGGACAGTAGTATTCGGGCGTCCAACTTTAAACGCATCGTTTTCTATCGAATCTGCATTTACTCTATCAAAAAAGAAAATGTGATGCTCTATGTTACCAATATCATGTCTTTCATTTATCAAAAACTCCCTCATCAGCTTTTCCGACTCTATCATTTTTTCTAGCACATCAATTTTTAAGCTACTTTTTTTAACAGAATCGATAACATCCAAATAAAGGCTCCTCCAAGATAATGATGTAATAAAATAAAACAGTCTCTTATCATAACCAAATATGGCAAGCTTTTCTTTTTTATATGGATAAAAAACAGTATTAGCAAAATATCTTTCTGAAGCACTGAATAATTCCTCACAATCATGACAAAGCAGATAATGCTTTTCAATATCTTGTAATGTTCGGTTCGGGTTTTGCTGACTACGTATTTTGCCTATGGATGTTTTTTTTAAATACTTTCCAACAAACTTAGGAATAATATGGCTTAATTGAAGTTCCTTATCCTCACCACATAATGCACATTTACTCAATATTCTCACCTCTCTTATTGATTAACTAGACATGCATTTTATTTTCATTGGCAGTCTAACCTTTACAGTACAAGTATTCAACTCTTATTTATGCCTCAGTTTTGAAAACACTTTTACAGATTTCCATCAAAAGCCAAAAAAGCAAATCCTATATATTTCCATTTCTTTGACCTTTCATACGCTAAAATTATACCACACGATAAATACCAATCACAGGGCTAGATCACAAAACGGATAAAATCTTCCTTTTTATGATCCAGTCCAAGCTAATATGATTTAAGGATATGTTACATCCCTACGGCACGCTCAGCCACCCTTTTTCCGGGTTCACATAGTTCCCGTTCAGCTTCACTCCGAGGTGCAGGTGTGGGCCGGTGGAGTTTCCGGTGCTCCCCACGTTCCCGATATACTGTCCTCGGACGACTTTCTGACCGGACTTCACCTTTATATCGCTCAGATGGCCATACACCGTCTGCAGACCCCCTCCATGATCTATGATGATGCACTTGCCCAATCCGTCATTCCATCCGGCTGTGGTCACTCTCCCGGATTCGCAGGAATACACCTTTGTTCCTGTCGGGAAAGCGATATCCAAACCTTTATGATTCTTTGACCCTATACCTCCAGGAGAGCTTCTCGGTCCGAAGTGAGATGAGATGTTTGCTTTCGTCATTCCCTGTATCGGCAGTCCCAGTTTTCCCGGACCTGTAGTGATCACATCATAGGAATAGTTTCCATACGGATAATATCTCAGGACATGCTGCACATACTCTGGATCCCCGTAGGAACTCCAGTCGTGCTTCTTCGCCTGATCTTTTGAGAACTCGACGGCTCCGGCATAGCTGTATCCTCCGTACTTACTGATCGCCCACGGGATATACCCTGAGCCGAAGTTGTAGCCTTGGAGTGCCAGTTTTATCCGATCCATATCCACCGGACTCTTTGCCTTTGCAGCAGACAGGTTGTCGCTGAGATAACGGACACCACAGCTGATGGAGTATTCCGGATCTTTTATAGTGTTTGGTCCCTTCGGATACTTCGTGTTATATCCGCATTCAGATGCCTGCATGGGATCGGTGCCTTTGCCTCCCGATTCCTGCATCATGACCGCCTTGACGAGCTGGACATACTGGGGGATACCGTATTCTTTGCAGTATTTTTCTATCACCGGAGTATAGGCCTCCACTTCAGGACTCACCGGCGTATAGCTGTCCGAGCTTTCATCACCGAAGAAGTAGAACGCCGCTCCGAACAGGATACAGCAGACCACCACGACGACTGCTGCTGTGCCTCCTGCAGCGATGGCTAAGACCAGAGCCTTTACGCTCTCTGCCAGAAGACGTGCAGCTCTCGCTGCCGCCTTTGCAGTCCTTACCGCAGCCGTACCGCTTTTCCGAATGATCTTCCCGCTCTTGCGGTATGCATCCATCATCGCCTTTCTGCTCCGTTCCGCTACCTTTGCCTTCTCCTTTGCACGAATCCTGACTCCCGCTTCTGCAGCCGCTCCTGATTTCATCTTGCTGTTTTCTCTCCACCGGAGCCCGTCCTGTCCAAAGGTCCCGTTTTTATATGTTTTCCCTCTCTGCTTTATGAACCTGCCTTTCAGAGCCCTTCTCACCGCTCTTGCCGATGCGGATCCTGTATCGGTGATGCCTTTTTCTGCTGCATATCTTCCTCTCTGCATGCCTTCCTGGAGCCACTGCGTTGCGTATTCAGAGCCGCTTTCTTCACTGCTCTGTTCCCCTGCTCTTCCCGCCCGCCTGATCTCGGAGGCGGCATCTCGGATCCTCTGCGATGCCGCGATGGAATGATCCACCTTCTTTATGCTCGTCCTGTCGACTTTACGCGTCTTGATATCTGCCATCCGATCACTCCTTTCTGTCGTTTCTGTGTCTGTTTTCCCGAAAACGAGAAATGTTTTATTGCTGTTTTTCACGAAAATAAGAAATGTTTGCATGTATCCGGGAGGCTTAACGCATCCCGCCCGCCTCAGTGATAGATCTTCTCGTTGACTTTCGTGGACATGAGCCGGTAAAGCTCCGTGTTTTTCGGGAACCTGTTCTCGAAAGGCACCAGTGCGCTTCCCACCTTGATCAGACCGCATCCGGGATTTACATCTTTGATAAAATCCATCTGCTCACTGGAGATATTGATAAGCTTCGCAAGTTCCAGCCTGTCTGTCGGTGCCTGATTCAGCATGATCAGAAACTCCGAGTTGGCGAGCATGGTCCTTGCAGTGTGGGACTGCAGCAGATCCTCCACGTTCTGCGTGATGCCGGTGTAGTATGCCCCGTACTTTCTCACACGCTTCCAGAGCGTGAACAGGAAGTTCGCCGAATACTCATGCTGAAAGAGCAGGTAGATCTCATCGATGAAGATGAAAGTCTTCCTGCCCTTCGCCCTGTTTTTCGTGATGCGGTTCAGGATGCTGTCCAGCACCACCAGCATGCCGATGGGCATCAGTTGCTTTCCCAGATCCAGGATGTCGTAGCATATGAGACGGTTGTTTGTGTCCACATTGGTGTGCTTTGCAAAGGTGTTGAGAGAACCTTCCGTGAAAAGCTCTATCGCAAGTGCTATCTCCTTCGCCTCCGGCTCATCCTGTGACAGGAGCTCCCGATGGAAATCCTGCAGTGTCGGCGGGATCCCTTCGTATCCTCTGCTCTGGTACTGCCTGTATATCCCTGCTGTACACCGGTCAATGATGGACTTCTGCTTCGCACCCAGGTTCTGCCCTCCGATCAGCTGCTCGCACAACGACAGCACAAACTCCGACTTCAGGATCACCGGGTTTGCTCCGTCCCCGTATTCCCGGTTCATATCCATCGCGTTGATGTGGTTTGGACTGGTGGCGGAGATATGGATCACTTCACCTCCCATGGCACGGACAAGAGCACTGTACTCCCGCTCCGGATCCAGAAGGATCACATCGCAGTCGCCTGCCAGCATCAGGTTCACGATCTCGTTTTTCCCTGCAAAGGACTTCCCCGATCCCGATACGCCGACGATGAAGGAGTTCCCGTTCATCAGCTGCTCCCTGTCCGCCACGATCATATTCTTTGAGATCGCATTCTGCCCGTAATAGATGCCGTGTCTGTGTGCGATCTCCTGCACCCGGAAGGGCATCAGCACCGCAAGGCTCTCTGTGGTCAATGTCCTGGTCACGTCTATCTTTCTTACACCGATGGGGAGTGCCGTGTTCAGCCCGTCCATCTGCTGCCATTTCAGCACCGCGAGCTGACACAACCTCTCCCTTGCTGCGGTCCTGATGGCTTCCGTATCCTCATCGAGCTGCTTCTTCGTATCCGCCATATGGACGATCGTCACCAGAGCGAACATCATTTTCTGATCTCTCGTGGTCAGATCCTCAAGGAACTCCTTTGTCTCATTTCTCTGAAGCTCCATGTCATACGGGAGCATCGCAGTGAAGTTGTTGTTGGCGTTCTGTCTTCTCTGCCAGTTTGCAGCATTCGTCTCTACTCCCAGCATCCTGTTTTCCACTTCTCTTACCGCCTCGTCTGTAGGGATGGGGATGATATCGATACTCAGCATCAGATCCCTGGATATCTCCGTGAGCTTCGTCAGGATATCGTCTTTGAGAAATGCCGCATAGTCCTTCAGGAACATGACTCTTCCATACTTTTCACCCAACATGAAATAGTCATCTGCCACCTCGATATAGTCCGGTGAGATATAGTCCTTGAAACAGTGTCCCTTCTTTGCAGAATCCTCCATGCTGAAACTGAAGGATGACTCCTCCCCGATACGGTAAAAGCCGAACAGGATCTTCAGCCGCTCTTCTGCATCAAGCTCCGTAAGACCTGATCCCAGTCTGCTGAAATGCATCTGCAGCTCCGCGCCTACACGGTTGAAATAACTTCTGGCATCCTCGATACTGTTTCGGAATACCGATATGGTCAGATACTTGTCCTGCACGATGGATGTCGTGGAAAGTGCCTTTGACAGGAGCATCATGTTGTATTCCTTCCGGTACTCATCCAGCCTGTCATCTCTTGCCGGGAGCAAGATGTCCCTTGTAATCTCTCTTCTGTCCATCCGCCTGTTGTTGACGGTGATCTTCGATATCGCTCCGCTGTCAAGAGAGTTCAGGATCTCGCTGTACTTCAGGAACATGGAGTCCTTGTCGCTTCCGGATGCCACCGCATAATTGATATCATCGAACCGGTAGGATCTGCTGTACTTTCCAGGTGCCACCTCGAAGATCCCGTCTGGGTAGATCGTCCTGATGGGGATGAGATCCTGCACAGAGCGCGGGATCCTGAGTCTGTCCTTTTCCTGTCTGTTGATAGATCTCAGTGTCTTTAACATTTTCTTCTGCCTCTCTTTCTTCTTTCTGCTTCTTTTTTCGCTTCACGTGCCTCTGCTTTTTTCTGCTTTTTCTCCCTTCTTCTGATTCTTCGGAGCTCTTTCTTCGAAAAGCTCCCCTGGCGCAGCCCGATGCTTTCCTCCATCGCTTTGAAATACAAAGACTCCGGCCTGCTGAGATACCCTGACGGGAACAGGAACCTGCTTTTCACATAGGCAGCGATGAACTTCTCTGCAGGCATCCCGTTATATCTCAGGAACCCCACTGCTGCAAAAGGCACGACGCCCAGGACGCAGAGCCACGTCGTGATCTCAAGTCCCAGGGCGTCACGGCAGAGGAAATAGATCCCCACTGCTGCACCGCACCCCAGGACAGAAAAAAAGAACTGACGAAGTGTCAGTCCGAAAAACATGTTTTCCGAGTATTCTCTTATCTCCTTATTGATCCTGACTTCCACTATCTGCTGCTCCTTTCATCCGTGAGTCTTTCCATAGCTGCCGGTTCCATCAGCCTGTTCTTTTCACGATCGAAAAGGAACACTCTGTCGCTCAGTACATCCCTTGGCTCCACTATCGTCCTGTTCACGTCTCTTACAAGAGCCTGCAGCTCCCTGATCCCGGGAGCATTCCTCTCAGGCGTGATGATGACCTCGTGCCTGCTGGACGGCAGGACGTAATAACTGCTCCCCAGGATCTCGCCGATCCTCGTCTGCACATCCGGATAGAACAGTGCTCCCGCTCCGTTGATACTGCTCTCGTTGGTCAGGACATACATCATCCCGCCCGCAGCCTTTCCAAAATCCTCTGTGAGCGGATCAATCCCGCCCTCTGCACAGGATCCGCCCATGAATACGTCGGTCATCTCCGTCAGGACCGGTCTGTATCGCTGCTGCGTGTTCGCATCTGCTTTATCCAGAAGACGCTCCACGTCATACCCGAAATCTTCCGCCATCCTCTTTGTCACGGCAAAGCACAGATTGCCGTTCCCGTCTTCCTCCAGCATCACATAGGCCACCTTGACGAACCCGTTTTCTGCCGGTCTGTAGACAAGATCCTTCAGTCGTTCTCTGTTTCTCTCCGCCTCTGCGACCTGGAACACCAGCTTCTCCTCGACATCCTGATATTCCAGAGAGATATCTGCTGTCTGCGGTGCTTTTTGCAAAGCTCCCCTCAGTGCTTCCGCCACTGCCTCTGCGATCTGCTGCAGCGACCTTCCGTTCTCGTATTCTCTCAGGCAATCCTCCAGATACAGGGTCGGAGCCGCCTCCTGTCCCGGTCTGCGAAGGCTGATCCCGTGAAGTTTCTGGTCATTGGTCTTCACCACTTCACCTGTTTCGACCTGCAGGTCTTCCGGTACTTTACGGATCTCTTTTTTGACCGCTTCTGTGATCTCTTCAAAGAATTTTTCCTTATCCATTTCTCTCCTCCTATATTCCCATCATTTCATGGACCAGACGGTCCGCCATTTTCACAGTCCCCACAAGGACCAGCATATTGAACACCATCTCACCGATATATGCCCATATCATGGACACAACAGTGGCATCCGCATCGATCTCAGGCGGCGAGGAAGCGAACTTCGAGAATATGATGCAGGCAAGCATGATGATCGCTCCTTCCAGGCACACTCCTGCATAGCTCTTGAGAAAGCTTTTCCCGATCTGCTCCGTCGGCTGCCCTGCAAAGGTCGCAAGCGGGATCGGTGCGATGGCCGTATACAGGTAGATCTTGAAGAACCTTCCGTATACCGTCAGGATCATGATGAACGAGAGGATGGTTATCACCAGGCTCCCGATCAGCGTCACCGCCCACAGCGGGATGCTCTCAAAGAATCCGCAGTCCTCGATGGCCTCTATCATTTTCTTCGGGAGCACCGCCTTCTCTGAGCTGAACACTCCTGCCGATCTCATGATCGTCTCGATCACTCCCTGCACGATGCTGAAGATGGCGAGCATCAGCTCCAGCCCGTAGGTCACGACACCTTTCGCGATAGCGAACCTTATGAAAATCTTCACTGCATGCTCCGGCTTCTTCAGTTCTGCAACTGTCCCGCAGGTCTTGACAACGCCCACAAGAAAAAAGAGCACCAGCAATGCGATCGCGATCGCCTGCAGTGCTCCGTGTATGTTCAGTATGACTTTCCAGATCTCCCCGCCTTTGAATTTCTCCGGTGACTGCGTCAGCAGCGTCCAGATCTCCGCCAGCTTCTCGTTCCACGTGCCCAGGGTGTTCTCCAGATTCTGTACGACCCAGTTGTCCGACAATGCTCCCGCCTCCTTCCTTCCGCTACGATATTCATCTGATTTCCTCCTTTCCGGGTAAAATAAAAGACCGGAAGTGCGATCCTTCCGGCCATGTAATACAGCTCCGTATCATATGTTTCTTCTATTTCATACAGTTCATGATGACGGTTATCATCATTTCCATTTCCTCCGGTTTTGACTCTGCGATCATGATGGTAAGTGCCACCAGAGTATGATCGTCTATTGTCTTATTCCCATCTACAAACAGTGCTCCGTTTCTATCAAGAAAATACAGGAATATAGTCGCAGCGATCCTCTTGTTTCCATCATGGAAACTGTGATTCTTTGTTATGAAGTATAATAAATGAGCTGCCTTTTCTTCCAGCGTCGGATAGAGATCCTCACCTCCGAAAGACTGATATATATTCCCGATACTGCCTTTGAATGAATCATCTTTCTCCTTGCCGAAAATGTCAGATTCATTCCCGAACCTCATGCTGGATATGATTTCTTTACATTCTTCATATGTCAATATATAAGCAGCCTCATTACCTTTCGGTCTTTCCATATTCTGATGATCATATGCATCCAGAAGATCAAGGGCTGTGCTGTACTTTTCTATCACCGAAAGCACCTGTCCGCTGTCCAGAGCATCCTGTGTGCGTTTCATGACCTGTATCACCTCACCCAACTGTGTGATACGATTATTATTTACTGCATATCCTCGCAGTATGTACTGCTTCAATACATTGTTTGCCCATCTTCGAAATTCCACACCTCGTCTGGATTTCACCCGATACCCGACTGAAATGATCATATCCAGGTTATAGTATTCCACCATATGAGTTTGCGTTTTTCCATCAACAGCTCCATGTTTAGTGGTTGTCGCAAATTTTGCGACAACCACTTCATCATCCAGTTCTTCTTTCAATGCATTATTTATATGTTTGCCTATCGTTTTGACATCTCTGCCGAACAGGTCGGCCATCTGGTTTCTGTTCAACCACACAGTTTCCTGTTCAAGCGGAACCGACAATTTTATTTCCTTGTCTTTCGTTTCAAATAAAACCAGTTCATTTATCTTTTCCATGCACATTTTCTCCTATACGAGATTCGTCTATATTGACATTATACGTTCCCGTTGGAGTTCGGGCAATAAAAAAAGCAATCCTCAATTCGAACTGTCGCAAATTTTGCGACAACCACTGTTTACCGGATCCGCCATTTTACTGATCCTCGCCATGTACCGGCAGCTCTCACTGCCGTATCCTGTTGCTTCAGGACTCTACCCTGTGATCAGCGCCAGGATCTCTTTCGTGAACGTGATGATGATGCCTCCTGCCAGGGTCAGGAACCCGTTGGCTCTCTGCGACGGGTCATGGCTCTTGAGCGACAGTCCCACCTGCACGATACCGAACCCCAGCAGGATCAGTCCGATCGCACGGATCAGGCTGAAAATAAAGGTGGAAAGATTGTTCACCACCGCCAGCGGATCGTTCGCTGCAAAACAGGTCTCTGTGGATACCGTCATGACCAGTACCGCTGCCACATATCCTGCGAAGATGATCCAGCCCCGCCTATCCAGAGGCCTATGCCTGCTGCTGTCTGTTTTCTTTCTGTCCATATTCCTTTTCCTCCTTCTCTATCTCCTTCAGGATATCCGCCTCCGACAGGAGCTCATATCCTGTCTCTTCCGGTGCGGATCCGTCGGTGTCCTTTTCTTTTCTGTCGTCCCTGCCGACCTCTTTGTATTCTTCGATAAAGATATCCGCAGCGTCCCATTCCACCTTCCCGTGAAGATACGGTTCTGCTCCTCCGTCTTCCGTGAAGCAGACATTCGGATGCTTCAGGATGTCGTACTTCATATCCTTTACAGCCCGTTCTCCTCTGATGAACAGGATCGCGCAGCGGTTATCGAGCATCCTGACTTCAGCCGCATCCAGCAGCTCTCTCCCGCTGAGCTGATACCCTGTGGAATAGCTCCCGTTCCTTCCGTATGACCGGTTGTAGTTGTTGGTATCGATCGTCTCCTTTCCCAAAAGCTCCGAGACATATTTATGTGTGCTCTGCTCATTTCCTCCCAGATACAGGAACACATCACAGTTGCCTGCGATGCTTTCCCACTGCTTCTCAAAGAGTGCCTTAAGCTGCGCCATGTTCTGCAGGATGATGGACACAGAAACTTCTCTGGATCTCATCACTGCAAGGATCTTGTCGAAATCGTCTGGGAGCGACACGTTTGCGAACTCGTCCATGCAGAAATGCACATGGACCGGTAGCCTTCCTCCATACCTGTGATCCGCCACATAGAACAGCTGTTGGAAAAGCTGCGTGTACAAGATTGACACCAGAAAGTTGAAGCTGGTGTCATTGTCCGGTATCAGTGCGAAGAGTGCAGTCTTCCGCTCCCCCATTCTTTCGAGCTCCAGCTCGTCCGTCATGGTGAGCGACCTCAGCTCTTCCAGATTGAACTTTTCGAGTCTAGATGCCAGCGTG
>OLPF01002761.1_pt1 | contig 10712 bp, 5 predicted proteins | sample 1673121 | NCBI WGS metagenome assembly OLPF01 (sample SAMEA3136756, study PRJEB25190) | human gut metagenome | reverse complement strand
AAATTTGTATAAAACCGCGAATAATCATCCTCATAGCATCCACACCATGTTATAGTGGCGTTTGTTTTTCGTGAGGCACCAAGTGAAATTGAGACGAAATCAATGCTATCGATAGTAATCAATGTTATAGAAGGAACTGGCACACTAAGGAAAGCGTTGCTAGCAGACAGAAAAACGGCAAATAAAATTTTCTGTCATACAAAAAGAAAGTCTATGTTAAGTGTATGCAAAAGTAGCGAAGCCTATATGATAGATGCATAATGCATCCCAATTAGGCTAAGTCAAAGAGAGGCTTGTTGTAAAATGCAGCAAGCCCCGTGATGCTGCCCTCCTTATCCAGAGGGTAATGCAGAGCAAGCTCTGCGGTTGTGAAGTCTGTCTGCGACATTCTCCGCCTGGTTTGACGTTACAAAACGGAAAAAAGCCCTATACCGATCTTCCTCAACGGACATAGATCAGTATAGGGCCGCTCTTTACCGGCCAGTCTTTTCTGTGCGCTGGTCGTGTTCACGAGGTTTTTTCTCACTGGCAAAATGCTGCTCCAACGCAAAATGCTCATCGGCAAGCAGCGTATCCAAGTTCTTTTTGATATGGCGCAAACTCTGCAATTCCTCGTTTCGCTGACCCACCAGCTTGCCAGCTTCCCGTTTTTGAACGAGCAGGCGGTCATATTCCTGCGATAACTCCGAGAGTGTCGGCAGCTTCCCCTCCGCCGCGCTATATACGGCCTGCGCCTGTTTGTGCGCTTCAATGGCTTCTTTGTTCTCCCGATAAAATGCAGGTGACCAGCCGGATTCCTTGTATTTCGTGTAAACATCCCGGGTTTGCCTGTAAATCCAAATCGCTTTTCTTTGAGCGCTGATCTCCTGCATCCGTCTTTGTGCCTCCCGGATCTGATCTTTCAGGCCATTCCGGCTGTCCAGCGCAAGCTGTATCTTTTGCGTAAGGTCAGCGTAGGAACCAATGTGATTCTCTTTCAGATAGATCATGGAGCTGGCCAGCGTGTCGATATTGTGTTTTTCGGCCCAGCGCTCGTATCCTTTTCCTTTTCCAGCACGCAGCTTGGCTTCAATGTCGATCAGAAGCTCAATCTGCTTTCGCGTGTATTGGGTTCTGGAACGTTTTGGAATGTGAACCCGCTGGCCGGAAAGCGATGCTTCAAGCGTTGCTTCTGTGTACTCAGGTCCCAATGTATCCAGTCGGATGAAGCGTTTCCCTCCGGGTGGTCTTATGCTGATTTGCGCCGCCCGCTTAATCCGGCATCCGGCCTCTTCCAGGAGCTGCATCAGCGCTTCAAAGCCATCCGGCCGCATTCGCAGTGCGGCATCAATCGTCATGCGCAAGATATCGCGTTGGGAGATCCCGGCATTTTCTCCCAGCCATTGATCATATGTGACGCTCTGATTAGCGGGCTCACGGATGACAGAAAGGCTATGCTGCTCACAAAGCTGGTCACTGAGGGCAGTAACCACTTTTCCCGAACGCCATACGTCTCTGAATTTCCGCGAGCCATCCAGCGTGGTCGCGCAAAAGACGATGTGATTATGGAACTAAATTTGTCAAGGATCAATTCATAGGCGATCGAATTTAAGAAATTTTTTTGGGGGTAAATGCAGCTTAATTTAATATGACAGAAATACATAAAATCAGAACACAGCACTTTGCTTAAAATGGCGGAAGTAGATGCGTTTCGAAAGCTCTGTTTTCGTTGATCCCATGCTGCTATTCAGCGTTATCTCCTATTGTATTTTCGGCATGATAGCTGTTGATTTAAAGCCTTTTTCATGGCATAGAGCTGAGCTCCAACGCTTCGCACAGTAAATCGGCATAAAAATATCAAACGAAATATTGACATTGCTAGACATCTGGAATATAGTAACAATAGATACTGTTTCTATATTATTTATAAGAAAATCCATATACGATATTGTCCATTCTAAGATCTTGAGCAACTATCCCAGCGTCCACAACCAGCATAGGATTTCAGGAGGCATGCAAATGAGCATGAGCCTAAAGCATATCGTCTCTTTCGCTCTCGCGCTTTTGATGACAATAAATACACCTGCCGCAATCGCTGCAGACGCACGTTCTAGTGCCGCAAGCAGCTTTCGCAGGCATACGGTTACGCTGACCGCTGATACACTTGCAGGGAAATTGTTGCCCTTAGAAAGCACATCCTCCGCGTTGGAAGATCATGGGGACACTCTGCGCAATGCCGAGGGCGTTGTAGACACTCAAATTCAGGGCACATATGATGCAAATCAGACGTTGGTATCTGTATCCCTTGCGGGTACCAGCTTTTCATTTGCGCCGTTGATGATGGACACTTATTATCCGCTGCCCCTTGAATCGCCGGTTCCCTCTGAGTCTCCTGTGCCCAGCGAATCGCCCACGCCCTCCGAATCTCCGTTACCCAGCCCATCACTGGAACCGACAAATTCTCCTGATCCCAACGACTCACCTGCACCGTCCGAAACGCCTGCTGCCGAAGCAACGCCGGAGATACAGCTGACCACCGGCTATGCAAAAACCATTGCACAGACGGACGTAAGCTCATCCTCCACAAGCGACGACGTAATTGGAACATTAGACCGCGACGTTGTCGTGTACATTCCTTCCGAACCGGAAAACCGCCGCGCTAACGTTGTTTTCGATACAACGTCCGGCCTGGTCGAGGGATTTGTTTTGATCAGCCATCTTGAGAACCTGAGTGAGCAGGAAAAACTGCAAGCTGTCCGGGACGCCGAAACCCAGGACGAGGTTCGTTCCTTTGAGGAAAATATTCTTCCTCGGACAAATGGATATACGCCTGTTGAGCAGCCCGCAGATACGCCTACGCCCACCCCGAGCCTTGAGCCTACCGCATCCTTGCAGCCTAATGCAACGCCCACGCCGGAGGAAACGACGCAGCCGACATCCAAACCGACAACTGAACCAACAGCCGAGCCGACTGCCGAGCCGACCGCCGAGCCGACTGCCGAGCCGACAACCGAGCCAACGACTGAACCGACAGCCGAACCCACTGCGCCTCCTGCGCAGGAGCCCGCACCCGATCCGGAACCAGCTCAAGAACCTGTGCCTGTGACGGACCCCATTCAAGAATCAGAACCCGTTCCGGAACCGGAAAGCGCACCCCCTTCTGAAGAAGAAACGGCATGCGCTGCTCTGCTGCGCATGCTCTTCCCGGCTGCCTACGCAGAAGAAGCCCGTCCGTCCAGCATCACTGGACAACGCATCGGCGGAATGGCGCGTTCCGCAGGAAGCGGCGTCAGTGCCGTGGTGTATCCCGGCCTGTTTGACGCGGTAACAGATGTGCGGCTATCCGCCCTGACCACCGGTGTCAAGGAGGACATCATTGTCCACCAGTACACAGGCAACCATATGTATGCCTATCACCTGTCCACACAGGGGCTAACTGCTCACCAGTCCGGCCAGGAAATTCTTCTCTACAACGAGGATGGTCAGGCGCTGGCCAAGCTCGATGCGCCGCATATGACCGACGCGGCGGGAAATGCCACCACAGATATCGCCGTATCGCTGGAAGGCGGTGGTGGAAGTTATACTGTAACCTATGCACCCAACGACGCATGGATGCAGACGGCTGCCTATCCCGTGACCATTGATCCCACCGGCAGCTATTTCAATGATTTGGCAACCGGTATCGGCGATGTGTACGTGTCCGGCGCCAATCCCGACAGACATTACGATCATACCGTGGATCGCGGCAGCCCGCAGCGCAACCACGATCTGGAGGGCACCAACCTTTATGCGGGCAACAACGGAAGCGATAACATTGCTCTGGTCATCCCGGCACTGACAGGTTTTGCTGGCAGCGATGGAAATGTATCTGAATTTCCCACCGGAACCGATCTGCTGATTGAAAGCGCCACATGGAACGTCTATGTTCATGAGGTGGGAGGCAATGGACAGTTTAAGATTTCCCTGGTCACGAGCGACTGGAATACAGCTACCGTGACTTATAACAGCCGTCCATCGCTTTCCAGTGAAATCAGCATCAACGTTTCACTCCACACCGGGTGGAACAGCGTGGATGTAACCCGGCTGTTCTCCGCCTGGTTCAATGCTGCGGATCAAAAGCAGAACTACGGCATTGCTGTCACCTCCGGTAGCGCATGGGCACGTATCTGCGCTTCGGACGTGCTGCCACGCAGCGACCGCATGAATTTCACGGCTACCTACGTCACTGGCATTGGTACGCCCGTTTTGACAGCCACGCCCTACGGTTATGGCATGAACAGCGAAAGCGGCTGGGTGGATCTGAGCTGGAACCGGGTTAGCGGCGCCAGTGGCTACACCATTGGCATTTACAACGGAAAGAGCTACGAATATCAGTTCGTCGGCGACGTAACCAGCTTTACCACCAAGGGCAAAGGGCTTTGGCCCACCGACGAGGAAATCGCCGCGGGCAAGTACGCGCTGCATTGGGATGGTACCGGTCAGGAGCTGCCCAATATTCCCCGCCTGGATCAGAGTGATTTGAACTACTATTTCCGCATAATGCCCACCAACCAGTATGGGCAAACGGCCAGCAGCGCTACCGTTGCCACAGCCTCGGCTCTCCTCCCTGATACCACGCCGCCCAATCAGCCCGCCACGGTCAGCGTCAGCCCTTCGGACTGGTCGAGTACCGGCACGCATACGATCACCTGGGCAGGTATCACAGATCAGCCGGGGAATGCCTCCACGCTGGGCACAGGCCGTGTGCAATACGCCGTCAATCCAAATGGAACAGACGCGGAAACCTGGACGTGGCAAGACACCGCTTCCAATACAGCCAACGGCTCCTTCACGCTGGACACCTCCGCTTTTTCGGATGGCTCCCATGCCGTTTATGTGCGCGGCGTGGACAGTGCGGGCAACTATGGCACACCCAAGGGTGTACAGTTGTATGTGGATAAAACGCCGCCCGCCGCGCCTGATGTGTCCATTTTGCCAGATACCTGGACAAAGGACGGCAGTGCCAGCCTCACATGGACAGGCATTTCGGATATAAACGATTTGCTACGGGTGGAATATGCCATAGACGGCGGAGCGTATCTCACGACGAATCTCGCAGACAAGACCTATGCGGGATTCCCGCTGGACATTTCTGCCCTGACGGATGGCGTGCATACCTACGCTGTGCGCGGTGTAGACGTTGCGGGCAATGAGGGCGCAACCGGCACGGCCACCGTCAGGATCGACCGCAGCGAGCCTACGCTTCGCTCTTCCTCGATTTCGCCTGCGAGCTGGTCGGACACAGGAAGCATAACCCTCAGTTGGGAGGGTGCGGTAGATGCTTATAGTGGCCTCGAGCAGATGGATTATACCATTGACGATGGCGAATCTGTGCCCCTTGAGGTTGCAAAAACCGGCAGCAAGGAGATCGGCATCACCGCGCTGACGGACGGAGAGCACACAATTGCCCTGCGCCTGACAGACATGCTGGGCAATAACGCATCCTGGGAACACAGCTTCGTATGTGGATGTCACGCCGCCCGAGGTGGAACTGCTCACCCCGCCGGATGGCACAGTGGTTACGGGCGTGCTGGATATCTGGGGCAGCGTCAAGGATACCTCTCTGCTCGACTGGACGCTGACCGCCACCGGCTCTTCCGGCAAGGTCATTACGATCTGGACGGATACTGCGGGAAAAAACGCCGAACAGTTGGGTGTTTTGGACACCGGCGAGTTTGCGGATGGCGAAACCATTGAAATCATGCTGGTCGCCCATGACCAGGCCGGCCATGAGAGCAACGCCCGCGGTGTATTCATCAAGGCAGATCATTCCGCACAGCCAGTGGTCGGGGAAGTAACCATCACTGCGCCCGCTCAGGGTGAGATCATCACCACCGCACACACGCAGGCAGCATACACCCGCGAATATGCCGGCAGCGAATCCGACAGCCGCGTGATTTTTGACGGGCAGTCCGCCGGCAGTGCTTCCGGCCAGAAGTTTGATCTGTACCCCATTCTTTATCCCGAGGGCTCAACCCATTCCCTCTCCGTCATTTCCAAGGACAGCAGCGATGTGCTGCACTATGCAAACGGAATGGCGTCGCTTCTGATCCTCAGCGATATCTGGAAGGATGAAAGCAAAATCGCCAGCCGCAGCGGCGTGGATCTTACGCCCATGGGTGCGGTATGCGTGGGCGACTCCGGCCAGCTGACCTCCGTGGCCTTCTCTGCCGCGCAGAGCGTCCAGGCCATTCGTCTGCATACTTTGGTGCAAGGTTCCGTAACCTATGAATACAGCATCGATGGCGGCGCGTCCTGGCATGCGATACAGGATGGACACGACGTCTGGTTTGATGTGCCCCAGCGCAGCATTCAGGTGCGCGCCAATCTCTTCGGCGCAGGGACCGTCCTTCAAGGACTGGACGTGACCGGCGTCTACGAGATGAATCCTGTTCGCTTCAAGGTGCAGCTGCTGCGCCCGGTCACCTCCTTCCATCTCACGGGTGGCAGTGCGTTCACCGAAGCGATGCCTGCCATTGAGACGGATTGTCAGGCGGAACTGACCACCCGCAGGCTGTATACGGATGGCGTGTGGAACAGCAACAGCTTCACGGCTAACCTGCTGCCCTATGAGGACGGCAGCGAACATACCGTAACGGCTCTTGGGCTGGATGCTTCCGGCAATCTGTGCGGCAGCGGAGCGCAGACTTCCATTCTGCTGCGTGTGGCGCCGGAAACAGCGGGCGTATATGAAAGCGGAAAGCTGACGCTGGCGGGCGATACCTATGCTCTCCGGCTGGAAACTCTCTGCAAGGACGCTTCCGGCAAGATCGTGACTTCCGGCCTGTATGCCTATTCCTATGACGGAACGAATTGGACAGACATGGCGCTGGACAGCTATGTGTTCCTGCCCAAGGCCGCCCGAGAGCTGTACCTTCGCGCCATGATGCCGGACGGCGTAACGCTGCGCGCCCTACACCTGGAAGGCGTGACTGCTGCCGGCAAAGCCATCTCCACCAGCCTCATTCAAGCACCGTATAACGTGCAAGCAGCGGACTACGGCGATTATTATGAGAATGAGAAGCTCCGCCGCTACGTGATCACATGGTCCCATGCCAATGCAGACGATCCGTCCCTGAGCAACGAGCTCTATTTCGATATCTACCGCGACGGAAAGCGGATTGCCTCCACGCAGAGCACCCGCTATGAAGATTACGATTACGTCAGCGGTGCGGTGTACCATGTAGCTGCCCGACGTGTATACGCGGCTCCGCAAGATGGGCTTGCCTCCGAGCTGACCCGTTCAAGCAGCCGTATCAAGGCGAAGGCCGTGTACATCCCCAAGGAGGAGCGGATTGAGGGCGTACAGCATAACGTGGAAGACTTCACCCAGTCCGAATATCTGAATGATCTGTACGGTGGCAATTATACCTTCTCCACAGATCCAAACCCGCCCAGCCACGAGTTCGCGCTAGATCAGAGTCTGCTGGGGCCTCATCGCTTCTGTTCTCTGGGCTTTGAGCCAGTGAACTTCAACACAGGGAATTTCTTCCTGCAAGCTGCTGATTTCAGCCTGTCTGACCTGGGAACAAGCGCGCTGGAGATCGTGCGCACATACAACACGCAGAGCGACGAAATGGACGGTCCCTTCGGCGCAAAGTGGGCTACAGAATATGGTCAGCATTTGCGCCTGTTTGCAGATGGCAGCGTGGGCTACCGCCGCGCGGATGGCAGCGAGATCATCTTCTATGCCCAGCCGGACGGAACATTTGGCAACAACTCCACGGAATACGAAGCGCTGTCTTATGATGACGCGAAAACGGAATACCGCATCACATTGACGGACGGAACGGCGTATGCTTTTGCCTCCGGCGGTCTGCTCAAGCGCATTGAAAAGGATAGCGGTCAACACATCATCCAAATCGTGCGTGATGAGGATGGCTTCATCACGAAGATTATCGCGCCCAGCAAGGAAGAACTGCTGGTGCAGATGGATGAGAACGGTCACATCGTGAAGCTGACCACGCCGGGCGGCGCGGAGCTGACCTACCAGTATAAAGGTTCCAACCTCGTCGCGTTCACCGACGCGAATGGCGAAACGACCAAATACCAATATGACAGCCAGGGTCGTATGACCGCGTGGTATGACGCCAATGGAAAGTGTCAGGTGAAGAACCAGTACGATCAGCAGTCCCGCGTAACTGCGCAGACTGACGCAAACGACGGACGGTATAAGATTCAGTATGAGGATGGATATACCGTTACCACCGACGCGGAGGGCAATGTCGTCACCTATTACTACGACGAATGGAAGCGCACCACGCGCATTGTGGATGCCCTGGGTGGGGAAACCTTGTACACCTATGGAAAGCAAGGCGAAATCGTCTCCATGACCGACCCGCTGGGCAATGTCACGACGTACGCATACAACGAATACGGCGACAAGATCGCCGAAGTAGATCCCCGCGGCGCGGCGGTGGTCATGGAGTGGGATGACAGCCATCATCTGCTCAGCATGACAGATCAGAATGGCCATATCACCACATATACCTATGACACAAACGGCAATCTGCTGACGGAAACCGCGCCGGATGGCGGCGTGACGGTCTACACCTATGACAGCAGGGGACGCATGGTGGAAAAGACCGATGCGCTGGGCGGCGTGACTGCCTATGAATACGTGAACGGGTTGCTGGCTAAGGTTACCGATTCAGAAGGAAACGAGACTGCCTATACCTATGACGCCCACGGCTATCTGTCTTCCATGACGGATGCCCTGGGAAACGTGACGCAATATGAAGTATGATGCCACCGGAAACTTGCTGCGGCCGACATTTGCAGATGGCACGTCTGTTTCCTATACCTACGACGCGCTGGGCCGCCAGACTTCCATGACCAATCCCAAGGGCAGCGTGACGAAGTATACCTATGACGCACTGAGCAACCTGATCAAGACCACGCTTCCGGACGGAACGGTGCAGACCGCCGCTTACACGAAAAACGGCCAGCAGAAGAGCATTGCCGACGCGCTGGGCAACAAGACCAGCTATACCTACGACGGAAACGGCAACCGCTTGACTGTTATCGACCCCGCCGGAAACGAGACCCTCAGCGAATACGACAGGGCAGGAAACCTCCTGCGGGAGATCAACGCCCTGGGCGGCGTGACCGAATACACCTATGACGAGGTGGGCTTGCCCCTGACCGTAACGGACGCTACGGGCGCAACGCAAACCATGACCTATGATCTGGCAGGCAACCTGCTCACCCGCACGCTGGCAAACGGTGCTACCCTCTCTGTGGCATATGACAGCATGAACCGCCCCATCCGGCAGGTGAACGCCCTGGGCGGCGTGACCGAAATCGAGTATGATTTGCTGGGCAGAATCACCCGCGTGACCGATCCGCTGGCGCGGATACAGCGTACACGTATGATAAGAACGGCAATCTGCTCACCGTCACCGACGCGCTAGGCAACGTCACCTCTTATGCCTACGATGCGCTCGGCCGGTTGATCTTCGAAACCGCACCCAATGGCGGCGTAACCCGTTATGCCTACGACAATACAGGCAATCTTCTTTCCATTATGGATGCGCTGGGCGGTGTGACCCGCTATCAGTACGACGAGAATGGAAACCTTGTCGCGATGACGGATGCGCTTGGGGAAACTGTCTCGCTGGAATACAACCCAAACGGCAGCGCCACCACAGCCATAAAGAAAAACGGCGGCGTGCTGGCGACAGGCTATGACAAGGCGGGCCGCGTCGTTTCCGAAACCGATGCGAATGGTCATACCACCAAATACAGCTACAGCAGGAATGGCCTGGTCACCAAGGTTACGGACGCACTAGGCCAGCAGGCTTCGTTTGCCTATGACGCACTGGGGAATCTTGTGAAGATCACCGCGCCCGGAAAGGCCATAACGCTCTACGAGTATGACAGCGCTGGCCGTGTCCTGAGCATGACAGACCCAGAAGGCTGCGTGACGGAATACGGCTACAACGAGAACAGCCAAATCGCTCGCATGACGGTGAACGGCAACGCCACGCTGTACGAATATGACGCAGCGGGCAATATCGCCGCCGTAACCGATGCGGAAGACCGCAGAGTGGCATTTGCCTATGACCTGAACGGAAACCTGACCGAGATTGTCTATCCGGACGGAACAAAGGACACAACCCAATACGACGCCCTTGGCCGGGTGATACTTTCCACCCCGCGCACAGGGCTGGCGACTGCATACGAATATGACGCCATGGGCAACGTGCTCAGCGTCACGCAGGGCGAGCAGGTTACAAGATATGCGTATGATCTGCTGGGGCGGCTGGTAAAGCAGATCTCCGCAGACGGAACGGAAACGACCTACGCCTATGACGCGCTGGGCAATCTCGTCGGGCAAACCGACCCGTTGGGCAATGAAACGCACTTCTCCTATACGGCGGAAAGCCTGTTGGAAAAGGTGACGTATGCCAACGGGGCAAGCCAGAGCCTCGCCTACGACCCGGCGGGCAACGTGATTGCGAAGACGGACGCGGAAGGCAACACGAAGCAGTATCAGTATGACAAGGTGAACCGGATGACAGCCGTGATTGATGAGCTGGGCAACAAGACCAGCTACAAATATGACGCGCTGGACAATATCGCTCAGGTAACGGATGCATTGAAGCACATCACCCGGTATACCTACGACAAGAATGGAAATCTGCTCACTGAAACCGACGCGCTGGGCAACAGGGTGCAGTATGCCTACACGC
>OLPF01002756.1_pt1 | contig 10758 bp, 3 predicted proteins | sample 1673121 | NCBI WGS metagenome assembly OLPF01 (sample SAMEA3136756, study PRJEB25190) | human gut metagenome | reverse complement strand
TTTTATTATCACAAAGGCTGCCGTGCAAAGCAGGCAAAGCGCGGGGAAAATCGCCTTTGACTCGCCTGTTTTCGGCGGAGCCTGCTCGGGTTCAAGCCTTTTGAGCACCGTATCGGAAAGGGAAATTTCCTTTGTGAGAGAGGCGTCGGAAAAATATTTTCCGCAGTCTTTGCAGCGCCAATATTCGATGTTTCCTTCGCTTTTCGTTGTGGGATTTGCGGCGGGGATGTGCTCGGCATTTTCGTGGTTTTTTTCGTCGATTTGACCGTAAGAGGCAGCGCAGCCTTCGCAGACCGCCTTTTCGACACAATTCGCCCTGCCGCCGAAACAGCCTTCGGTTTCAACACCTGACGTGCAGCCCTCCGACAGGCACCTGCGGGTGTGGGTTCCGTCACCCGTTGAAACCCACTTTCCGAAATCGTGAGAGGCTTTCGCTTCGGTCACAAAATATCCGCATTCGCAAATATCGTCGGTGGTGCAGTCGCCGTCGGGCTCGGCAAAATGGGGTTTTTCCTCTTCCGAGACGCTGCAGCCCCCGTTTGTGCATTTTTTGCCGTGACCGCTTTTCGTGACAACATAATCACCCTTGAAATCGTGGCTTTTTGCGGCGATTGCCTCTTTTCCGCAAAATTCGCACATCACGGGAGTGGTACAGTCTCCGTCATCATCAAGCGGCGTGTGGCCGAAATTCACCGTGACGGTCACTTCGGAGACGTTGCCGGCCTTGTCGGTGACGGTGATTTTTTGCTCGCCCTGCGACGGTTCAAGAACAAAACGGCCGTTTTCGTCAAGGGCAATTTCTTTGCCGTTCACGTCGACCGAACCGATATATTTGTCCTCAACCGTGACGGTCTGCGCCTCGCAGTAGGTTCTGCCGTTTTCGATTTCTCCGATAATCGGCACCGTGCCGTCCAGCACAATACCCTCCGAACAGATATATGAAACGTTGCCGGCATCGTCGGTCAGCCTCACATAGACAATATATTCATTGTCGGGATCTATTCCGAATTCGGCATAATTCTTAAAGGCCGCATTTGCGAGTTCCTCCTCGGTAAGCTCCTTTTGCGACAGCAGATATTCGATTTTGACCTGCCCGCCGCTGTTGTCGGAGGCGATAACGGTGACATTCTGCGTTTCCTTAAAGAACAGACCGAAGGTTATGCCCTTTAAGAATTTGTTCCACCTGTTGTCCTTGATGATTATCTCGCCCGTCGGATTTTCGACGTCGCGCCACATTGCGGTCAGCGTAATGCTCATAACCGAATCGTCGGCCGCAAGGTCGGCATAGGTCATGTCGGCGGTTATGTCAACATCGCCGTATTTCCAGCCGACAAATTCATATCCGTCCTCCCTTGCGGGGGGATTTGCGCCGTCAAGTATTTTATCGCTCCAAAGAAGATTCTTATCCTCGAGATCGGAACCGCCCTTTGTGTCAAATCTTACGGTATATGCCTTTGCCGTCCAATTCGCCTCAAGGCCGATGTCCTCAAGAACGGGAGCCGAAAAGTCATATTCCGCCCCGCCGCAGCTCCAGCAGCCGAGGGTATATCCGTCTTTTTTGCAGTCGGCGGGAACAACGGCCCTTTGCCCGCGCAGTATCTTTTGACTCTCAACGGCGCTGCCGCCCTTTGAATCAAAGGAAACCGTGCGCTTGGCGCTGTCCTCAATTTTGCCGTTTCCGCTGACCGCTCCGTAGAAAATACCGCCGATAATTTTGCCGTTGTTGACGACCTCGCCGTTAAATATTCCGTCGATAATGCTGCCGCCGCAGGTAACCTTACCGTTAACAATGCAGCTTTTAAGGTCGATGTCGCCGTCTATTACGGCGTTGTCCCCCATTTCAAAGACTATTTTATCATCGGCGCAGGAAAGCTTTCCGTGAACGGCGCTCTCCCCTGTCAAAACAACTTTCGAAGAATCTCCCGGCATACCCGTGTTCATAACCGTCAGCTCGCCTGTTATGCTCGCATTGTCGCCGAGCAAAAGCTCGCAATCATTACGCATTTCCACGGTCACGCTGCCGAAAAGCTTCACGTTGTCCTTAATTTCGACGCTTTTCGACGTATTGCTTGTTAAAATTGTGACATTGCCGTCTGCCGAACCGAGTTTCGAATTTCCCAAAAGTTTCGGAGAGCTAAAAACGATTTCTTCCGTCCTGCAAATCTCGGCATTATCGCTCGTGGAAAGCTTAATTTTCGGGTGAAATACGCCGATAAGCTCGGCAATTTGTGCGTTTTCTTCAATGCAGATCCCGGCATCATCATTCGGATGTTCTACCTCTACGGTGCCGCCCTTTGCACGGCCGCCGAAAACAATGCTTTTATCGTTGTAGGTTTCTTTCAGACAAATTTTCCCCATGTTTACTGCATTGCCCTTCATTGTAAAATCGACATACCCGTAAATAGAAATGCTTCCTTCGTTTACCGAATTTCCGCTCAAAAGGAAGGCCGTGCCGGGGTCGATGATCAGTCGGGTGTTTTCGGCAATTTTTCCGCCGTACATATCCAGCCTTCCGTTTCTAAACCCAAAGTTTCCGACGCTTCCCGACGCCATGCAGTCGGTGACGGTCAGAGCGCCGTTTGCCTTAATTTTGCTGTCGTTATTTCCCATGCCGACGATTTTTCTGCCGTTTAAGCATATGCTCACGCCGTCCTGCAGCTCCGTAACGCCCGCCGGCAGGGTCACATCGTTTGCAAGGTAATAATTCCCCGCCGTCGTTGGCAGCGAGTCCGACGAGGTCCACGCCTGCCATACCGTCTCGGTGTGGGTTGTGTGTCCGTCAAATTCGTTTCCGCCGCAGAGGCAATGATTATGCGCTCCGAAAACGCAAAGGTATTTTGCATTTGATATTGCATCGAAGTTATCGGCCTTTGTTGGCACGGCCGACGCCGCGTCAAGGGTGGAAGAGGTAATCATACTCATTCCGTCCGAAAGGTCAATGCTCGGATTTTCGACGTCGCTGTCGATGAGCTTTCCGTCATTTTCCCCTGCGAAAAGCTCGAGAATTCCGCCGTTCACGGTGATTTTGCCGTAATCTTCGGTGTAATACACCGACGGCCAAACAGCGGCTTTATCGCCATCTATTTTAATCTTTCCGCCGTTTACCGTAAAGTCAAGAGATGAAATGCCGTACTTTTCGGAGGAAACGGATATATCGCCGCTTTCGACAACAATATGCGTTGCATCAACTATACCGCCGATAAGGTCGACGCCCTTTCCGACCGCATTAAGCTTTCCGTCCCCGCGGAAGGTCAGCGTACGGCCCGGAAAAGCCGAAATGCAGTAACCGCCGCCGGTTTCTTCCACCGTGTTTTCACCGATAAGAACAATGTCAATGTCGCGGTTATAGCTTTCGAATTCCGAATCAATACCATATGGCATTATCGTACCGAAGCCGGCAGAAGCTTTTATGTGGGCGTTATCGAGCGTTAAAACGCTCTTTTCGGTCTCGCCTTCTTCCGCAAGCTCATATTTGACCGTTCCGTCGCCGAAAACATCGTCCTTGTTCGAATCGGTGACCTCGGTATATACACCGTCGTTTTCGAGCATGATGGGGTAGATATAGTCATATTTTCCGTTTTCTCCGAAATTCGGTGTTCCGACGGTTTTCGCAAACTTGGGGAGGCGTACAAGCGACATAAATTCCGTATCGAAAAAGTTTACGGGTTTGCCGAAATTGGGATTATAAAGTATACCCTCGACCCTGCCGCCGTAGGCATTGAAAAGCGGAGTATTCCCGTAGCTTCCGCTAAGCCAAATCGCGCAGCCTTCCGAGCTGTTTCCGACGGTACCGCCGTAGAGATTAAAGGACGTCCAATCCCACTCGGTCACAATGCCTACGTTTTCAAATCGGGATTCACCCTTATTGATGATACTGCCGCCGTACATATTGAAATTTCCCCGCACACTCACAACGGCAATTCCGTTACAGTTCTCGCCGTAAATACCGCCGCCTCCGATACAGTCGGTCAGGGTAAAGGAATGTGCAAGTAAATACTCTTTTTCAAATATGAGTGATTTGCCGTTAAGACAGAGCTTGATTTCGCCGTTATTCCACCCCGCAAACCACGGACTTTTGACCGAAACGTCATTTACAAGATAGTAGTTGCCTGTGTCGTTCGGAAGGGTATTTGTCGACGACCAAGGCATCCATATTTCTTCGGAATGAGACGTATGGTCGCCCGAATCGGTGTCGTTTCCGCAAACGCAATGGGAGTGAACGGGACTTTCGATGACCACCTTGCGGGAATCGGCACTCAGAGTGCTGAGATCGTCGCCGGGATTATATGTGGTAACATTGCCGTTCTTGTCGGTGGCGGTGATCTTCGTAAAGCCGCTTACGGTTCCGAAGGTGGGACCGCGCATCACGATATCCTTGGACTCAAGCTCCACCAGACTGCTTTCGAAAGTCGGTTTTGCGTAATTGTATCCGGAGAATGCGTATTGATTACTTTTTGCCTTGAGTACGCTGTTTTTAACGGAAAAAGTCGTGTCTACGCCGTCTAAGCATATTGTTCTTCCCGCTTGCAAAACATCCGACTCTGCATAAATCATACTGTCTGTGCAGGTGGTTCCGCCTTGGCCCTGCAAAGCTGCGTAAAAGGCTGCACCTTGCCCTAAAGTCGAATATATTCCCGCATGAATATACGAGTTTTCGATCGAGATCCTACCGGTGGCATAAACACACCCGCCCTGCATCGCTTTCTGCACATTTCCTTGGCGGTCCTTGCCGACGATAAGATCCAGCGCCGCGTTTTTTATCTTTAAGTCGGACACACGGATCGCCACATTGTCGCCGAAATTTTGCATGCCGCCGATCACCGTGATATCTGCCGAACAGTTACGGATCTCACAGTTTGCCGTTGAAATTGCATAAGCGCTCCGATACCCGTCCTTTGTTCCGGGAAGGGTGACCGTCAGGCTGTCATTACGTCTGTTTCCCTTGATGAGAAGGGAACTGACTGAAGCGGAGATCGCGTAAATGCTCACCGTCTTATCGCTTTCGTCCGCCCATTTGATCTCGTTTTTTCCTTTAAGGATCAGCGTGTCAATGCCGCTGCGAATGTCTATGGCTCTTGTTTCGGTCGTCACGCTGATTTCGGCGTTTTCAAGGGTCAGCGTTTTTGATTCGACGTCAAAAGTTATGCTGCCCGAAATGCCCTCGCCGACAATGCTGCCGCCCGCCGCGGGCACGGAAATTCCGTTGATTTTCGCCGAAACCTCATCCGCCGCAAAGGCTGCCGTCGGCAGAGTGCACATCATTACGCATACGGCAAGAAACATACCTATTATTCGTTTTGTCATTTTGCTTTACCTCCGTTCCCGGTATCGGCTCAGTCAAGCGCCGTAACGGTTATGTTATAATAGCCGTCGCCGAAGTTCGTATCCTGGAACATCATGTTTGAAAATTGGAATGTGAGATTTATATCCTCGTCGGCCGTGTATATGTTATTATATGCCACGGTCAGTCTTGCGGTTTGATTTGCTTTCGGTATGACAACAGAGGTTCGCGTGCCAAGCAGCATTTCGGAATTGTTATATCCGTCAACAAGCGACACACCGCACATTTTATCGTCGCTTTTTGCGCTCACCGAAACCGTCCCGCTGAAAACAATGCTGTAAGAATGGCCTTTGGAAAGCGTGATTTTCTTTTCGGAGGAGCTATAAGAAATTAAATTTCCGTCGGATTTTTTCACGGTGAAAGGAAGGGTTCCCCAGCCGTAGACCGTACCGCTTGCGGCAAAGTATCCGGCGCACGAGCCGTCCTTTCCGTCTTTTCCGTCGACGCCGTTTTTGCCGTCGGCTCCCTTTTGTCCGTCCTTGCCGTCGGCTCCGTCTTTTCCGTTTGTTCCGTCTCTGCCGTCAGTACCTTTGAGAACCGACAAATCATAAATATCATGCCAAACGGTATCGCCGATATAGCGCCATTCAAGTTTATTTTCATTGACGCGGAATTCCGGCGTTTTGCCGTTCTCCCCGTTTTCGCCGTTTTGCCCTGCAAGACCTTCGATGTCGGCGAGAGCCACGAGGTTTTGCCATTCCTCACCCTCATAGCGCCATTGAATATACAGGTCGGTTTTTTGAATTTCAATTTGTCTGCCGTCTGCGCCGTCAACGCCGTTTGCACCGTTTGCGCCCTCGGCCTTAACACCGGTATCGGTGGTACCGATCCACCAATTGCCGTTTTCGCCCACAAAAGGAGTCTTGCCGTCCGCTCCGTCTCTTCCGTCCGCTCCGTTTATGCCGTCGGCGCCTTTAAGAGCCGACAAATCATAAAGATTAAGCCAAACGGTATCGCCGATATAGCGCCACTCAAGTTTATTTTCGTTGACGCGGAATTCCGGCGTTTTGCCGTTCTCCCCGTTTTCGCCGTCACGTCCCGCAGGGCCTTCGATGTCGGCGAGAGCAACGAGGTTTTGCCATTCCTCACCCTCATAGCGCCACTGTATATGCGAATCGGTCTTTTGAACTTCAACGGTTTTGCCGTCTGCGCCGTCCTTGCCGTCGATACCGTTGGCACCGTCTTTTCCGTCGGCTCCGTTGGCTCCGTCCTTGCCGTCAATTCCGTTGATACCGTCTTTTCCGTCAACTCCGTTGGTACCGTCTTTGCCGTCAACTCCGTTGGTACCGTCTTTGCCGTCAATTCCGTTGGTACCGTCCTTACCGTCGATACCGTTTATACCGTCCTTACCGTCGATACCGTTGGCACCGTCCTTACCGTCGACTCCGTTAAGTCCGTCTTTGCCGTCGGCTCCGTAAAGCTCGGTGAGCGCCGCCAAATCGCGCCAGTCGGTTTCATCATTATATTTCCATTGAATGGCGGTGCCGTTATTACGCACCTCCACCCGATCGGCCGCCGCGCTTGTTTGTTGAACCCTGCCGCAGCCGGCAGAAAGTAAAATTCCAAGCATTAAAAGCCCGCCGACCGCATTTCTCATCAGTTTTTTCATTTTGCGTTACCTCCGTTCAGAAATTCAGAGCGGTATTTATCGGCAAAAAGGATGACGCCCTGTTTTAAAACCTCCATTTGGCTTTTCAGATAATATTCGTCCTCAAACATGGCATAGTGCACGCAGGCGCGGACAAATATAAAAATAAGCGGCGTCGTGACCGTATAGGGTATTCCGATTTTCGGCTCCAACCATTTAGCATATTCGGTGTATCGCTCGTTTACACCCTCAAAAAACTTTTTTCCGCATTCAATATATTTCGGATGGGTGTAGACCTGATACATGAGGCGGTATTTGCTTCCGTGTTCCCTCGCCGTCCAATAGGGCACCTCCTTGATAAAACGCATGACGTCCTTTGGGTCGGTGGGTGCCTTTTTCATAAAATCGTCCTCCACCTTGGCCATGCAGTAGGCGGTGGACTCGACAATCAGCTCGTCAAGATTTTTGAAATAGGAATAAAGATTTCCCTGGGTGCAGCCGCAGGCCTCGGCGAGCATTTTTATCCCCGTGCCGGTAAGGCCGTGCTCGGCATAGCACTCATAGCATTTTTCCATGATTTCAATTCTCTTTTCATTGTGTTGTTTTTCTGTTCTCATTGTTTTGCAGCGCTCCTATAATTAAATGACCGTTCATTTAATTGCAGTTTAACACACTTTTTGCGAAATTGCAAGTCTTTTTCAAAAAAACAAAAAATCGAAAGCGCACCCTCTCGAACGGACTTAAAGCCTATAAAAAAGAAAAAGCCCTTGAAAAATCAAGGGCATAAAAGCTTTTCTCCTTGCCGCAGGAGCTTTAATTCGGCAAAAAGCAAGTTTATATCAAATCGGATTACGGTTATAATACTGTAAAATAAAAAGAGCAAGGTGTAACCCTTGCATTATAATTCGTGCCGCAGGCACACCTAACTTATTACCTATTACTTTTTACTTATTACTTCCCAAAAATCCCGTATCAAGCTTTATTTGAAGTAATAGTGAAGAGGTAAGAAGTAATAAGTAAAATCCCGCCCACTAAAGTGAACGGGATTTTGGCGCGCCAAGAGGGATTCGAACCCCCGACCTTTTGGTTCGTAGCCAAACACTCTATCCGGCTGAGCTATTGGCGCATTTCTTACAGCTCGATTATATTATCACATCTCGCCGCAAAAATCAATACCTAAATTAAAATTTTTTAAATTTATTTTTTTCGGTAAAACACAGACGGATTATAAAAATCTGCCGTTTCTCCCTTCTCTTTGGAAAAACGGCAGACACATCAGATTTTCTTACTTATTGACACAATATTCGCTGTTTGCAAGGTTGCCATATCCGCTGACGGGAGCGTCGTATGAGGAATCTCCGTAGGAAATATAGTAATCGGCATATCCGCCCCAATAATATCCGTTGTAAATCCACCATTTGCCCGAAATTGTTTTTGCAACATCGGTTCCGTCTTTTTTATCATTTGACTTCAATGTAGCTTCGGCATTTTGTATGTCAACATAACTTTCTCTCGAGTCATAGGCTACATCAATGCCGCTGACCGTACAGTTTTCAACCGTTGCGTTGTCAGAACCGTTTCCGCGCTGAATATTGCCGGCAAGGCCTCCAATGTTATAAACGGCACGGATAATATTGTTTTGGGACACGCAATTTTTAAAGGTTATTTTCACGCCCGGGTCGGCGCCCATTCCGAGCAGCATACCGATTTTACCATAGCCGTTAAGGGAGCTGTTGACAACACGGACATTGTCAAAGGTGGTGGTTCCGTATGCATAAGCGAGCACGATCGAACCGACATTTCCGTAATAAACATATCCCTTGCCCATTGCCACATCGGCTCCGTCAAAGGTCAAATCACGAATGTTGACCGTTCCCGAAGCATTGCCGATAAAACCGAAACCGTATCCGCTTGAATTGGTGCAGCTTCTGACAAGCAAATTACTTATTTTATGTCCGTTGCCGTTGATTGTCATTCCCTTTATGGGATCGATGGGACGCCAAAAGCCCCTTCCGAGGTCGATGTCATTTGTTATGTTCAGCGTATATCCGCTGTAATCGACCTTTTTATCCGTGATTTCATATTTGAAAAGAGCAAGTTCTTCGGCCGATGCGACGGTAATAATCTTGTTTAGTGTATCGACGGGAGTTTTATAGCTTTCTGCCTTTTTGTCGTCCCAATAAAATTTATCGGAAGTGTATGTGAAAGGCGAAAAGGTTTTGGTGAGCATCGTCACAAGACCCGTTGCAGAATCGTAATAAAATTCCTGGTCGGCGTCAAGCCACTTAAGAGCCGAGCACCTGCTCATTCGACGGCCGTTGTGATTTATCTCCAAAAGAGAAAGACCCTTTTCAATGAAAAACTCAACTTTTATAAGCTTGTCATTATCTTCGGCAAGGCCTTTCATGCTTATATCGAGAGTCTTAGGCTCATTTTGGGTTGTGTCTGCCGTGAAGTTGGCGGGATTTTCGGCTTTTTTGATAACAAGCTCCAGCTGCGAAGCATTTTCTTTAAGCTGAGCACCTGCGGGAACGGTTGCAGAAGCGACGGGAAGGTCGGTATCCTCATGCTTTTCGGAGGACGCGAGCTTTGTCTCTCCGGAAAGCAGGCCGTTTTCGTCGGTTTCTACCGACACGGCGGCATAAACCGGATATTCTGCCAACTGATCATAATCCTTCCCATAGCTGTCGCTTTCGACGGTGTCCTGAGTTGCGACAACGGAAATTGCAATACCGTTAATCGAAAGGTTCATATAATCGTTTCCGGCGGTTTCCTGCATGCGGCCTTTAATCACAAACGTGGCCGAGGTCTCACCCGCTTTGAGATGATATTCAGAGCCGAGCGCGGTATCGCCCATCGTCCATTCGATAACTTCGTTAAGCTTGGCGTCGCCCATAATTCCGCTTATCTGCACCTTATACTTAAGGGCGAGATTGCCGTCGTTTTTAACGCGGAGTGCGGGAAGCTCATAGCTGCAGCCCGGCTCCCAAAGGATTTTTTCGGCCTCTGCACCGGCGGCCTTTTTGAAATCGAGGGTTTTGCCCTCGGCATTTTCCCAGGTGCCGTCGGCCTTTTGCATTTCGAGAGCCACATCAAGGCTTCCCGAACGAATGGTGTTGACGCTCGTGGATGCGGTGTCGGTGAACCATGCGAAGGTGGTTCCGACAAGCATTGCAAGGCACAGCGCCATTGCAATCACGCTTGAAACAAGCGCCCTTTTTGTGTTTTTGCTGTTCATACTCTTTTCCTCCTAAAAAATTATAAACCGTAAGAACTTTACAATTTATACATATATTGTAACCCCCTCCCCGAGGTATTGTCAACAGCAAATTTACAAAAAATCAATTTTTACTTATATTGAACAAAATAGGCGATTGTTTCAAACTCGGATTATCGTTTAAAACAAAAAGACTGTTCGTAACAGAACAGTCTTTTTTCACAATTATAAAATTCAATTTTCCCCGGTTATGTGAAATACACCGACCTTTTCATCGGTGTTTGCACAATGAACCTCGGATGGGTCTTCGGGATTTTGCGAAGGCTCTTCCCCGCCGGCAGCATTTACGCAGGCCTTTTTCCTTTCGGAATTATCCCTTAAAAACTCATAGGTGAACCACACAAAGGCGGCAAGATAAAGGGCGGCAAACCATGTTTCAAAGGTTCCCATGCCGAAAAGATACCGTCCGTAGGTCATGGTCGAAAGGGTGCAGGAAAGGAGAGCGTATTTGAGATATTTTCTCGAAACAAAGGTAAGCAAAACAAGCAGAATATCGACCATATATGTATATCTCTCGTGCATTTCGGGGAGGAAATACACAAGCGCCCAAAA
>OLPF01002755.1_pt1 | contig 10761 bp, 11 predicted proteins | sample 1673121 | NCBI WGS metagenome assembly OLPF01 (sample SAMEA3136756, study PRJEB25190) | human gut metagenome | reverse complement strand
CACAGCTGATCAAAGTCTTGTTTCCTGAAAAGGAACTCATCCCTGTCCAGGTCAACAAATATTGCACAGAGAGTATGCCCAGCATGTTCTACAGGATTCCGCCGTGTACTGTTCTAAATTGAGTAACTTCATCGCTTTTTGACAGTCGATTCCGGACTTCAGATCACCGAGGCAAGTTGCGTCGTATAATTCATTTACCTGTTCGCAAGGGAACAACTTTCCATCTGCAGTCACAAATAATTTCTGAATTCCCGGTATACACGGGCCGCTACGGTGTCCCTTTTCTGGCAATCTGACCCTTTCGCATTGGTGTGAGTTGAATTCCTCCAGTATCTCTAGCCGTTTGGAAAGTAGCATCGACTTGTGCGTTGATTTTAATTTGCCACTTTTTATTAGATAGGCAAGGAATAATTCATATTCATAATATTCACGGGAATTCTCTGATATTTCTGTCTGCTTTTCTGTGTAGATATCCGATAGAAAATTGGCCAAAAACGGGATTCCTTCCAATAGCGGTTCCCGTTGGAGATATCGGTCGACTTCATTAATTCCATCTTCATGCAGCACTACATTATAACTGATATTTTCTTTGTAGTATTCTGGATACTCTTTCTTGATGTATTCCATATTTCTTACAACAACGTCATATGAGCCTTTCCCGTTCTCTGCAAAGATTCTAGCTGAGTCGTTAACAACCTTCGGCCCATCTAGACTAACTAGAATAGATACATCGTATTTCACCAGAGTCCGAACGACTTCTTTTGTCAATAATGTGGCATTTGAGGTCATCGTAAAATGCACGTTCTTTGTTGAATGCATATCCAAATACTCGAAGCATTTTCTCATCAGATTAAAATTCATCAGTGGTTCTCCACCATAAAATCCGATATAGACATCCTCCTTATCCCGCGAATGAGCCAACAGATAATCTATTGCGGTCTTTGCGGTAGCCCACGACATTTTTTTGTGGGAAGGGTTCCGCGTTTTATAATTTTGGGAATAGATACAATATTGACAAGCAAGATTGCAGTCTTGCGTTACTTGTAGCAATATACTGTCCACTGAGTTTGCAATATAACTGGATACATATCTTGTTTCTGGGTGTTCACTTTTTTGAACATGATGGCTTAGAAACAGACCTTGCCTGTTAAAATACTGTAACTGCGTTTCTTCTTCTTTTGAGAGGTCACTGCGGTTCCCTCTAATTGTTTTTAAAAGACAATTGTATAAGTCTTTCTCTATGGGAACCACTGTATTTGTATTTACATCATATGCATATGTCTTTTTTCCTATTGTGAACAGATGTACAAATGGTTTTTCATGCATCATATTTTCCCCCTTTTGATTTAATTCGCGTTTACCAAAGCACTAGTTGTCGTTGTATTCTGATGTCAGCATACAATATCTTCAGTACCTGTTACTGAAAGTTTGGCCCAGCTCTTATTTTTCTTGTATTAGTTTTCCATCCCGCAATCCATATATTCCAGTATATTGTGCATCACTTTCATCCATTTTATGCGATACTTGAATCACAATATGCCGTTTCCGTTTCGCTTCCTTATATAATACTTTATTTATCCGTTCTTTACTTACAGCATCCAGCGCAGCATCTGGCTCATCTAATAACAAACAATCACTATTACGAATTAGGGATCTTGCAATAGCAATTCGCTGCCACTCCCCTCCGGACAGCTGCTGTTCTCCAAACCAATGTCCAACAACAACATCTATTCCTCCAATAGCTGCTATTTTTTCGTGAAGTCCAACTAAATCAATATTTTGATTGATTTCTTTCTCTGAATATCGATTGTCATCACAGGTGATATTCGTTCGTATGGAATCTTCATACTTTTCGAAATTTTGGAATATGCAACCAAGATGTTCATAGTACGAATTTCTGTCAATGGTTCTCAATTCTTCCCCATTAATTAGTATTTTCCCATCATAGTTCTCATATATTCCCATCAATAATTTCAATAACGTTGTCTTACCCGAGCCGTTTAACCCAATAATTTTAACAAAATCTCCAGCATGGAGCGTGAAAGACACATCCTTTAGTATTTGCTCAGATCCATATCCAAATGAAACCCCTTGAAATTCAACTGTTTGGATACGGGATATCTTTTCATCTCTCGCCTTTTCTTCCGGCAATTCAAAAAAGTCAACTAGCAAACGCACGTACAATATTTCATTTACTATCTCCTGCAGTCCTGAAAAAATATTTTCAACACATTCATTTGTTTTTTCAATATAATCAATATATGCTGCCGCATCTCCTAACAGAATTCCCCCAAGGAATGCTTGCAGTACACAGTATGCAATACTCACGCCATTCACAATTGCTGCTAAAACCTCTGTAATGATGATAAGAATATTGCCCTTCTTTTCAACGTTTAACTCCTGTTGGATGAATTCCTTCTGTAGTTCGGAATACTGTTGAATTCGACGCTTCACAGATTGAAAGATTCTAAGCTCTTCCATTCCCTGTGTAGTTGAAAACAGATATTTGATGTATCCGCATTTTCGCTCTTTCTGGGTCCGTTTGAACCGCATATTGTACTGTTCCTTACCAATCCGTACTGCTACAGCAAATCGAATGAGTGGTACAAGAATGCACAAAACAATCAACCACCTTCGAAATTTTGCAATCATCCAAATGGTAACACCCAACGTTACAAGTTGCTGAAATATACTAAGCAGCTCTGTCAAAAATGAAAGAATCTGTGCTCCCGTTTGATTCTGCGCCCGGGATATCATATCGAAAGTTTCCGAATTTTCAAAATCACTTAACGCTAATCGTGCAGATTTTTCCAACAGCATTACATTAATTTTGTGAGACAAGTTAAGTGTTACCTTGATAGCATAGTATGAATACCCCTCATTAATAACAGCTTGCAGTACATTTAGAAGGCAAATCACTACCAATATTGAAATAACTTGTTTTAGATTATTTTCACCAGTTTGAATCGAGTTTATCATGATTTGAGTCAACTGAATTGAGGCAATGGGAAGTAATCCCAACATGCCCAAGCTAACTACAGAAATCAATATATACATTGGATTGTGATGATTAATGAAACGCACAATCGTACCAATATAGGATAAAAAACCTAGTTTCTCTCTGTTTAAGTTCATGTCATTATACAGAATATGTTCTTTGTACTTTAGTAGTTTTCTTTGCACTATTTTCTTCTTTTATTGTATTATACTCCTCAAAATGCAATACTTATATTAAATTCTCAAAAAAAGCTAGTGATTATATCTATCGTAAATGGGAGGTGAGATTCTTTTTATCGACGGATTAACGGTTGAGGAAGTGGGCGAAAAAGCATATAATTTGGTACATAGGATAAATATTTCTGTAAAATATTGAAATTTTGGACAGAAAAGCGTATAGTGAGTGCAAATAAGCAACCAAGGAGGTAGGCAAATGCTGAGAATTGAAAATCAAGCAATCGTGTTCGCGCTGCTTTGCAAATACACGGTGGAGACCGAAGGCGAGAAAGGTCGGGAGGTCATTCAGAAAGGCATGATTCGGTATGGCCGGGAGCGGGGTGCGCGAATGGCGGCTCGAGCGAAGGCCAACGGGGATCCGATTGCCCTGTGGACCAATCAGGCCTACGGCGAGTGGAAGCCGGATTACGAGGGACAGATGGAGTTCGGATACGACGAGACGGAACCGACCCTGAAGAGTTACATCAGCAAATGCGCGTGGTGTGACGCCTGGAACAAGTACGGCCTGTTGGAGTACGGCCGGGAGTACTGCGTGAATGTGGACAAGGCGGTGTACGAGGGATTCTGCGAGGATTTCGTCTGTACGCCCAACGTACCGACCATGAGCTGGGGCGGCAAGCGCTGCGAATTCGACTGGGGACAGCCGCTGACGGAGGAAGACTTGGCGAAGATGAACCGGAAGAAACAGGAGCTAGGCACTTCGGCCATGCGGGATTTCGACTACCATACGGCACACATCTACTACACCATCACCGATGAGATTCAGAAGGCGTTCCCGGAGAGTGCCGATGAAATCATCCGGAAGGCGGTGCAGGATTACGTGAAGCTCTTTGGACAGGCGGAATACGATCGGATTTTGGAGTTTGAGGGAGAACGATTCTAGGGAATTGGACGAAAAGAATGGAACAGAAAGAAGGTACTTGAGATGAAATTTGGCGCAATTGGATTCGGAAACATGGGGGGTGCCATCGTGAAAGGTGCGGTGGCCAGTGGCGTTTTGGCAAAGGAAGATGTGCTGGTCTACGATATCAAGGAGTCGGCGCGGAAAGCGGCGGAGGAGTTCGGCCTGAAGGTGGCGAAGGACGATGAAGATGTCGCTGCGAACTCGGATGTAACCCTTCTGGCGGTAAAACCCCAGCAGATGTCGGACGCCATGGCACAGACCGGCAAGGGACTGAAAAACAAGGCGATGCTGTCCATCCTTCCGGGCGTGTCTGTGGAGCGTCTGCGTGATGCCTGTGCGGTAAAAGAATTCCGCATTCTGCGTCTGCTTCCGAATACCCCGGCGCTTGTTTTTGAAGGAGCGTTCGCATGCAGCAAGGAAAACGACCTGACGGATGCGGAGCGGGATTTTGCCACAAAACTCTTCGAGTCCATCGGCACCATTACTTGGGTAAAGACCTATGACCTGGATGCGGCCTGCGGTCTTTCCGGCGGCGGCCCGGCATACGTGGCAATGTTCGTGGAGGCGCTGGCCGATGGCGGCGTAAAAGAAGGTTTGACCCGGGATGTGGCTTACGAGCTGGCAATTCAAACGGTGCTGGGGTCCGCAAAAATCCTGAAGGATACCGGGATGCACCCGGGCCAGCTGAAAGACATGGTGACTTCTCCGGCCGGAACCACCATTGAAGGATGTGAAGTGCTGGAAGACAACGGATTCCGTGCGGCGACCATCAAGTGCGTGTCCGCCGCTACCCGGAAATCCAGAAGCATGTAAGAAAAAGCCCCGGCCTGCTAGGGTAGGGAATCATTGGTTTCTTGATACAAATGTTCAGCTTTATAATCTATAAGTTTTACTGATTATTTTCATCCAGCTGCTTGTTGATAATAGCAAGCAGCTGTTTCGTGTACTCAGCGAGTCGGGCATCTTTGTTATTTGCACGTGCCTGTATTTCTTTATACAATTCAATGTCTTGACCTTTAAACACAAGATCTATTTTTCGTTCCTGTTGCCCCGCAATGTGGCTATAATGTTCGGGGTAAGCGTAATAGCAACTGCGACAAAACTCAGGATCTTTCTGTTCCCAATTCGGGCAGTGCTCACATGCCCAAGATTTGTCTCTATTTGCAGAAGGGCAGAGCAACATGAACTTATTGGTATCCATCATATTCTCTGGATCTCCACCGATTTCATATGGTATCCTATGATCAGGCTGCAGAAGTCTCTCGGGATATGCTTCACCATACAAGTGGCATCGACACCCATATCGTTCAATAAGTGCTGTTTTTAGTTTTGCTGTCATCTGCGTTCTGCCACCAGTCTTTGATAACTGATTATGACGTTTTGTTTCTTCCCAATCTCCGAATGTATACACAGCGATAGTCTTACCGTCCTTGTCTTTTCCACGTTCGGTGATTAATGGAATGCCTAACTCTCGAACATCTCGTGCTGCTCTCGGAGCATGCTCATAACCGCCATTTTTCAAATCTTCAGTTGTACAGAATCCTTTTGCTAATATTGTATCTATTACAAACCTTGCACGTTTTTTCGTTACGCTGTCTAACACTTCAAGGAAATCATTTGGCAAATCATGCCTTTTCATACTACCGACACCTCCTTCGGCATAATGTCAAACATTGACAACTGGTGATATGCATCTGGCTTCCGAATTAAGCCGGGACTCAAATACAGCGACTCATATGTAATCTCTTTTTTGCCCATCAATGTAGCCTGTGCGGAAACTCCAGCATTGATAAGAAGGTGTTTTAAGTTCAAGTCATCAGGAAGAGATCGTCCAATTACCTTATCTCCCGTCTGACCATCATAACTTACAATATAGCGAATGTGACGGTCATTGAGAGTGCGCAAGGCTTCTACAAACTCTTCGAATTGAACACCAGCTATGTATCTATTATCACGAGGGTCTTCTTGCTTGGATGTTCCCTGATATGGCGGATCCATATAAATAAGGTCTTGCGGAGTCGCCATCTTGAAGATTTCCTTATAGTCAAGGGAATAAAAAGCAGTTTTTCCTTTTAGTAGCTTTGAAATCTCCGTTGCATTTTTTGCAATTAGTTCTGGCCGTGTTCCATATCTGCGTTTATCGCAGGACTGGTTCATAACCCCATCTGCATTATATCTGACCGCGCCCTTGACAACTCGGGCTAGCACAAAAAGCATTCGCGCGGGATCTTGTTGCCCATTGTTAAACTGCTCACGAATTTTATAAAAATAGTCGATATTATTTTCGCCTGGTTCGTATTGACCGCTCCATATGCTCTGGTATTCTTTTGCCAGTCTTGTTGGATGTTCTATGCATTCTCGCATAAGCTTTACCAGTGGTGAGTTGATATCATTCACAACGAAAGAATCACATAACTTTTCCTTTGCTGTCAGAATAGTCACAGCACAAGTCCCAGAAAAAGGCTCATAAAGTGTTTGTATATCGTCGGGAAAATATCTGATAATCTCAGGCGCGAGGATTCGTTTGCTGCCTTGATACTGCACTAAATGTGGAACCTTAGACATTTTCACCACCTGCCTTTCGTAGTTGTTCTACATATTCATGTATAATAGCCGATACTGATGTATCGCGGTTCAGGGCATATATCTTCAAGAATTTTTTATCTTTTTCAGAAAGAACAATGTTCAATTTCGATGTTCTCTTTTCGTTATTGATATTAGCCTCATCTTTCATTTTTCCTCACCTTTCATGCGCCTATACGCCTATACGCCATTCTAGCAAAAGGCAACACGTTTTTCAACAGGTGTATTGCTTATTGCGTACTGAAAATGAAGAGCTTGAAAAAAGCAATTCCGGGAAAACAAATCCTATTTCTGTCATCCGATACTGCTAATCAGCTTGACCATCTGCGGGTGAAGCTAATTCGTATTTTTCACATTTATATCAATTATTTTGTGTTCAAAGTGGTAAAATGAATTGTTATGTAGGGTTATGTAGGGGAGGAGATTAATAGTGAATTTTTTCAAGAAGGTTAAAAAATCATGGAATGAGTACCTTGAGCGACTGGGGGAGTCCAATTCCAAGGAATTCGGAGATCAGCCCATGAGTTGCTGCAGCGTCAACAAAAAGATGAACAACAACTCCGGAAAGACGGGAGCGGCCGGCAGAGCGCAATCGGCGTCCGGAAAGTAAGCGGCGGAAAAGCCGAAGGGCAATCGCAAGGCAGCAAAGATGAATTAGAAAAGGTACACAGATGTTTAATATAAAGAAACGGAAGAAAAAGAAAAAGAAGAATGCAGCCCCGCAGGTGCAGCTGACACCGGAAGAACTGCAGGCCCTGGAAAGCGGCGATGACGAAGTGATGCGCCGCTACGCGGAGCGACGGATTCGGGCCGCCCGCAAGGCACAGCGGAAAAGAAAACAGCATCGAATCCGGAGGCGGTCGTTAACGATAATCATCCTTTGTCTTATAGGAATGAATCTGGTCCTGGGCGGACGGTACGTAACCAATTTGCTGAAAGCCGGCGGAACGGTGCTGGACGGAGATGCCCCTATAGTGGAGACCGCCCGCACCCAACTGGGAAACTACGGCGGTAAGAAGTTTTGGCAGTGGTACGGGTTTGATTCTCATGTGGATTGGTGTGCCTGCTTTATTTCCTGGTGCGCCGATCAGAACGGTTTGATCGATGACGGCAAGGTGCCCATGTCCTGCTACGTGCCGCAGCAGGTGAATTGGTTCCGAGATAGGGATCGGTACCACGAGCAGGGAGACGGGTACACGCCGAAAGCCGGGGATATCATTTTCTTCGACTGGGAACACGACGGATCCGTGGATCACGTGGGACTGGTGGCCTCGGTGTTCCGAGGGAAGGTCTACACCATCGAAGGAAACTCCGGTTTTACGGGCAAGGATGAGAAGAAGTGGAAAGGAATATGCAAGCGAAACGGATATCCGATTAAGAGCAAGGATATTTTTGGCTACGGTCTGGTAGAGAAATAGGTGCGAATATGAACATCAAACAGATGAAAGGTTTCCTGGAATTATCCAAAACCCTGAATTTTTCCAAGACGGCGAAGCAAATGTACATGTCCCAGCCCGCCTTCAGTCGAATGATTGAAAGCATGGAAAAAGAAATCGGCGTTAAGCTGATTCAGCGGGATAAGGTGAATCCGAAGCTGACTCCCGCCGGGCAGAACGTGCTCCGGCATTGCGAACGGATACTGAACGAATATAACGAGCTGATGCAGGATGCCAAGCGCTTCAGCACGGAGAGGAAAAAGCTCACCGTCGGAATTCTGGAGGACGGCATCCGGGCGGGGAACACCGGCCGAATAATCCGGCAGTTTGCAGAGGAAAATCCGGATGTGGAAATCGATTTCAGAAACACCAGTGAATCCGCCGCCTTCGATCAGATTCAGGAAGGTGAACTGGACTGTGGAATTCTGGTGCATTTTCCGGAGGTATACAGAGAACAGCTGAACGGAACGGTTATTTCCTGGGATCACGACTGCGTTTTCATGAACCGGAACAATCCGCTGGCATCGAAGGAAAAAGTTTCCGTGAAGGACTTGCGCTCGGAAGGTTTCATCGTGGTGGATGCTTCTCAGTCTCGTTTTGGGTTCAACCGGACTATGGGACTGTGCCTGCAATACGGATTTGCTCCCCACATTGCCAAGAGCGTTTCTTCCGTGACCACTGCACTGCTGGAAGTGGACATGAATTACGGAGTGATGATTCTCCACAATTCCATGCAGGACATCGCCGGTCCGGAGACGGTGGCCATCCCGTTGGAGGGGGAACCGGAAGTGCCGGTTCAGATGATTCAGCGGAAGGACAGCGGCAATCCGGCATTGGAGCGTTTTCGGGAATTCATCCGGGCGCGGGTTCCCCAAGGGGAGCCGGAGGCGTGACCGCGCTGCCGCAGGCAGCAGACGCCCCCGAAGAACTGCGCCAAACGGTTCCGTTCGGGGAGTCGGACGTGTGGGATGATAGGTAATGCTTTTTTTGCATAACCTCCCCCTCAAAAATCGCATTTCCAATTGAATGACAAAAAGGATATCATCGAGTTATCGGAGATATCCTTTTTTTAGTGGAAGGGATTGGAGAAAAAACGATCATAAGGAGGAAATTCATGAGCAGAAGAACCGAAATGCTGCTGAAGAACATGGAATTTGTCGGCTACAATGACCTGAACAAGAAGCCGGGATTCCAGATGGGAATGCATCGCACGGAAGATGGAAGATATTTTATCTATTCGGCGTGCTTCCGGGATAATGGTTTTAATATTATTGAAGTGACGGATCCGAAGAATCCGGTGTCCAAGTGGGTCGAGGGCGATTGGGTCAGCGAGATCCATGACGGTCAGTCCCTGGCAAAGATTCAGGTGGCCGGCGGAAAGCTGATTGCTTGCTACGGCGGAACCATGCGGGTGCTCCACGGAACACACGAGCAGCCATATTGGGGCGGTTTCAAGATCTACGACATCACCGAGGATCCATGGAATCCGAAGTTCCTGGGTCAGTTCGAGTGTGAAGACGGCCCGGGCGTGCACCGGAGCTACTACGATGGCGGCAGATATGCGTACATCATGGGCAGTAAAAGAAATTATATGGGATACATCCTGCGCATCATCGACCTGGAGGACCCGACTCATCCGGTTGAGGTGGGCAGCTGGTGGGCAGACGGCCAGTATCTGGGCAACAAGAAGGCGTCGGATATTCCGGAATTCGGAACCGAGCCGTTCATGAAGCTGCCGAACGGCCACGCCATCACCGAGAGAAACGACATCGTCTATGCGGCATTCCCGAACGTGGGATTCTGCATGATCGATGTGAAGGACAAAACCCGTCCGAGACTGCTGGGAAATGTTCCGTTGAACCCGCCGTTCTCCAACGGTCAGTCTGGCGCAGCGGTGCACACCGCAATGCCTTTGGGCGACAGACCGTTCGCCATCGTAACCACCGAAGGTGAGCGTCCTTGGTATTTCGATCCGAACCGTGAGGAAGGCATGTTCCACAGAATCACCAGCCAGCCGATGAACATCATCGGAATGATTGAGACCGGTGACAAGGAGAACCCGTCTCTGATTTCCGTATTCCCGTATCCGGAAGTTCCGGAGGAATACAAAAAGTGCCACGGCGAGAACTTCAACATCATTGACGGCCAGCGCGTGGTATTCGGTCCGCACAACATGTACGACGCCGCACCGCAGGATTGCTTGGAGCAGAGAGACGACAGAGTCTACAACTGCCACTTCCAGGCCGGCCTCCGCGTCTACGACGTATCGGATCCATTTGTTCCGAAGGAAATCGCTTACTTCATGCCGCCGGATCCGGAAGGCACCTGGTTCGACATCGAGGACGGCACGCTGTTCCCGGGACCGCACATCGGCATCGCGGAAGACGTTCTGGTAGACGACCGCGGATACATTTACGTGGACACCTATCAGGATGGACTGTACATCGTAAGATGCACCGTATAATCTTGTAAAAAAAACGCTCTGTAAAAATACGAACAACGAGACCGTAGGTGTCCGGCAGAGCGAAGGAGAAACGTTTCGTAATAAGGGGAAAAGAAAGACTAGAAAGGCTAGAGATGTAGGCTTGCAGGAGGACGAGTTCC
>OLPF01002754.1_pt1 | contig 10762 bp, 9 predicted proteins | sample 1673121 | NCBI WGS metagenome assembly OLPF01 (sample SAMEA3136756, study PRJEB25190) | human gut metagenome | reverse complement strand
GAAGCCGTTGGAGCGCAGAAGATATATCATATAAGGCGGACCGCGGTGCATTATTTACAGGAGCAGGAGATGTTTTATGACGACGTGCGGTTTCATGTGGTAGAAGTCACTTTGGAACAGATCAGAGATGCGTTTTAAGAAAGGGGGAACAGGAATGCTTACAAGAATGAAAACGGCATCGCTGCAGGGTGTCAATGGATATCCGGTAACGGTGGAAACGGATCTGCCCCGGGGGATGCCGGGGTTTCAGATCGTGGGACTTGCGGATACGACTATAAAAGAAGCATTTAGCCGGATCCGACCGGCGATCATTAATTCCGGGTACAGATTTCCACGGGAAAAGGTGACGGTCAACCTGTCCCCTGCAGGCAAGCCAAAAGAAGGAAGCCATTTTGATCTGCCGATCGCTCTGGGGATCCTGCTTCTGACTCTGGGCGAAGAAGCACAGATAGAAGATACTGCTTTTTTTGGAGAGCTTTCGCTGGATGGCAAGATCAATCCGATCCGAGGAGCATTGCCGCTGGCGTTATGTGCCCGGAAAGCGGGTGTGCACAATATCGTGCTTCCCTTGCAAAATTGTGAGGAGGCGGCTGTTTTAGAGGATGTGAATATCATTCCGGTTTCTGATCTTACCCAGGCGATCTGCTGCGTCAAAGATCCGCAGACAGCAGCTCCATATAAAAAGAAGAAACATGTGGAAGAAGCGCATAGTGACCTGGATTTTTCAGAAGTGATCGGCCAGGAACACGGGAAGAGGGCGCTTATGATCGCAGCGGCGGGAGATCACGGGATCTTGATGATGGGAGGACCTGGGTGCGGGAAAACGATGATGGCTCGCAGGATCCCGTCGATTTTACCGCGCCTGTCATACGAAGAACAACTGGAACTGACAGGGATCTACAGTGTGGCGGGAATGTTGCCGGAAGATGAGCCGGTCATTACTTCGAGACCGTTTCGCAGTCCTCATCACAGCATTTCGATGGCAGGACTTATCGGAGGAGGACAGAAACCAAGGCCGGGCGAATTGTCGCTGGCACATCGTGGTGTGCTGTTTCTGGATGAACTTGGAGAGTTTGAAGGACGGGCGATCGATGCGATGAGACAGCCGGTGGAAGATGGATTTATCCGGCTTAACAGAAACCTGGAAGAAATCATTTTCCCGTCAGAGGTCATGATCGTAGCGGCGGCAAATCCCTGCAAATGCGGAAATCTGTGGGATGAAAAGAAAACCTGCCCCTGCTCTTCCGCGCAGATCAGCAGCCATATGAGAAAGCTGACCGGACCTTTTGCAGACCGGATCGATATGCACGTCAGAGTTGCACAGGTCGCAGGAAAGGATCTTAAGGAACGGGAACAGAAAAACAAAGGCATGACATCCGCTCAAATGCGTGAGAAAGTAGTGGAAGCGCGCAGGATCCAGGAAGAACGGTATCGCGGGATGCCTCATCGTGAAAATGGATGGCTGGAGGAGAGCGAAATCATACGATACTGTCTGCCGGATCAGGGCGGGCAGGAGCTTTTAAGACAGGCGTATGAGAAGATGGGGCTGACGATGCGGGCATACTGGAAAATCTGCAAGATCGCCAGGACCATAGCGGATCTGGAGGGAAAAGAGGCCATCGGAATGCCTGAAGTGGCAGAGGCGCTGCAGTTTCGGATCATGGAAAAGGAGATGAAAAGAAATGGAGCATAAACAGATTAAAAAAAGGATCCAGAGGATGACATCCGGTCAGCCTGTCTATCCCGCACTTCTGAAAGAGATCAGAGATTATCCGAAGGAGCTTTATTACATTGGAGATCCGAAACTTTTAGAGGAAAAATGTGTTTCCATTGTGGGATCGCGAAAAACGAACCAGTATGGACGGAGCACTGCCTATTCTTTTGGGAAGGTCCTGGGACAGAGAGGCATCACCGTAGTCAGCGGCATGGCTGTAGGAATCGATACATGCGCTCATGAGGGCGCTTTGCAGGAGAAGGGGAATACAGCTGCTGTGCTGGCCTGCGGACTGGATCTGTGTTATCCTCCGCGCAACCGGGAGTTAAAAGGAAAAATCGAATCAGCAGGGATCGTGCTTTCAGAGTATCCGCCGGGGACTGCGGCGCAGCGGTATTATTTTCCCCAGAGAAACCGGATCATCAGCGGACTTTCCCCGCTTACGGTCGTGGTGCAGGCAGGAAACCGCAGTGGTGCGCTGATCACGGCAGAACTGGCGGCAGATCAGGGCAGGGATGTTGGTGCGGTGCCGGGGAATATCGACAGCGAGTATAACCTTGGGAGTAATAAATTGCTGAGGGAGGGTGCTTTCGCGTTGACTGGTGTGCAGGATCTTCTGGAAGCATCGGGTGTTTCCGTGCTGTCGGAGCCGGAGGCAGAGCGGATGCTCAGTGATGAGGAGAAGCAGTTGTATTTCCTCCTTTGCAGTCATGGGGAAATGTCTCTGGACCAGTTGGCATTTTATTTAAAAAAACCGGTAAATGAAGTGGGAAGTCTTGCGATCGTTATGGAAATGAAGGGGATCGTTTTTTCTGCTATGGGAAAAGTTTTTATTGCAAAAGCTTGAAAATAGACTATAATCAGATATTAGAAGTAAAAGTACGTTTGTTTAAAGGAGGAAGATTCATGGCCGCAGCAAAAAAAATACTGGTGATTGTGGAATCTCCGTCAAAGGCCAAGACAATAGGAAAATTTTTAGGGAGCCGATATAAGGTGATCGCTTCTGTCGGTCACGTGCGGGATCTGCCAAAAAGCAAGCTGGGAATCGACATCGATAACGACTTTGAACCTCAATACATCTCCATCCGAGGGAAGGGAGATATTATCAAAGAATTGAAGAAAGAAGCCAAGAATGCTTCGAAAGTCTATCTGGCAACTGACCCGGATAGAGAGGGAGAAGCGATCTCTTGGCATTTAGCTTTTTTATTGGGGATCGATCAGGATACTCCTTGCAGGATCGTGTTTAATGAAATCACATCCAAGGCGATCAAGGAGGCGATCAAGCATCCGAGACCGATCGATATCAGCCTGGTGGATGCACAGCAGGCACGCCGTGTGCTGGATCGTCTGGTGGGATATCAGATCAGCCCGCTGCTTTGGAGAAAAGTGCGGAGAGGACTTAGCGCCGGCCGTGTACAGTCGGCAGCACTTAAGATCATCTGCGACAGGGAAAACGAAATCAAGAACTTCAAGCCGGAGGAATTCTGGATCATCAATGCTGATTTTCAGAAGGATAAGGTTTTTACAGCAAAACTGACAGAGTGTCAGGGGAAAAAGCTTTCTATTGATAATGAGGACCAAAACAATGCAATTTTGGAAGAACTGAAGAAAAATCCATATATCGTAAGCTCGCTGGATGAGAAGGATCGTATTCGAAAAGCTCCTGCTCCGTTTACCACCAGCAGCATGCAGCAGGATGCCGCTAATAAAATCAACTTTTCCACGAGAAAAACGATGATGGTAGCGCAGCAGCTCTACGAAGGAATTGAGATCAAAGGACATGGAACCATAGGTCTGGTATCATATATCAGAACGGATTCGGTTCGGATCTCGGACGAAGCGAAAGCACAGGCTCGGGAGTATATCCTCGAAAAGATGGGAGAGGAGTACTATTCCAATAACATATATAAAAACAGAAAAGGCGACGTGCAGGATGCTCACGAAGCGATCCGCCCCAGCCACATTGAACTTGAGCCGGACGAAATCAAGGATTCTCTTTCCAGAGATCAGTACAAGCTGTACAAGTTGATCTGGAATCGTTTTCTGGCAAGTCAGATCGCACCGGCACGGTTCAAGGCGGTGAATGCGGGGATAAGCAACGGCGACTATCTGTTCAAGGCAACTGGATCAAAGATGATCTTCGACGGTTTTCTTAAAGTGTATCAGCAGGGGAAAGACGGCGAGGAAAACAATCTGCTGCCTCATCTGGAAAAAGGGGAGCAGCTGGATCTTGTCAAAGTAGAAGGAACGCAGAATTTCACACAGCCGCCTTCCCGGTTCACAGAAGCCAGCCTGGTAAAGGATCTGGAAGACAAGGATATCGGCCGTCCAAGTACGTATGCACCGATCGTGGCTACCCTCATGGATCGTAAATACGTTACGAAGGACAAGAAATCTCTGATGCCTACAGAACTGGGCTTTATCGTCATCGATATGATGCAGCAGTATTTCAAGGAAATCGTTGATACTGGATTCACGGCTCAGATGGAAGAAAATCTGGATGATATCGAAGCTAAGGGCGTGCGCTGGAAAAGCGTCATAGAAGATTTCTATGGCGGTTTCAAGAAGGAACTGGATGTTGCGGAAAAGGAAATCCAGAAGGTGGAGTTTGAAGAAGAGCTTACCGGCGAGACCTGTGAAAAGTGCGGCAGACCTATGGCGATCAAACACGGACGCTTCGGTGCTTTTGCAGCATGTACAGGATATCCTGAGTGCAAAAACACCAAGCCGATCGTACAGAGTGTCGATGTAAAATGTCCGCAGTGCGGAAAAGATATCGTGATGCGGCGCAGTAAACGGGGAAGAATTTTTTACGGATGCAGCGGTTATCCGGATTGTACACAGTCATACTGGAACAAGCCGGTCAATAAGAAGTGCCCTAAATGCGGCTCTCTGCTGGTTGAGAAGAAGACAAAAGAACATAAATATGCCTGCTCCAACAGTGAATGCGACTATAAGGAATAGGCGAAAGAACACCCGAAAAGGAGGAAACAATATGGGACAGTTTCATGCGACAACGATCGTAGCTGTAAAAAGAGGCCCGGACGATATTTGTATCGGCGGTGACGGACAGGTGACCATGGGCGAGACGGCGATCATGAAGAATGGCGCGAAAAAAGTAAAGAAGATATATAAGAATTCTATAGTGACAGGATTTGCAGGATCGGTGGCAGACGCCTTTTCTCTGACGGAGAAATTTGAAGCGAAGCTGGATGAACATGGCGGAAATCTGAAGCGGGCTGCTGTAGCTCTGGCTCAGCTGTGGCGTTCTGATAAAGCGATGCGAAACCTGGAAGCGCTGATGATCGTTGCGGACAAGGAAGATATGCTGGTGCTGTCCGGTACAGGCGAGGTCATCGAACCGGATCAGCCGTTTGTCGCGATCGGTTCCGGTGGAAACTATGCCTATGCGGCCGCAAATGCACTGTATAACAATACGGATCTTGGAGCAGAGGATATCGTTCGCAAATCTTTGGAGATCGCATCCTCCATCTGTGTGTATACGAATGATAACATTTCGGTTGAAAAATTATAGGAGGTGCAGAATGGCAAATAAATTGTATCAGATGACACCAAAAGAAATCGTCCAGGAACTGGATAAATATATTATCGGACAGGATGAAGCCAAGAAGTCTGTTGCGATCGCTTTGCGCAACAGATACAGACGCAGTCTGCTTTCCGAAAAAATGCGTGAGGAAATCACACCGAAAAATATTTTGATGATGGGACCGACCGGATGTGGTAAGACTGAGATCGCTCGTCGTCTGGCCAAACTGATGGATGCTCCGTTCGTCAAGGTGGAAGCGACCAAGTTTACGGAAGTCGGTTATGTGGGACGTGATGTGGACTCCATGGTGCGTGATCTGGTGGAGGCTTCCATTCGCATCACGAAACAGGCTATGCTGGAAGAGAAGTACTCTATAGCAGACGAAATCGTAGAGGAGAAGATCATTGAAGCGATCATCCCCGGGCAGAAGAAAGCTGCCAGCAGCAAGAATCGCGGGCCGTTTGACTTTATCCTGGGAAACAGCGGATATCTGAGCCAGAAAGAGGAGTATGAGCAGCAACAGCAGCAAAAAGAACAGACAGAAAACGCCGGAATGGATACGGATCTTGCGAGAGAGCAGGTACGTCAGCAGCTGCGCGAAGGCTTGCTGGAAGAACAGTATATCGAGATCCAGGTGACGGATGCTCCGAAAGCCAACAATCTGGATCTGGGCAATGAAGGAATGAGCATTGCGATCGGAAATATCTTTGGCGATATGGCACCGAAAAAAATGAAAAATAAAAAAGTCAAAGTCAAGGACGCCAGGAAGATCCTGAGAGAAGAAGAAGCGCAGAATCTGATCGATATGGATCAGGTGACGGATGATGCTTTACAGAATGCAGAACAGAACGGCATTATCTTTATTGATGAAATCGACAAGATCGCGTCAGGCTCCGGATATCGCAGTGGTGCAGATGTATCCAGAGAAGGTGTGCAGCGTGATATCCTGCCGATCGTGGAAGGAAGTGTAATCAACACCAAGCATGGTCCGGTGAAGACAGATCACATCCTGTTTATCGGAGCGGGCGCTTTCCACACAGCGAAACCGACGGATCTGATCCCGGAACTGCAGGGACGCTTCCCGATCCGTGTCGAACTGGAAAATCTGGATAAAGAAACGTTTGTTAAGATCCTGACCGTTCCGGAAAACGCGCTGCTCAAGCAGCACAAGGCGCTTCTGGAAACAGAAGGGATCGAAATCGAATTCACAGAAGAAGCAATCGATGAAATCGCGACGATGGCATTCCTGATGAACGAACAGACAGAAAATATCGGGGCGAGAAGACTGCATACGATTTTAGAGAAGCTTCTTGAGGATATTTCCTTCAATATTCCGGACATGGAAGAGGAAAAAATCGTGATCGATCAGGATTATGTAAAAGAAAAATTTGCAGAAAAGATTCACCCGGAAGATATTGACAGATATATCCTGTAGCGATATACCGGAAAACTGTTGATGTATTGTATTGCCTCGGTGGATTTCCGAAAAGGGAATTCCCGAGGTTTTCTAACGCAGAAAAATAGTCACCGCAAATCTGTATTAGAATAAAGAAAAAGCTGTAGAAAAAATAACAAACTTATGTTAATTGTGTAAAAATAAGAAACTTTTTTGAAAACTCTAAAAAAAGAGTTGTTTTGTGATGACAAAGAATATATAATAGACGGTGACGACGTATAAAATTTGATTGAAGATAGACGAGGTAGATGAAATGAGCGATATTTTAGGCAAAGTAAGAAAACTCAACTGGCTTTTGCAGGAAAGTCCGACCGGTGTATTTTCATTTAATGAAATGTGCAGTGTGCTGAGCGATCTGATGGATGCCAATATCTATGTTGCCAACGATAAAGGCAAGGTGTTAGGTGTAAATTATAAAATCAAATCGGACAGCCCTACGATTTCAGATCCGGAGACCGGTAATGAAGTGTTCCCGGGAGAATACAACGAGGAATTGCTGAAGGTCAAGGAAACCACTGCCAATCTGACTGGCGATGAAGCACTGAAAATTTTTAAATATGACTACGACACATCGGACAAGCTTCACACGGTCATTCCGATCGTAGGCGGAGGTACCAGATGGGGCACGCTGATCATGACGCGTTACTCCCCGAAATTCAATGACGAAGATCTGGTTCTCGGTGAATACGGGGCTGCCGTGATCGGTCTGGAGATCCAGAGAAGAAAGTCGCTGGAGAGAGAAGAAGAAGAAAGACTGACCTCAATGGTGCAGATGGCCATCGGTACGCTGTCCTATTCGGAAATCGAAGCTGTTCAGCAGATTTTCGCAGAACTGGATGGAAATGAAGGCCTCCTGGTTGCCAGCAAAATCGCAGACCGTTCCGGTATCACGCGTTCGGTCATCGTAAACGCTCTGCGCAAACTGGAGAGCGCCGGGGTTATCGAATCCAGATCGCTGGGCATGAAGGGCACCCGCATCAAGATCATCAATTCCAAGTTCAAGGAAGAGCTGGGAAAAATGGTGATGTAAAAGAATTCACGAAACCACTTCGCTGTGCATAAGCTGATTAGCGAAGTGGTTTTTTTATGCCCTGAAGGATCGGGATGACAGAAGGCTGGAAGGAGTTTCTATGAAATCGTATCGTACTGCAAGAAAAAAGAGAAGATGCAGTCATCGAAAACTTCTGCTAGTAGTACTGCTGACCCTTACAGCAGGCGGCGCAGTCGCCTTTGCAGGATTTATAAAGCTGACGCTGGAGCCTAATATGGAGGAACTGGCAAAGATACGGGCGGAGGTGCTGGTGTCGAGAACGGTGACTCGTGTCCTGACAGAACAGTTTCAAAAGGATACTTACAAGGATGAACTTTTTACTGTCACGAAGGATGACGAAGGGAACATGTCTATGGTGCAGGCTGATTCTGCAAAGATCAATCTGCTGATGTCGCAGATTTCTGCCCGGCTTCAGGAGTCTTTTCAGAACATGAAAAAAGAAGAGTTTTCGGTACCGGCAGGAGCTCTCCTGGGAAGCAGATTTTTATCGCAGACCGGCCCGCAGGTCGGGATCACGGTCATCCCTTTGAGCGTATCTGCGATGGATTTTAAAACGGAGTTTGAAACGCAGGGAATCAATCAGACCAAATATAAAATTTACATTGTGCTCACGTGCAGGATCAAAATGGCAGCCCCGTTTTCTACGCGGGTCTTTAAGACCAACAGCACTATTTTGATAGCGGAAGCTGTGATCCTGGGGAAAGTGCCCGACAGCTATGTTGTCGTACCGCAGGATGATATTTTAGATGCATTAGATTGATAAATATGCTAGAATGTTGCCATGGTTAGATTTAATGAAAACAATGAAGTGATACGAAATGAAGAATATACGGCGATCCTGGCAGGGATCCAGCTGCGGGAAGACATCAGCTATTCCATGGAGGAACTGGCAGGTCTGGCGGAAGCGGACGGCGTTGCCGTGGCGGGTCAGATGATCCAGTCTCTGGAGCGTCCCAATACAGCAACGCTGATTGGCAAAGGCAAGGTGGCGGAACTGGCGGAACTGTGTCGGAATATGGAAGCAGACATGGTTATTTTTAATGACGAACTTTCCGGAGTGCAGCTGCGTAATCTGGAAGAAGCGCTGGAGGTGCGCGTCATCGACCGGACGATCCTTATACTGGATATTTTTGCAGATCGTGCCGTTTCCCGGGAAGGAAAGCTGCAGGTGGAACTTGCTCAGCTTCAGTATCGTATGCCGCGGCTGGCAGGGTTCGGAAGATCTCTCTCAAGACTTGGAGGCGGGATCGGAACGAGAGGCCCCGGTGAAAAGAAGCTGGAAACAGATCGAAGACATATTGCGGGGCGTATCGATGATATCAAGGCGGAACTGGCGAGGATCGGAAAGACGAGGCAGGTGCAGCGTTCCGGAAGGGAAAAATCTCAAATACCTGTTGTTGCGCTGATGGGCTATACAAATTCCGGGAAATCGGCCATCATGAACCGCCTGCTGCAGCTGTCGGAACGAGAGGACAAGACTGTATCTTCGCAGAATATGCTCTTTGCGACTCTGGATACGCAGCATCGAAAGATCACGCTTGAGCAGGGGAGCGAATTTATTTTGATCGATACTGTCGGATTCGTCAGCAGGCTGCCTCACAGTCTGGTTGAGGCGTTTAAATCAACATTGGAAGAGGTGCGGTATGCGGATCTTCTGATCCATGTGGTGGACAGCTCTTATGAAAACAGAGATTTCTATATGGAAGTGACCAACAAGGTCATCGAGCAGATCGGTGCCGGGGATAAAGACCAGATCGTCGCTTATAATAAAATGGATATTGCAAAGAGCGTTCCGCTGGATGTCAGCGGTCATGAAGTGGTGTATCTTTCTGCAAAGACGGGAGAAAACATCAATGTTCTGGTGGAAAAGATCCGGGAGAAGATTTTTGGAGGTCGTGTGGAAATGACGCTGATGATCCCGTATCAGCGAGGGGATATCACATCGTATCTTTGTGAAAACGCTCAGATATTCTCCATGGAATATGAAGAAGAGGGAACGTTGCTTCACGGGAAGCTGGAACGGGAAGATGCTCTTCGTTATGGCAGTTTTGCAGTGGATCCCGGAGAAAAGTCAGAGGAATAGAAATGGAATTGTATAAAACGGTAAGAAAACAGGCGGAGGCAGTGCAGGTGATCGATAAATCGCGGTTTATAGCGCATGTTTTCCCTGTGGAGTCACGTGAGGAAGCGGATGCTTTTCTGGCGGAGATACGTGAGAAATATAAAGACGCGACACATAACGTGCCGGCAATGGTAATAGGAGATAAATCGCAGATCCAGTGGGCGAGTGATGACGGAGAGCCGCAGGGGACATCCGGGGCGCCTATGGTGCAGATGATGGTAAAGGAAGGACTGACCAATCTGATCGTGGTGGTGACGCGTTATTTCGGCGGGATCAAACTCGGTACAGGAGGTCTTGTAAGAGCATATACAAGCAGTGCCAAGCTGGGTCTGGAAGCTGCAGGTGTCTGCAGTGTCCGGGAAATGGCAGAACTTGCTGTGAAAATCGATTATCCGTATCTTGCTAAGATCCAGAATATGGCCTCGGAACAGCTGGATCTGGAAGAAGCTGATAGAGAGGGAGAAGAAAATCTTTCAAACTTTCGTATCGCCAATATCCAATATACGGACAAAATTGAGATGAAAATACAGACGTTTCCGGGCAGCTTAACGAACGTGGAACTGCTTTTTCAAAACATAACTTCCGGAAAGGCAGAAGTCATTTCTCAGACGACTGTCAGGGAAAAAGTGTGATGCCGGCCGTGAAAACCGTTGAGAATCAAAGCGTTGTGAGACTGCAAAAAAATCTGTAAAATCGCGGTGAAAAATGAGCAAAACAAATCGAAAAAAACATTCGAAAAATGCTTGACAGAATGGGTGACTTGCTGTATAGTAAGTAAATGTGCCGAGCAGTTAAGCCGGTGCAAGCACGTGGGCGTTTAGCTCAGCTGGGAGAGCATCTGCCTTACAAGCAGAGGGTCATAGGTTCGAGCC
>OLPF01002749.1_pt1 | contig 10777 bp, 7 predicted proteins | sample 1673121 | NCBI WGS metagenome assembly OLPF01 (sample SAMEA3136756, study PRJEB25190) | human gut metagenome | reverse complement strand
GCTCAGGGGGTAATCCCCGGGCCAGACCTGCGTTGAAGTGGTGTGCGCATCGATCACCAATCTTCAGTCGCTTCACTCTGCAGCGACCGCAAAAAACAAAGAGCCCGCCCTCGGGTTGAAAGCGGGCTCAAAACGTATGAGCTATAGTCACTCGAATCTAAAACTTAGCTGCGGCGACGATTGAGATGTATGCCAGCGGCGCAGACGGCGGAGCCGAGGGCCAGGAACGCCACCGTTGCGGCAAGGGCGCTGTCGCCTGTCTTGGGGAGGTTGCCCTTCTTGTCTGTTTTAACCGGTTTCTTCATATCTGCAGGCTTCGTGGGCTCCTCCGGCTTTTGCTCAGGGGCGGCAACCATGTAGGTAACCGTCGGAACCGGGAAATCGCTTGCCGTGCCCTTGTCGCCGTTGCCGTCAACGGGGTACAGGGTTGCACTCTCGTTGACCTTGAGGCTATGGGTGCCGGCCTCGGTGGGCTTATTCACCAATACCTCGCTGTACGTAAGGACAACCGGTTTAGCGGGCACCGCGGCCTCGTTGAGAGTGAAGACGAGCTTCTCCTTCTCCCCTGCCGCGTACTTGAGGGTGAAGCGATAGGTGCCGTCCGCACGCTTGCCAAAGCCATAGGTGGTCTCGTCGATCTTTTCGGGCGCCAGGTCCTCGCCCGCAACATTCAGGCTGATCTTACTGGCATCGTTCACAAAGTCAAAGTTGTTGCCAATAAAATCCTCGACAGTCGAGCCGGCGGCAATCTTGTCGATGAGCTTTGCCCTGAGCTTATTGAAGTCAGTATCGAGCTTGCTCTCGTTGGAATTCCTAGTGAGATACTGCAGGAAGACCTGGCAATCGTAGTCAGCGGTGTTCTTGTAATAAACATTCATATCGTAACCGGCATTGACCATCGACTGGAAGGTATCATCCGTACTCCAGAACGCAACATCGACGTTGCAAGGAGCGGTCACATCGATGGGAATGGGATTTGTGGTTCCAGCGTTGGCGGCGTCGCTGGTGTACTCGTAATCGTATTGAGCCCAGTTCTTGTTGGAGTTCTCGTACTGGTCGCGATAGTACGCAAGGTACTCACCAAGCTTTTTGGGGCTAGTCTTAGCCTGTGAAAGGATGAAGTTGGAACCGTCGGAAAACTTCTTCCACGCGTTATCGGTGTTGTACTCACGACTCCAAGACTCCGAGATGCCGCCCATACAGTTGTTCGTCCATGTGTTGTACGCAGCGCCGGTCTCAGGGTTCACCTGCTTGGTCGGATCGCCAAACGACCTCGTATACGGGATGGTATAGTCGCCGTTCTTGCAGTAAAGGTAGGTTGCACCGTCACTGATCAAGATCACGTGCTTGTTCTTGGCCTTAACGGCGGTATCTGCGTCAAGGATGCTCTTGGCAGCAAGAAGGCCGGCATCCATGTTGGTACCGGAGCGAACGCTCGAGTTCATCGCAGCAAGAATGCTATCGTAACCTGTAACGACATCAGTCAACGGCTGCTGAATATTGCCCACCCTATTAAAGAGGACAACGCCAACCTTGATGTCCAAGCCGTCGACCTGAGCCTTTGTCTTAACCTCTTCGAGGAAGGACTTGGCCTGGTTATAGATGTCCTTCTGCGCAGAGGCGCCCGACTTATCAAGAACGAACACAACATCCGCAGGCTCGGCCTCGCGTTTCCCCGGGAACGAAAGGGTAACGTTTGTCTCCAGATTCTCGTCGAGCTCGGTGGCCGTTTTTTGATTCTGCTCCAGCGCCGTTGTCTGGCCAGATGCGGCGGCATCAGTAGCAAACGCGGGTGCTACCGGCACAGACATGGCAATCGCCAGGAGCGCACCCCCCCAGCACAAAGGCGCGAGACAGACATCGCTTTACCACATCCACTGTTTTCATATGTCATTCCTCCTGTCATGATTCCAGCGAAGTCCAACTGCCAGGCACACAAGCTTGCACGTATACAGCGCGGTGGCAGTTGACCCTGGAACACTACGGTCACATATGTGACACGGCCCGTTGCACCCACAGCATACGACTCAAGACGAGAGACCTTTGGCCCAATTCTGTAAACGAGCGTTCTCGTCCCATGGCTATAGATGTGATAGCAACCTTTAATCTCAGCATGCTCAAATAAAAAGGCCCGCATGGAAACATCCATGCGGCCAAAAGGGGCGCTTACAGGTCGATGTGCGATTCCTTGATGGGGAACGGCTGACCAAAGTGACAGGCGCAGAAATGACCGGGCTCCAACTCCTTGAACTCAGGCTGCTCGCGAGAGCAAATCTCCTGAGCAATCGGGCAGCGCGTATGGAAACGACAACCCGAAGGAGGATCCAGCGGTGAAGGAGGATCGCCGGCAAGAATGATGCGCTTGCGCGTCTTCTGGATATCCGGATCCGGAACAGGCACTGCAGAGAGCAGCGACTGCGTGTACGGATGGGACGGCTGTGCGTAGAGGCGCTTCCAGTCGGAAAGCTCGACAAGCTTACCCAGGTACATAACGCCCACGCGATCGGAGATATGCTGCACAACGGAAAGGTCGTGAGCGATGAACAGGTAAGCGGTACCAAACTTATTCTGCAGGTCCTTGAGAAGGTTCAGCACCTGCGCCTGAATGGAGACGTCGAGTGCAGAAACGGGCTCGTCGCAGATGATGAGCTTCGGACGCAGGATGAATGCGCGCGCGATGCCAACACGCTGGCGCTGGCCACCGGAGAACTCATGCGGATAGCGGTTGATATGCTCGGGGTTGAGGCCAACCACGTCAAGCAACTCGCGAACGCGCTCAAGACGCTCTTCCTTGGTGCCAATGCCATGGATGGTCATGGGCTCGGAGACAATCTCGCCAATGGTCATACGCGGATTCAGGCTCGCGTACGGATCTTGGAAGATGAACTGCATATCACGACGCATATCCTTGAGCTCTTTTTTGCTCATGGACGCAATGTCGCGACCCTGGAAGAACACCTTGCCAGCCGTAGGCTTGTTGAGGCGCATGATGGTGCGGCCCGTCGTGGACTTGCCGCAGCCGGACTCGCCTACCAGACCAAAGGTCTCGCCAGGCATGATCTCGAACGAAACATCATTGACAGCCGAAACAACGCGCTTGGAAAAGCGGCTGGAAAACACGCCGGAATTGGCGGGGAATTCCTTGGAGAGGTGCTCGACCTTGAGCAAGGGTGTGGTATCTGCCATGGTCTACTCCTCGCCTCCCGTAATCGTATCGTCCATGCCCGTAGCGATAGCATCATTGCCGGTGCGCGACGTGGCAGGAGCATTCTTCTTCGCAAACTCCGAATCGGAGGCGTAATGGCACGCGGCATAGTGGCCCTTGGAGAGCTCCACGCGCTCGGGACGCTTGGTGTGGCACAGCTCGGTAGCATAGGGGCAACGGGGCGCAAAGGCGCAGCCGGTGGGAAGATTGACGAGTGAAGGCGGGTTGCCGTGAATGGGCGTAAGCGGCTTCTTCTCGTCGATAACCTGCTCGGGGATGGAGCGGATAAGACCCCAGGTATAGGGATGACGGCTCTCGTAGAAGATCTGATCGGCAGTACCGAACTCCACAGGGCGGCCGGCATACATAACCATGATCTTATCGGCGATATCGGCGACGACACCCAGGTCATGGGTAATCATGACGATGGCATTGCCGTTCTTCTCCTGCATCTCCTGCATAAGCTCGATAATCTGTGCCTGAATGGTCACGTCGAGAGCCGTGGTGGGCTCGTCGGCAATCAGGATGTCGGGGTCGCAGGCAAGTGCCATAGCAATCATAACGCGCTGGCGCATACCGCCCGAGAACTGATGCGGGTACTCGTTCACGCGCTTCTCGGGCTCGGGGATGCCCACCAGGTCAAGCAGCTCGGTAGCACGCTTAAGCGCCTGTTCCTTGCTGTAGCCACGGTGCAAACGAAGGCCCTCGCCCACCTGCTTACCGATCTTGTAGACCGGGTTGAGCGACGTCATGGGGTCCTGGAAGATCATGGCGATGTCGTTACCGCGAACGTGCTGCATTTCCTCTTCACTCATATCGAGCAGAGACTTGCCGCGATACTTCACGGAGCCGCCGTGAATCTTTCCGGGAGGCATCGGGATGAGGCCCATGATGGTCATGGCCGTCACGGACTTACCCGAACCAGACTCGCCTACCACGCCGAGGGTCTCGCCGCGGTCGAGCGTATAGGAAACGCCGTCAACCGCATGGACGATACCGTCCTCGGTATGGAAGTACATCTTAAGGTTATCGACTTCGAGAAGATGCTGGCCCTCAGGAATGGGCTGCGTCTTGAGATCGACGTAGTTTTTCGTATCCTTCTTCATGACTTTATGCATCCTTCATCTTGACGTCGAGCGCATCGCGCAGACCGTCGCCCAACAGGGTGAAGGCGAGCACGGTCGAAAGAATGGCGAGACCAGGCATGATCATCATCCAGGGAGCGGTCTGCAGGTAGGCCTGACCGTCCTGAATCATCGAACCCCAGGAAGGCGTGGGCGGAACGACGCCCATGCCCAAGAAGGACAGCGAAGACTCGGTAAGGATGGCGCCACCGATGTTCATCGTGGCGTACACGACGATGGAAGCAACGGAGTTCGGGAAGATGTGACGCGCAATGATGCGAACGTCAGATGCGCCCATGGAGCGAGCCGCGTCCACGTAGTCGTTCTCCTTGACCGTAAGGATTGCGGAACGGAACACACGGGCGATGGAAGGCCAGCCCAAAATGCCGATGGCCACGAACACGTTCGTCAACGAACGGCCGAGGACGGCGATGAGCGAGACCACGAACAGAACATATGGGAAGGCCAAGAAGATATCGGCCAGTCGCATGATGATCGTATCCCAGATGCCTCCGTAGAAGCCGGCCAGAGCGCCCATGATCAAACCGAGGATCGTGGAGATGGCGGTTGCCATAACGCCAACGGAAAGCGAGATGCGCGCGCCATAGATAACGCGTACGAGAATGTCGCGACCGAGGGCGTCGGTGCCGAAGGGATGCTCGCCCGAAGGCGGAAGCGTCGAGTTCTGTGCCATCGTGGTGGAGTCGGCAGCCGTCGGCGAGCCGAGCCACTGCTTGGCCCACAGGTCGGCCGAAAGAGCCACGATGATGACAAAGATAATCCAAATCACCGAGATAACGGCGAGCTTGTTCTTACGCAGACGCTTGAAAGCGTCACCCCAAAGGGTGCGTGAGGCGGCGGGGGAAGAGGAATCGGACTTCTGGTGAATCTCCTCCAGCAGCGCCTCGTTTTCCTCCTCAATCGTCTGAGGGGTCTTGTTATCGTTCATGAAGTACCTCCCCTTAGGCGTTCTTGTTGGACGAATCGAAGCGAATGCGCGGGTCGAGGAAAGCGTAGCTTACGTCGACCAGCAGGTTGATGACCATGACCACGAGCACGACAAGAGTGACGCCACCCATAACGATGGGCCAGTCGCGGCTGCTAATGGCACGGAACATCTCGTAACCGATACCGGGCCAGTTAAAGACCGTCTCGGTGAGGATGGCGCCGGAGAGCATGGCACCGAAGTCGACACCAATATACGTAACAACCGGAATAAGGGCGTTCTTGAGCGCATGCCTCCAGATGATGGCACGATTGGAAAGGCCCTTTGCCTTAGCGGTACGGATGTAGTCCTGGTTCATAACGTCCAGGAGCTGCGAACGCATGATGCGCGCGCAGTATGCGGTGGAAACGGAAGCGAGCGTCACCGCGGGAAGGATGTAGTGCACCCAATCCTGATACTGAGATGCCGTACCGCCTGCACCCGAGATGGGCAGAACATGCAGCTGCACGCCAAAGAACAGCTGAAGCAGCATGCCCAGCCAGAAGGCGGGCACAGCGACGAGCACCGAAGTCACCAACGTGACCAAGATATCCCAGAAGGAATATCTCTTAACCGCCGAGATGATGCCGGCGCCGATGCCCATGATCGCCTCGAGGACGATAGCGCAAACGGCAAGCTTCGCTGTATACGGATACTTAGCGGCAAAGATGTCCGTCACCGGCAGCTTGCGCTGATACGAGCTGCCAAGGTCGCCCTGAAGCAGGCTGCCCATGTAGAACACGTAGCGGTTCCACAACGTCTCGGGAACGGGGTCGCCGTTCTCGTCCAGAATTGCGTTGCCCTCATCGTCAACCTGAACAAGGTGATACTTGACGCGAAGCTGCAGCTCAACCTCGGGGGTGAGCGCCTTCTCGCCACCAATCAGCTTGATCGGGTCTCCCGGAACGATGTTCTGAAGCGCAAACAGGATAAGCGTTACGCCCAGAAAAACCGGGATGAATTGGAGCACACGCTTGAGGATGTACTTTCCCATACAAAAAACTCCCCTACCGTGGATACACCTAAACGGGATGTCAACCGATGAAGATTGACACCCCGTCAAACAAACACTCAGTATATCGTTTTGCCGCTATCTGCGCCATAGGTGTAATAGCAGCAGATTGAGGCTTATGTGTGCTCTTTTACGCGTTGAGCTCCGTGCGATTCAGATACGCATGCTTCTGCGGGTCCAGATAGAAGGACTTGACGCGATCGGAACCGGCGGTCACGTGCGAGTAGAACATCAGCGGGATAACCGGGCAGTCGGCAGCGATGATCTTATCGACTGCATGCATCTTGTCCAGACGCTCCTTATCGTCAACCGTGGCGCGAGCCTCGGTGATGCCCTTATCAACCTCGGCGTTGCTGTAGCCGGAGCGGTTGTCGCCACCGAGGGAATCGGAGTGGAACAGTGGATACAGGAAGTTGTCCATGATGGGGTAGTCAGCGATCCAGCCCAGACGGCCAAACTGATAGTCAAGCTGCTGATACTGGTCAAGCAGAGCACTCCACTCGGGAGTATCGGAGACAACCTCGAGACCGACCTTCTCCAGGTCGCCGATGACAGACTCCATGATCTCCTTGTGGCCACCGTCCTGGTTGTAGGAAAGCGTGAGCTTCAGGCCGCGGGAACCGTCGGAGCCTGCGGGATAGCCAGCCTTGTCCAGGCACTCCTTGGCGGCGTCAACGTCGTACTTGGAGTACTCCCATGCGCCCTTCTGGTAGCCGTCGATACCCGGCGGGATGATACCGTCGGCAGGGGTACGGGTACCCTTGAAGAGAGTCTTGCAGATAGCCTCGCGGTTAATGGCCATGGACACGCCGCGACGCACGTCAGCGTTGTCGAAAGGCGCAGCGGTATTGTTGACGACCAGATAGTAGACGGAAGGCTCGCCGCCGAGCAGCATGTGCTGGCCGTCGGACATGGTATAGCCGTCCTTAGACTCGCCGCGGTCCTTGATGGCGGAGTCAATCTGCGGCACGGGCACGTCGCAGATGTCGAGGTTGCCGGCCTGGAACTCTTTCCAAGCGGTCTCGACGTCCTTCTGAACAGTAAAGTGAACGCCGTCTACCTTGGCCTTGTTCTTGCCATAGTAGTCGTCGAACTTCTTGAGGTTGATCTCCTGACCATCCTCCCACTTACCGTCCATCTGGAACGGGCCGTTGCCGATGGGAGCCAGGTAGAAGCTCTTGGCGTCATCCTCGGCAGCAGCAGGCACGGGAGCCAGGGCCGGGTGCGAAGCAACAAAGGGGAAGTCGGCGTAAGGGGCAGACAGCTTGACCACAAACGTGAGGTCGTCCGGGCAGGAAAGACCGGCAAACTCGTCGGTATCGCCGGCAGCGAGCTCGTCATAGCCCTCGACGAGCGAAAGGTGGTAGGAGACCTCAGACGGGCTGTACTCCATCGCAACTGCGCTCTTGGGATACACGACACGAGTCCACGCGCGCTTGAAGGCCTCGGCATCCACGGCGTCACCGTTGTGGAACTTAGCGCCCTTGCGCAGATGGAAGGTGAACTCGGTAGCGTCATCGCTGGCATCCCAGGACTCGGCGGCAAGACCGACGATCTCGTTCTTGTCGTAGTCGAAGTTAGTCAGCGCATCGAACAGCTGGAAGGAAACCTGCGTGCCCTGGTCCTCCTGGACGTTATAGGGATCGATGCAGACGGGGTTGTTGATGTAATAGTTGACGGTGGCACCCGAGGTTGCGCCGGAAGCGGAGCCAGCGGTGCTGGAGCCGCCCTTCTTGCCGCAGGCAGCCAGGAATGCGAGAGAGCTCGCAGCGAGGGAGCCGCCCACAAAAGCGCGACGGCCCATAACGGGCTCATGGAATTTGAAATCAGCCATGCCATCCTCCTTAAATGCAGAACATGGGCGATGCATTGCGCGAGAGCTGCATACATCGCATTCGAGCTACACGCCCGTTGGCTGTGTGGGCGTATGCACGATTGGATGTACTTTACTCTATTTTGGAAAAGTGCCGTTTGTTGTTTTTGATTAAAACGGCAGGTATTTCTTTAGTCAGCAAGAGTTATTGCACCTTTGTCGTCAAAAGAACCGCAGGTTAAAGCTGCAAAAAAACGCGGCCGCGCCACACATGCAGGCACAGCCGCGTTTTACATTCGTTTCCGAAAGTCATTTTTTCGTTAACGAAAGCGAAACATTGAATGGCGGGTTCTAGCCGATGAACGTAATCTTGTCGCGGCCTTCATGCAGATAGTGAACGCCCTCGCTATCGAGCATGATGGTCTCCTCGGTATAGATAAAGCACTTGTCGCGACCCTGAGCCGGCGCCTTGACGTTGAGCTCCAGCGCCCAGCAGGTGTTCTCGTCCACGCGCACATCTCCCACCACGGGAATTGAACCTTGATTCGACCACAGACCGATAGTGGGCCCGGGGCCATGACCGTACATATTGCAGGGATGCGAGTACAACATGGCGTCGATGCCCTCCTCGCGCGCGGCGGCAAGCGACGCTTCGAAAACCTCATTACCCGTACGGCCGGGCACCATGTTCTCGCAAACGATATCCTGGAAGCGATTGTTCACGGCAAGCGCATCCACAAGCTCGGAGGGAATCTCGGTCTCGCCGGGGCGCGCCACATAGGCCAAGCGCTGGCTGTCGGTCATCATGTTCATGTAGCGGATGCCAAAATCGCAGTGCAGAAGGTCTCCCGGCTCGATCACGCCGGTGATGCGTGATTCATCAACGCCCGCGCGTTCGATATCCATCGTGGGCTCGAACCAATACTCCAGGCCCAAGTCAACGGCACGCTGACGCATGAAGAACTCGAGGTCCTGCGTAGTGGTGATACCGGGCTTCACGACCTCGGACGTATACATCTCCTCGAGAATCGAGTACGAGACGTCTGCCACCTCGGGCATAAGCTCCATCTCGGTAGGAGTACGCAGCTCCATCACCTTAATGGGAAAAACGTCATCGGCATACATCCGGCTCGTCCATGTTTCATCGAGGCCCTCGAGCAGCAGCGCTTCGCAGCCGGCAGAAAGGCCGTCAGCCACGGCAAAGTTCTTCGAGCGGTCGACGGCGATTGTGCGGGGCTGATATTCCTCAAAGAGGCGCTGAAGGGCAGCCATCTGGGGTTCTTCACGCCAATCAATCCAATAGCGCTCATAGAAACGCTCAAGATCCTCGTCGGGCATCGCCACATGAAAACGGCGCACGCCCTCGTCCGTCTTTACAAAAGCGAGGATCGTCAAGCGGCGCGCCGTGGGATACATGGGCGGAAACAACGCGCGGAACGTAGGGTCCTCGTTGTACTCGCGAGATACATGAAGCCAGATATCGGCGCCACTTTGCTCCATAGCCTGCGGAACGATTCGCTCCAGGCGCTCCTTGAGGCAGCGCTCCTGAATCTCATAGCGCTCGCGCACGCTTCTGACCTTGATCATGTGCTTGTCCCTTCTTGTCATAAAAAGGGATGCGCGCCGGTGCGTACACGGCAGCGCATCCCCTCTTCAAGCTGTATAGATACGTCAAGCTCGGAATTAAGCGAGCTCAGCGGTGCCAAGTTCAGCGTGCTTGGACGGATCGATGTACAGGTGCTTCACGCGATCGGAACCGGCGATCTGGTGCGTGTAGAACATCAGCGGGATGATGGGCATAGCATCGCCAACCTTGCGGTTGATAGCCTGCAGGGCCTTGATGCGCTCGGCGTCATCGACGGTGGCGCGAGCAGCCACGAGAGCCTCGTCGACCTCGGGATCGGCATAGCCGGTCTTGTTGTCGGCGCTCTTGGAGTTGAACATCGGGTACAGGAAGTTATCCAGGATAGGATAGTCGGCGCTCCAGCCCATGCGGCCAAACTCATAGCTCTTGGAATCCAGGGAGCTGATGAAGGCAGCCCACTCGGGGGTGTCGGACTCGACATCGATGCCAACGGCGTTCAGGTCACCGATCACGGACTCCATGATCTCCTTGTGGCCGCCGTCCTGGTTGTAGGAAAGCTTGAGCTTCAGACCGCGCGAGCCGTCGCTGCCCGCAGGATAGAGCTTGTCGAGAATCTCGACAGCAGCGTCCTTGTCGTAGTGGCAGTCAGCCCAAGCGTTCTTCTCGTAACCGGCGATTGCGGGAGGAACGATGCCGTCGGCAGGGGTGCGGGTGCCCTTGAAGAGGGTTTTGCAAATGGCCTCACGGTTGATGGCCAGGGAGAGAGCACGACGGAAGTCGGGGTTGTTGTACGGCTCGATCGTGTTGTTAACGATGAGGTAGTACGTGGAGAGCTCCTCGCCCAGCAGCATGTGCTGGCCATCGGACATGGTGTAGCCGTCCTCGGACTTGCCGCGATCGGCCACGGCGGAGTCGACCTGAGCCACCGGGACGTCGCAGACATCGAGGTTGCCGCCCTGGAACTCCTTGTATGCCGTCTCCATATCCTTCTGGATAGCAAAGTGGACAGCGGAGATCTTGGCCTTCTCGCCATAGTAGTCGTCAAAGCGGGTG
>OLPF01002747.1_pt1 | contig 10780 bp, 10 predicted proteins | sample 1673121 | NCBI WGS metagenome assembly OLPF01 (sample SAMEA3136756, study PRJEB25190) | human gut metagenome | reverse complement strand
ACTTTATCTAAAGAACAATTAATTCATATCTGTAATAGCATTAAAAAAGCAGGTACTAAATTAAAAATAAATCCTTGCCTTTCAAAACTAAATATAGATGAAGGTTTTAATTCGTTTATAAGCAAAATAAAACCAGATAGATATAAAATTCTACAAATGCATTGCAATGATAATGACAATAGAAATAAAAATAATATGGTTCTTTAATTAAAGCATTAATATGTCTCTGAATTGTAACTTTGGATTTATTTAAGTTGGTAGACAATTGGATTGTGGTTATATATTTGTTATTATTGATTGCTTTGATGATTTCTAAATCTAACGGATTTATTCTATCATTCTCATTTAAGCTACATAAAAATGAGCTAAAATGAGAACTATAGAAGAGGTTTGACTTTTATTGAATTCCCTATAATTTACTAGTATTATATACTTAGTAAAAGGGGGTATACGTGTTTCAATGATTCTCTAAAAACGAAAATAGTAACAACTATTTATCCAACCAATATAACTATTAACAAGCCTGGAGTAGATTTATTGGCTAATAGTTATGCCGTGATGCTAGGATTAGATGTTAGCAATTATAAATTTGCTTTACATCCAATCAGTCAAGATGATTACAAGTCTAAAAAATATCCAGAAAAGAACATGTCTGTTCTCTCTGGTGAGAAATCATATGTAAGAGTATCCTCTACAGATTTTGTATCAAAGATTGGAAATCTTATAAATCATGATTTCTCTAAGAAACCTCTAAAATATAAATGCTACTATGATCAAAAAGAAAACTTATTGATCATAGATTTAAGAAAGGAGATTAAGTAATGACTGAACTTACAATAATGTTAATAGTTTGGGCCGTAATCTTCACTTTAGCTTTGATGGCTGAGCTGTTGACTGAAGCTTTAGTTTCAGTATGGTTTTGTGTTGGAGCTATAGTAGCTTTCGTCATAACTTTTATTCCTGGAATGCCATACTGGGGTGAGATTATTGTCTTTGTTGGAGTGTCATTAATAACTTTCTTAGTATTAAGACCAATACTCCAAAAGAAACTTGTTCATCTCCATTCAAAGACAAATGTAGATACTATGATAGGAAAAAAAGGAATCGTAGTAAAAAGAATAACTTCTCTAGAAAAAGGTGAAGTAAAAATCAATGATATCATTTGGAATGCTATCAAACGAGATGAAGATGATACAATAGAAGTCGATTCAATCGTAGAAGTTATTTCCATACAAGGAAATAAACTTCTTGTCAAAAAATCTAATTAAAGGAGGATTATAAAATGCCAACAGTAGCAATAATCATTATTTCATTCTTTGCAGTAATAGTATTTATACTCTTAATCATTTTGCTTTGCTCACTCAAGATAGTAAACCAAACAGATAAATACGTAATTGAAAGATTAGGAAAATATCTTTGTACTTGGGACACAGGAATTCATTTCCTAGCTCCGTTTGTGGATAGAATTCAAAAGAAAGTCTCGATGAAGGAACAAATTTATGATTTTCCTCCTCAACCCGTCATCACAAAAGATAACGTCACTATGCAAATAGATACAGTCGTCTTCTTCAATGTGACTGACCCTAAATTATTCACCTATGGAGTAGAGAATCCTATCGCAGGTATAGAAGCATTATCTGCCACGACACTGAGAAATATTATCGGTGATTTGGACTTGGATCAAACCCTAACCAGTCGTGACATCATAAACACTAAGATGAGACAAATCCTTGATGACGCCACCGATCCTTGGGGAATCAAAGTCACGCGTGTCGAAGTCAAAAATATCTTGCCCCCAAAAGATATTCAATCTGCAATGGAAAAACAGATGAGAGCAGAGCGTGAAAAGAGAGAAAAGATATTGATAGCTGAAGGTGAAAAGACCTCTGCAATAACTATCGCTGAAGGTAACAAAGAGGCAGCAATATTAAATGCGGAAGCTGAGAAAGAAGCAACTATCAAAAAAGCCGAGGCTCAAGCTGAGGCGATTCTCAAAGTCAAAAAAGCTGAGGCTGATGGTGAACTGATGGTGAGAAAAGCCGAGGCTGAAGCAATAAAAATGATAAATGAGGCCAATCCATCTAACGCTGTATTAACAATCAGATCCTATGAGACATTATCTAAAGTCGCAAATGGTAAAGCTACTAAGTTGATCATCCCATCCGATATAACTAAAATATCTTCCATAGCAAATGTTGTCACAGAATCCATCTCTGCTATGAAAGAACAAGATGATAAAGTAAAGAACGACGATAATAAATAAGAAAAATTTGATTTAAAAAAGCTCAATGATTAGGTCATTGAGCTTTTCTATTTTACTTGTTCTTCTCTTTTTCTTCTATTTCTTTACGTCTCTTATCATTCTTTTTCTTTCTAAGAAAAAGAACAAACAAAACAATTGCTAGCACGATAAAAACAACAAGTAGAACAATAGAAGTATTTCTCACGTTTGTAGCTAATTGCTCGGACCAGAATCCATCGCCATTTTCCCAAGTCTTGTTAACCAAAGCAGCATTGCTAACAAAAATCAAAAATCCGGAAACTACACAAAGAACTAAACTCACAATAGACAAAATTAAATAAGTCATATTTTATAATTCCTTTCTATAACTATATGGATCATCATATAAACTGGTAAGCATTGCATAAGTTTGAGAATAAGTTTTTACACCATTATCCATATAAAACACTTTTCCACAATAAGATGGTAAATCATCATTAGTCTTATAATCCGAATAGCATTTGATTGAATTTGCTAAATTTTCAGGTGTATTTATAAGACCAGCTGTGACTTTCTCGTTGGAAATGAGGTTCCAAGCACCAGCAGCAAAGGAAGAGCAATTATTAAAAGTAGACCATGAATCATAATCTTTCACATATGCATGTAATACATTAGCTTCATTTTCATCTAAGTAAGTAGTCAAAGAGACAATTCCATTATATACTCCTTTATTTTGAATCAAAAAGTGCTTTTCCAAGTTATACCATAACCCTTTATGTTCACTTTTGTTGCCCCAAGTTCCAACTGTAGCACCTTGAGTAACATTCAATGTTGCATGACCAAATGTCTGCTCATTATATGCTAAGTTTTCAACAGTAATAAAGGCATGACCAAGACCAAAACCGGATGAATTTTCACCATTATAGTAGGCAAAAATCTTTACTTTTAATGTCGCCCATTTGCCAGTAATAGTCGAATAAGCTCTTTTAGGAATTAAATTTGTTGATGGTTGATAACTCGTAAAGTTGAAAGATGCAAACCCAACACTTAGAAGAGACATAATAGAAACAACAACTTTTTTAATTTTATTTTTCATTTATATATCCTCTTATACATGAGTATTATATCACTATTTCAAAATCGTGATATTGTCTTCTATCTAATTATACTATTTAGACTTTCCATTCAGTGTTATACATGTTAATCATATCATATGTAAAAGAAGTAGCACAATTTTCTGTCTTGACTAATTCACAGGCCTTCTTATATTCATCTAAAGTACAAGTATGAATATTTACTTTAGTTTCTTCAATTTTCTTATTTAATTTCATCTGTGCTGTATAAACACCCCAAGATGAAGTCCAGCCACCAGTTACTGTGGTCTTATAGTTCCATATGGTCCAACCATATCCTCTATCATCGTACCAATCAACCAAACATTTCTTCCAACTATCCAAATTTTCGAACCAGTTAAATTCACCTATATAGATAGGAACATCATAATCGTGACCTAATAATTTCGAATCGAAGTAAGATTTGAATGTTTCCAAATTGATAAGATTGCTATTCCAATTATATTGATGCAATTCATACATGATGTTAGACCATCCATATTTATCTGGATTAGGGCATACTGAATAGTCCCACATGAACTCTAATGTGATAAGATGCTGATCATTGTTTTCTCTTATAACCTTATATAATTTATCTTGATAATCAGTGCAATATTTATCTTGATTTTTATTCTTTGAAGATTGAGGTTCATTTATGACATCATAAGATAAAATCCAAGGAGCGATATCTTTTCTATTGTTTGTGTAATGTTCACTGACATAGTCCCATAAATCTATGACAGCATTCTCGTATGTATCGTTATGCCAAAATGTTGGTTGCTCTAAGAACAATCCCGAATGCTCAAAACCGTTTTGACTTCCAGGAACACCATGCAAATCTAAGATAGCATATAAATCATTAACCTTACATTGCTCTACGAACCAATCTAAATAAGAGAATGCAACACTTTCATCTTTTCTAGTAAAATCGTCATTTAAAATATTTCGCCAGTAGAAAGGAAGTCTAATGGTATTGAATTGTAATTCTTTAACTTTCTTAAAGTCATCTTCAGAGAAGAAAGACTTATAGTAAAGATTCATCAATTCATCTTTGTTATCTTTTAAATTTGGATTATTTGACAATCCTTCTTCAAAGTCTTCCTGAGTGAACTCCGCATAAGTTAAATTACCATCATTATCCTTTATAAGATTCCCATCTTCATCTTTCTTAGGATCATTGTCAAATGGGCTCATCCATCCTTCTTGAACAAGTACATTTCCAGCATTGATGCCTTTTATCTGCAATCTATTACCGTCCTTATCATAGATTGCTCTTTTTGTACCATTCTCATTTCCTTGAGTTACGAATTCGCTTTTCGTATCTATATTCGGCTTTTGATCATTAGGTTTATACGTTGCAGAACGTATATATAAAGCGCATATAGTTCCTCCTAAAATAACAACTAAAGTCAATAATATTATCAATATAGATACAATCCATTTTTTAAAAGTTGACCATTCTTTCTTTTGCTCTTTATTGTTCGTATCGCTCATAAAAGAATTCCTTCCTTATATTCATTGTAAGATGAAAATCAAATACTTAAATAAGTAAATGATTTAACTGATAAAAGATAAAACTAGATAATTGACTAAAGGATTTAAACGGTCACTTATTAAACTTGTTTTGGCTTTGAATCAAGCTCTTATAAGCAATAGCTTCATTAGTATCGAACAAGACATAATGACCTGGAATGACTGCTTGGAATGTCGGTTTCTCCTTTGAATAATCACGTTTCTTCGATGAATCATAATCAACTTTATGATCACCATCGTCTTTTTCAAAAGCCTTAACAAAAGCTTTTCCATAAGGATGAATAGGATTGCTCAAAAGCTCATCCTTCTTTGCTAATTCGACCATATCTCCATCATGAAGAATGCTGATAGTATCGCAAATTTGCTTAGCCAAATTAAGATTTCTGCTCATGAAAAGAATAGAGATCATTCTTTTGTTTCTAAGTTTTCTCAACAACTCAATAAATTCCTCTTCTTCCTCTTTAGTCAATGTCTTAGGAAGATCATTGACTATCAAAAGTTCAGGGTTAGCAGCTAAAGCCGCGGCTAATTCAACTTTAACTGCTTCAAAAGATTTCAAATCTTTAACCGATAAAGAGAAGTAACTTGAAACTAGTCCTACTTCTTCCAAAGCCTTAGAGCTTCTTTCTGCAATAGCAGCATTGTTTAAAGATTTGATTCTACTAGTCAAAACATCTCTAACATTCATATCAGGGTCTAATGCATTTAAGAACAAAGGTTGTATTTGAATTCTCAATCTATAATCATTATTTTCATTATCGAATTTTATTTGCTTGATTTTTCTTGTCTGTTCTTCTTTAATCAACTTTATGTTCATTTTTACTGTTTTAATTCTAGATTGAATCAATAGAGCTAAATCGTTAGTTGGAAGTAAGGAATCCAATACATCCTTCTCAGTCAACATTTTAATTCTTCTCAATAAGTGATATCCATTCTCATTAGCTTCCTGATCATTTATAAAGAAGTATTTGCTTCTATCATAAGTTCCACCGATAAAACTCTCGGCTAATGCTTCTATATACTTCAAAGCATAATCAAAGGAATGCCCTTTGCTCAATTCACTATAGATTAAGAATCTAGTAGATACTGCATATTTAGAGCGAACTAAAGAATAATCCAAGATTTCTTTTCCTACATAAAGGTTATCGACTTTAGAAGGATGATCCTCAACTTCTTCTACGGTCTTAGCGTTCTTCAATCTTTCGATTTCCTTCTTTCCATTTTTCTTAGACCACTCTATTTCCTTCCTGTTCCATCTGTCTCCAGCTGCAATACGTGCACCTTTAAAATAGACAGCACCAGAAGTTATGCTTTCTTCCCCTACTATAGCTTTAGCCGTAATAGTCTTTCCACTTCCCTCTTCTCCTACTATTCCAAAGATTTCACCTTTATGAATTTTAAAACTGATATCATGAACCGCTTTGATGTATTCCTTCTTTAAGAAGTGTTTCTTCTTATAGAATACTTTTAAGTGATTCACTGAAAGGAGTACATTTTCACTTATATATTCACTTTTCAATTTTACATGCTTATAAGCAAAAGGTAAGCTATCATATGATTTAGACTTATCATGCTCCTCTGCATCATCCAATATATTCGTATAATCTTTAGCTTTTACATTGTTCTTAGAAGTAAAATAGCTTTTTTCCATAACAATTTCTCCTTTGATCCTTTATTGCTCTTGTGTAAGCACTTAACTTTTATTATTTTATCAAAAATGTAGAAGACTGATTACAAAAAATATTAAAGAGAATCAAACAACCATATTTCATATTATCGATGTTTATTTGACAAGTGATGCTTGTGTTATCTAATCACTTGACTAGGATAACTTATGCCTTTATAATCTAGCCCTCATAGATAAAACGAAAGGAATAAAAACAAATGAGAAAAAAATAAAATAGCTCTTTCCACACTAATATTATTAACATTGCTAGGATCGTGTGGCAAGACAACAGAACCATCTACACAACCTTCTACCAATCCTAGTGCTACACCCACACCAAAGCCTAACACATCAGGCACAGGAAAAGATACAACCTCTTCCAACAAAGAGCTCCATACTGATGACAGAATTAAGCTTAAGATGATGGGAAATCTCTATCCTAATCAACAAAGATCTATCTATGCAATCGTAGATGAATATGGAAACAAGGATGTCAATTGGACTTCATCCGATGAAAGCATAGTTAAAGTTTCTAGATTAGAAAATCAAGAGCAAGAGGAAGCTTTGCTAACTTCAATGCCTGATAAGTTTGGAACTGTAATCATCAAAGCCACAATGGCAGATGATGAATCCGTCTATTCTGAGATGGAAGTAACCGTCGAAGAAGGTGAAGCTATGAACGAAGACATGTTCAAGACTGTCACCGGAGCAGCTAAATTCAATATTAACGAAAAGCTCTACGATTATGACTATGAATTGAATTACACAAAAGAAGGTGATACTGATTTAGAAATCATATTCGAAGAAAATGACGATTCATATTTATTTAACCTTGAATACAATTTAACTGATGCATACTCAGTAACTGCATACGATAATATCAAGCAAAAAGAAACAATGAACCAAGCCTATGTAAGAAATGGCTCTAGTCTTTCCAAAGAATACATAGATATAAATAACAAACTCGCAAAAGAGACTTTGACTAATGATGAAGGAAATAAAAGAAGCTTTGACGCTAACTACGCCAACTTTTTAGGAGTGACTGGAGGAGAAAGTGATTATTTCTCCTATGAAGACTTCGCAACATTCGATGGAGGAAAAACATATCACTACATCGGTGGATATTACTATGAAACTTTGATTCCTTTAATGTTGTTAAGAAGATCTAATGTAGCTTTGGATGACTTGTATTTCTCCGTCACAAATGGAGTGATCGATGGTGTCACCATGATCGTAGATCCTGCAGCAACAAATGAATCTGATCCTGACACCAAATACGGATTTATAGCTACTGGAACTATTTCAGAAATAGGCACTGCTAAAATAAAACATGTAGAGCCTTTCTCACATGAGACTTATCATGACACTATCGAAACAGCAAGAAATGCTTCAGCTTCAAGCCATAACTATACAGTTAAATACTCATTGGATTACGGATCGTCAGTCAATATGTACACAATGAAGTTTAATGAAGATGCTATTGACCAAGTAGTAACTATAAATGGTAAAACAACACATACTGGTATTAAAAAGACTGATACTGGATACTATGAGTATAGTTACAATGATACTACCAAAGATTTATATATTGAAAAGACTCATACAACTCCATTCCAGAGCGATACAGTAAATCGTTATCCAACATTTGCTTTCTCAGCTGATATCTTTGCTGATAAAAACTCTAATGGTGCATATGTATCACGTGGTGGAAATGGAAAGAATGGTCAATTCGTAGGTCAGTGCTTATATCTTCCTTATATGAATGGTCAATATATCGATCAAGGAAGTCTCTTTATCACTGATGGATACGTATCTAAGATTTCTACAAAACTAGAATCCTTTGATGAAGAAGTCACAATCGAAGCCAATTATTCTAATTATGGTTCTACTACCATCGATATAGACTGGACCAAGGCTAAAGAACACGATGAACCTACTTCATTCCAAGAAGCAAATAGTTCTTTATATAATGAAATGGTAGCATGGAAAATCGACAATGTTGTTCCTTACTTATATGCAAAGCCAGGATGGGATAATACAATCGCTCATACAAATTCATTATATGATGCCGGTCATAACGATTGTTACTTTGAAACCAATAAATTTGAAAATGAAACTGCAAGAGATGAATTCATAGAAAACTATAAGGCAAAATTAGTAGAAGAAGGTTGGACCTTAACCGACAAATCAAATTACAACGATACTTACGCCGCCTATAAACTCTATACAAAGACTATAAACGGAAATGTATACGAATTATCAGTGAGTCCATATATAAATAGTTGGAATGGTGTCGCACAAAACACTGTAAAAATTCATGTATTCAGCAGTGCTTTATCAGTTCCAGATACTTACTAATTGATAATCAATATTATCATCAAGCAGCCATTATAGGATGGCTGCTTTTTGGTTTAAATCAAATTGCTTAAATCTTCTCTTGAATAAATATCGCACAATAGTGTTAAATCTTAAGGCCAATGAAAGAAGGAAATCATGAAATCTAAACATCTATCTATTTTAGCTTTAGCTTTGTTGTTGGTCGGTTGCAGTGGCACAAACACAACACCCAAAACATCTAAGCCTAGTACAAACCCATCATCGACCAACAAACAATCCACTAACAATTCATCTACTTCTAAATCGACTAAGTCCTTATTCGATTTGTTCGAATCCATGAAAACCGGATTGACTATAAATGGAACCATCAAAGATTTTGATGGTGATGACTTAAATCAAACAACAACATTCACAACTAAATTCAGCGATGATTCTTATCACTACGATAGAAAAGTCGGAAATGAAGAAGGAAGCTTAGATTATTTTAAAATCACTGAAGATTCTAATGAATATGTCGGAACATATGATATAGATGAAAATAACAATCTAGTATTGACCAAAGCCTCAGATGGAGAAGGATCTTTATCCTGGTCAATGGTATCAAATCCATTCTACGATGAGAAACAAGTGATTCAGGTTTCTTCGATAAGGATAATGATGGTAACTATTACTTGGATTTCTCAAAAGATGGTCAAACAGCAGGTAATAGATATAAGGCTGCTAGAAACTTCACATCAAAAATAGCAATCTTATCCATAATGAGTTTTGATGAATTCAAAATTATAGTTAAGAACGACTCCATAGATTCATTCCATATAGTTAGTAAGGAAGCTAATGATAAGGATGGATCTCCATTCCATTATGAAATCGACTTCACTATCAACAATGACAAAAACGTTGATCACGAAGCTAATAAACCTGTTCCATATGAGCACAAAGACTATCATGATGCATTGAAATCAGCTTTTGATAACTTATTTAGCAATCCTTATAGTTTTGAAAGAAATGTATCAAATATAAGCAATGTTAAAATGCCTTATCTCGAAGGATATATATCCTCCTCTGTAATGTTCTATCAAATCAATGATAATAATTTCAGCGGTGCTTTAGTCAAAGATGGATATGTACATGAAATCACAAAAGAGGATGGAACATACTACTATAAAGAAGAAAAAGAAAAGGATAGCGATGGATCGTATATAACTCATTTATCCTACTCTATGCCTAGAAGAAGTGAGCCAATCGAAGCCTTCACATTCGATAAAGAAACAAATGTTTATTCATTGACCATAATGCCAGATAGATTTGCTTATTACTTCGACTCGTTCTCTGATTTAGATGATTCTTATAAAGTTGAAGATGTCATCAAAGCCGAGATCAAATTATCGAATTCAAAAATCGATACAGTCAAATTCCTTCATGAAAATGGAGGATATGTCGAATATAAGATCTATTCTGACTCTTCTAAACTTCCATTTGATATAAATACGATAAGTGAATTTGATTCTTTGAGCAAAATGTATGGGACATTCACTGGATCATTCTCTTCAACCAGTCCATTCAAGAATCAAAAAGTACAAATTAAAATAGAAAAGAAAAAGAATACTGATAAATATTCTAAAGATGAATATGTATATTCAGTCACATTTAAAATGGGCGTCAATTTAGATAATGAAACAGAATATGCAGGTACAAACGTATCTATTTCAGATAATAATCTATCATTTGAGTGTGGTGGATATTCAATCGCAATAACATTATCTAATAATGAATATAAACTGACTATTGAATCTGATTCAGGCAAGTCTGATTCGACTATCTTAACTAGAGAATAAATAAACAAATAAACAAAAAAAGGGGCTGTTGCAAAATCCTGATCCAAAATCAGGTGAGCAGCAGCTCCTTTTCTTT
>OLPF01002746.1_pt1 | contig 10790 bp, 5 predicted proteins | sample 1673121 | NCBI WGS metagenome assembly OLPF01 (sample SAMEA3136756, study PRJEB25190) | human gut metagenome | reverse complement strand
GAATTAACGTGTTAAATTCATTATAAGCTACTTCTTTTTCTTTTGCAACCGTTTTCAGATCTTTTTCCAAGTCATTCAACACATATCGTCCAATCTGCATCAATACCGGTCTGCTGATCTCATTCACAGAACTTCCAAGGTGTCCAATAACCTTTAACTGGTTAAAATCTGTAATATGACGAAAATCCTCTGCATCAAGATATTCCTGCACATCCAGTCCGCATCGGTTCAGTAACACATACCAGACACTGTTTGTCATCAGTTCCCGGAACTCCACTTTCTGATTCTGTTCATCCAGATCTTCCAGAAAAGTGCCGGCTACATCCATTTGCAGTTCGTCGAAAGCATCCGGCAACCAGGCCTGCACACTTTCTTCTGCCGCCTGGTGAAGAACCTCTGCTAATCCTCCCTCTGTTGCTTCCAGTGCCAGCCGCTCCTGCAGATAATCTGCCACCAGTTGTTCTCCTTCTGGATTAAGATTCCATAACTGCGGATCTCTGCCCAGATTTTTTACCTTATAAGTATCCTGCACATCAAAAACATATCGGAGTTTCGTTTTTGGTCCGGATGTGTTATCTATCAGGGCAATTCCTTTAGAACCCTTTTTAATCCATCGGTACATCTTCTGGTTCCAGATTTCCATGGATGCCACGGCTGTTGCTCCCGGACGCTGTGCATAGATCAAGAGCTGTTCCGGAAAAGTGTACCGGTACAGCCTGGATGCAGTATTTAGAAACCGCATCCATTCCTGCGGATTGGCAGCAACATCCTTTGCCACTTCCTCCGTCAGAAGTTCCATTGCATATAATTTATTTGCCATCTGTTACTCCCTTTCTTCTTCCCACTTTTCTTCTACAACATCGGCAATCCGTTCCATTGCCCTTGTCATAGAAGGAAAATTACTACTGTTACTTGCTTTTCCAATCTGATCAATAAGAAATTCCGGCATATCTGCAAGTGCTCCGGCAATCATAGCCTTTACCCGGATATCCTCCAGCATAAGAAGCTCTTTTACACCAAATTCTTCACCAAATACATCCTGATATCTCCGTAAGTCATCCAAAAGATATTCCGGTTTTAAATCTCTATCCATTTCCTTTCTTTTATCATCACCATATAAACACCAGTCCATATTCTTTTCTCCTCCATCTTCATAAAATTAGGGACTGCTCACACAGTCCCCTCAAAATCATCGTTATTTCTCGTTATAATACTGAGGCAAGGTCTTTCGCCCTATTCTTTGGGATTGTATCTGTCCCTTTTGCTTTGATCTCCGCCTTGGCTTTCTCCAGTTTTCCATGGATTCCACCTTTTGCTTCTGTTCTCCCAGTTGCTTTTTCTGCTGCTTTTTCTTTCTCCAGACGTGCTTCCCTGCGTTCGGCATTTTCCATAACTGCTGTCTTTCCATCACAGAACTGAACCTTATCCGAAAGCTGTTCCTGCCTCTCTACCTGCGTCTCATTGACTTCCTGTACCATGGCATTTAATTCCGGTACTTCAAACATTCCGTTATCAGGAAGAATCAGCACCTCATGAATTGAAGAGGGAAGAACAAAATAATCACTTCCCAGGCATTCACCGATCTGCTTACGAATATCTTCCTGCAGTAACAGTGATGCACCATTCATTTTTTGTGCATTTGAAAGACAGAACATTGGATTTTCCATTGCTTCAACATTCAGTTTTTCATTCAAAAGATTTTCTGCTTCTTCACCAAAAATCATGGATTTTATCATTTCATTCATGTCCATCAAAACAACACCACGATTTCTGTCTGCCGCCACTGCATCTGCCTGGATTTGTTCTGCTGTCACACCCCATTCATTCATAAGATTGACAGTAACCGGAATACTACCAATTCCTCCCTCGTTTTCTTCCACATTCACTGCGTAATATGCTGCAAAATCTCCATGTTCGGTAACAACTTTATCAGCCAGGCGTTCTTCATTCCATTCCCGGTCACAGATTCTCACCTGTAATTTGTCCTTCATTTTTTCATAATCCAAAATATCCGGAAGACCCATATTGATAAATGCCGCTTTGTCCTGCACTTCAATACGCATATCTGCCACATCACCCACACAGGAATCCAGATTTTTTCCATTGACATATTCCATATAAAGAGAATCCAGATATACCATCGGCACAGCTCTTTGATCACCCTGTGGAATTGAAATGCCAGTCAACCTTAATCCATTATTTTTTGCAACTTCTTCAATACGGATTTCTCCATTCTGATATGAATCCGGCAAATAGTCTTTTACATTATCTTTGACATATTCATAAAATTCTTTTCTGTTCATCATACGCTTTTACCCCTTTCTGATCATGTGATGGTTCATTCTTTTCCTGCTGACCATCTGCTCGGCTTTTTTCTGATAAGCCATCATTCTTTTTAAAGTTCTCTCCTGGTTCTTTCTTGCTTCCTGTCTCTTTTCCATTGTTTTCATCATATTTTTCTGTCCCTTTCTGTGAATTTTTGTATTTTAAAGGGAGCCCTGATTCAGGGCCCCCTTTACTGAGGATTACTGTTTTCTGATTTTCTTTCTGCTGATATAAAGTCCTGCCATGCCTCCGGTAGAGATAAGCAGAAGCAGAATCGGCAGCCAGATATTTGTGTTATCTCCTGTCTTCGGTGCATCTGATACCTTCGTCTCTTCATGGGACTGCGGCACATCTGGTGTGCTTGGTGTTTCCGGAACTTCCGGTTTCTCATTTGTCAGATTGAAAGTAACTTCTACAACCGGCGTACTGTCGTCTGCGTAGGCAAATGTCACTTCATGCTTGGTCTGATCCAGTGTGTATCCATCCAGTGTTTTTGTCTCCACCAGATAATACTTGATTGCTGTATCATATTTGCCGTTCTTGAATGCGGCAATCTCATACAGCTTACTCTCGGCATGACCGGCAGCATCTGTTTTTAAGGTTTCCAGGACCTTTCCTTTGCTGTCACGGAATTCAAATTCTACTCCTTTCAGCGGTTCCCCAGATGATTTATCTGTCTTATTGAGAATGACTTTTCCCTTGGCAGTATCATCTTTCATAACCACTTTCTGGATTTCTCCAGTATCCTTCACCTCAAATGTCACATCCGATGTCAGAAGATATCCTTTTGGTGCCTGTTCCTCTCGTAAGGTGTATCTACCAATTGGCAGTTTTTCAATATAGTGTGCCTCCTCTGTGGAAGTCCAGCTCTCTACTACCTGATCGTCCTTATCAAGAATCGTTAGTTTTGCACCAGGAATCTCTGTATCTCCTGTGATATCTGTCTTGCTGATCTGAACCTTGGTCACATCATCTTTCATCTCATGCTTCTGAATCTCAGCTGTATTCTCAACCGTAAAGGTAATGCTCTCTGCAGTAACATATCCGTCTGCCGGTTTTGTTTCCGTCATGGTATACTCATTACCTACAACAAGTTCTTTGATCACATGAGATCCTTCTGTAGAAGTCCATTCATCCACAACATTTCCATCTGCATCCGTCACTTTCAGGTGTGCACCTGGAAGTTCTTTGCCTGTGGTCAGGTCTGTTTTTGTCAGTTCCACTGTGGTCGGCTGATTTTCAAACGTAAAATCATAGCTTACTTCTGCCTGATCTTCTCCGGCATATTCAAAGGTAAACTCCTGCACTTCTTCCGTTGTCACAAATCCGTCCGGTGCACTGTTCTCTTTTACATAATATTTTCCATCTACTGGAAGATCTGCCGCAAAAGTGATCTGTCCTTTCTCATCGGTTGCTTTCTGCTCGATGAGGGAATCTTTCTCAAGCAACACATCTCCGTTTACATTTTTGATATCTTCACTGGTATAAAGGCCGAAGACGCCGCCTGCAAGAACACGGTCTGTATCTTTTTCTTTCTTCAGAACAGTAACCTTTACTTTCTGACGGGTATTCTGCCATTTTTCATCATAAGTGATTACCGGTGTGTCCTGATCACGGTAGGAAAGATCAACATATCTCGGTTCTCCATCCAATACATAGCCATGGGCAGTTTTAACTTCTTTCACATAGTATTTGCCTGCCGGGAGATTATCCATCTGTGCAATACCATTGGAATCTGTAGTAATAGTTCCTACTTTTTCATCTGCTTTGTAATAATCTTTGCTGACACCATCTGCCGCTTTGATATCTTCCGCAGCAAATACATCGAAAGTCACATCTGTAAGGCTTCCGGTTACATATTCGAAGAGATGCTCCACAGTGCCTTTTACATTGTCCAGAAGTGTCACTTTATCCAAAAATTCTCCATTTTTGTTGATGATTAAAAGTCCTGTCGGCACTTCATCTTTCATCTCTACCTTCTGAATCTCTGCGGTATCTTCCAGTGTGAACTTCACATCCGTTGCTTTCAGATATCCATACGGTGCGATTTCTTCACGAAGGGTATATTCCTCCCCAACGGTCAGTCGTTTAATCACATGTGGCTGGTCTTTTACAGAAGTCCACTGATCTACGACATTCCCCTCTCTATCAAGAACGGTGAGTTTTGCTCCATCCAGTTCCACACCTGTTGTCACATCTGATTTTGTAATTTCAACCGTTGTCGGCTGATTCTTCTTCACTGTTTTCAGTTTTACTGTCTTCACGTCCTGTCCCTGATAAGAAGCATCCAGATTCAGAACTTCATCGGAAGAAACGAATCCTGCCGGTGCCTTTAACTCTTTTACATAATACTGTCCGAGTGGCAGATCCAGCGTACAGGAAGCAATTCCATCTTTATCAGAAGTCATTTCCTGTAACAGGGTATCAGCGTTGACAATGACTTTGCCTTCTGCTTTGATATCATCTTTGTTATAAATGCCAAAGACTGCACCTTCTACCGTTGCTCCGTTTTCTGCATCCTGTTTTTCTACCTGGATTGCAACTTTCTGTCTGTCATCACCAACAGTCACTTCCTGTTCGATCACAGGTGTATCCTGATCTGCATAGACAAATGCTACATCCGATCTGTCATGGTTCAGAACAAATCCTTCCGGTGCTGTTTTTTCTACCACATAGTAAGAACCAAGCGGCAGGTTATCTGCAACTGCTTTTCCGTCTTCCCCGGTCGTTACCGTTGTTACCAGAGCATCTTTTGCATAAATCAGCTGTCTGTTTCCATTTTCATCTTTCTGATAATCCGGTGTGTAGATATTTTCCGCTGCATAGACGTTAAACTCTGCACCTTTCAGATATTTTTCTTCATAAACAAAATCCTTTTTGAATCCACTCAGCATCTCACCTTTTTTATAGATCGTCAGCTTTCCTTTTACCGGATGATTCTCGTAATCAACTGTGATAATGGCATCGCCGCTTTCTGAATCCATCTGATAAGCAGTGTTTGCATCAACAGCAATCTCCATATAATTCTTGTTGATTGTGTACCCTTCCGGTGCGTTGACTTCCTCAATCCGGTAATGTCCGATTTTCAGGTTCTTTGGCATGATCAGATAACCCTGACTGTCTGTAAAATAGGACTTGTGTGTGGTTGTCACAGGATAAGTAGTTACCTGCTCCACGTATTTTTTGTTATCCAGGTCATATACCTTAAATTCTGTTCCTGCAATCAGGACGGATTTCTTTGTTTCATCGTCTTTTTTCACAATTTTCAATTTTGCCTTGAACTCTTTGTCCAGAAGCACACGCCAGATCTGTGGCTCATTCGGATGGTTCTCTGTGATATTCACTTCAAAATCATCGACTGGCTTGTAATTGTGTGGTGTTGTTGTTTCACGGACAATATAGCTTCCAAATGGTAATGGAATACTGCAGGCATAACCTTTTTCATCTGTAAAAATCTCAGTAGCTCCGTTTTCTCCACTCACTACTGGTTTAGCAGAATCAAAATCATAGCTTCCATCTGCTTTCTTTGTAAGGGAAGATTTCAGATAAACTGTAAATCCGGCTCCGGATAACAGATCTGCATCGGTCTTTCCATTGTTGGCTGCTTTGATAATCTGGAACGGCTGCTTGATCACCTGTTCACTGGAAATGCATTCTCTTTTTACTTCTGCAGTCATATCACCTTCATAACTACATTCAAGATCATGTTCTTCTGTATCTGCCAGGTATCCGGTCGGTGGTGTGATCTCCTTGACGTAATATTTGCCAAGATATAAGCCATCTACAGAAGCCTGTCCTTTTTCATCCGTTGTAAGAGAAGCCACCTGTTCCCCTGCTTTATAAATCACACCGGTTGCTCCATCCGGATGCACGATATCTTCACGGGCATATAATCCGTAGACTGCACCTTTCAGTGTTGCATCGCCCTGCGGAACGGCTTTTCCTGTTTCTTTATCAACTTTGAATAAATTGATTTTTGCTGTCACACGGTCATTGCTGAAGGTATGGGCGAAAGATACGGTTGCTTCTTTATCATTGGTGTAAGAGAACTTGAACGTATACACGTCTTCTGTATTTCTTACATAGCCTTCTGGTGCCTGGTCTTCTTTTACGGAATAGGAATGATTGATAGGCAGATCTGCTGTGAATTTTGCCTTTCCATCCTCACCGGTAGTGGCTTTCTCAATCAGGGTGCCTTTCTTTACAACAACTACACCATCTGCATTTTTGATATCGTCTGCCGCATACAGGGCGAAAATACCACCTTCCAGCGGTTTCTTTGTATCTTTATCCTGTTTTACTACAGTGACTTCTGCTTTCTGACGCTCATTGTTGAAGGTGACATCCGCAAATACAACTTCTTTATTCTGTCCGGCATAAGTCAGCGTCACTGTCTTTTCTTCGCCGCCATTATAGAAGTTGTCCGGTGCTTTTGCTTCTTTTACCACATAAGTTCCTAGATGGAGATTCTTCAGGGTAACAGAGCCGTTCTCACCTGTTGTCAGATTTTCTTTCACCAGATCACCTTTGCTGTACACTTTTGTACCATACGCAGTCACAATATCTGCTCCGGCATACACATCGTAAACCGCACCTTTCTGTCTGCGTTTCTCATACTTAAATGTTGTACCGTTCTCTGTTACGTCAGCACCAACAAGTACCTCACCTTCTTTATAAACGGTAAGCTGTCCCAGCTGTTCTTCATCTGGAACTGTAACGGTTGTGGTCTTGCTGACTTCCAGTTTCACATTGTAAGCGGTTGCATTGATACGGTATCCGCTTGGAGCTGTAATCTCTTTCAGATATACGGTATCCTGTGTCTTTGTGATCATCAGGCTGGAAGCGCCATTGCTGTCAGTGGCCGGCATTTGGACGATCAGCTTCGTACAGTCTTTGTCACTGTAAATGCCATATACGGCACCTGCAAGCCCGTTTCCTGTCTGGCTGTCCTTTTTTATGATCTCAACGGTTGCCACCTTCACCCAGCTTACTTTGAAATCCACATATTTTTCATCATCCACGCCCTCGCCAAATACAAGGGCCAGGTCCTGTGTGCCGGATCCGGTGGTGATCTTATAAGCACTGAAATCCTTGGTGATGCTTCCCTTCATCGTAGCACTCCAGGCATCCTTTACATCCTCTGCCTGTGTCAGCGGTGCGGAAAGATAAAACTTTGTACCGCCGCTTACTTCCACGCTTGCGCCCGCCGCACTGGTCTTTCCAGTCGTTACGTTATGGAATTTGACGCCATTTGGCAGTTTCATAGTGATCGTCTGCAGTTCATCCGCATTAAATGTGATCTCTTTTGTCCGCTGTGAGTTCCCGTCAATATATGCGGTCACATCCGCATCAGAAAAGGACATCGCTACATCCGGGATATCCGGCTGGCTCACACAGTAATTGTAAAGTTCCATTGCCAGCGCCTGTCCGGTAGAATTCGTACCAGAAAAAGCGTCACCGCTTCCATTGGCATAAGCAGCCGCCAGATGGGTAATGATAAAGCGTTTTCCTGTGGAAAAATCCGGATGCTTTTCATCAAAGAACCCATTCTCACCACTGGCTTTCGTTCCGTAATAGCATACTTTTGCCAGCGTCTTTCCATCCGAGAGCTTGTTGATCGTGTACACGCCATCTCCCGGTCCCGGCTTGGATGGCTGCACACAATAAGCGGTTGCAGTGATATTTCCAAACTGAACCGTGTATGGGCAGGTCAGATAAGTGCCAAGGCCATAATCTGCATAATAATACCAGGAACCTTTTGTTACCGTTACACTTAAATTCCCGGTATTGGCTCTCGCAGAAGCCATAAAGGTAACGCTCTCCCCTGCTTCAAGCGAAAACAGCCCGACTTCTTCCTCCACAGCCTGCTCCATAACATCGGAAACAGACAGGCCGCTTTCCTCATCCACAGTATCCTGCGTTTCCGCTTCTTCAAGTGCTTCATCCAGCTCTGTTTCCGTTAATCCCTCTGTCTGCAAGGAACTCTCCGGCTCACCGTCTGTCTGCGGTTCCGTCTGTGGCTCTGTCTGTTGTTCTGTCTCCTGGCTTTCCGTCTGCGAGGCATTCTCCCCGTCATCCTGGGATTCTTCTGTCTGCTCTGTGTCCTGGCTCACGGTCTCTGTCTCCACGCTGCTGCGTAAGACGGCTCCTGTATCCTTTACTGACACGTTTCGGCTGATCTGGTAAACAGGATGGTCCGTAGTCTGTGGTTCCACATAATAGACCGCTTTATAGGTATCGGCATGGTCTGTGGAAAAATCTTCCCCTTTTGTATTTTTCGCTTCTTCAAATGTGACTTTTACCTTGTTATCATCGATGATGTCGATGCCCGTAAAATCAAAAGTAATGTCAAAATCACTGCCGACCTCCACCTCATAGTCATGTGCCGTAACCACTTCATCCTCATCCAGCTGGTCTTTGACTTCCTCATACACCGGGGGCTTCTTTTCCTCCTGGCCTGTTTCTGCAGCAGAGGCAGCCAAAGGTGATAAGGCTCCGGAGAGGATCGTTACCGCAGCCAGCAGGCCGGATACGATACGTTTCATATTTCTTTTCATTTTCATGGTCTGTTCATCCTTTCAAAAAATAAGCCGGAAAGATGATTCTCTATCCGGCAGGTTCTGTTTCTTTTCTATTTCATTGTCATGTTACCGGGGTTCCTGGTCCCGGTTTCTTTGCTGTAAGCAGGCATACTGGCTCTTGTCATAACGCCACGCCCGGTCACCTTCCAGATTCTTCAAAAGGTGTTCCCGCACATTTTTATATTCTGGCCCGATCAGTCCAAGCCTTAAAAGAAATGTACGGAATGTAAATGCGGGATTTTCCGATATCTCCGTTTTCCGCATCTGTGTGCATTTCTGGTTGATGGCCTGCGCCGAGATCGCCAGTGCCAGCGTGATGTTCGCCCGCACCTGCCCTGCATGGAGCGTGCTTTCAAAACAGCGCCATTCCAGTGTCCCTTTCGAGAACACCGCATGCAGGTTCAAAGCATAATAGCGGCTCCAGTGGTAATGGCTGCCGCTTCCGTCACCACCTTCATACCAAGCCTGTTTGAATTTCTCCATGGAGATTGTGCTGTTTGGCATCTTCCGGATCTTTTCCAGCACAGCAGGCCGTACCTTCTGGCAGTATCGGTCTGCCCTTTCGCTCTGTACTTTTAATGCCTTAAACAGGATATCCTCTTTGGAATACATGATCGTCATGGCATTCTTCAGGCTCCTTGGCGTATGCTTGGAGGCATCCACATGGACATGCTGGCCGCAGGAGTCATTGACAAACGCCCCGTGATGGCGCAGGCACCGGACAACTTCCTGCAGCTTTCCCATTTCAGAATACTCCAGTTTTGGGCTTACCATCTCCGTTGCATAATCATCACCTGCCATTGTCTTGCGGCCTCTCACTTTTCTCTCAGTGACGATACTGCTGTCGAAGGAAAATTTCCATTCCTTCCCCTGCTGGTCGCGCACACACCACGAATCATACGAAGATCTGTGGTAACAGTCCGTATCAAACATTTCTGCTACCACTTGAGCCGCACGTTCCCTGGTAATCCCTGTCATCTCGATCTCTGTGCCAAAATACTGGTCCCGAAGATCAATCGGCATAAACAGCATCCTCCAGTCTTAGTTCTTCATCCACCGCTTTCAGGTTCCTGCCAATTGCTTCGACAACCGTCACTGTCACACCATTCCCGGCCTGCTTGTAAAGCTGCCTGTCAGACATACCCACGATCATCCGGTCGATCTGGCTGTCGTAATAGCCCTGCAGCCGCAGACATTCCCTGGGGATCAGCCTGCGGATCCGTCCATGATAAACAACGCCATGGCGGTCTGTCGCCGTGATCGTAAACATCGGTTCCTCTGGCTCTTTCATCCTCCGGCCATTCTGCCTTTTCTTAAGTCTGTCCGGTGTCAGGATCGCCCTCGGCCCTGTCTCAACAAGGACACCGGAACTCTCTCCCTTATGCTTATGGATACTGGAATCCTGCCTTGTATTCAGACAGCGGGCGTGTTCCGTCACAAGCGGCGGAACAGACAGATCCACAAAGTGAACCGTTCCCTGCTGGCTCTCTGTTGTCAGTGTATGGGCGATCTCATGCCCGACTCTCCCCCTGCGGGTGTTTAAGTTCGCATACCCAAGGTCAATGCTGTCGCCGGGGTATGCCATCTTGTATCCTTTTTTCGTATTCTCCTTGATTGGGATCCCCACTTCATAGAGCCCGGTCTTGCCTCCCATGCCCCCGGCCTGTGAAGTAAGCGTGCAGCTTACTCCGGCGGGATCGTAGACTCTTTTCCCCTGGCTTCCTGCAAGGATTTGTATAAGAGCTGCTCCGTTTGGTACCGGGACAGGTAATATTTTTCCGGCACATCTTCCATCAAGATATCCGATAAGATACACCCGCTTTCTTGACTGCGGGACTCCGAAATCCTTGCTGTTAAGCACTTTCCATTCGACATGGTACCCCA
>OLPF01002739.1_pt1 | contig 10809 bp, 10 predicted proteins | sample 1673121 | NCBI WGS metagenome assembly OLPF01 (sample SAMEA3136756, study PRJEB25190) | human gut metagenome | reverse complement strand
AGGGGAACCGAACAGGTCCCCCTTGTGCTGTTTATGGAGGAGAATAGTGCAGCAGAATCTTGCAATAGAAATGGAAAATATCAGCAAAGTATTCGGCTCTCTTAAAGCGAACAACAATGTCAATCTTTCCGTTCGCAAAGGAGAAGTCCATGCGTTGCTGGGTGAAAACGGAGCAGGAAAATCGACTCTGATGAATATGCTGTCAGGGATCTATACTCCGGATACGGGTTCCATCAAAATAGATGGACAGGAGGTGCATTTTGCATCCCCGAAGGATTCTATCCGTCTGGGGATCGGCATGATCCATCAGCACTTTAAGCTGGTGGATGTGATGACAGCAAAGGAAAATATTATTATCGGACAGCCGTCTGGATTTTTTGTAAAAGGAAAGCTGCTTTCGCAGGAAGTCAAAAAACTTTCAGATCAGTACGGACTGGATATCGACCCTGACAAGAAGGTATATGATATGTCCGTTGGGGAAAAGCAGACGCTGGAGATCATAAAGGTGCTGTATCGTGGCGCGAAGATCCTGATCATGGACGAGCCTACCGCAGTTCTGACTCCGCAGGAAATCAAGAAGCTGTTCCGCGTTATCCGCAATATGAAAGAGCAGGGATGCTCTGTTGTGATCATCACTCATAAACTCAATGAAGTGATGGAGATCTCGGATCGAGTGACAGTTCTCAGAAAGGGAGAATCCATCGGAACGGTAAATACAGACGAAGTCAACGTTGCCAGTCTTATCGAAATGATGGTAGGCAAAAAGGTGGATCTTTCCATCGATAAGAAAAAAATCGCAGAAAAGACTCCGCTCTTGGATCTGGACGAGGTGACAGTCCTTGACGGAGAAGGCAAGGAAGCGCTGGCCAATGTCAGCTTCCAGCTGAATTCTCATGAAATCGTCGGCGTGGCCGGAGTTGCCAACAGTGGACAGAAAGAACTGTGTGAAGTCATCGCAGGGCTTGCAAAGGCGGAAAAAGGAAGGATCTTCTTCGAAGGAGACAACCTGGTGGGAAAAACTCCCCGTGATATCATCCGCCTGGGGATCCGGATGGGATTCATTCCGGAAGACCGTCTGGGCATGGGACTTGTCGGCAGCATGGACATTGTACATAATCTGATCCTGAAGGATTACCAGAATCAGCCGGGGATCGTTCTGCGCCGGGGACCGTGCATAAAAAAAGCGAATAAAATCGTAAAAGATCTTGATATTCAAACTCCTGATATATATACACCGGTCAAGAAGCTTTCCGGTGGTAATGTCCAGAAGGTGCTTCTGGGAAGAGAAATCGATTCCGCTCCAAAAGTTCTCATCACGGCATATGCTGTAAGAGGACTTGATATCGGAGCGTCGTATAAAATCTATGATCTGCTCAATGAGCAGAAGGAAAAAGGCGTCGGCGTTCTGTTTGTCGGCGAAGATCTGGACGTTCTGATGGATCTTTGCGACAGGATCATCGTGCTGTGTCACGGTGAGATCACGGGAATTGTCGATCCGGATGAGGTAACAAAAGAAGATATAGGATTACTTATGACAGGAAAGAAAGCACAGGAGGTGGACGAATAATGGATTTCATAAGGATCACCAAGCGTGATAATCTGTCACGAAAAAAAGAAATTCTGATCACCTTGCTGGCAATCGTACTTTCGATCGTTTTTGCGGGGATCATCCTTCTGATTTTCGGGCTCAATCCGTTCGAAATTTTCAAGGAAATCATCATGGGCTCTATAGGAACCGGGCTTCGTGTAAAGCAGACCATTGTCAAAGCAGTGCCTCTGATCATCACTTCGATGGGTATCATCGTCGCATTTAAAATGAAGTTCTGGAACATCGGTGCAGAAGGTCAGATCACCATGGGAGCGCTGGGCGCCAGCTGGGTCGCTCTTAATCTGAGCCCGAACCTTCCGCAGCCTGTCATGCTTCTTCTGATGATGGTCGGAGCAGCTGTATGTGGAGGCATATGGGCGTTTATTCCGGCGATATTCAAGGCGAAACTGGGAACTAACGAAACCATCTTCACCCTGATGATGAACTACGTGGCGATCAAATTCGTCACCTATTTGCAGTATGGTCCATGGATGGATCCTGCAGCCAATGGATTCCCGAAGATCGCAATGTTCCCGGACAATGCTGTCATGCCGAAACTGGGCGGTGTGAATATTGGATGGATCCTGGCGATCCTTGCAGCGGCCTTCGTGTATTTCTTTATGAATTATACCAAGAAAGGCTACGAGATCACCGTAGTTGGAGAAAGTATTGAAACGGCTCGTTACGCAGGCATGAATATCAGCCGGATCATCGTAGTAGCTATGCTGATCTCCGGAGGACTTTGCGGTATCACCGGTATGATCCAGGCGTCCGCTATTGAGAAAACTTTAGTGTATGGGATAGCCAACGGATATGGATTCACCGCTATCATCACAGCGTGGCTCTCCAAGCTGAATGCAGGATATGCGGTGGCTGTCTGTGCTGTATTCGCGATGCTGATCCAGGGAGGTCAGTACATCCAGATCGCTCTCGGCGTGCCGAGCGCAGTATCGGATATCGTACAGGGCCTTATCCTGTTCTTTGTTCTGGGAAGTGAATTTTTTATGCGATATAGAGTACATATCGGCAGAAACAGCAAGGAGGTGGCTTGATCATGGTAGAATTCTTAGCAGCCTGCGTTGTAGCAGGAACACCTCTTGTTTTCGCGACGGTAGGAGAATTGATCACAGAAAAATCGGGGAGCATGAACCTGGGAGTGGAAGGTATGATGCTGATGGGAGCTGTTATGGGGTTCCTGGCGAGTATCAATACCTATAATCCGGCAGTGGCCTTGCTTGCGGCAGCATTAGCGGGGGCAGGCGGTGCGCTGATCTTCGGATTTCTGACTGTCAGCCTTCGTGCAAACCAGGTCGTTTGCGGTCTGACACTTACCATATTTGGAACAGGCTTCGCACAGTTTGTAGGGGAACCGCTTCTGGGTTCCAGCGTGCCATCGGACATCACCTCGTTTTTTGCAAAGCTGTCGATTCCGCTCCTGGGAGACATTCCGGTCATAGGACCGATCTTCTTCCAGCAGGATATCTTCGTTTACATCAGTTACATCGTGTGTGCTCTGGCAGCAGTCTACATGTACAAGACGAAGATCGGAATGAATCTGAAAGCAGTTGGAGAAAGCAATGCGGCGGCAGATGCATCCGGCATCAACGTGGCACTTTATAAATACGTCCACATTCTGATCGGTGGAGCGCTTTGCGGCCTGGGCGGCGCATATCTGTCTCTGGTAAGAATGCCGATCTGGCAGGAAAATATCGTGAATGGACGCGGATGGATCGCGGTTGCTCTGGTCATTTTCGTGGCATGGAATCCGATAAAAGGATTTTTCGGCGGTGCTCTGTTCGGAGGTCTCAGCATTCTGGGACTGAAACTTCAGGCAATGGGTGTTGGCGTATCGCAGTACCTGGTAGATATGATCCCGTATGTTGCGACGATTCTGATCGTTATTTTCAGTACGTACAAGAAAAAGAAAGAAAGTCAGCCGCCGGCTGATTTAGGAAACAACTATTTCAGAGAGGAACGATAACATGGTATATGTACATTTTGCAGAAGGATTTGAAGAGGTGGAAGCGGTCACGATAGTAGACCTGCTTCGCCGGGCAGCGATCGATGTGAAGATGGTTTCCATTATGGAAGATAAAATGGTGGAAGGAGCTCATGGCATGCAGATCCAGGCTGATCTGCTGTTTGAAGAGGCTGATTACGATGGCTGCGACATGATCGTACTGCCGGGCGGGATGCCGGGTGCACTCCATCTGAAGAATCACGAAGAGCTGGGAGAAAGGATCACTGAATTCGCACTGCAGGGCAAGGCTCTTGCTGCCATCTGTGCAGCTCCTATGGTCCTCGATGCCCGCGGAGCGCTGACCCACAAAACGGCGACTATTTATCCGGGTATGCAGAATGAGCTGAACATGGCTTCGTATATAGACAGCGGTGTTGTAGAAGATGGCAATGTGATCACGGGGAAAGGTCCTGCATACGCCATCGGATTCGCTCTGGCCATTATAAGAAAAATCAAAGGCGATAATGCTGCGGATGAAGTTGCTGAAGGACTGCTGTACAAAGGGATTTTATAAGATGAGTAAGTATCGGGTAGATTTTCATATTCATACGAAATTTTCGGATGGACAAGCTTCTCCGGCGGAAATCGTGGATGCTGCAAAAGCTCTTGGATATCATCAGATCGCCATCACAGATCATGATGGGATCGATGGACTGCCGGAGGCTTTGGAAGAAGGTCGAAGAGTAGATCTGACCGTAATACCCGGCATGGAGCTGGCAACGGAGACGGCTTCGGGAACCGAACTCCATATTTTAGGCTATGGGATGGATCTTGCCGATAAAACGCTGCTTGCTGCAATGAAAGAGCTTTCCAGAAGAAGAGCTGCCCGCAACACAAAGCTGATCGCCGCTTTGCAGGAAATGGGATATGATATCTCCGAAGAAGAGCTGAGGAAGATCCAGCCCAATGACTATATCGGCAAACCGGTCATTGCGCGGGCATTGATCGCAAAGGGATATGCCTCCAGCATACCGGAAGTGTTCCAGAGCAAAAAAATGCTGGGAAGCGAAACAGCTCTTGCTATCAAAAAAGAGAAACTGTCAGCATCAGATGCTGTAAAGCTGATACGGGAATCAGGAGGACTTCCGGTGCTGGCACATCCGATCCAGGCAAAAAAGATCGGAACACCGGGAAGCCGGGAGTTTTATCAGAATATGGAAGGGATCGTTGAGAATCTGGTTTCGTGTGGTCTTGGCGGACTGGAATGCTTTCATCCGGATCAAGATGAGAAACAGAGCCTTCGATTCGTTCAGATGGCACAAAAATATGACCTTTGCATCACCCGTGGATCGGACTTCCACGGAAAAGACTTTGCAGAAGCAGAGGACACCGCACAGATCGAAGAGACGAAGCTGATCGGGCTGGATGTGAAATAGCAGAATACGAAAAAGTCAGGACTGCCGGCAGGAAACTGTCGGCAGTTTTCACATGTATGGACTCTCAAAATATGGGAATACTAATTTTTGTATTCCATTCCCGCGAGGGATAAAATCGAGAGGTACAAATGAATAAAACTATTTCAGAAAAAAAGGCGGATCCAGTCCCCAGTAAGAAGCTGCTGATGATCGTGGTGATCCTGCTGTCTGCGGCGACCTGCGGGATCACTTCTGCAAAGGCGGCGGCTGCCGAGGGATGGGAAGCGCCCGTTCTGTTGTCGGACGGGACCCTGATGAAAGCTCCGTGGTATATCATGGTCGATGGGAAGAAAGCTGCGCTCGTAGATTCCAGAGAAACAGCGGAGCAGGTGATCCAGAATATCGTGACGTCTTGCGGACATGAAGGTGCGGAAGTCCTTGATGTTGAACTGAAAGAAGAAACGACAACGAAAAGAATGGACCTGGAGCTTGGAGACGATCCTCCGGATGTGATGACGGCAGCAGAGGCAGAGAAAAAACTACTGGGAACCCATAAGGAAGAGAGTATCCTTACAGTCGTCACCACAGAGGAACGAAAGGAAGAAGAGGACATCGACATACCGGAGGAATACCAGCCGGTAAAATCTCTCTCTGTGGGGGAGATCAAGGTGGCCTCCGAAGGAAGCCCGGGGACAAAGGAAATCACGAAAAAGGTGACGAAGGAAAACGGAAATCCGGTGTCTGAAACGATCCTGGAAGAATCCGTTGTTGAAGAACCGGAGGAAAAGGTGATCCTCGCCGGGACGAAACTGCCGGCATCCTATCAGAGCAGTTTTTATGAGGATCCGGATCTTTCGTATGATGAAGACGCCGTATACGGGAAACTGCAGCGTCCTGTCGCCGGCGGGGTCGTTACGTCCGGCTTTGGTTCGCGTTGGGGCAAAGTGCATCATGGGATAGACATTGCGCTGCCTCAGGGCAGTGAGATCCGCGCGGCAGATAACGGGAACGTATACTTCGCCGGAGCAAATGGAAGCTATGGAAATATCGTCAAAATAGATCATGGAAACGGGATGCAGACGTATTACGCTCACTGCAGCAGGCTCCTGGTATCCGCAGGACAGCGTGTGGAACGCGGCGAACAGATCGCGCTGGTAGGATCCACGGGACGGTCAACGGGACCGCATTTGCATTTCGAGGTGATCATCAACCGAAACAGTATCGACCCGAGCGGTCTGATTGAATAACAAGAAAGAAAGCTGCCTTTTCGGGCGGCTTTTTGTTATATACCTTTGTAATACTTGCTCCCTGTCATTGCTTTCAAAATCGAGATGTGCTAATATAAAGAATGGACTTCGCTGTCCACTTTTATATTGCAAAAGACAAGGAAGGTAATATGGGCTTTTTTAAAGATGTTAGAGACGATATCAAAGCGGTCTTAGACAGAGACCCGGCGGCGCGGAACGGCTTTGAGGTGCTGGTATGCTATCCAGGTATCTGGTCGATTATTTTTCACCGGCCCGCACACTGGCTGTACCGTCATAATGCAAAGCTTCTGGCGAGGATCATTTCGCAGCTGGCGCGCTGGCTGACAGGGGTGGAGATCCATCCTGGGGCAGTCATCGGCAAGCGGTGTTTCATTGACCACGGCATGGCGATCATTATAGGGGAGACCACCGAGATCGGAGATGATGTAACGATCTATCAGGGCGTGACGCTGGGAGGTACCGGAAAAGATACCGGCAAGCGTCATCCGACGATCGGCAACAACGTTATTTTAAGTTCCGGATCGAAGATCCTGGGGCCGTTTAAGGTGGGTAATAATGTGAAGATCGGCGCTGGATCCGTCGTTTTGAAGGAGGTTCCTGACAATTGTACCGTCGTCGGGATCCCGGGGACGATCGTGCGCAGAAACGGCAAGCCGATCTCAGAAATGGATCAGGTCGATATGCCGGATCCGATCGCAGTAGAACTGGAATGCCTGCGGCGCAGAGTCGTGGAGCTCGAAGATATTATCGTAGAAAAACTGGGAGTAGAACTGGCTCATGAATGTCATGAAGACTGTCAGTATCCAAACATCCTGCGAGAGATGGAGGATGGCAGCCTGAACCGGATCTACGATGAAACCAATGGAGAAATCGTAACGGAAACTCTGCCGGACAGCCCGGAAGGAGAAACGGAGGTAAAGCATGAAAATCTATAATACTATGACACGCAGAAAAGAAGAGCTGAAGCCGATCGAAGACGGAATCCTTAAAATTTACGTTTGCGGACCGACGGTATATAACTTTTTCCACATTGGAAACGCAAGACCTTTTGTTGTATTCGATACGCTCCGCAAATATCTGGAATACCGGGGATATAAAGTAAAATTCGTGCAGAACTTTACCGATGTAGATGACAAGATCATCAATAAAGCCAGAGAAGAAGGCGTTACGGCACCGGAGATCAGCGAAAAATATATCAAGGAATATTATAAAGACGCAGCAGCACTGAATGTCAGAAAGGCTGACGTCCATCCGAAGGTTTCCGAGCATATACCGGAGATCATTGATTTTGTCAGCACCCTGGTGGACAAGGGATATGCTTACGAAGTAAACGGAGATGTATACTTCTCCACGCGTAAATTTGACGGATATGGCAAACTGTCCGGACAGAATATCGAAGATCTGGAATCGGGAGCACGTATCGCTGTGGGTGATATCAAACAGGATCCGCTGGATTTTGCCCTGTGGAAAGCTCGCAAGGAAGATGATGAGATCGCATGGGAAAGTCCGTGGGGCATGGGAAGACCAGGCTGGCATATCGAATGTTCTGCTATGTCCAAGAAACACCTGGGGGATACCATTGATATCCATGCAGGCGGACAGGATCTGCAGTTCCCGCATCACGAGAACGAGATCGCACAGTCGGAATGCTGCAACGGTGTACCGTTTGCAAACTACTGGATGCACAACGGATATATCACCATCGACAATGAAAAGATGTCCAAATCAAAAGGGAACTTTTTCACAGTAAGAGATATCTTAAAGGACTATGATGGAGAAGTGATCCGCTTCTTCCTCCTTTCCGGACACTACAGAAATCCGATCAACTTCAGCGATACCCTGATGGAACAGGCCAAGGCGGGACTTGCCAGAATGCAGCACGCCAAGGAAAACCTGAAGCACCTGATCGCAACCGGTGAAGGCACGATGACGGATGAAGAGAAAAAGGAGCTGGAAGGATACGACAAGTATCGTCAGGAATTCATCGCAGCCATGGATGACGACCTGAATACAGCAGATGCGATCTCAGCTATTTTTGAACTGATCACAGCCATCAATACGGGTGTGAGAAACGGCGCCAGCAAAGAATTTGCAGAAAAATGTCTGGATATCCTGATGGAGCTGGCATCTGTCGTGGGACTTTTGCAGAAGGAAGAAGACGACTCGGTAGATGAAGACATCCAGGCTCTGGTAGACGAACGTCAGGAAGCGAGAAAAGCAAAAAACTTTGCAAGAGCCGACGAGATCCGCGACCTTCTCAAAGCAAAGGGCATCACACTGAAAGACACGCCGCAGGGTGTACAGATCATCAAGGAGTAAGCTTTGCAGAAAGCTGCGAAGGGCTGACGGGAAATGAAAGTAGAAAATATCAAAGAAATCAATACGACGGCACTGGCGTACATGGGGGATGCTGTATATGAGCTTGCTGTGCGGGAAGAAATGATGAAGCAGGGATACTATAATGTGAATCGGCTGCATCATATTGCGACACTGTATGTGCGGGCATCGGCGCAGGCGAAGATCATCAAGACGATCTTTGATGAGCTGGACGAAAAAGAGCAGGCACTTGTGAAACGGGCCAGAAACCGGAAATCTGCAACGAAAGCGAAAAATGCAGACCCGGTGACCTATAAATGGGCAACAGCTTTTGAAGCGCTGACAGGATATTTGTATCTGACGGAAAACCAGGATCGCCTTTCCTGGCTGATGGAGCGTGCTATTGGAATTGTAAAGGATGAACATATCAATGGGAGAAAAGAAACCAAAGAAAAAGCGGCAGGTCAGAAATAAGACAAAAGATGTTCTGGCAGATTACTACCGTACCAATATGGAGTACGACAGGGAAAACCGACGTCGTCAGGAAGAAGAGGGCGTTAAGCCGAAGGGTTTGAAGAACCTCAACAGCACCGAAAAAACTTATGTGATCGTTATTGTGCTGGCGCTGATCGGGATCGTGATCAAATACGTGATCCTGTAGCGGGAGTGAACAGGGAGGACAAGATGAGTCAGGCAGACAAACTTTTTGCGGCTATGTGTCAGGAGATCCTGGATCACGGCTATTCCAGCCAGGGACAGACGGTTCGTGCAAAGTGGGAGGACGGAACGCCGGCCCACACCATCAAGCAGTTCGGCATCGTGAACCGTTATGATCTGCAGGAGGAATTCCCGGCACTGACACTGCGCCCGACTGCAATCAAATCCGCGGTGGATGAAATGCTGTGGATCTGGCAGAAAAAATCGAATAATATTCACGATCTGAACAGCCATATCTGGGATAGCTGGGCAGATGAAGACGGATCCATAGGAAAGGCCTACGGGTATCAGCTGGGAGTAAAGCACCAGTATAAAGAGGGCATGATGGATCAGGTCGACCGTGTACTGTATGATCTGAAAAACAATCCATACAGCAGAAGAATCATGACGAACATCTACGTGCATCAGGATCTGCACGAGATGAATCTGTATCCCTGTGCGTATTCGATGACATTTAACGTGACAAAAGAAAAAGACAGTGACAGACTGACACTGAACGGTGTGTTGAACCAGCGTTCTAATGATGTGCTAGCAGCGAATAACTGGAATGTCTGCCAGTATGCGCTGCTTCTGATGATGATCGCACAGGTATGCGATATGAAAGCGGGCGAACTACTCCATGTGATTGCGGATGCTCATATATACGACCGCCATATCCCACTGGTAAAAGAGCTGATCAGCAGAGAAACTCATCCGGCACCAAAGGTATGGCTGAATCCGGAAGTCAAGGATTTCTATGCATTTACAGTGGATGATCTTCATGTGGAAGATTATGTAACAGGGCCACAGATTAAAAATATTCCGATTGCTGTGTAAGAAGATGATTTTAAATGCATTTTGGCTCGCAACGGTGAAGGTAGTGAGCAGTTACAAGCAGACAATGAGTCGGGAAAACAGAAAAATAAAAACGTATCAGACAGGAGAATAATAATGAATCTTATTGTAGCAGCAGATAAAAACTGGGGCATCGGAAAAGACAACAAACTTCTGGTGAGCATCCCTTCCGATATGAAATTTTTCCGTCAGGAAACCATGGGAAAAGTAGTAGTTATGGGAAGAAAGACTCTTGAAAGCTTTCCTAACGGTCTGCCGTTAAAAAACAGAACCAACGTGGTACTGACCAGCGATAAAAATTATCAGGTGAAAGATGCAGTGATCGTACACAGCATCGATGAAGTTCTAGAAGAACTGAAGAAATATGATGATGATGAGATCTACGTCATTGGTGGAGGAAAAGTTTATGAAGAACTGCTTCCATACTGTGATGTGGCGCATGTGACCAAGATTGATTTCGCTTTTGAGGCGGATACTCATTTTCCGAATCTGGACGAAGATACGGAGTGGGAAATCACTGCAGCCAGCGATGAACAGACGTATTTTGATCTGGAATATACATTTGTAAAATACGAGAGAAAGTAATAAGAAAAAAGGTAACTGTGAGGGTACTGAAAAGTTGCAAAAAAAGAAAGCAACAGGAAAGACCGGGAGGACATTGGGTCAACATGGAAAAAAACGATTGGCAGGATCAGAAAAATAATAATGGAA
>OLPF01002737.1_pt1 | contig 10812 bp, 7 predicted proteins | sample 1673121 | NCBI WGS metagenome assembly OLPF01 (sample SAMEA3136756, study PRJEB25190) | human gut metagenome | reverse complement strand
GATAAATATTTGGACGATGCGTCTCTGGCACATTTGACAAGTGTGCGCGTGGTACACGGAAAAGGAACCGGAGCTTTAAGAGCGGGCATCCACCAATATCTGAAACGTCAGAAACATGTGAAATCTTACAGATTAGGAGCATTTGGCGAAGGAGATGCCGGAGTGACGATTGTAGAACTGAAATAATGCAAAAATCAGGGAGAATAAATAATGGTTAATAAACAGAAAATTTTGATCGTGGATGACGATGAGGCAATTGCAGAGCTTGTATCTTTGTATCTTGCAAAAGAATGTTTTGACACGATGATGGTTCATGACGGGGAGAAGGCGCTTGTAGCATTCGACACCTATCACCCGAATCTGGTACTTTTAGATTTGATGCTTCCGGGTATTGACGGGTATCAGGTCTGTCGCGAGATCCGTGCGCGGGCAAATACACCGATTATCATGCTTTCCGCAAAAGGGGAGGTTTTTGATAAAGTACTTGGTCTGGAGCTTGGAGCCGATGATTATATTATGAAGCCATTTGATTCAAAAGAGCTTGTGGCGCGCGTAAAAGCAGTGCTCCGCCGTTATCAGGCAGTGCCGAAACCAGAGGTTCCTGCAGTAGATAAGGGAAAATGTGTGGAATACCCGGGAATCGAGATCAATCTGACGAATTATTCTGTTCTGGTCGATGGGCAGAATGTGGAGATGCCGCCGAAAGAGCTGGAGCTTCTTTACTTCCTGGCATCTTCGCCAAATCAGGTGTTTACAAGAGAGCAGCTTTTGGATCAAATCTGGGGATATGAGTATATTGGAGATACCCGTACTGTTGATGTGCATATTAAGCGTTTGCGCGAGAAGATCAAAGATCATGCTACATGGGGACTTGCTACCGTCTGGGGTATTGGTTACAAATTTGAAGTAAAATAAGAAATAAACCACAGAGGCACTACATGAAAAGTACATTATATTTGAAATTTGTTATTGTATATATCATTTTCGGTTTCCTGAGCCTTTTTACGATCGCAACACTCGGCTCTGGCTTAGTCAGTGATCCGCTGACAGCCAGCACCGGTTCTTCCGTTCATCAGGAAGCGAATATCATTGCAACGAATTACCTACCGCAATATTTTTATGGAAATATTACGCTCAACGATGTTCATCTGCAACTGTCCGGTATCGAATCGCATCTGAATGCTGCATGCTGGTTTGTTGACCGCAACGGCAAAGTGCTGACTTCGGCATCCTCCGGTGATTTTCCTTCCGCTCCGACCAGAATTGCGAACTTTGATCCGGCAGAAATTGGCAATAACCAATACGAGGTCAGTGATTACCACGGTTACTTTAATGAAGATGTACTCACGGTCATTGCACCGGTGAACAGTAACTATACTTCTCAGGGATATTTGATCATCCACAAAGACTTGAGCAGTATTTCCGAGACACAGCATTATCTTCTGAATGCAGCTTATACGTGCTTTCTCGTCATCTACATTCTGTCCTTTATGATTCTGCTGGCGTTCCAGTTTTTCGTTTACCGGCCGCTCAGCAAGATCACGGAAGCCGCCAAGCAGTATGCTTCCGGCAATCTGGATTACGAGATACCTGTCAACACCGAAGACGAGATGGGATACCTTTCCGCATCCCTCAACTATATGTCTTCCCAGCTTCGGGATATGGAAGACTACCAGAAGAAATTTGTTGCAAATGTCTCCCATGATTTTCGTTCTCCGCTGACCTCCATCAAAGGCTATGTGGAAGCGATGGCAGATGGTACGATCCCGCCGGAATTACAGGGAAAATATCTGAAAATCATTTTATTTGAGACAGAGCGTCTGACGGATTTGACGCACGATCTTCTGACGTTGAATGAATTTGATACGGAACATCTTCTGTTAGATAAAGTGTCATTTGATATTCATGAGATAATCAAAAACGTAGCCGCTTCCTTTGAAGGGCGCTGCACCCAGAAGAAGATTTCGATTGAACTTCTTTTCGCAACCAAACATCTCTATATCTTTGCAGACAAGAGGAAGATCCAGCAGGTTCTTTATAATCTGATCGATAATGCGATCAAATTCAGTGATCAGGATTCTTCCATTACGATCGAGACAACCGAGCGTGGCGATAAAGTTTACACGTCTGTCAAGGATTACGGTATCGGTATTCCGCGAAATGCACTGAATAAAATCTGGGAACGTTTTTACAAAACGGATCTTTCCCGTGGCAAAGATAAGAAAGGAACCGGACTCGGTCTTGCCATCGTCAAAGAAGCCATACAGGCTCACGGAGAAAACATCAACGTTATCAGCACAGAAGGTGTCGGAACAGAATTTATCTTCTCCCTGCCGAAATCATCTGAAACGAGCAAATAGACAGAGAAACTGACTTATAAAAACAAGTCAATTTCTCTGCTATTTGTGCCACTCATATCTGTATTCTCCTATATTCTATGTTTAGAAACATGTAAATGCTCCGTCGATCACGAAATCAGATCCGGTTGTAAATGTGCTTGTATCGCCTGCCAGATATACACAGATGGATTCTAATTCTTCCGGTTTTCCCATTCTTCCAAGCGGTGCCATCTCGTTCCATTTCTCGATCAGCGGAATCAGTGTCGGAGAGTTCAGTGTCAGTTCTGTGCCGATATATCCAGGGCTGATACAGTTCACACGCACACCACGTTTAGCCCACTCGATCGCGAGAGATTTTGTTAACTGGATCACACCTGCTTTAGATGCATTGTATGCACACTGTGGCTGTGGGACATTAACAATATGTGCAGACATGGATGCAGTATTGATGATAGATCCGCCGCCGTGAGCCAGCATATATTTTCCTGCTGCGATATCTGTTAAGAAAATACCGTTCAGGTTGATGTTAATAACCTTTGACCACTGCTCATAAGTCATCTCTTCTGCCGGAGCGTTGATGCAAATACCTGCGTTGTTATGACAGAAATCCAGTCCGCCAAGTTCCTTTACAACTGTCTCTACCATCTCGTCAACCTGCTCTTTGTTCGTGCAGTCTGTCTGGATCGCAATGACTTTTCTACCTGTCTTCTCAGCCAGTTCTGCCGCTGTCTTCTTTGCTTCCTCGATATCAAGGTCAACGATTGCCACATCAGCTCCTGCCTCTGCAAATGCCGTTGCCGTGCACTTTCTTCTCGGAGATTCCGATAACCTGAAAGAATTTTTTGAAAAAAAATCAGCCGGCGATACCGGCTGTATAGAAAGATGGGAGGATTATTTAAGACATCTGTCCATTCTGATCAACAACCTGCATATGGTTCTGGAGCATACCGTTATATTAGACGGACATGTTGCTCCTTACTTTACAGATGAAGATCTCTCTAAAATCCGTCATTACGTGGCTGAGCATTCTACCTTTGATGATGACACCAGTTACATCATTCCCGGCAATCATGCAGATATTATTTTCAGAATATTTCGTCTTTTTATTATTTTTCGCATTTTTTTCAGATTACCTATTGACATTTTCATTTTCGTGCGATATTATAATATCAACAAAAGAAAAGGAGGACGGACCACCAATCAGTTAAATCTTTATTTAAAATCTAAAGAAAGAGGTACAGTCCAATGCAGAGGACAATCTAAACTGAAAAGAGTCTAATAAAGAAAAAGGAGGACAAACCACCAGGAACGTAAATTTAACATCATTTAAAAAATGATAAAAAAACAAATCGAAGAAAGAAAGAGGTATAATCCATTGGATGAAATATCATAAAAATCCATCGTATTTAAAAAATTATTAAGTACGGTGGATTTTTTATGCTTCTGTTTATTTTTATTTCTAACTAATGTACTCGGTTACCTGATCATCTCGACCTCCTGAAATGCCTTGATAAATTGTTTCTTTCCGTAATTTGGGAATTCTACTTCTACCATCATATCGTCTTCCGATGTCACAATACCGGTTCCATATTTGGGATGTATCGCTTTTTGTTCCTGAACATTTTCTGTTTTCTCGGATTCCGTTTTTGGTTCCTGAACATTTTCTGCTTTCTGTGCTTCTGCTTTTCGGATTTCTTCTTTTGCCCTTCTCGTTAGTTCTTTAAGATTTGTCCGCTTTTCTTCATCACTGCGTATTTCTTTCCACTCAAGTAATTCCTCCGGGATCATTTTCAGATAATTACTGTAACTGCCCAATACCCCCGGTTCTCCCGGATTCGTGTAATAAGAAAGTTCCAGGTGATTTCTTGCACGCGTGATCCCTACAAAGAATAATCTCCGTTCTTCCTCTTCCTGATCAAAGCTACTGCATCTGATCGGCAGCAGTCCCGGATTTACTCCGATAATGAATACCGTATCAAATTCCAGCCCCTTCGATGCATGTAATGTCATGAGTTTTACTCTGCCGCCTGCTTCTTCCTTCTCAGCAGACTCTTGCGTATCCTCTGGACTTTCTATTGTTCCGAGTGCCACTCCATTCAGGAATTCCCGGATTCCGTCTGACATATTCAGCTTCTTTTCCCTGCTATATGTACAGATCTGATTCAGAAAATCCAATACCTGCTTTGCATCTTGCTGATAATCTGCAGAGGTAGGGTGCAGTGCTTCTTTCAATCCAAGCGAATCAAATATATCTTCTCCTGACAATACTTCTTTCTCTGTATAAAACAGCATCATATTCTTATATATATCAGATTTCTCTGTCTTGTGATTCTTTATAATGTCTTCTGCTTTCTTTTTTGTGCATTTGTCTCCGAACCTTTTATCCATCAATACCTGCATTCCCGCCTGTATATCGTCCGGATGCGTCACAAATCTTAAGACATACATAAGCCAGTTCAATACAGGAATATCTTTCCACGACTTTTCACCGATACTTCATATGGAATATTCTGTTCTGCAAACATCTTTTCCAGGATTTCTGCCTGTTTTTGCAGCCTGTAAAATACTGCAATATCCCTGTATTCCTTCCCTTCCTGATGAAGTGTCCAGATCTTGTCTGCCAGATACATTGCTTCCTGAAACGGATCATAATGATTCCTTATCTGAATCTTCTCCCCGCATTCATTACTGCCTTGAATCTTTCCGCCAAATTGAAGGAAACGGTTTGCCGCCTCCAGAATGGATGCATTCGATCGGTAATTAACCGGAAATGAAAGTTCTTTTGCCTGAAACCTGTTCTTTAACAGGAAAAACATATTCTGAGTTGTCCCGCGAAAACTATAGATCACCTGATTTGGATCTCCTACTGCAAAGATTTTCGTCTCCGGTCCTTTTAATGCTTCCAGAAATTCCAGCTGTGACCGGTCACTGTCCTGTACTTCATCCACAATAATCCATTCTGGACGAGAATTTTTCCCCATTTTCAGAAGTCTTGTCCCCTCTTCCAGCAGATCGGAAAAGCTCATTTTATTCTCTTTCTTCTTTTCCTTCTGTAAAAGAGGATATAACCGAAACAGTTCATCCTTATAGCGGCTGGTTACTTTTCCGGCCTTATAATTTGGATATTCCTGCTCCAGTCTTTTTTTCAAACGGTTTTTATACTTTACTTTCAGACTATATTCTGCAATCAGACAAAGCGCCAGTTCCTGTTCCTCGTCCGGATCTATAATTTCAAACTCCGAAGTCCATTCTTCCGGTGCCATGCTGCTATTTTCCACTGTATGAGCTATTTCTCCATTCTCTGCTTTTGCCTGTAACAGTGTATTTTTCAGCATCCGCATGGCAACACTGTGGAATGTTCCAAAAAACTGCACCTGTTCTTCCGTAAGTCCCGGTTCTTTTTTCTTCAGACGTTCAATAATCTCTCCTGCTGCCTTATTCGTAAATGTCAGCACCACCATCTTCTCAAGCGGAATCTTCTTTTCATAATGCAAATATAAAATTTTTGCGATCAGTACGGTCGTCTTCCCACTTCCTACATTGGCATTTACAATACATGCATCATTTTCATCTGTCACTGCTTCCATCTGATAGGAATTCAACCAATTCCATTCTTCCTTAAAATCCATTCCTGTCACCTAAAATTTATCTTCGTATCGTCGTTTTAACTTGCCTTCTGTCTTTTTCTTTCGCTCCATGTCCTCTTCTGTACGGACAACAATCTCCATATCCTGTGGACATACTGCGTGAAATTTTAATATGTTTTTGATACTTTTCGCATTTTCCGGTATCTTCAGCCAGTCCTCATAAAAGTAACTGTCCACGATCAATATCAGATTATGCTTCTCTATTTCTACTCGTTTTGCGGTCTTCAGAAATGCGCCGCCACTCTCTCCATTCTTAATCACTGTCTCACAGAATTCGTTCCATTTCTCCGGAAGTTTAAAGAATGAATACTGTTTACGGACACCCGGACGCTCTTCTTCTACCTGCTTTTTTACATATTCCGGTGCTTCCAGCCTTTCCTTCAGGCTTCTAAGTCCCCATAACACCATCTTCTTACTTAATGTATAGTCTCCCACACAGGCCGGACAGCCATCCTCACAGGAACATCCCTTCACCATCTGAATCGCATGGTCGATCACCTCTGGGATCAATTCATAGATTTTCTCTGAATATCCAAGACCACCTTCATACTTATCATAAATGAATAATGACACCACTTCGTGTCCTTCTGATTCTCCGCTGCCAGAATCCACATATCCCTGCACGGTCGCATTATTAGACATTCCTGTATTGATATCATCACGTTCCGTCATCGTCACCATCATCGCCGCGTTCTTTATCGCATTTTGCAGGCCTTCGAAGTGATTATTCAATACAAGTTCTCCTGCCCCATTCGGTAACAGCAGACTTCTGTATACGCGCACCACATCCTCCGGAATATCAATCCATGTACTTTCTGTATCATAATCTTTCTGAAGCGGCTGTGTCAGTGATACATACCCAAGATTCTGATGATTATGAAATTGTAATTTCTTGAACATCGAGATCACTTCGTCTACATTAATATCTCCGAAATGTATCTTCGTTCTTTCCACTGTTTTTTCCTGAAAAGTCTGAAGGATCCGGATGTCTTCGGTTCCTGCCGGGACTGTATAATAATTTCCTTCAAATGGTTTCGCCGTTGCTGTCCTGCTTACCAGATCCAGTTTCAGAACCTCATACAATGCACCGTCATGCATATAGACTGCTCCCGGATGTAATTCATGATAGGCCTGCGACTCATCCATCTCTGTAATCTCACGATTCTCATTATCCAGAATTAATTTGAATCTCGTCTTATCCATATTTCTCAGGCTGTAATCCCCTGCGGGAAATGCAGGACCCGACCAGGCAAATCTCCCGGCCATACTTTTTACTTCTTCTGCTTTCATCAGAACAGGAATGATCTCACCAAGACTCGGAAACAATGCTGCATCATCCAGACTCAGTGGAAGTTCTGCCGCTGCCGCACGGATATGTGCCAATTCAATCAGCAGATTATCCGGGTCTACGATTGCATTTTCACTTTTTCCTTCAAAAAGCCACCCCGGTTCCACTGCAATGTACTGGTCAAATGGCTGATTTTCAAGAATCAGGTAATTCACACAGGTCTGTCCGTTTCTCCCTGCACGGCCACTCTGCTGCCAGAATGATGCCCGCGTCCCAGGATATCCGACGATCACTGTCGTATCCAGGCTTCCGATATCAATTCCAAGTTCCAGTGCATTAGTCGACACCAGTCCGTTCAGTTCCCCGGACATCATCTTCCGCTCAATTTCTTTTCTTTCCAGAGGTGTGTACCCGCCTCTGTATCCGGCAATTTTTCTGCTATCTGCCTGACTTAAGAAACCTGCCGCATCCAACTTGTCTCTTGTCTCTTTCAAAATAACTTCTACCGTTCGTCTGGATTTTCCAAATGCAATAAAATGCCTCTGCTCTTTTACCAGATCCGGAAGCATATCTGCCGCGACCGTAGACGCCGCATACCTTCCATAAACCTTGTCGTTATGCCCTTTGATCTCCGGCGGCTGGATAATTCTATATTCCCTGACCGGTGATGGAGACCCATCCTTCTCAATCAGAGAAAATGCAGTGCCACATACTTTTTTTGCAAGTTCTACCGGATTGGCGATTGTCGCGGAACTGCATAAAAACTGAGGGCTTGAATGATAATACTGGCAGATTCTGTACATCCGCCTGAAAATATTCGCAAGATGGGCACCAAATGCGCCCCTGTAACTGTGTAATTCATCGATCACAATATATCTCAGATTTGCAAAGATAAAGTCAAACCCATACTTACTGTGATTCGGAAGAAATGCAGAGTTCAACATTTCCGGATTCGTTAATATAATATTCGCACTCTTTCTGATGCGGCTGCGCTCTGCGGGCATCGTATCTCCGTCATAGACTCCTGCCTGAATCTTCCCTTCTCCGAAATATTCCAGTACCGGCTGCAATGAACGGTACTGATCACTCGCCAGTGCTTTCGTCGGATAGACGAAAATCGCCCTTGTGAGTGGATCTTCCAATATCTTCTGCAGGACAGGAAGAAGAAATGCCAGCGTTTTTCCGCTGGCAGTCGATGTCGTGATCACTGTATTCTCTCCCCGTCCGGCCTTTTCAAACATTTCCGTCTGATGCGTATAAAGAGCATTAATCCCCTGTTTTCTGAGATATTCCTTTATTTCATCATTCATAGTATCCGGAAATTCTGCATAAGAAGCCTTCCTCTCCGGCACAATGCGCATATATGCCGTCATATCTTCGATTGACATCTTTTCATCCTTCTTCATTCTTACTCCTCGTATTCAAACTTACGAATCTCACAATTCTTGATACCGAACCTTGCAAATTCATCATTCGTCATATCACAAAAATAAGACTGTATCGCTCTTGAGATCCCGTTATGTGCAACCAGAAGATATGTCTTCTGATCTGATTCTTTCTTAATATCATCGAGCAGATCATAGATTCGGTGGCAAAGCTTCAGCATCGATTCGCCGCCTTCATAAGAATTAATAAAATTAGCCTTAGCCTTCTGGAATTCCTCTCCATTTCTCGGCGTACCTTCGTATTTTCCAAAGTTTTGTTCTTTTAGGCGCATTTCTTCACGCATCGGGATCCCGGTTACCTCGGATACATGTCTGGCGGTCTCCTTTGCCCTGATCAATGGTGAATACAATATCTCATCAATCTGAATTCCCTGCTCCAGAATTGCCTGCCCCAGTTCTTCTGCCTGCTGATGGCCAAGTTCTGTCAATTCAATATCCGTTGCTCCGCAAATCTTATTCTCTACATTCCAGACTGTCTGTCCGTGTCTTGCAAAATAAAAATGTCCCATTCTGTTCCCTTTCTACTCGCTTTCTCTGCACCGTACATTTACTCAGAAATATCCGGCAATTTATATTTCACATTCTATCATGAACAGATAAATCCTTCAAGCATTTTTTCGAACATATGTTTCACTTATCTGTCACCTATATAAGTTCTGCCAGGACCGGCAGTTTCTTTTTATAAATTCTTCCCGAAAATGCAATATGCGGCAGCTCATAAAATGCCACATTCTCCGGACAGACCGGGCGATACAATGGATCCGCTACAATGCCTTTTACATTCTTTGATCTCTGAAGTACCTGTTCCAGTTCTTCTTCTCCACGGACTGCAATATCTCCATCCGCAAGTAATCCTTTCTTCTCCCTTATCGGACAGATTACTCTTACAGATATCTGATATTCCGTCTCGATCACTACTGCCAGAGATTCCATGATCACCGGTTCTCCGATTAATATAATCTGGTTTTCTGAACTTTTTTCCGATTTGTTTCCTGTCAGGCTGATGCGCCTTCCCTTTTCGAGATATGCTACCTGCTTTTTTTCTTCTATTGCATTCAAAAGACTCTTCATAAATCCCCGGATCGGTGTCCCGATCACATAAGGTGTCCCGAACCTCTCCTGTAATACTTTGGCCGCCCAAAGTCCCACAGAAGATACCACCAGATTAACCTCCGCTTCCGGTGCACGTCCGAGATCTTCCAGTGTATCTCCCATAGCCCAGGTCGACAATACCTTCCATCCCGTCTCTTCTAAATTTCTTTTTAAAACATCTACATGCTCCTGCGGCCCGAAATCTAAAGGTGTTACTCCCAGAAGATTCACACTTTTTGACGTCACTTCTTTCTTTCCTTTGATACGTTTTGCAATCTCTGCAAGAGCCAGACCGGCACCATATACATAATCATGCATTCCATTTGTCGGAATCGAAAATGCCGGGATTCCGAGATCTTGTTCCAGCATCCTGGCGATTGCCGGAAAATCCGTTCCATTCATATATGGGATCGGTGATCCTGCAAGTGCGATGAATTTCGGCTTTAATTCTTCTGCAGCCAGTTCAATATCACAGATCATCTTCTCATCATTCCCCATGACAGCATCGATCTCCGTCAGCCCTGAGATGTAGATCATACTGTCCTGCTCATACCATCTTATCTCATCATGTGTATTATAAGTAGAATTACAGCCGGACGGATCATGCATCACTGTCATACCGCCCAGTTCATAAAGTGCAGAACAGACCCCCGACACATCCGCCGTGTAAATTGGTATAATTTTGTATGTCTGTCTCATATGCAGCTTTCGCACCCCCATCCTTTTCGCACAACCAGATCCTCCACTTCTTTTTCTTCTTTGTAAGCCCGGATCATAAGTTCTGCCATTTTCCGGATTCCATCAAATCCATACCACCCTGCGCCTTCAACTACATTCACAAAATATGGGCTCTGGGTGAACCATGCTGCTTTTTGTCCCAGTGCCAGCATTTTTCCTTCATGATTTCTTGGAAGCACGCGCATCTTTGGCTGAATGGTCGCGCGAAGCTCCAGTTCCGGCGCATGTTTGCTAAGCCAGTAAAATTCCTGTTCTTCCTCCGG
>OLPF01002736.1_pt1 | contig 10826 bp, 10 predicted proteins | sample 1673121 | NCBI WGS metagenome assembly OLPF01 (sample SAMEA3136756, study PRJEB25190) | human gut metagenome | reverse complement strand
ATGAGAAAGGAATCCCTATGGCACGAGTTAAGAATCATACAAAAGTCAAAGAGCCGATTCGTCTTCGGATGAAGCCGTTGAGCGATGGCAGCAAGAGTCTATATCTGGATATATACCGCGATGGAAAGCGGACGTATGAATACCTCAAGATGTATATTATCCCGGAGACGGATAATAATGCCCGTAGGCAGAATCAGGCGACAATGGATGCCGCCAATGCCATCAAGTCGAAACGTATTATCGAACTGACCAGCAATGAGGCAGGAATCGTATTCCGTAAGGACAAGACTTATCTGTTGGACTGGATGAAGGTTTACATGGAAGCCCAAGAGAGTGCGGGCAAGAAAGACGGCAGCCATCGTTTCGGGCAGAACATTTGAAGAAGTACAGCCTGATGCAAGAATCCGTGAGATGGATTTTGGTGTAGATGAAGGCAAGCCGTATTCGCTGATTAAGGATTTATTTGATGCACCGGAGTCTTATATTCCGCCGGAAGGTGCAGAGAGTATTGAAGAACTGCAGACCCGTGCACAGAAATTCCTGGATATGCTGTCAGAAATGGCGGCATCAGATGAAAGTGTACATACTGTGCTGGCTGCTTCTCATGGGGCTGCTTTGAGAGGTATTATGAGCTGTATCAATCACTGTGAATTGAAAGACTTCTGGCGGTCAGGACTTTCAAACTGTTGTGTTTATAAAATTCATCTGGAAAATAATGTGTGGGTGGAAGACGGGCTGATGCATCCGATTGAGGAGGCAGAACAGTTTAAATCCGGCAAAACCAAGGAGGCATAGAAGCAGAATGATTAAAAAGATATTGAGTCTGGTTGATCAGAAATTATTGAGATTTATCATTGTCGGCTGTATTAACACCGTTGTCGGTACGGCCATCATGTTTGGTCTGTATAATTTGGCATCCTGCAGTTACTGGGTGTCATCTGCAGCCAATTATATTTTGACGAGTATTTTGAGCTTTTTCCTGAACAAGTATTTTACATTCCAGAATAAAGAACGTTCATGGAAGCAGGTGGCGAAATTTATCATTAACATAGCGGTATGCTATGTGCTGGCCTATGGTATTGCAAAACCGGTTGTTATGTACATATTATCCGGCGCCGGTCAGAAGATTCAGGAGAATGCAGCCATGCTTGCCGGTATGTGTCTGTTCACCGGATTTAACTATATCGGACAGCGTATGTTCGCATTCAAAGAATAATTTCTCCGGAGCGCAGCAGTCCGTCGATACGATAAAAGTCATTATTTTTGAAAAAATTTAAATTTTTTCAAAAAAAGGCTTGCATTTTTCAAAAGCATCTGGTATTATAAGTGAGCACGCAGAAGTGGCGGAATGGCAGACGCGCTAGATTCAGGTTCTAGTGAGGTAACACTCGTGTGGGTTCAACTCCCATCTTCTGCATGTCTAATTTAAAACCTGAAAATGGCGGGAATCCTTGAAAATCAAGGGTTCCCGTTGTTTTTTGTTGTTGATTTTTTGCAAAATCTCATTGAACACGCGTGAACACGTTAATTATCTTGCTGTCAATAGCCTTTTCATAGGCATCTGAGCGCGTGTTCAAAGAGTCTGTAGCAAAAATATATGAGTTCTGTGTTGTGGCAATATCTTTATGTCCTGCAAACATTCTAATCTCTTCATCACTCAAAAGTTTTGATGCATTCATATTTGAAAGGCATGTCTTTCTCAAGTTGTGATTTGATTTTTGAGTAGTCCCTAGTTCTTTGTTGAGCTGACGTAATAATCGATTAATGCTTTGTGTAAGCACCATGATACGAACATGTTTTTTTCTTAATTTCCGTAAGGCTGCTGTGATGTCAAGTTTCCCAAAACTCGCAAACTCATCCAGTGCAAACAGAATGGAATGAGTGTATTCGGCAGGACGAGAGCTGAAATAATCCAAACATTGAGCTGTAATGACATGTACTAATGGGGCATATAATTCAAGTTGCACATCATCAATAATTATAAATACATTGGAATGTTCGACTGATGCAGCGCAAAAGCAAAGTTCATGTTTTACTGGACGATGAATGCACTTTTTGATTTTGCTATTAGTTGCAAATAATTTTATTGCATTATCAGCAGATTGTTTGCAACCCGCTGTATTCTTTTCATTAGCACCTTGAAAAGAGTTAATATATTGAATAGCAGCTTCACAATGGCTGTTATCTATAGCACTAAAAAGGTTTTGAAAGCTATTTCTTATAATGAATTCACAAATCGGAATAAAGTCCATTCCTTGAGAATAAAAAGCAATTAAGGCAGCAGTTAAGATTTTTCGTCCCTCTGTGAGAAAAAATCTAGCATTGTCATCCATTCTTTCGGATTCAGGCATCAGCATATAGGCAAGTTGCTCAAGACTTTCATATTTTTCATTTATATCAGTAGCGCTCTGTGCCCCCTAATTGGCATCAATAGGCCAGTAATACCACCTGTGATGACTGCCAGTTTCATATGAATCTGTAGGTATCAATCCAAGGGCAGTAATTTCATAATAAGGTGCATCAATGTCTAACTGTACTGAGCCGTCTTGTGTACGCGGACATACATAGATACGTTTTGCAAGAGGGTCAATGCGTCTGATATCACGAGCAGCCCATTTTATCAATGACTTAATAGTATCAGATGAAAACAAATCATAATTATCACAAAACATTTGAGACAAAATGCATGAGTGGTCTTTTGCGCCATATGTAATCAGTAAAGACAAATGGATCATGCGGTCAATAGGTGAGACAGCAGTATAAATTTGACTAAAAGGTAACGTATTTGACGATTTAAGAAAATCCATAAGATTAAAACCTCACTTTCTATGTTTTGGTAGAATTATATCCGATTTTTTTGAGCTTCGCCACGAACGTAAGCCGCAAATGGGCAGTAAGATGTACTGGAAAATATACATAGTGCACATAAAAGTAAACATAAAAAGGTGCCACCTTTAGGTGACACAGTAGTGACAAGAAATGAGGGGAAAAAAGTGTAGAATTCGGGGAAATTTTGGTAAAAACGTAGAAAATGTAGAAAATAAAAAAAGACCAGAAATTCTGGTCTTCAAAGTCATTAAAACTAATTTTTGCGGTATTCTGCTATATCGGAGAGTTCGCAATCAAGGATGGAGCATAGCATATCCAATGTGTGCGTACTGACGTTAGCGTTGGCACGTAATCGAGATAATTGTCCGGCGCTTACATGGTATTTATTGATTAATGTATATTGTGAAATGTTTTTGGCTTTTAAAGTCATCCATAATTTATCGTATACAATCATTTTAGAGCTCTCCTATGATTGTATAGTACCCAATAATGGGCTATAATAATATTAGCCATAATTGGATAATATAGAGAGGGGATGACATATGAGGGAAGATGTAATTAACAGGTGCTTGACATATGTGTTTGTTATTATCATGGCTGCTTTTCTGACAAAAAGTCAGTGGGGTGATAGTATGGCTGACATAGTTGCGGAGAATAGCACTGAGCAGTTTGTGATTGTGGATGCTGACGCATTGCAATATGTGTCATTGACATTTGCAAATGTAACTGATGGCAATATGGAGATGAACATAGCTTCAATGGGGTATTCAATAGCTACTAATGATTCGGTTACATTCAATATTAGAACAGATATAGCTGAACCTGCATTATATTTGTATGATAGAGAAAAGGGGCAGGTTTTCTGCTTAGATGAGTCGAATAAGTTTGCATTTGATAGTGGGGAATATGAGATAAAATATTTTTTTCCAAAATGTAAAATTGGCATAAAAAAGATATAGACGTTGAACACGTTATTGAACACGTAATAATGCAAGATGTCCTGAAAGCCTTTCTTTTATTGGATTTTTTTAAAGAGGGGAGTGTTCAACTCCCATCTTCTGCATGATTTATAAAAACCTGAGTAGAGAAGGAATCCCAAGTGGATTCCTTTTTTGCTTTATGCAATATGTGATGTGGCTTATCAGGTATATCTGTGAGAAGGTCGGCATTGCAGACAGTCAGGAGTCGTGGCGTTCCTATGACCGGATGAATAAGAAAATCATCGAAAGACTGGACAAAACACAGCTGTAAGCAGCACGCAAAGGCACTGGTTGAATGACAAAAATCACAATTAGACACTTTTGAAACAAGTGACCATTAATGAACAAAAAATATACAATTGATGGTTGTAAATTATGCTGTCCATTAATATAATATTTTTTATGAGAAAATCAACATGTTATCTATTAATGGAACAATTTATGAAAAAGGAGCATTTTTATGAGAAATGCATTTCGGATTTTTCGCCGGGATTTGAAGCGGATTTTGCGCAACCCGGCAGCATTACTGGTCGTCATAGGTGTGTCGATCATTCCGTCGCTCTATGCATGGTTCAATATTGTTGCAAACATTGATCCTTATGCCAACACCTCTGGTATTAAGGTAGCTGTTGCCAATAATGATCAGGAGGCGTCGAGCAATGGCCTTTCGATCAATGCGGGTGATGAGATCATTACGAATCTGAAGGAAAATGATCAGCTGGGATGGACCTTTGTGTCGGAAGATGAAGCCGTTGAAGGCGTCAGATCCGGCAAGTATTATGCAGCGATTGTTATTCCGAACAATTTCAGTGAATCATTGTTAAGTGTCCTTTCAGGCAAGCTTAATACACCGGAACTGGAATACTATATTAATGAGAAAGCCAATGCCATTGCACCGAAGATCACGGGTACGGGTGCAAGTACGATCCAGTCTCAGATCAACAGTACATTCTCATCGGTTGCAGCAGAGTCTGTGTCGGATGTTGTTAAAAATTCTGTGACAGATGTAGCAGATGCTGTAGGCAATGTGAATACGGACATCAATGAGATGCTGAAGAAGGCAGATGCCAATATTCAGGCGTATGAAGATTTGTTGGACAAGTTTAACAACAGTTCTGATTCTACCAAGGATCTGATTTCAGATGCCCAGAAGGCAGCAGGTTCACTGGATGACGCAGCGGCCTCAGGCGCATCTGCTCTGGATGACGCGGATACGATCATTCAGAATACGAGAACAGCAGCCGGAGATTTTTCCGCCATCCTGTCCTGGTCACTTTCCAATGGAGAGCTGCTTTTGAACCAGGCACATAGTTCTGCTTCAGAGGGGCTGACAGAGTTGGAAGCCAAGGCAGGCAAGATTAATACGACGGTTGGCGATGCACTGGATTCAGCCAATTCTGTTGTATCATTAAATGGTGAGATCCTGAATAATATGCAGGATCTTGTGAATCAAGTGAATGATGAAGTGGATGGACAGATTGCCAATGATATCATTGACAGACTGAACAGCAATATTGCCAGTCTTCAGGAGCAGAATGACAAGAATCAGAAACTGATCGACAGTCTGACTGTAGGTAATAACAGCATTTCGGATGCAATCTCCACAACATCCACAACACGTGAACAGCTGTCAGGAATTGCTTCTGACAGTATCGGCAGTATCCATGCTTTCAGGATTTCCATGGCTCAGAATGTTATTCCTGAACTGGACAAAACACTGGATACATTCTCAAGTCTGACGGGTGAGTTGTCCGGTCTGCTCAATGGCGTACCGACAGCTTCCGAGCAGTTCCAGTCGGTTTTTAATCAGCTGGATACAAGTCTTGCGGATATCAGGGACGCTTTAAGCGGTACGACCTCTGCACTGGCAAGTGTCAGTGGCAAGCTGAATGACATCCAGAGTGATGTGAATGCGCTTGTAAGTTCCGATGCATATAACAAACTGCTCAAACTGGAAGGCATTGATGCTGACCAGATTTCTGAGTTTATGGCATCACCGGTTGAACTGGATACAGAGACTTATTTTGCAGTGAAGAATTACGGTTCTTCCATGATTCCATTCTATTCCAACCTGGCAATCTGGGTGGGCGGTATTGTTCTGATCGCGATCATTAAGATGGAAGTAGACAGAGACAAATCTATGAAAAACTATACGGCATCAGAGATGTATATGGGCAGATGGCTGCTGTATGTCGTGATCGGTATCATTCAGGGCTTTGTTGTGTGTCTGGGTGATACGCTGCTTCCGGGGGCGCAAGTCGTGCATCCGGTAAGGATGGTTATTCTTGGTATGATTCTTTCTTTTGTCTATGTTAATATTATTTATGCATTGTCTATTTCATTCAAGCATATCGGCAAGGCACTGTGCGTTGTCCTGGTTATTCTTCAGATTCCGGGATCATCAGGTACATACCCGATTGAAATGACACCGGCATTCTTCCAGAACCTGCACCCGTTCCTGCCGTTTGCGTATGGCGTCGGTGCTATGAGAGAATGTGTAGCAGGTGTATATGGACATGTCTATGAGAAAGATATACTGATTCTGTTATTATGCTATGTGCCGATTTCACTGCTGATCGGACTTGGTCTCAGGCCGGCCCTTGCCGGACTGAACCGCCTGTTTGACAGAAAGCTTTCAGAGACAGAGTTTATGATCTGTGAAGAACCGGATGAAACACTCAGCCGTCATGAACAGCTGAGAATGCTTTTGAAGGCATCTCTGTCTGTTGACAATCTGAGAGAAGAGACAGCTGCAAAGGCACAGGCTTTTGAAGGCAATTATAAGAAGATGGTGCGTTTCGGATTCCTGGCGATCATCATTATTCCGCTGATTTTCCTTGTTCTGATGTTCAGTCTGGAATCAAAGATCGTATTCCTTGTCCTGTGGATCCTTTCGATCATTATTATCGCTGTATGGCTGATCGTTGTTGAATTTATTCACAATAATCTGCAGGAACAGCAGAAGATTGCAGGTATGTCCTTTGATGAAATGCTTGAGAAATTCCGTGGAAAGGAGAAGGAATAATGAAGAATATTCTGCGTGTTTTTAAGAATGACTTAAACAAGATTCATAATAACGTTATTGCCATGATCGTTATCATGGGTATTCTTGTTATTCCGACTCTTTATGCATGGTTCAATATTGCAGCCAGCTGGGATCCGTATGGCAGTACGGATGGCCTGAAAATTGCCGTGGCCAGCGAGGATGCAGGGTATACAAGTGAACTGATCAACGTGGATCTGAATCTTGGTGATGATGTCATTAAGGCATTGAAGGAAAATGACAATTTCAACTGGGTCTTTACAGATGCAGATGATGCAGCCGATGGAGTTAAATCTGGCAAATATTATGCGTCCCTTGTTATTCCTGAGGATTTTACCAAGGATATGATGAGTGTTTTTACCAGTGATGTGACACATCCTCAGATTATTTATTATATTAATGAGAAGGAAAATGCCATTGCACCGAAGGTTACTGAAAAGGGTGCCAGTGCTGTACAGCAGCAGGTGAATGACACTTTCATTGAAACCGTTTCAAAAACAGCGCTGGAGGCAATTCAGCTTGTCAGCAATGCTGCTGCTGATGAAGATGATCAGGAGTTGGCAGACAAACTGTCAAAAACCCTGAACCAGGTAGCTTTTGATTTGAGCAGTGCAGCCAATACAGTGCAGTCCTTTGCAAATCTGACAAAATCGGGTGCGTTGATGCTGGATTCAACCACTGAATTTCTGAAGCAGTCCGGCTCCGGTGCAGAAAACAGTGTCGAGGCTTTTGATAAAGCCGGTGAGGGCATTGATTCATTAAACAGCGCTTTGACAGGTACCACAAAGACGATTTCTGATGCATTGGCACAGAACAAGGAATTCTATACAGCTGTGTCAGATGCGGTGGGCAAAGCGCTGGATTCTTATAATACAGATGCGGAGGCTTCCGCAGATGCTTTATATGCCGTATCAGACAGAATACAGGATGTGATCGACCGCTATACAGAGATAGAAAATTCCCTGACAGACATCGGCAATGATTTTGATTCCCTGAAGATTTTAAACACAGCCATCAGAGATATCAATGGTTTGATCGATACGGCGATTGCAAGACAGACAGCCATTCGGGACAAGATCAATGAAGCCGCCGGCAGTCTGACAACACTGACAGGGGATGCATCGGATCTCAAGAAAGAAATAAATGATCTGATCGCACAGACAACGGATTCCGTTGAAGAAGTAAAGACAAGCTATGAAGAGAATGTCAAGAGTGGTCTGAATGATCTGGCAGGCAGTCTGTCATCCACAGATTCCTCCATTACATCTATGTTCACAGCGTTGAATGACAGTGTCCAGGATATTGCAGGTGTCACCGACAATGCATCCGGGGATCTGTCGGATGTTCAGAAAACATTGGAAGATTCGGTGAATCTGTTAAAAGATGCTTCTGACAAACTTACCACAGCATCCAGGAAAGTATCAGACAGCGGCAGTATGGATGCCCTGACCGATCTTCTGGAGGAAAGTCCTGAGAGCATGGCTTCATTCATTGCTTCTCCGGTAAAACTTCATGAGAACCAGATTTATCCGATTGAGAACTATGGTTCTGCAATGGCACCGTTCTATTCAACACTGGCCATCTGGGTTGGTGCGGTTGTAATGGCGGCTATGCTGAAAGTTACTGTGTCAGAGAATGCGAAGAAGAGACTAAAGAATCCAAAGGAACATCAGCTTTATTTTGGACGAATGATCCTGATGGTTTGCCTCGGTATTCTGCAGAGTGCACTGATCTGTCTGGGAGATTTGTATTTCCTCGGTATTCAGTGTGAACATCCGTTGATGTTTATTATCACGGGCTGTTTTTCAAGTCTGATCTATGTCAATATTATTTATGCTTTGACGGTTTCCTTTGGCGATATCGGTAAGGCAGTTGCTGTTGTGCTGATGGTTATGCAGGTAGCCGGAAGCGGCGGTACATTCCCAATCGAATGTGCACCGAAGTTCTTCCAGGTTGTATATCCACTGCTGCCTTTCGTACACAGTATGAATGCGATGCGTGAGTGTATTGCCGGATTCTATGGCAATTATTACATGGTTGAGATGGCTAAGATGGCATTATATCTGATCCCATCCCTGCTTCTCGGTCTACTTCTCAGAAAGCCGATTGTCCGACTCAATGAAGTGTTTATCGAAAAACTTGAAAGTACAAAACTGATGTAACGGGAAACCGGTACAACAAGAAACAGATACAACAAGAAAAGCCCCTTTACAGAAAGGGGTTTTTTCTGTACAATGGAACTATTGAAGAATAAGATATTTTGCAGCTGCAAAGAGGTTGAAGGGCTGCAGAATGATAATGAAAGGAAGATATACAATGACAAATCCAGTTGTAACAATTACAATGACAAACGGAGATGTGATGAAGGCAGAATTATACCCTGAAATTGCTCCGAATACAGTGAATAACTTTATTTCCCTCGTTCAGAAAGGCTTTTATGATGGCCTGATTTTTCACAGAGTTATTTCCGGTTTTATGATTCAGGGCGGTGATCCGCAGGGTACAGGTATGGGCGGTCCAGGCTACAGCATTAAGGGTGAATTCGCCATGAATGGTGTGAGAAATGATCTGAAGCATACAAGAGGTGTTCTGTCTATGGCACGTTCCATGATGCCGAACTCAGCAGGTTCACAGTTCTTCATTATGCATGCCAATGCACCGCATCTGGATGGACAGTATGCAGCATTCGGCAAGGTTGTTGAAGGTCTTGATGTCGTTGATAAGATTGCATCTGTCAGAACAGGATGGCAGGATAAACCGGTTGAAGAGCAGAAGATCCAGTCTATGACAGTGGAATTGTTCGGTGAGACTTATCCGGAACCGGAGAAATGCTAATAAGCAACAGCTGAGTATGGCTGCCGCAAGATGCCGTTATCGCAGAGTGATCTGCGGCATTTTGGGCGGCCATTTTTAGAAGGGAGGGTGAGAGATGGCGATTCTTGTTGTGCGGATTGAAGATGTGTCAACCCTTTTAATGAATGAGTTTTTTGACTATAACGGAAGGTGTTATGCCCTGACACGCTCAAGGAAAGAGAATACGGATGTTTGTATCAACCTTGAGGATTTTTATGAGGGAACGGTTCAGAGCGAAAGTCTGGAGGACATACCGGTGGTCTTTGTAAAAGCACAGGATGGCGGCTGGGCTGTGATCGGGTACTATAAGCGGGCAGAAGTGCGCAAGAAGATCATGCGTCCGTCTCTGTTCCTTGAAGGTAATATCCGGGCAGACGTCAGAGAAGCATGGCTGTTTTCTGAGGATGAGCGGAAGCAGATATTTGCAGCACATTTCGGAGAACGGTATTATGAGGTTGTAGAAGATGATGATGCCCGTTATCAACCGTTGATGGCGTGTATGACAGACAATCCTGGACAAAACAGTCTGCTGCGGTATGATTGTGTGGATATCTTTCTGCAGAGTACCATCCGGAATCAGTATGAGGCGTGTCTGGCAGAATGCGAACGACTGGCTTCGGCGCTGATGTGTGAGACATGTACGGATCTGAGGGAAATCAAGCGGCTTGAAGTGTGTGGACGGCAGGCGGCTGTGCTGAATGGCAGAGAAGCAGACGGCTATTATTATGAAGCGATGGCGGATGAGCAGTTGGGCAGAGTACGACAGGGCATGAAAGCCATCGAGAAAGCCCTTCGTATCGAACCGGAGGGGGCGGATCTGATGGCGCTCAAAGGACAGCTCCTTGTGAGTATGGGAAAGGCTGATGCAGCGGCACAGTGGTTTCACAAGGCCTGGTATGAAAGTGGAGATGATGATTATCTGATGTTGGAAGGCCGGGCATGGCTTTTGGATGAAAAGCCGGATGATGCACTGGATTGTTTCAAGAAGATCAGCGACAAAGGACTTCTGGATGCGGCCGGGATCAACCTTAAAGACATGGAGCAAAGGTGGCCGCCGGTCAGCGCCAGAGGGGTTCGGGGTTAACAGAAGAAACTAGTACATCGTTTTCGAAATAACTACA